>ERZ1370068.9948-contig-8689_pt1 | contig 40518 bp, 59 predicted proteins | sample MGYA00561227_ERZ1370068 | MGnify/ENA primary metagenome ERZ1370068 (study PRJEB38410, sample SAMEA6850437) | metagenome | study: Metagenomic assessment of the ecological functions of the soil: analysis of the soil microbiota associated with the... | reverse complement strand
TCGTTGTACTTCGTTCAGTTACGTATTGCTTCTTCCCGGTCCTCTATCTGCGCAGCGCGTTCGGCACCAGCCCGGACTGGCGCTCGGCGCTCGCGTCGAGATCGGAAGTGCGCTGCCGCGGTAACAACGGCGCGACGCAACTGTTGGTCGTGGTGGTTCCTGGCGCCAATTCGTGATTCGCGCGGGCCAGCGAGGCCGATGCACCGGCGTTGCTGGCGATCTATGCGCCGTTCGTCGAGCACACGGCGGTATCGTTCGAGATGGTCGCGCCGAGCAGTCGAGGAAGTTCGCCGCGCGCGTGCGCAAGGCGCGGCGCAATGGGCCTGGCTCGTCGCCGAGCACGAGGGCGCGCTCGTCTCGGTTACGCCTATGCATCGATGCACCGCGAACGCGCTGCCATCGCTGGTCGGCCGAAACTTCGGCCTACTGTCGATGCGCCCGCGCAGCAGCGGGGCGTTGGCAGGCGGCTTCTACCTCGCAGCTATTCGGCACGCGTTGCGCGCCAGGGGCTATGCACGCGCCTACGCCGGCATGACGCTTGCCGAACGACGCCAGCGTGCCCTGCATCGCAGCCGTCGGATTCGAGCCGATCGGCGTGTTCCGCCGCGTTCGGTTACAAGTTCGGCGCCTGGCACGCATCGTCGCCTGGGGCACAGCGCGTAAGCTGGCTGACGGACCATGCACCATCGCGCATGAGTGTCTGATGCCGCTGCCGCGCACGGACTCCGATCCGTCTGAGGCGGCAGTGAGTTGGCGAATCTCGCCGCCGCCGGGCATGATGTCGTCTTTGCAACACCTGATGGCTGCAGCCGCGCTGGCCCGATCCGGATCACGATCACCGGCGTAGGCCTGGACTTCCTGGGCCGCGTGCCGGGATTGCGCCAACTCAGGCTGGTTGGCCTGGCTATCCTGCGCGCCGACCGCAATGCGCGGCTGGCGCACTGCGAACTTGTGGATAATGCGGCATTTTGCAAGCCGTTGCGCTACGCTGCGCTCGATCACGCCGGCTTTGACGCACTGCTGCTGCCGGCGAGTCACGCGCACGGCATGCGCGAGTACCTAGAGAGCGACGTCCCCGCAGGTGTGGCCGGCTTCTTCGACGCCGGCAAGCCGGCTGCGGCGATTTGCCACGGTGTCGGGCTGGCGGCGCGGCAGCATCTCGCTGCGCAGCGGACGCTCGGTGCTGCCGGGGCGCAGGTCCACCGCGATTGACCTGGAAGCTTCGAGCACGGCGCATGGCCGTTTCGCGTTATGCCGGGCGCTGGTGGGGATCGCGGCACTACTCGCACCTATCGCGAAGCGGCAGAGACCCGCCGGTTATCGCAGCGTGCAGGCCGAGGTCACGCGGGCTCTGGCAAGACCGGATGATTTTCTCGACGTCCCCCGTGGATGCGGCCGACCGGTTGCGCGCGGCGAAGCAGCCTGTTCCGTCGATCTCACCGTGATTCGCGCCCGGCCTTCGTCGTGCGCGACGGCAATTACGTGTCGGCACGCTGGCCTGGCGACGTGCACACGTTTGCGCGCACCTTCGCAGAGGTGCTCGAAGGAACGTGATGCCTCAGGGCAGCAGGCCGGACGGCGGGCGCTTGCCGGTGTGCACCCAGTCAACCATTTCGCCGAAGGCGCGGCCGATTCTCTGCGGCGTAAACACGCAGTGGCCCTCCTTGTTGACGAACTCGCTGCACGAACTTGTCGGCATGACCTCCGCGGCGCGTGAGACAAGGCATATTCGGCAGCGCTGGAGGCCGGCATCGAGCGGATCGGCGGTGTCGTGCAGCGGAGCAACGGCCGCGTCAGCTTGCCGCTCGATGTATACCAGCGCTGAGAGTAGTGGCCGCCGCCGCATCGGCGTGGTAGCGCTTCACGCCCTGGTTCAATGCGTAATCGTCGCGCTGCCGGTAGAAGATCATGTCGGCGTTCGCGAAAGGATTGCCGTGCGTGCGCCGCTGCAACTCGGCAACCTCGTAGGTGTTGAACGCAATGATCGGCGCCAACGTGCCCGCAGGTTGCCGACGCCCAGACGCGCAGCAACCGTCGCCGCCGCCTGAGGCTGGATTACGAGTGCGCGGCGATCTTCTTCGATCGCCTGCGTCGGCATGAACCCCTGCGGGTACCGGCAACCAGTGGACCGAGCAGATCGGGAAAGTGAATGGTCGAACGCGGCGCGCAGGGCGAAATCGTACTGCACGAGGCGATCGGTAGGCTCGATCGCGCCGCACAGCGACAGCCCGCCGGAGAGATCTCCGGCGCGGTTTCCAGCGCCATGACGACCAGTGTACCGCCTCATCGACATGCCGGCGACTAACGTTGCGCGCGGCTTGCAGGTAAGCTTCTCGACGAAATGGCGGCGCAGGCGCTCGCTGTCGGGCATAACCCTGCTCGACTGCCCAGCCGGTCTGCGAATACGCCGATTGGATGACGCGTAACCGCGATCGAGCAATTGCTGCAGCTGGGGCGATCGGGCTCGCGCGCCGGCAACTGCACCAGGCTACCACTAACCGTGGTAGTAGACGACGAGATCGTGGTTCCGCTGACGCGGGATGTCGATCGTGATACGCCGCGCCTTTCCAGCGCGCCGGTTTCCGGCATGGGTGTGTGCAAGACTTGGCGGTGCTTCGGCGTTGGCGCCTGCACTGCAAAACAACATTGCAACCAGCAGCAACCGAATCGCGCGCATGCTGGATACCCGGAGTCCTGTTATGCCACCTGTCAGTCTTGCTTCACGATGATCGGCTCGTGTCCGCGTGCCTTTCAGTTTCGCATTGAAAGCCGGCAACTCGTGCGCCTGCCAGGACGTCCACGCGGCTGAGCGTGGCATCGGTGAGTGGCTGATCCTGGCCAGACCGGCGCGCGCTCCGGCGATGGCGCATTGTCGACAGACTCGTCGACCGCGTGCTCGCAGCTCGTCCACGTCTCGCCAGACCCAGCGCAGACTGCGCACGCTGAAGAGGGGGAAATGCCCAGCCATTGTGCGGGTTGCTCGACGCGCGCGTGCCAGCGAGCGTGTGCAGCTGTCTCAGCGCATCGATGTCGTGCGCCAGTGCCGGCGTCTCGCTCGCGCTGTTTTTGCCAGCTCGGCTTTCGTGCTGGTCACGGCATGCGCGCCGACGACGCGCGCACGCTCCTTCCGATCTGCCTGGCCATGTCGAACTGTTGCGCGTACACGGCATCCGGCAACGTGACACGGGGATCGGGCTTGACGCTGAGCGGCTGCGTGAGGCGCTGCGCCATCGACCGTCAGCGCAACCGTGTAATGCCCCGGCGGCGCCCAGACACCGTCGGCGTAACTTGCTGCCTTCGGCGAGTGCAGTTGGCGCAGCCTGTCATAGCGCCGGCCAGACGAAGCGATGCATGCCGGCGCGGCCGACAGACGTGCACCGGCAGCTTTCTCCACTCTGGCGCAGTTTCCATTTTTCCCGGATCTGCCGCGTGGCGGCTGGTCTCGCTCGAGCACAACTGGCGCACGACGGTGCCCGCCCGCCGTGACGATCTCCAGCGTGAGCGGCGACCTGCGGCGCGGCCTGAGTGTGTAGTCGATGTAACGCGCCCTCGGCGGATCTCGCTGCCATCGGTTCGTCCTTCGGCAGCGGCGTGCCGGTGAACTCGGCGCGGTGCTGCACGCGAACCCGCATCGGTCGGTGCGTACAGCCACGCCGCCGCCGCGGCGACCTTTGTCGTCGACCTGGCGCAGCGCGGCAGATCGTCGTCGAGGTATGCAGAACCGCGACCATGCAGTGGCGATGACGAGATCGGCTTCCGTGCACCTCGAGGTCGCGCCACCGACGTGACCGGCAAGCTCGTTCTGCAGCGCTTGCCAGTGCTCGCCGTCGTCGAATGATCGACGTAGACGCCCTTCTCAGTGCCGGCGTAGAGCAAACCGCGGCGCACCGGATCGGCGCGCACGGCATTGACGGCACTGCCGGCGTCGATGCCGTCGCGATCAGCAGCTGCCAGCTCTTGCCGCCGTCGTGCGTGCGATAGATATACGGCTTGAAGTCGTCGAGGCGGTGGCGGTCGATCGCGGCGTAGGCGCTGTCGGCGTCGAACGTGCGACGCATCGATGATGCCGACCTTCGACCACGGCGTCCGTGCCTTCGGGCGTAATGTTCTCCCAGTGTGCACTTCATCGTGAGTGCGCCAGATCAGGCCATCGTCGGTGCCGACCCAGATGTCTGTGTCGGCCACGCGCGATGGCGCGATCGCATAGATCGACGCCGCGGCGCGGTCCGGTGCCGAGGTTGTTGGCGGCGCCGGCGCATCGAGCGTCGCCGGTGCACCGGGATTCTCGCGCGTCAGGTCCGGGCTGATCGCTTCCCAGTGTTCGCCGCCGTCGGCGGTGCGGAACATGCGCTGGTTGCCGAAGTACAGACATGTGCGGATCGCGCCGCGAGAACACCAGCGGCAGCGTCCAGGTCGCGCGATACAAGTCCGGCTCGGCGGCCAGCGTCGGATCGACATGGCGCGGCTGCCGCCGTGCGCAGGTCGAGCTTGTCGACGCGACCGCCGAAGACGATATCGTGGATCCTTCGGGTCCGGCGCGATGTTGTCGCTCTCGCCGCCCGGCGTGATCTCGTGGAACTGGGTCATGTTGATGCCGTCGTAGCCGGGACCGCGGCTCGGCAGGCTCAGCGCGCCGGAATCCTGCTGCGCACCGTAGACCCAGTACGGAAAGCGGTTGTCCGTACTGACGCGGTAGATCTGCGCGGTCGCCTGGTTGTGCCACGAGCTCCAGGTCGTGCCGCCGTTCAACGTCACCTGTGCGCCCTGGTCGGAACCGAGGATCTGCCGGTTGCTGTCGGCCCGGATCGATCCACAGCGGCGTGGAAATCGTCGCCGGTGGTCGCCCTTGAGCGGAATGAAGGTGGCGCCGCCGTCGTCCGAGCGCAGCAATGACGATCGTGTTCATCGAATAGATGCGGTCGGCGTTCGTCGATCCGCCGTGATCTGGCCGCAGTACCAGCCGCGCTGCCAGATGCGCGGATCGCCACTCGCGTGCTCCAGTTTGCACCGCCGTCATCCGAGCGATACAGGCCGCCGGCGTCGCCATCGACCATTGCGTAGACGCGTTGCGGCGCGGCGTCCGACAGCGCCGAGTCTGACGTGGCCGACGGCGGTGGAAAGCCGTGTCCGGAATCTGCTTCCAGGTATCGCCGCCGTCGGTGGATTTGCAGTACACCGCCGCCGGGGCCGTTCGACGGCGGATAGATGTTCCAAGGCGTCCGGCGCGTCTGCCACAGCGAGGCGTAGATGACGTTTGGATCGCCGGGCTGAAAACGCCAGGTCGATGGCGCCGGTGTTGGCATCCGTGAACAACACCTTCTGCCAGTTCCTGCCGCCGTCGCGCGAGCGGGAACACGCCACGTTCGGCATTCGGCCCGTACGGATGGCCAAGCGCGGCGACGTAGACGACATCGGCGTTGTCCGGGTGCACGAGGATCTTGCCGACCTGCTGCGTGTCGCGCAGGCCAACATGGACCCAGCTCCTGCCGCTGTCAGTGGATTTGTATACGCCGTCGCCCTGTGCGATGTCCGAGCGCATGTCGGCCCCGCCGCTGCCAGGCGTAGATGATCCTTCGTGTCGGATGGCGCGATGGCAATGCGCGCCGATCGTGCCTACCGGTTGTGAACTCGAAGATCGGCTGCCAGGTTCGTCCGGCGTCGCCGGTCTCCCAGATGCCGCCGTTGACGGCGCCGAAGTAATAGTGGCGCGGATCGCCCGGCACGCCTGGCGACTGTCAGTACGCGGCCGCTGCGGGAACGGACCGATCGAGCGCCAGTGGAGATCGCCGAACAGCGTCGGATCGACATTCGCCTGCGCCGAGGCGGCAATGCAAAGCAACAGCAAGGCAGGCAGGTTGCGCGAACCCATGCCTAGATCTCCGGCAGTGCTGGGTCCGCCGGCGAGAGCGGCGGCTCAGGACGACATGATAATGCCTGGCGCTGGCCGGCAGGGGTGCCATTCGTCGTGAAGCGAGAGACGCCGCGGTTGCAATCGCGCAGCGCCCTCGAGCGGGAACGGGACGTCCGGAGCGCCGCTCCGGAGCCGCGGCACTTTACGAATTATAACAGCCTTGCTGAAGCGCGACGCCGTGTGGATAAATGCCCCACCCGCGACCAAGGCGGGAACGCCCCGCCGCACCGGTCCGCCCATCCTTCGTAGGTGCCCCGATGTCATCCCTGCAACGCCCGAACACCGCGCTCACCGAAGGCGCAATCGGCAAGACCCTGGTGAAGTTTGCACTGCCGATACTCGCTGGCAACGTACTGCAGTCGCTCAACGGTTCGGTCAACGCGATCTGGGTCGGCCACTGGCCTCGGTGAGGCCGCGCTTCGCCGCCACCTCGAACGCCAACACGATCCTGTTCTTCCTGCTCGGCGCCGTGTTCGGCGTCGGCATGGCGGCGACGATCTCAGTCGGCCAGAGCATGGGCGCCCAGGACCTCGACCGGGCCAAGCGCGTGATCGGCACCAGCATTGTGTTCTTTGTCGGCATTTCGATCCTGATTGCCGCTGTCGGACTGCCCGGCGCGGAGGTACTGATGCGCTGGCTGCACACAGCCGGCAGACGCGCAGCCGCTGGCGGTGTCCTACCTGCTGCATCATCTTCATCGGCATGCCGTTCCTCTACCTGCTGTCGTTTCTCGGCATGGCGCTGCGCGGGGCCGGCGACGCGCGCACGCCGTTTCTGTTCCTCTTGCTCAACGTCGTGCTCGACATCGCTGCTGAATCCGCTTTTCATCTTCGGCTTCGGTCCGGTGCCGCGCATGGGCATCGCCGGCTCGGCTACCGCGAGCGTCGCCGCGCAGATCATCACTCTGGCCGCGCTGATCGGCTATCTCTACCGCAGCAAGCATTTCCTCGTGATCCACAGCGGCGAGAACCGCTACCTGCGCGTCGACTGCCCGATCCTCAAGGCGCTGTTCACGAAGGGCATCCCGATGGGCCTGCAGATGATCGTGATGTCGCTGTCGATGCTGGCGATGATCTCGCTGGTCAACCGCTTCGGCGCGCACACGACGGCGGCCTACGGCGCCTGTTTCCAGTTGTGGAATTATATACAGATGCCGTCGATCGCGATCGGCATGGCCGCCGCGTCGATGGCGGCGCAGAACGTCGGCGCCGGCAAGTGGGACCGCGTGCATCGCGTCGCGATGGCTCGGCGTCGCCTTCAATTTCCTGCTGACCGGGTCGCTGGTGCTTCCTGATCTACCTGTTCAACCGCGGCGCTCTGAATCTGTTCCTGCCGGCCACGGGCGGCGCCATCGAGATCGCCCAGCACATCAACGCGATCGTGGTCTGGTCGTTCATCTTTTTCGGCCTGTCGTTCGTGCTTGCCGGCGTCGTGCGCTCGACCGGCGCCGTGATCCCGCCACTGATCATCCTCTTCATCGCGCTGTGGGTGGTGCGCATTCCGTTCGCCTACGCCTATGTCGACAGCTGGGGCAGCGATGCGATCTGGTGGAGTTTTCCGCTCGGCTCGCTGGTGTCGATGCTGCTGTCGATCGCGTATTACACGTTTCGGTAACTGGCGCAGTGCGCGCATGCTGGCGCCGACGGGGCCCGTACCCGCTGCCGCCACCTTGCCGACGGGTGCTCCGATTGCGGATGCCGCCGGCGGCGGCGAGGGGTGGGGTGGGTTTTGACGGTGGTTGCAGATTCCGTAGCCTGGGGCGATCCTTGCGGGCGACCGGCGCCTGCACCCGTTTGCCGGTGACTTAAGGATTTCTTAAGCAGAACCCCATCAGGCTCCTGGTTTGTCAGACTCCTCCGGCCCATGCTGCGCATCTTGTTGATCGAGGATCAGCGCGACATCGCGGCGAACATCTGGGACTTTCTCGAGTTCCGTGGTTTCGTCATGGACCATGCCGCCGATGGTTCGACCGGCCTGCGCATGGCGCTCGACGGTGCGTACGACGTCGTCGTGCTCGATCTGGGATTGCCCAAGCTCGACGGGCTCGACCTCTGCCGTGCAGTGCGCGAGGCCGGCCGCGACACGCCCGTGCTGATGCTCACCGCGCGCGATACGCTCGACGACAAGCTGGCCGGATTTGCAGAAGGTGCCGACGACTATCTGGTCAAGCCATTCGCCATGCAGCGAACTCGAGGCGCGTATCCGCGCGCTGCTACCGGCGCGGGCACCTGCAGCACGGCGAGGTCGTGCGCGTGGCCGACCTCGCGCTCGACCCCGGTGACCCAGGAAGTTGCGCGTGACGGGCAGAAACTGGCCGTGACGCGCGCCGGATTCGTGCTGCTCGAAACGCTGATGCGCCGCTCGCCGCATGTCGTGCGCCACGCCGACCTGACACATGCATTGTGGGGCGAGGGCGGCGGCGACATCGCCACGCTGCACACGCATCTTTCCGTCCTGCGTTCGGCAATCGATCGCCCATTCAAACTCCAGTTGCTGCACACCGTCCATGGCTTCGGCTACCGAATCGCAGAATCCGCAGACGCCTAGGCTCGGCCTGCGCACGCGCGTCGCGGCACTGTGCGCCCTGCTCCGGCCTGGTCGTGAGCGCGTGCCTGGCCCTCGTCGCGGTGCACTTTTCCGATTCGTACGTCGATCGCCTCATGGGCGAAATGCTGCGCGTCGAGGGTGACTATTTGCGTGCGCGCTACGCCGGTGAAGGCATCGTGCCCGGACCGCGCAGCAAGCATTTCTACGTCTACAGCAGCGATGCGCAGGGCGCCGGCGTGCCGCCGGCCGACATGGCGGCACTGCAACCGGGCACTTACGAAGCGTGCAGAACGAAAGCGGCGATCGTCACGTCGCGGTATACGACGTCGGCGGACGCCGCCTTTACGTCGTCCTCGACATCGGCCTGGAAAGCGTTCGCGAAAGACGCCTTTGCGCGCGACCTGATCGCCCTCGTGCTGTTCGGCAGCGCGCTGTCGTGCTGGCTCGGCTGGTTCTGGGCGGGGCGTGCGATTGAGCCGGTGCGACGCCTGGCGCAGCAGGTCGAGACGCTCGAACCGCCGGCGCGCGACCTCGTGGCGCTCGCCCCGGAATTCGCCGAGGACGAGGTCGGCGGCTGGCGCAGGCGTTCGATCGTTATCAGGAGAAAGCTGCACGAGTACGTGCGCCGCGAACGGGCATTCACCGCCGATGCAAGCCATGAACTGCGCACGCCGCTGGCTCGTGATTCGTGGCGCAATCGAAGTGCTGCTCGACCAGGGCAGGATCGACGCCACTGCGGCGCTTCTGGCTCAAGCGCATCCAGCGCGGAGCCGATGAGCTGCGCGATCTGCTCGACGCCCTGCTCGTGCTCGCACGTGGCGACGAACGTCTCTCGGGCGACGCACGCGTGCGTGATCTGGACAGCCTGGTCGACGACCTCCTGCGCGACCGCCAGGACGCGCGTTGCGGGAAAGGAATCTCGAGGTAGTACGCGAGCGGGAAAGCTGCGTCGCCATCGCGGCGCCGGCGAAGGTGCTCGGCGTCAGTGATCGGCAACCTGCTGCGTTCGGTCACCCAGTTTGCCGAAGGCGGCGTCCTGCGCGTGCGCGTGCGCGCAGGCGGGCTGGCATCGCGCATGACGGCGCGGGCGAGCCGGCCGACGCTGTCGGCCAGCGATCCAATGACAAGCAGGCGCGAACGGACCCGGGCGCGCGAGCAGCCCCTCGGCCTCGGCATGATCCGTCGCGTCTGAGAGCGCTGGGGCTGGCGCCTCGAGGGAGACATCGACGGCGCCGGCATGCATGCGTTCGTCCTGCATTTCCGGGCGTCGTGATCGTTCGCGCAGGTTGTAGGGTGGGCTTCAGCCCACCGCAACTCTCGACGCAACAACGATGGGAGGAGCCGATCCTATGCCCACCCTGCCCAGTTACGATTCGATCGCCGCCGACAAAAGCCCGGGCAGGGCCCGGGCTTATGAAGAACCGCGATGTCGCTTCGGTGCTAGGGCTGGACAAGTACCAGCCACGGAATCTCGTTGACGACGGCGACACGCAGTTGCGTCGGCGCTTCGCGCGCGAGTTGTTCGCCGCGATCAGCGTCTGCTGCGTCGCCGACCCGGCACGCAGGAAGCCATCGTCACCGTGCGTCGTAGCCGACCGCCATTCGAAACCAATGCGCAGCTGGCGCAGGTCGACGACATGCCACGGCGACACGTCGGAGAACGGGCCGCCGTCGATCGTTGTCAGGCTGCGCAGCACTACGTCATGACCGGAGCGCATCAGCTGCAGGCTGAACAGCGTTCGCCCGCTCCGCCGACTGCGCGCTGGCGATCGTCACTGGCGCAACGTCGAGCTTGGTCAGCAGTCCACCATCGACACCGAGTTGTGCCGTTATTGATCCCGCCGTGTTGCCACCGGCCGGCGTTCATCGCCAGAGGCGTGGTCCGCCGTCGAACCCGTTCATGAAGACCACGACCGCTGTCGGCATCGCTGGCACTGATGCTGGCCGCGTGGCCCGCGAGCTTCATCGATGCGGTATTGCTGACTTGGCCCGTTCGAATTGGCGGCCAATACGGTCACCGTGTAGGTGTAGTCGACGACGCCACCGGTCCGGAAGCGTGGGACCGTCGCTGAGCGTGTCGCCGCTGCCGCCCGCTGGCTGCCGCAGGTAGCGCCGCCGCTTGCCGTGCAGATCCACGATTGGCCGGACAGCTGCGCCGGCAACGCATCGGTTATGGTCGGCGAAATGCTGGTACCGGGATTCGTCACATGGATTACGTAGTTCGCGACGTCCCCGACGCGCACGTACTCGACGTTGTCGGTCAGCGCCATCGCGGCGGGACTGCTGTTGACACTTACGGCATCAGAGTCGCTCGCCGAGTTATTGCCGGCCACCGGATCGGTGACGCCGTTCGGCACACCGATCGTCGCCGTGTTGGTCAGCGTTCCACTTGCCGCTGCCGAAATCGCGCAGCTGGCGGTGAGTGTGGCGCTGCCGCCGCTCAGCAGGTTGATCTGATTGCCGATGTTGCCCGAGGCCCGAGGCTGGACACGAAGACTGCCCGACGACGCCGAACAGGTCCAGCTGCAGGTCAGCGACGACGGGAATGTGTCGGTCACGGTTGCGCCGGACACATTGCCCGGGCCGTTGTTCGCCGCCACCAGTGTGTAGGTCGTCGTACCACCGGCTGTCACTGACGTTACGTTGTCGCTGTTGCTGATCGACAGGTCGGCCTGCAGCGCCAGTGTGTCACTGTCGCTGGCCGAGTTGTTGCCGGGCACCGGATCGGAGACATTGCTGGAGACCGAAGCCGTGTTCGTCAGCGTGCCGGTCGCGGACGCCGCGATCGAACATGTCGCCGAATAGGTGACGCTTGCACCGACCGGCAGATTGACGGACGAATCGCTGATGCTGCCCGAACCGGAGGCCGTGCAGGTGCGCGCTGGCGGCGCCCGGAGACAGGTCCAGTGGCAGGGACGACAGCGTGGCCGGGAACGTGTCCGTGACCGTCGCGCCGTTGACGGCATTCGGTCCCGCGTTCGCGGCTTGAGATCGAGTACGTCACCGTGCCACCAGGGACGGCCGTCGTGGCTCCGTCGCTGTTCGTGATCGACAGGTCCGCTGAAGCCGGCGCGGTGTAGCATACCGTGGCGTCGCTCAGCGTCGGCGTCGACGACGAGTTCGTGGTCGACAGGAACGCGCGATACTTGAGATAGCGGCTGCCGCTGAATCGATCGAGCGACGCGCCACTGGTGTAGTAGGTTCCCGTGGTTCCGTCGGGACCGACGAAATTGAATAGCCCGCCGGAGGAACTGCTGGCCGCGGCCTGGAATTTCAGGGCGGTGCTGGTCGGCGTCGAATCAGTCCACGAAACCGTCGTCCAGGTCGGAGACGTGCCGCCGTCCTGACCGAGGAGATAAGATCCCCGGCACTGTTGTAGCCGGTGCTGCCGCTGCCGACATAGGTCTTGAAGCCGGCGTCGGATGTCCCTGACGTGCCATACATCTGGACGGTCAGGATGAACCGCTATTGGTGCTGAAGAGCAGCTTGCCGCCACCGTAGACGTCATTGCCGGTCGAAGACGAAATCGCGCTGTTGCTGAAGGCCAAGGTGCCGTTGGCGTACGACGCCGACGACCGAACCACCAGTGCACTGCGTGCCGGAACTGACCGTCGCCGGCGTCGCGAAATTTTGCCGTGAACCACGCCTGCGCGCCGACGGACCAGTTGGTGATTACCGTCGACGCCGTCGCCAGATCGCCACCGGTCGGCACGCCGCCGGACGTCGCCCGGATGCTGACGGTGATCGACGGCGTAGGCTTCCACAAAAATAGCAGAAGAGATTGACATCGACGCGGCTCAGCGGTCCCGACTTGCCGGCGGTGAAAGTCTGGGCGTTCCACTGGGTGTTGCTGAAAAGCTCACCGTTTCCGGTGATCGAGGTATTCTGTGCGTCGACGGCGGGACTTCCTGCAGTCGAGGTCAACAGCACATCGCCGGGACTTGAAGTCAGATCGACATTGTTCGCGACGCCCGCCCGGAAGTTGGCCTGGCTCGTGTCGGTATAGCAGTTCGCGCCCGCCGTGCCAGCGAGGAGTGCCAGCGCGAACGCAACTATGAAAAGAACCACCTGTTTCATCTGGGTTCGCCAGAAAAGTATGCCTATAGCTCCGTGGTTTTACACCAGCAGATGGCAACGCAACTTCGGTTTGGTGCTTTAGCCTGGTACCCCCATCAGTACTGCAGTTGGGATTCCGGCCCCTGTTCGACGGATGGCACTATCCGCCTTTCGGGCTATCGGGTCTTTGACGACGGTCTCGCTTTTAGAACGCTTATCGGCAGTTTGGCGCCGCACAACGGCATTTTTGCCCGTTTTTGCGGCTGATTTGGCGGTTTTCGGGGCGTTTTGACGGCCGGCCGGTAGGCAGCGGACGCGCAGCGTCACCCGCGAAAACAGGGGGTAAACCATACACTTGCCAGATCTTGAATCGCGCATCGTGCGAGGTCGCTGCGATCCGGAACTTGGTGTGCGAGCAGGCTAGCGCTTCAGGAAAGGTTCGGCGGAAGCGCCTTATGCGCGCATTTGGATCGCTTTCCGCCGGTGATAGCCCGGACAAGGGATGTCCAGCCGGCGCTGCCCACCAAGGACGGTTCCGAGCAATGTTCGGTGGGCCCACCAGGATTCGAACCTGGAACCAAAGGATTGCATGAGTCCCTCTGCTCTAACCGTTGAGCTATAGGCCCGCGTTCCGACAATCGATGTCGCGCAGCACAAGCGCCACTCCCATTCTCCCGCTGGCGGGAGAGGGCAGGGTGAGGGAAACCCGGCGACAGTCTAGCTTTTGCTGCCGGCAAACGAAAACGCCCGCGTCCGCGGGCGTCTTGTCGTCGATCAGCGAATCGAACTATTCCAGATCGAGGAACGAGCGCAGCTGCTCCGACCGGCTCGGATGGCGCAGCTTGCGCAGCGCCTTGGCTTCGATCTGGCGGATGCGCTCGCGCGTGACGTCGAACTGCTTGCCGACTTCCTCGAGCGTGTGGTCGGTGTTCATGTCGATGCCGAAGCGCATGCGCAGCACCTTGGCTTCGCGCGGCGTCAGGCCCGCCGAGCACATCGCGCACGGTCTCGTGCAGGCCGGTGTTCGGTGGCCGCCTCGATCGGCGATTCGACGCTGGTGTCCTCGATGAAGTCGCCGAGGTGCGAATCCTCGTCGTCGCCGATCGGCGTTTCCATCGAGATCGGTTCCTTGGCGATCTTGAGCACCTTGCGGATCTTGTCCTCGGGCATCTCCATCTTCGACCGCCAGTTCTTCCGGCGTCGGCTCGCGGCCCATCTCCTGCAGCATCTGCCGGCGAGATGCGGTTGAGCTTGTTGATCGTCTCGATCATGTGCACCGGGATGCGGATGGTGCGCGCCTGGTCGGCGATCGAGCGCGTGATCGCCTGGCGGATCCACCACGTCGCGTAGGTCGAGAACTTGTAGCCGCGGCGGTATTCGAACTTGTCGACCGCCTTCATCAGGCCGATGTTGCCTTCCTGGATGAGGTCGAGGAACTGCAGGCCGCGGTTGGTGTACTTCTTGGCGATGGAGATGACCAGGCGCAGGTTGGCTTCGACCATTTCCTTCTTGGCCTGGCGCGCCTTGGCTTCGCCGATCGACCATCGCGCGGTTGATTTCCTTGATGTCGGCCAGCGACAGGTACAGCGCCTTCTCGAGCGCCGACCAGCTTTTCCTGCTCGGCGAGGATCTCGTCGCGGTGCGCTCGTGCATCGCCGACGACCACTTCTGCTTGCTTGCGGATCATCTCGTCGGCGACCAGGAGTGTTGGTCTCGCTGCCGCGGCAACGCGCTTGAGGAAATCCTTGCGCGGCATGTGCGCGCTGCTTGATGGCAGATGTCCATGATCGTGCGCTCGTGAGCGCGTGATGCTGAGCCACGACTTCGCGCAGCTTCTCGCACGAAGCTATCGATCATGATCGCCGGCAGCTTGAGCTTGCAGGAACGTCGTCGGCCATCTGGTCGCGCACCTTCAGCGCTTCTTGTCGGCGGTGCCGTACTTGTCGTGCCGCCTTCTGGAACTTTGCGTACAGCGTGCGTCAGCTCTTCCATGCGGCGCGTCGACCTCGATCGGATCCGGGCCGGTCTCGACCGCGGACCGGCTTCCTCGCCGTCTTCGGCCTCTTCGTCGTCCTTGACCATCGGCGGCGTCGGCTTCGACTTCGAGCATCGGGTCCGGGAATTTCTCAGGCCCGGCACTTCGATGTCGGCGAAGCCGGTGAGCACTTCCGACAGGCGCTTCTTGCCTTCGGTGTGCTGGTCGTAGTCCTCGATCAGCAGCTGGATCGACCACGGGAAGCTCGCCAGCGAGCTCTGCACCTGGTTGAGGCCTTCCTCGATGCGCTTGGCGATGGCGATCTCGCCCTTCGCGCGTCAGCAGCTCGACGGTGCCCATCTCGCGCATGTACATGCGCACCGGATCGGTGCGTGCGGCTGACTTCGGTGTCGACCGCCGAGAGCACGGCGACGGCTTCCTCGGTGCGCGGTTTCGTCATCGGTTGCGACCGGGTGTTTCGGAGCAGCAGCGTCTCGCCATCGGGCGCAACTTCGTGCACCTCGATGCCCATGCCGTTGATCATGCCGATGATGTCTTCGATCTGCTCCGGATCGACGATGTCGTCGGGCAGGTGATCGTTGACCTCGGCGTAGGTCAGGTAGCCCTGTTCCATGCCCTTGATGATCAGGGTCTTGATTTCGGATTGCTGCTGCTGGTTGCCGGGTTCTGTAGTCATGGATTGAGCTGCTTCAAGCAAAGACTGGGAAGTATAGGCGGGGTGTCAAGTCGATACCCGCGGCTTGCGCGATGCGGTGACGTGCGCCGGCGAGGCCTGCGCGACACGGATGTTGCGCGTCATCGCACGCGCCCGGCCGGAGGCCCGCGATTTGACGCGGGCGCCGCATTTCGCGGCCTGGAGCGCAAGTCAACGCGCCTCCAGCCAGAACGTCACCGGTCCGTCGTTGACCAGGTGAACCATCATATGGGCGCCGAAGCGGCCGATTTCCACTGGTTCGTGCGTGTTTTTTGCCAATTCGACCAGGCGCCGAAACCAGCGTTCGCCTTCCTCCGGCGTCGCCGCGGACGTGAAGCTCGGCCGCATTCCCTTGCCGGTGTCTCGCTGCCAGCGTGAACTGCGGTACCAGCAGCAGTCCACCGGCGACATCGCTGAGCGAACGATTCATGCGGCCCGCAGCGTCGGCAAAGACGCGGTAGCCGAGCAACCGCTCCAGCATCCGCTGCGCCTGCGCCTCGCCGTCGCCCGGTTGCACCGCCACCAGCGCCAGCAGGCCGGGGCCGATGCGCCCCACCGTTTCGTCGCCGACGTCGACATGCGCTGCGCGCACGCGCTGGATCAGGGTCAGCATGCAACAGTTTTAGCATCTTTCCCTCGCTCCTGACACCTGCGTTCGCCTCGCGCGCGACCCGGCGGCGACCGCGGCCGCTACAATCGCGCGCTTCGCCCACGGGAATCGCCAAGTGCGCTGGTATGTCGCCCTGCTCTACGGTCTGGTCCGGCTGGTCGGCCGCTTGCCGCTGCCCGCGCTGCACCGGCTCGGCTCGTGGCTGGGCTGGCTGCTGCTGCACACGCCGAACGCGGTTCGCCACAACGCGCAAGCGACCCTGTCCATTGTAATAACGCAGTTTCGTGGGGAAACCAGACAGTCCCTGCTTCGATCATCGATGCTCGGAGCAGGCAAGTCGGTCTTCGAGATCTGCAGGATCTGGTCCGGCGATCCGCAGCAGGCACTGGCCCTGGTTCGCGATGTAAGCGGCCTGGACCTGTTCGATCGGGCGCTCGCCAGCGGCCGCGGCCGTGGCCTGATTCTCGCCGCGCCGCATCTGGGCTGCTGGGAATTGCTGAACTTCTGGGTAGGCAACCGCACCCCGCTGGCGATCGCCTACCGGCCGCCGCGCCAACCGGCTCTTGAGGCCTTGCTGCTCCGCGCCCGCCGTGTGCCGAGCGGTCGAACAGGTTCGCGCCGATGGCCCCGCCGGCGTGCGCAAGTTGTACAAACGCTTGATCGACGGCGGCGTCGTCGGCATCCTCCCGGACCAGCAGCCAAAGCTCGGCGAAGGGGAGTTCGCGCCGTTCTTCGGCACGCCGGCGTTGACGATGGTGCTGTTGTCACGACTGGCGCAGCGCACAGGCGCGACAGTTCTTTGCGGCGCCGAACGTCTGCCTCGTGGCACGGGCTATCGCCTGCATTTCCTGCCGGCGCCGGACGGGATCGGCGCTGCCGATTTGCCGACCGCCGTCGCTGCGCTCAATCGCGGCGTCGAAGATTGCGTGGCTCGCGCCGGCCCAGTATCAGTGGCATTACAAGCGTTACTCGATCCGCCCGCCGGGTGACGAGCGAACCCTCTATTGAAGCGAACTTTCAACCACCACCATCGCGCTCGAACGTGGGCTGCTTCAGTTCCGGCAATTTCAGCTGTTCGGGGCGCCGGGATACATGTCGCGCAGACTCTCTGCCGTCAGCGCCGCTGTGTCGATGAAACACCATGCGTCGGCGTCCTTGTCCTGCACGCCGAGGTAGTACGAATCCAGCGACAGCCGCCCTTCCCTGACGCGCACGATGCTGCGATACGGCAACAGCGCAGAAACGTGTTGCCGCGGCGTCGAACATCGCGCTGACCGCACCGAAGCGCATGTCGAGCAGTTGCCGACCCTGCTGCTGCATGACCTTGAAACCGACTTCGATCTGCCGCGCGAGCGCGAGCGCTCCGCCGACGCGCGCGAGCACCGGGCTGCACGCCGATGCGGCGACCGTCGCGTAATCCTCGTTCAGCAACGCTGCAGCCAGCGCGTTGCCCTGATGCGTGGCGTTCGATGCGGCATCACCCGAGCCCTGCGCCGACACGGTCGCCGCAGGAATCCCGATCAATGCCGCCAGCAGCCCGCGCTCAATCGCGCCGCGCATTGCCGCCCTGTTTGTCGAGCCGTCTTAGGAACACCTGCATTTCCTTCTGCGCCTGCACGTCTCCGGCGCGTTGCGCGGCGGCGATGCCGTCGCTCCATGCCTGGCGCGCCTGCGCCGGATCACCGGCTTCGACCAGCGCGCGGCCGAGGAGTTTCCATGCCGCCGAATATTCCGCATCGAACTCGACGGCGCGGCGCAGCTCCGCAGCCGCCTCGGCGGGGCTGCCGTTGGCGAGCAAGGCGTTGCCGAGTGAAAAACGCAGCAGCGCCCCGTCGCGCGGACCGTCGCACAGGGCGCGCAGGCGCTGAATTGATCGTTGCTCACGAGGGCGTGCTAGCGATGGATGTCGTGCGTGGCGACGCCCACCTCGGGCGCCGGGCGTGCCAGACACTGCGGCCGCGCCAGCGTCCGGCGCATGTCGGCCAATCCGGCCGCCCAGTGCTCGCACATCGTCTGCGGCCCGAAGGCGTAGTCCTTGTACTGCTCCTCGTACGACTTGGCCTGGTAGATCAGATGCACGATGTTCAGCACCTTGGTGCAGATCCAATGCGTCGAAGGCGTGCGCCAGTGCGGCCGGCATGCGTTTGCCGGCAGCATGGCGACGAGTTCGCCGAGTGCCAGGCGCAGGCGCTGCTTTTCTGCCGAGCTGTCGGTGCCGCGCCGGGTCCGGCTCGAGTACTGGATGTCTTTCTGCCGTTCGAGCACGTCGCCGAGCGTGCGCGGCAGCGCGCCGCGCGCGCCCCACAGGTCGACCTGCAGCGCCAGCGTGTCGGAGCGCGGCGTCGACTCGATTACGTATTCCAGCGGCGTGTTCGATACCAGACCGCCGTCCCAGTAGAACTCGCCGTCGATTTCCACGGCTGCGAACGCCGGCGGCAGCGCGGCCGAAGCCAGCGACGTGCTCGACGCGGATGGTTGTCTTGCGGTTGTCGAAGTAGGCAAAGTTGCCGTTGCGCACGTTGACCGCGCCGACCGCGAAGCGCGGTGATGCCGGATGGTTGATGCGCTCGAAATCGACCAGTGCCTCGAGCGTCTGCCGCAGCGGCGCGGTGCTGTAGAAGCTGGTCGCGCCCGGCGCGCCCGGCAGCGCCGCATACGGCGGCGGCACGCGCGGCACGAAGAAGCCGCTCTGGCCGTGCAGCAGCGCGGTCCAGGCGCCGAGCGAATTCGGTCAGCGCTCTGCGCGGTGCCGCATTTGGGCAGCGCATCGAGCCACTGCCGCTGCCAGTCGAACACTTCCGGCGGCAGCGGCAACGCCGGCGTCGAGATGCGCTGCCAGAACTCGCGTAGGCGATCGAGCCGCCGCTCCGGCGCGTTGCCGGCAAGGATCGCCGCATTGATCGCACCGATCGAGATGCCGGCAAACCAGTCCGGGCGGACGCCGGCCTCCTCGAGCCCTTCGTAGACGCCGCACTGGTAGGCGCCGAGCGCGCCGCCGCCCTGCAGCACGAGGGCAACGGTTTCATAGTCGCGCACGGCGACGGCCGCGCTTTGCACGGCCTTGCTATTTTGTGGATTTGTGGAATCTTCACCCGCGGCGGCCACGCGCGGCGCGCGTGTGCCGCCCGCTCTGCGGCGCGGTGCTGCGGTCATTGCATGAACCAGCCGTGGCTGACGACGATCGACTGTCCGGTCAGTGCGTTCGTGCCGAAGCCGGCGAAGAACAAGGCGCACTGCGCAACGTCATCGACTGTCGTGAATTCGCCGTCGACCGTTTCCTTGAGCATGATGTTCTTGATCACGTCGGCCTCGGAAATGCCAAACTCCTTCGCCTGCTCGGGAATCTGCTTGTCGACCAGCGGCGTGCGCACGAAGCCCGGGCAGATGACGTTGGCGCGCACGTTCTTCGCCGCACCTTCCTTGGCCACGACCTTCGCCAGGCCGATCAGCCCGTGCTTGGCCGCGACATACGGCGCCTTGAGTTTCGAGGCTTCCTTCGAATGCACGGAACCCATGTAAATGATCGAGCCGCCATTGCCCGCCGCATACATGCGCTTGAGGCACGCGCGCGTGGTCAGGAACGCGCCGTCGAGGTGGATCGCGATCATTTTCTTCCAGTCTGCGTAGGAGAAGTTCTCGATCGGATTGACGATCTGGATGCCGGCATTGGAAACCAGGATGTCGACGCTGCCGAGATCCTTGACCGTCTTGTCGACCCCGGCTTCGACCGCGGCTTCATCGGTCACGTCCATGACGACGGCGGTGGCCTTGACGCCGCGCGCCTTGATCTCGTCGGCGGCCGCTTGGGCCGCGGCCTGGTTAATGTCGGCGATCGCAATGTGCGCGCCGTTGTCGGCCAGCACTTCGGCGATGCGCTTGCCGATGCCGCTGGCCGCGCCCGTTATCAACGCCACCTTGTTCTTCACGCTCATGTTTCTTCCTCTCTCGAACGGATATCGGGATAAATAGAGCTTTTTGACGCGGATCAACGCGGATGAACGCGGATTTTACAAATGGTGCCGATCAAGACCCGCAGAAATGAACCGTGAGAAAAATCGTGATCCGCGTCAATCCGCGTTGATCCGCGTCAAAATGCTTTCCGCTCCTGATGCGCGTTCATCGGCGTTTCGAAAATCTTCAGTCTCTCGCGTGCGGCCGCTTTGACGTCGACACCAAGATCGCGCAGCTTGCGATACAGGTGCGTGCGTTCCATGCCGACGACCTTGGCGAGCTTGCCGACGCTGCCGCCCGCCTCCTGCAACTGGCGCAACAGGTACATGCGTTCGAATTGCTCGCGTGCTTCGCGCAGCGGCAAGCTGAAGTCGATGCCGGCAGCCCCCGCCGGCGGCGACGCTATCGGCGGCTGATTGCCGAGTGCGGTTTCGACTTCCTCGAGCGTGACCTGATCGGTGCTGCCCATGATCAACAGGCGTTGCACGAGATTGCGCAGCTCGCGCACGTTGCCGGGCCAGGCATAGTTGCGCAGGCGATTCTGCACGTCGACCGGAAGTGCCGGTACGGCAGGTGGTCGCGGTTGGCGAAGAAATCGACGTACAGGCGCAGCAACTCCGGCACGTCTTCGCCGCGCTTGCTCAGCGGCGGCACCTGCAGCGGCACGACGTTCAGCAGATAGAAAAGCTCCTCGCGGAAACGTCCGGCCTTCACCTGCGCCTCGAGGTTCTGTGCGGTCGCCGCGATCACGCGCAGATCGAGCGCTGCCGGCACCGCGCCGCCGCTGCGCACCAGAGCGCGGCGCTCGAGCACGCTGGCCAGGTGTTGCTGCAGTTCCGGATCAAGCTCGGCGACTTCGTCGAGGAACAGCGTGCCGCCCGAAGCCTGTTCGAGCAGGTCTTGCTGGATGCCGTCGGCGCCTTCGGCGCCGAACAACGCAGTGATCAGGTGCTCGCGCGGAATGTTGCCAGTGGCCACCGCGACGAATGGCCCGCGCCGACGCGACGATCGCTCGTGCAGCCAGCGCGCGAGCGATTCCTTGCCGGTGCCGGGCTCGCCATAGATGAGAATGCCCGTCTCATGCTGCGCCAGGCGCTCGAGTTGCGCGCGCAGCGCCTGCATGAGCTTGCTCGAGCCGACGGGCTCGAGCGGCAGCGCGAGTTGCTGGCGCAGTCCGTCGTTCTCGCGCTTCAGGCGCGTCGTCTCGCGCGCGCGCTCGATAGTGAGCAGCAGCTTGGCCAGTGAAATGGGTTTCTCGACGAAATCGTAGGCGCCAAGACGCGTCGCCTCGACCGCGGTTTCGACCGTGCCGTGACCCGACATCATGATCACCGGACACGACAGCGCACCGCTCGCCGACCACTCGCGCAGCAAGCTGATGCCGTCGAGGTCGGGCATCCAGATGTCCAGCAAAACGACGTCGGGTCGCGCCGAACGGCGCGCTTCGCGCGCAGCGGCGGCATTCTCGGCGACGACAACCTGATAGCCCTCGTCTTCGAGGATTTCCTTTACGGTGGAGCGGATGTCCGGCTCGTCGTCGACGACCAGCACGAGGCCCGAAGCCATGCGGCATCACCTGTTGCGAAAAAGCGACGCCAAGCATAGCGCAAAGGACCGTGCGGACGCGTTACGCCTTGATTTACAGGTTTTTAGCCTGCCATGGGCTGGGGGAGCCAGCTGAGGTGTCCGCCGCCTGGCGGCGGTACCGCAACGCACGCACGCAGCCGAGGCGGTTCCCGGTGCAGCGCCCTGCGATGCAGATTTCAGCCCCGCGCCAGGATCGCCTGCACGCGCTTGACCATGGCTGCGGCAAAATCAGCGCCCTTGGCCTTGGTGATGACTCGCTCATACTCGGGCAGGATGCCGCGCAACTCGTCCGCCGTGTAGCAGTGTTCGAGCTTCAGAGTGAACAGGAAGGCGCGCAAGCCGAGCACGGCGACTGCACTGCTCGTTGAGCAACTGCTTGGCCTGCTGCGGCGGCGGAACGATGTCGGCGGCGTTGGCCGCAGGCATCTCGTGTCACCGCGCCGGCCCCAGCTTGCGTGTGTGCGCTGATCAGGCCCAGCGTCACCAGTTCGTTCAGGCTGGCGCCGACATCGCCGAATGCCTGGAAATTTTTGTCAGCTCGGCGACCGTTTCGGTGCCGTGGATCACGATCAGCAGCGAGCGCACACGCGAGGACAGCTTGTGCGCGCGCTGCGCCCATTTCGCGGTTGCCCGAATCGGTCTTGACCGGTACGTCGTTCGGATTCATGGTCGGACGCTCCCCCTGTGGCAGCCTTTCGAGGCCTACCTCGCGACACACGCCCGGACAATCGCCTGCGCTCCCTTCCGGGCTAAAATTGACTTGGCGAATTGCCGGCTTGTGACGGCAATCACATAGTCTGCTTCCCTTCGCACCTTCCGCGGCAAGGATTTCGATGGCGAACAACGCACGTCCCGGCATTTCTGCCTGCATGATTACGCTCAACGAGGCCGGACCGCATCGAGGCATGCCTTGCGTCGCTGGCGTTCTGCGACGAGATCGTCGTGGTCGACTCCGGTTCGACGGACGCGACAGTCGAGATTGCCAAGGCCCGCGGCGCACGCGTGCTGGCTCGCGCGTTCGACGGCTATCGTACGCAGAAGGATTTCGCCGTGCGCGCGGCGAGTTGCGACTGGGTGCTGTGCGTCGACGCGGACGAACGCATCACCGCTACGCTGCGCAGCTCGATCGAGCAGGCGCAGGCTGCCGGCTTTCCTGCCGCCGGCTTTCGCTTTGCGCGCGCCACCGAATACTTCGGCGCCTTTCTGCGCCACGGCAACGCCTACCCCGATCGCGTCATGCGTTTGTTCGACCGGCGGCGCGGCGGTTTTCGCGGCGATCGCGAGATCCACGAACACGCCAGCGTCGACGGCGAAGTGCGTACGCTGAGTGGGGATCTGGAGCATCGCGCCTATCGCTCGTTGTCCGATCAGCTCGCCCGTCTTGACCGCTACGCGCACCTGATGGCCGAGCATCTGCACAAGCGCGGGCGACGCGCACATGTATACAATATCGTTCTCAATCCGTTCTGGCGCTTTCTGCGCGGCTACATCCTTCGTGCCGGCTTTCTCGATGGCTGGCGCGGCCTCGTTTACGCGTATGTCGAAGCCAACTACGTGCGCCAGAAATTCATCAAGCTGTGGCTGCTCGATCGAGGCCAGGCCCTCTAACGCTTGGCGTTAAGGCAAGAAGCGTTTTCGGACGCGGATTACGCGGATCAACGCTGATAAGAGCACATGAATTCGAGTTTGCAACGGTCTTCGCCAGTTCTCATCTGAACCCTTTTCGTCGCTTTTTCTCATCTGCGTTGATCCGCGAAATCCGTGTCAAAAAAGCTCTTGATCTAACCTACGCAAGATCGCGAATCGCGGCGTCGAGGCGATCGAGAAAGGCGCGGTTGTTGTCGAGGAACCAGGCGACGTGCGGCGGCGCCGATATTGTCGAGTTCGCCGTCAGCCAGTGCGGCCATCCGTTCGATCGCCGCCTGCATCGGCCCTTCGTCGAAGAAATTCGTCGTCGCGAGATACTGCGTACCGGTACGTGCGACCGGCACGAGCGCGCCGCGCTCGGCCGTGATCAATTCGTTCATCGGCGCTGCATCGAGCGTCAGCGTCACCGCACCGACGCTGAGTGCCTCGACGAGGTAATGGCCAAAACCCTCGGTCTGCGACGGACAAAGATGAAAACGATGCGAGTTCTGCAACCGGCGCAGTTCATCGTCCGGCAGGTGTCCGACACGATGGTCGATGTTCGGCGCCGCCAAGCCCGCTTGCGCCATGTGCCGATCCTGCACCACGGTGAGGCGTGGCCAGCGCGGATGCTTGCGCCAAAGAGCCAGCAGCGCCTCGGTATTCTTCGTGCCGCTGCGTCCGGCGAGGTGGAAGAATGCCCGTTCGCGCGGCACTGTCCGGTCCTGGCGGTCCTCCGACGTGAAGCCGGTGAAGGCGACGCGACAGCCGAGGCCGGAGAAGATCGTCTGCGTGTACAGCGTCTTGGCGAACACCGCGTCGATTCCGGGCAGCGCGGCTGCGTCTGCCGGCAGAAACCACTCGGGATTCGGCAGCAGCACGTTGCGGCGGGCGAGCGGAAAATACTCGGCGCGCACGTGTTCGAGCATCAGGTTCGCGTCGAATACGTGTGGATTGCGGCCGCGCGCGCGTCGCAGTGCACTGCGTGCGCGCACGCGCCATGAATTGCCGAGCCTGCGCAACTTTCCGCGCCGGACCGCGCAGATGCTGACGTCGTGGCTGGCCGCGGAAAGCGCGACGGCAAGCAGGCGCAGATCCGCGACAAGCCGAAGCCGTTGTCGCGCGCGATCAGGTTGATCGTGCTCATGACTGCGCGCTCACGCCGGCGTGAAAAAATATAGTTGTGCATAATTGCCGCACGCTCAATTCGTGTTCGGGTCGTCCCGCGCCTCGTTCGGCGCGGCCGGGACGTTGCCGCCACGGCACGCCGGCGCGACGGCGTCGCTGCGGAACAGCCACCATTCGCGCCGGTTCGCATGGCCGACGTAGGTCGATTTGTCCTGGTCAATGCACGGCGCCATGGCGTCGGCGAGTACGAATATCCAGCGCGTCTGCGGCATTTCTTCCTGCCAGCGAATCGCCGCAGCGAGTTGTTCGTGCCACGGCTTGACGAAGCCGAATTCGCGCGTCGGACGGTCGGCCATCAGCAGGTTCTGCTCTTTCAGGCAACCAGCGCCAGTTCGCCATCGTCGACGAGCGCGTCGGCCTTGCGCATCACACCGGCGGCCGAGCTCGAATCGTTGAGCAACGGATAGGCCCAGAAGCTCCACAATAGCCACATGCCGGCGACGCCGGCGAGCAAGGCATGCACGCCGCGGCGTACGCGGAAAAAATCGCGCAGGCCAGCGTCCATGCGCCGAGCGCAACCACCAGCCACCACAGCGCGGCACCGCCTTCGCCCAGTCCGCGCTGTTCGGCAAGGTCGCGCGCAAACGGCGGATGCAACGCCAGCGCGCAAAGCCCAAGGCCGAGAAAGCCGGCGCCGAGCAGGCCGATCACCGTAAACGCGGTGCGCCGCGCCCATGCACGTTGCAGCAAATCGGCCAAAAATGGAGAAATGCACAATGCGAACAATGGCAGCGCCGGCATGATGTAGACGTCGCGTTTGCCCTTGGGAAACGTAAAGAACACGACGACGAGAACTATCCAGGTCAGCGGCAGCAGCGCAAGCGCGCATCGTGCTCGCGCAGGCGCTCGCGCCAGCGCGGCAGCACACCGGGCAGCGTCAGCGTCAGCGGCAGCCAGCCGGTCAGGATCACGCCGAGGTAATACCAGCGCGGCTGCTGATGGTCCCAGGAATCGGTGTAGCGGCCGGCGGTCTGGTGGTAGAGGATGTCGTCGAGGTACGCCTTGTAGTCCGGCGAATCGGCATTGCGCACGGCGAGCAGCATCGGCGCCAGCCACAATGCGGCGGCGGCCGCGAACGCAAGCGCGCCGCTGAGCCAGCGGCCCGCGCTGCGGTCGGTATGCGCCACGTATTGCCAATGGCGCGCGCGGGCGAACAGGTACGGAGCGAACATGAGCAGCGCGAGCACGCCGACACCTTTGGTGATGACGCCAAGTCCGGCGGCGAAACAGCCCAGCCAGTACGCGCGCCAGTCCGGGCCGAGCAGGAAGTGCCGCAGCAGGCCGTAGTTCGCCAATGTGATGAAGAAGGTGACGCTCGGGTCGATCTGCGCGCGCTTGGCCTGGTAGACGAACTGGAACGCGGCCAGCAGCGCCCCCGCGGCGTACAGGCCCGTGCGGTGGTCCCACAGGCGCCGCGCCAGGTCGTACACCAGCAGCAGCGTGCCCAGAGCCGCGAGCAGCGACGGCAGCAGGAACGCGATGCGCCAGTTGCGCACCACCTCGTAACTCGCCGCCTGCAGCGCCATGAAGGTCGGCGGCTTGTCGGAATACAGCTGCACTGCCGCGATGCGGAATCAGCCAGTTGCCGCTTTCGACCATCTGCTTGGCTGACAGCGCGAAGCGCGGCTCGTCGGCCGGCCACGGATCGCGCAGCCCGATGCCGGCGCCGATCACGATGAACGCAACTAGCAGGAACAACGACAATTCGCGGCGGGCGTGGAATTGGCGTTGGATATCGACGCAGTCATCATGGCGACGGGCAAGCGCTCAAAGACAAAGACAAACACTCAAGACTTACACAAAGGACACTAAGGGCACTTAGGATACAAAGGACAACCAATCATCTTGTTGCTTCTTCGTAGTTCCTTTGTGTCCGTTAGTGTCCTTCGTGGTTAATCCTTGTTCTCAGCGCCTCGCTTCGTCAGGCGCTTGTCTGACGCGATCTGGCGCGTGCTGTCGGCGTCGTACGGCAGGCGCACAGTGAATATCGCACCGCCACCCGAGCGGTTTTCGGCGCGGATGCTGCCGCCATGTTCCTCGACGATCTTCTTCGCCACCGCCAGGCCCAAGCCGGTGCCACGTTGCTTGCTGGTCGTGTACGGCTCGAACCAGCGTTCGTCGAATCCGGCCGGAAGTCCGGGGCCGTTATCGGCGATGCTCAGCTCGACCCACAGTCGCCCGTTGTCGTCGACCTCGCGCGTGACGACTTCGATGCACTGGCTTGCGCTCGCCGCTCATCGCTTCGAGCGAATTCTTCAGCGGGTTATGCAGCAGCTGGCGCAGGCGGCCGGCATCGGCGCGCAGCGCCGGATCCTGCGGCGCGAAATTACGCGTCAGCTGGATACGCTGATCGTTCTCGTACAGGTCGAGCACTTCGCCGATCAAGTGCATGCAGCGCCAGCGGCCTGAGTCTCGATTTGCGGCGGCCGCGCGTAGTCTCCGAACGAGTTGACCAGCGCCTTGAGCGCCTCGACTTGGCTGACGATCGTGTGCGTGGCGCGGTCGAGCAGTTCGGTTTCTTCCGGTGGCAGGCGGCCGATGAAACGGCGGCGCAGCCGTTCGGCGGCGAGCTGAGATCGGCGTCAACGGATTCTTGACCTCGTGCGCCAGGCGCCGCGCGACTTCGGCCCAGGCCGCTTCGCGCTGTGCGCTGTTGAGCGAGCGTCAGGTCGTCGAACACGGCGACAACGCCGGCGTTGTCGCCGGGTGCGCTGGCCAGCTCCGCGCCACGCAGCGTCAGCACACGGCGTTCGCCGACCTGCTCGACGACGACTTCCTCGCGCCATTCGCGCAAGCCCTCGGCGACGTGCTTGAGGATCGGATCGATCAGCGGCGCCAGCGCCGGATGCTCGTCGCGCGCGGCGCTCAGGTGCCGGCCTATGTAGTCGTTCCACGGCACGCTGCAGAATCGTTTCGGCGGCGCGATTGGCGGTGCGCAGCATGCCTTCACGATCCAGGCCGAGCACGCCGGACGTCAAGTGCTCGAGCACGGCCTGAGGTAGACGCGCTGACCTTCGATTTCGTGCGCGCCCTGGCGCGCGCGATGCGTCCGCCAGTTCGAGTTGGCGCTGCATCTGGCCGAACGAAGTCAGGCAGGAAGCCCAGTTCGTCGTCGCTCGGCAATCGGCAGCGGCGTAGTCGTAACGGCCGGCGCCGACGGCGCGCGTCGCGGTGGCGAGACGGCCGATCGGCGCGGTCAGCCGGCGCGCGACGCCGAACGCCATCAGCACGGCGAACAGCGCCGAGAGCAGCAGGACGAAGGTCAGCACCAGCGTGAAGGTCAGCTTCAACGAGTCACGCAGGAATTTCAGGCGCTGGAAATCGAAACTGGCCTTCTCGACTTCGGCCGTCAGCGGCCGGATCGCGTCGGACACCGGAAAACGCGCCTGCAACAGGCGCGGTGCGCCGGGTCCGACCCGGCATGCGGCACGACGACGCGCAACTTGAGCCGTTCCGTCGTCGCCCAGCGGCTCTGCGACGCGCATAGCGGCCGGCGTTCTGACCTGCAGCAGCACCGCCGCGTCGGGATAGGCGGGACTCAGGAAGCGCGGATCCGAGCTGGCCGTCGCCAGAATCGTGCGGTTGTCGCCGAAGACGGTGAGCTGCGTGCCGCCTGCGCGTCGAGCGCCGCATCGACGCGCGCCTGCAGGTCGCTGTCGGGCACGCTGCGCCAGTTCGCCGGCGAACGCCTGGCTCTTGCTTTCGGCAGCGCCGAGGCGTTCGTCGAGATACACGCGGCCGATTTCGAGCGCATCGGCCAAGCCCTGCTCGAGGCGCACGTTGAACCAGTTGTCGATCGTCGCATTGAGGAAGAACAGCGAGAAGCCGTACACCACCAGCACCGGCGGCACGGCCAAGGCGATCAGCATCAGCAGCATGCGCCGCGTCAGCGCGCGCCGGGACTCGAGCGCCGTGGTTCGCCAAGCAGCCGCGCGATGCGTTGTGCGATGACGACAAAGAGCACGAGCAGCGCCAGCGCGAAACGCCGAGGAACGCGGCGTAGAAGCGACTCGAAGCGCGCGCTGCCGGCCGCCGCGTCGCTGGCCAGCGCCAGCCGCCGGCGAGCAGCAACGAAGATCGCCAGCGCCGGCAGGATGCGCCGGGCGAGGCGGCTCAGCCAGCGTCCGATGCCTGCCACGAATAATCTCCCGGATGAAAGGCGCCATTCCGGACGCGGCGGTGCCGGCAGGCGCTAGCGCACCTGGCAAGCGTTCGCGATCCAGATCGACACTGAGGGCGTAGCTGACGGCGGTGGCCTGCGTCCAGTCGCCCGGCAATTCCAGGCGCAGGTCCTCGAGCGCTCGCCATGAGCAGTGCACGCGCGGCGGCTAGCTGCGCGTTTCGCCGCGATCCGAGATCTGCGCAACTGATAACTGCCGGCTCAACGGGAAGAAGCGCAGTTCGATAGTGCCGCTCGACACGCGCGACGATATCGTGCCAACCCAGATGCGGTGGACCATAGGCGCTGCAAGTCGACGACAAAGTCGAGTACGATGCCGTGATCCGAGCGCTTCGAGCACCGCGTCGCTCGGCTGCCATTGCAGGCGTGCGCTCAGCACGCCCTGGCTGACGGTCGCGCGCGGCTGATGCGCAACTGCGCATCATTCCCGCCGTTGCCGCATGCGGCAAGCGCGGCGGCGGCCGCGACGCTTCAGCGATCTTTTCCAGAACTGCATGGTAAAAGACCGTCCATACCGGATTCCCCGGCAAATTCTGTACCCGCCGGACCGCGCATTGCGCCAATCGGGCAGCGTCGCCTGCTACAGGCCTGGCGTCGGCGCTGACTTGCGCGGAACCGGTCGTATGCGGCCGCCATTCTCCGCGTTGCGGCACCGAACACGTTGCGCACAGACTAAGCGTCCGCCGGGCGCGAGCAGTCAGGCCAGAGTGCATCGAGCAGGCGCGACTGCGTCGCTGGCGAGGACCGGAATGTCGCCGGCGCGGCGGGTGCAGTCTGACGTCGGGCTGGCGACGGATGATGCCTGTCGCCGAGCATGGCGCGTCGAGCAGGATGCGATCGAACGGTACGCCATCCCACCAGAGCTTCGGCTGGGCCGCATCGCCGGCGCGGACCTGCGCGCGCAGACCCAGCCGCGTCAGGTTTCTCCGTGATCCGTGGCAGGCGGCGTTTGCGTCGCTGTCGAGAGCGAGCAGACGCACATCGGCGCTTTCGAGGATGTGCGCGCTCTTGCCGCCGGGCGCTGCGCAGGCATCGACACGCCCTGGCCGTCCGCGCAGGTCGAGCAGGCCGGCGGCGAACTGGGCGGCGCCGTCCTGCGCCGAAAAAACCTTCGGCGAATCCCGGCAGACCCGTCACGTCGACGCTTTGCGCGAGCACCAGGGCGTGCTCGAGGTTCTCCGCGGCGCGTACGTCAACGCCGGCAGCGGCAAGGCGCTGCATCCAGTTCATTGCGGTTGCTGCGACGCCGATTCACGCGCAGCCACGGCACGGCGCTTCGGTGTTGTCGGCCATGACGATCGCGGCGACGTCGCCGGGCCAATCATGCGCCAACGCCTCGAGCAGCCAGCGCGGGTGCGCCGTGCGCGCAATGTCATCGGCATCGAGCGCCCCATTCAGTGATTCGCGTTCCTCAGCCAGCGCCGCAGCAGCGTTGGCCAGGGCGCGAACTTCAGTTTACCAGCGCACGTGTGGCTTCGACCGTTGCATCCACCGCCGCGTAGCCCGGCAATTGCAGCACTTCGATCTGCACCAGGCCGAGCACGAGCAGGGCCTGCAGCTGCGCTTCGCGCGCCGGCAGCGGCCGTTCCGAGCAGGCGGCTGGTGGCCGCGCTATCGCGCGCAGCCGCCGGCGATGCGCCCTCGCGCAACATGCGCCGTGCCAGCAGCGCGCGGTCGCGCGCGCATCGTGTAACTTTGTGGAAGCAAGCGGCCGATTCCGCGCGGCGCAGCGACTGTCCGGCGACGATGCGCTGCGGTGCTTGCGCCGCCAGTGCGCGCGCGTCCGCGCCGGGAGCGGCTGCGTTCATCCTGTCGCGGTTTTCGAGATCCGGCCGTGAATTGGCGAGGTCCCGCCGCGCGGGATTACGCCGCCCGCCAGCGCGCTGCACGCCGAGCCAGGCGGAAGCCGCCGCCGGCACAGGCGACGTCCACCGATGCCGTCGCGCCCGGCTGCGGCGATGCTGCCGGGCGCCAAGAGCTTTGACGTCGTCGTGCACGGCGGCGGCCTTCCAGATGCGCAGGAGCTCGCCGCCCAGTTGCGCTTCTGCAACCGGCCACGGATCGAACGCGCGTACCTTGCGCGCGACGATCGCTGGCCGGCGCGTTCCAGTCGAGCCGCGCCTCGGCCTGTTCCGGTTTATGTGCCGTAAGTCACGCCCCTCGGCGGCTTGCGCCTGCGGCGTCAGGGGCTGGTCCGCTTGTCAGGCGCTCCAGACCTTCGGCGAGCAGTTGCCGCGCCGAGCGCCGCAAGCTTGTCGTGCAGCGTACCGCCGGTTTCGTCGGCGGCTATCGGGATCGAGCGACGCATAGCAGCGCCGGGCCAGTATCCAGGCCCGGCCTCCATCACCGCATCAGGCAGCACGCCGGTCTGCGCATCGCCGGCCTGCGATGGCGCGCTGGATCGGCGCCGCGCCGCGCCAGCGCGGCAGCAGCGATGCGTGCGCGTTCCAGCAACCATGGCATGATGGGATTTTGCCAGCACCTTGCGCGGCAGGATCAGACCGTAGGCGACGACGATCCAGCAGGTCCGGCGCAAGACCGCTGCCAAGTGATCGATCGCGCCCGGCTGGCGGAAATTCTCGGGTTGCTCGACGGCCACGCCAAAGCGCCTGCGCCGCCTGCCCGACCGGACTGGCGCGCAGCGACCGCCCGCGCCCGGCCGGCCAGGTCGGGCTGCGTATACCACCGCGACAATTTCCACACATTGTCGCGCCGGCGTGCCAGTGCAGGTGCCGGGACGGCGGATTCCAGCGTTCCGGCGAACTGTTCCAGGCGCAATGGGCGGTTTCATTATCGATTGGAAGAACGATTGGAAGAACGTGGCGATCGAATGCGGATTGTTGCCGCGCCGTTACGCCCGGGATGCGCAGTGTACATGCCGGCCAAAGAGCCAGCCGGCGGAAACGGCGCTCGACGCCTGGATTATGCGGATGCGAAGCGAAGGACGCGGATAGGGCTTTCGTCACGCGAAAAAAATTCCGCGTCCAACCGCTTTGCCCTCGTCGAGTGTCAGGTCAATTCGCGGCGCTGGCGCTCAGAGCGCGCTGTTGCCGAGGATCTCCACTGGCCGGCATGCGCGGCGCTGGCTATTCCAGCTTGCGCCTGCAAGCCGGTTCGCGCTTGAGCGGCGACGGGTAGTCGACGAGAAGAGCTTGCCGACCAGGTGGTCCATCTGCGTGCTGGATGCAGGCCGCGAAGCAGCCCTTCCGCATCGAACACGATCGCCTTGCCTGAAGCGGTCCGGGGGCCTCGAACGGTGACCCGGTCAGCGCGCTCGACGTCTCGGCGTAGATGCCGGGCACCACGACAGGGCGACCTTCCTGGTGATTCTGGCTTTGCCGCTTCCCGGGCGACGCGATCGCGCGAGGTTGATCAATACCAGCTGGCTGGTTCCTTTCCTCGGACACGTCGAGGATCGAGCAACTGCTTGTGAACATTGACCTCGGGTAAGCCATGGGACCGAAGTTCCCAGGCGCGGCATACATCGTTTCGAACATGCGCCGTCGATCGGGGTCTGCGGGGCAGTGTCGAACACGGCAACCGGTTGCGCCTTGGTTCGCAGACGCGCGGATCAGGGTATTCGAGTATGGTTAGGTGAGCTCGTTCTTTCGATTTCGGCGGCGCGTCCGGGGACGGCACATTTGGGCTGGAAAACGGCGAAAAAAATTGTACGTCAATTGCACACTTGGCGCGAACGCCGGGGCGTTTTCCGGACCCATGGCCGGGCCCGGCCGGCGATGTGACGCCGAACGCGCTACAGACCCGGGTCGAGCGCGGGGATTGCGTTTGTGAATATTTCGGATAGACTCGTGAAGCCCCTGGGAATCAGGTAATTGGCAGCCATGTCAAAACTACTACAGTTCTGGTCGGCCTCTTGCTGACTTTGGCGGCGTATGCGCGACAGTCGAGCTGACCGACAATCATCCGGACACCACCGGTGCTGCAGGGGCGATACGCTCTGGGCATCTCGGCCCGGTTCCTTAAGAAGACCCTGGCTCTGGCGAAGGTCTGGCAGGCCAATGGACAGATCGCGATCCGCACCTGATCTATCGGGCGACGTCATCAATCTGGCTTACCTCGGCGGGCGAGCTACGCAACTTACCGTCGTGCGAGACGAGCCACCAGCGTCAATTTGGGACCGCACGCGCGCGCCGTACGATCGCTAGAGCATGCCGTCGAGACCGCTGCCGCTCGGAAATGATCCAGGGCTTCCTGAAGCGCCCGCGCATGCTCAGCCGGGAAGAGTTCGAACACGCGCCGCACGTCGTTGCGATGCGAAGACAGATCACCACCTGCGCGGTGGTCCGGGTCAGCTGGCGTACGTGCGTGGACTCGATGCGCCGCCCGGCACTGGCGACACGCCTTGGTACCTGAGCCGATGGGCCGCTATTGCCAGGTCGTTTCGAAAAGATCCGAAGGTACCGACCGGCATCTACCGCAGGACCTGACCGGTGACGACGACCGTCCGAGCATGCTCTGGCACTCCGGTCGGAGGACTGGACGCTCAAGGGGCAATGTCATTTCCTGGGCTACCAGGTCATGCAGTTCGGCATCGTCGAGGTTACGCACCACTCGGCAATCCGGCATCGACCCTGATCGTGAGCTCCGATTTCGATGTGCGTGAAGGCGACTGCGTCATACCGGTCGATACCCTGCAGTGCGATTCCGTCTGCGTTGCCGCACCCGCACCAGAAGGCCATTTCCAGAAAAACATGCACGTGATCATAGCGTTTGGCTATGCGCTCGCGTCGGTCGGCCGCCTGCGGGTCGTCGCGGTCTCGTTCAGGAAGCGACGATGGCGTGGAAAATGGACAGGTCTACTCGATCGTCCACACCAACGACACGACCAATGGCGGCACCGGAAACTACCCCACCGGCCAGGTACGGAGAAGTTCTTTCACCCGCTACGACGCCAAGGTGTGCTCTTTGCCGCGCGAATATGTCGGGCGCGTCGGCCAGTCTTCCACGCACGTTCGGGCACGTCAGCTGCGGCCTGATCATGGACGGCATCCGTCCGGTGCACATTTCCGACCGGCTGTTCGATCCGGACTATCGCGGCGGCTGACGGCGACACGTTGCGCGGCCCGCAGCCGCAACGAGGCGAAGAAAATGGCGCGGATTCCCGCGCCATTTTTCACGGCCATGGATGGCCCGGGATGCCGGAAATGCAGGAGCATTTTCCGGCCAGGTGCCCTGGATGGCACGACATCCTGCAGAAACGAAGGACGCTCTCGGTTTGAACCGATCTGCCGAAAATGCAGGAACGAATTTGGCCGCCATGGACGGCGGACATGCCGAAAATGCAGGAGCAATTTTCGGCTTTCCGGGTAACCTGATATCCGCACGCCGGACGCTCCGCATGACTCGGATTCCGTCGACGAATCGCTGGCTTGGCGCGACACTCGCTGCGTGCGCCGGGCGCCCGCGCCGCGGCGGATGCGGCAAAACGGGTCGCACAAGCCGGCGGCGCGCGGTTTCACCGTAATCGAGGCGCGCTGCGCGACGAAGCGCTGGTGCTGCCGGCGACGCGCGAAGCGCCGAGCGCAGTCCAACGACGACGTGCGCGCCATCGACCAGCGCTGCCTCGAGGCACTCCGGGCATTACCTGATCACGCACGACAGCGCACGCCGACTACTACCCGGCTTTGCTGCGCGACATCCCCAACGCGCCGGCTGCGCACTGCTCGTCGAAGGCGATCCGGCGCTGTCAGCGGACTGCGCAGATCGCAATCGTCGGTTCGCGCAGCGCTGACCGCATCGGGCTTGCGCCGACGCGCGCAGCTTCGCGCGCGCGTTTCGCGCAAAGGCCGGCAATGTCGTCGCCTTCAGCGGCCTCGCCGAGGGCATCGACGGTGCCGCGCACGCAGTGACCCTGGATGCAGGCAGCGCGCCGATCCGCCGTGCTCGCGCGGGCCGAACACGATCTATCCGCGCCAGCACCGCGATCTCGCGCAGCATCGTCGGGCTGCCGGCGCTGGTCACTGGTTGCTCCGCTGCCGGCAAAACCAGGCTTCCCGCGACAGCCACGACATCATCGCCGGCCTGAGCCTCCAGCACGCTGGTGATCAAGGCGGGTTTGAATTCGGATCCTGATTACCGCGCGCGCTCGCCGCCGAGCAGGGTCGCGAAGTATTCGCCTGCCCGGCTCGATTCATAGCCCGCTCGCACGCGGCTGTCACAAATTGATCCGCGAAGGCGCTGACGGTGGTCGAAAACGGCCGAAGGAGTCAGCGAACAGGTGCGCGCGATTGGCGCCTGATTGGCGTCATCTGCACGAGGCTGGCGCAGGACGCGGGCACACAGACCCCGTTTTCATCAGGTGCAGCGACGTCCGCCCGCGGTCTGACTACATGTGCCTGCTCGCCTGCATCGATCATGAGCCGGCGGCGCTGGACCCAACTTTACCCGGCCCGCAGCGGGCTTAGCGTTGCGGCGTTGTCAACCGATGCTGTTGGTGCTGGAACTCCGGGGGCGATAAATCGTCGCGCGGCGGTGAAGTCGTTATGCGTTGGCGCCGTAGATGACGCGCGCACTTTTCACATTTATCGAATCGGCCGGCGAAAGCGACCCAGCGTACGCTCCGGTATGTTTTTGACTGAAAAAGGGAACACCGGCGAACGCAGCGAATCCGCGCTTGCCAGCGACACTGTCACCGAGCGGCTCTGTCGTCGATGGTCAACGTATCGGAAACGACATGGCCAAGAACCTGCTCATCGTCGGATCGCCCGCCAAGGCGAAGACGATCAACAAGTACCTCGGCAAGGACTTCACCGTCGCTCGCCTCGTACGGCCACGTGCGCGATCTGGTGCCGCAAGGAAGGCGCGGTCGATCCCGACGCACGACTTCGCCATGCAGCTACGAGCTGATCGAGAAGAACGAGAAGCACGTCGACGCGATCGCCAAGGCCGCGCAAGGAGCGCCACTGCGCTCTATCTCGCGACCGACCCGGATCGCGAGGGCGAGGCGATCTCCTGGCACATCGCCGAGATCCTGCAGCGAGCGCGGCCTGCTCGAGGGCAAGGCGCTGCATCGCGTGGTGTTCACCGAGATCACGCCGCACGCGATCCGGAGGCGGTCGGCCAACCCGCGCACGCATCGTCGCGCGACCTGGTCGAACGCGCAGCAGGCGCGCGCGCGCGCTCGACTACCTGGTCGGCTTCAACCTGTCGCCGGTGCTGTGGCGCAAGGTGCAGCGCGGCCTGTCCGCCGGCCGCGTGCAGTCGCCGGCGCTGCGCATGATCGTCGAGCGCGAGGAAGAGATCGAAGCGTTCAAGGCGCAGCGAGTACTGGACGCATCGAGGCCGAGCTGCGCGCATCCGCGAGCAGGCGCTTCACCGCGCGCCTGGCCAAGCTGCGACGGCCAGAAGTTCGAGCAGTTCACCGTTCACCGACGAGCGACGACGCGCATGCCGCGCGCGATGCCTGCTGACGCGCGGCGCAGGCGGCGCGCTCGTCGTCGCCGACGTGCAGCCAGCAAGGAGCGCAAGCGCCGGCCCGGCCGCCGCCGTTCACCACCTCCACGCTGCAGCAGGAGGCCGCGCGCAAGCTCGGCTTCACCACCAGCCGCACGATGCGGCTCGCGCAGAGGCTGTACGAGGGCGTGTCGCATCGGCGACGAAGGCACGGTCGGCCTGATCACCTACATGCGTACTGACTCGGTGCACCTCGTCGAGCGATGCGCTGCACGAGCTGCGCGAGGTGATCGCAGCGCGACTTCGGCACCGCAGGCGCTGCCCGAGCACGCCGAACGTCTACACGACCAAGTCGAAGAACGCGCAGGAAGCGCACGAGGCGATCCGCCCGACCTCCGCGCTGCACACGCCCGCAAGCGATGCGCCGCGTTCCTCAATCCGACGATCAGCGCAAGCTCGTACGAGCTGATCTGGAAGCGCGCGGTCGCCTCGCCAGATGGCAGCCGGCGACGCTGAACACCGTGAGCGGTCGATCTCGCCGCGGGCCGGCGATCATGCGTTCCGCGCCAGCGGCACCACGCGTCGTCGATCCCGGCTTCCTCGCCGTGTACGAGGAAGGCAACGGACGCGAAGACCGCCGAGGACGACGACGAAGGCCGCAAGCTGCCGGCGATGAAGACCGGCGAGCGCGTGCCGCTCGCGCGACGATCGCACGCCGACCAGCACTTCACCGAGCCGCCGCCGCGCTTCTCCGGAAGCCACGCCTGGTGAAGGCGCTCGAGGAATACGGCATCGGCCGGCCGTCGACCTACGCGCAGCATCATCCAGACGCTGCTGCAACCGCGAATACGTGACGCTCGACAACCGCCGCTTCGTCCCGACCGACGTCGGCCGCGTCGTCGGCGAATTCCTCGACGCAGCCACTTCGCGCAGCTACGTCGACTACGACTTCACCGCCAAGCTCGAGGACGAGCTCGACGCGGTCATCGCGCGGCGAAGAGGACTGGGTGCCGCTGATCGCGGAAGTTCTGGACAGCCGTTCAAGGCGCTGGTCGCAGACACGATGGAGAACGTCACGTCGCGAGCGAAGGCGACGCGTCGCGCGTGCTCGGCACCGATCCCGCGAGCGGCACGGCCCATGACGCGTGCGGCTCGGGCCGCTACGGCACCGTTCGCGCAGATCGGCACGAAGGAGGACGGCGAGCAAGCCGAAGCTTCGCCGGCGCTGCGGCCCGGTCAGAGCACTGCACACGATCGCGCTGGCGAGGCGGTCGAGCTGTTCGGCTGCCGCGCGACGCTTGGGATCGACGCCGGACGGCGAGACCATCACGGCTGGCATCGGCCGCTTCGGCCCGTTCGTGAAGCACGGCAGAGGTCTACGCGTCGCTGCAAGGCCGACGACGATCCGTACACGATCGAACTCGCGCGCGCGCTGGAACTGCTGCGCGAGAAGGACGAAGTCGCTGCGCGAACCGCGCTGATCGCAGAGTTCCGACGACGGCGGCGATCAGGTCCTGAACGGCCGCTACGGCCCGTACATCACCGACGGCGGCGAAAGAACGCGCATCCGCAAGACCGCGAGCGAGCCGAGGCTGGAGGCCGGTGACCGCAGGCCGTCTGCTTGCCGCCGCGCCGGTCGGGCTGAAAGCGCAGCGCGGCGGAGCCCTTCGGCAAGCGCGGCAGGGCGCGCCGGCGAGCTGCTGGCGGCGGCGCCGACAGCGCCGGCAGGCGAGAAAGTTCACCGCAAAAAGAAAACCGCCGCAAAAACCAGCCGCACAAAGAAGACCGCAGCGAAAAACTTCACGGGAAAGTCGCCGCGAAGAAGAGCCCGGCTGCATGAACGCCAAACACAGCGTCTGGACGCGAGGATCAACGCGAGTTTTCGCGCACGGAGTAAAGAAGCGGATGTTTGTGCTCTCTATCCGCGTTCTTCGTTCTTCATCCGCGTAATCCGCGTCAAAGCGCTCTTCGACCGCGACCTCGCATCTCGCCCAGGAAATCGCTGCCGCGGTTGCGCGCTGCGCCGCGGCGGCTGTCATCGCTACCCGGACCGAGGCAGCGTCTACGGCCTCGGCTGCGATCCGGCGAATCGCGACGCCGGTCGGCCGCGCCTGTTCGAGCTTTGAAACAGCGTCCGCCGGAGCAGGGCGTCCTGCTGATCGCCGCCGATTTGCACGAAGTGGAAAATTCACTCGGCCCCGCCCGCCGATGCGCGCGGCGCGCGCGTGCGGCCTGGCCCGGCCCGCACACCTGGGTGTTTCCCCGTTCGCCGTCGACACCGGCCTGGCTGGCCGGCGCGCATGCCGGAATCGCGCTGCGCGTGACGGCGCACACGCCGCCGTCGAACTGTGCCGCGCTTCCGGCGGCGCAATCGTCTCGACCAGCGCCGAACCGACCACGGCGCGCCGCCGGCGCGCGCACGGCCGCCGACGTGCGTTCAGCATTCGGCACCGAACTGCGTATATTCTCGACGCGCCGACCGGGGGACTCGAGCGGCCGACGCCGATTCGTGACGCGGTCAGTGGCGGGATCTTCAGGGTTTGAGCATCATTGCTGGGCCATTGAGTACTTTCAGGGGAACGTGTCCGCGGTTTTTCAGCCTGACTTCGCAGTCAAGGCCGGCCAGCGCCTGCCGTGCTGCTGGCGCAGACGACGATCTGCAACGCGTCACTTGTTCCTGACTGGCGGCGAGGCGATAAGTGCCGGCCGATTCATCGCCGAAGCGCAGGCTCTCGCCGCGCAGCTGCCGGCCGGGCGATACGCGGTGAACCTGTGCGAAGACCGCTATCGCATTGCCTGCTCGCGTTCAGCGCCGTGGCGCTGGCAGGTCAGACCAACCTGCTGCCGGCGGCGCGCGCGCGCAGTGCGGTTGTCAGCGTCATGCATGCGTGTCCGGCAGCTATGCGATCGGCGACGGCGGCAGCGACGGTCAGGTCCCCTATTTTCCCGCTGCCGGCACCGCAGCAGCTTGCTGGCGCCGATGCGGTCACGATCCTTCGCTTGCCGCCGAGCACGTGGTTGCGATCGGCTGTCACGTCCGGATCGACACGGCGTGCCGAAGGCGAACGCAAAACCTGGGGCAGCATCAGTGCGCGAGCAGCGCGGTTGAACGCGGCATTGCTCGGCGTCGACGGCAGCGTGGCGAGTATCGTCGTCGACCGTGCCGCCGCAGCACATGCTATGGTCTGGAGACGTCGGTGCTGCTGCCGCTGCGCAGTGCGCGCGGCGATTCATGCCGGCCAGCCGTTCTTCCCGGCCGATGTCGGCTGCATGGCGCTGCAGCGAAACTGCCTGGCGCCGCGCATGCTGGTGACGACGCCATTCCACCTGCGCGCGCTGCTGCAAGATGCGATCGCCCTGCCGCGCTGCACGCCATCGTGACGGCGACAGCACCGCTGGATGCTGCGCTCGCCGCAGAAGCCGAGCGGCGCTTCGACGCGCCGGTGACGGAAGTCTTCGGCTCGACGGAGACCTGCGTCATCGCCCACCGCCGCACGATGCGTGACGAACCGTGGCAGCTGTATGCCGGCATCGAACCTGCACCCGCAACCGGACGGCACGCTCGTGCACGCGCGCGCACTTGTGTTGCGCCGACGCTGCTGCGGGACATCGTCGAGCTGCTGCCGCGCGCGCACCGGTTCGACTGCGCGGCCGCAACGGCGACCTGCTCGAAATCGCCGGCAGCGCGCATCGCTGGCCGACTTGACGCGCCAGCTGCTGACTGTCGACGGCGTACGCGACGGCGTCGTGTTCCAGCTCGACGCCGACCGGCGCGGGCTGCGCCCGCCTGGCCGCGCTCGTGGTCGCGCCGAGCCTTACCGAGCGCGCAGATCCTCGCCCAGCTGCGCGCGGCGATCGATCCGATCTTCCTGCCGCGACCGTTGTTGCGCGTGGATGCCTTGCCGCCGCAACGCCGCCGGCAAGCTGCCGCGCGAGGCACTCCCTGGCGACACTGGCGACGAAGGCATGATTGAGCGCGAGTCGGAAGAAGAGCGGCGCGCTTCGTCTTTGCGTGGATGTGTGGACTGACGAACGCTGACCAGCCGTCAGCCGTCAGCCTGATCAGCCGTCAGTCAGCCGTCAAAGTATACTAATGCCACTCGAACAGCTTGTAGTAAACCGGCTGGGTGACGCCTGACGGACCGGAGATCGAGCCTCAGGTCGGGCGGGATATTCGAAACCCGATCCACGTAGTAACGTGGCGGACCTTCTTGCGGCACGACGCGGACGAAATAGAGCACGCCGCGCTTGCGATGCTCCTCGACGCGTTCATTGCCGTTCTGGCGCACGGTCACGACCGGCAACTCGGTTGCTTCTGCGGCCTTTTGCACGTCGGGCGGCAACCCCGGACTTTCCACGCGGCTTGGCCGGCGGCTGCTGCGAAAAATTCGGCGAGGCGAGAGGCCTTGGCTCGCTCCTCGTTTACGTGCGCTTCGGGCAGCGGCCGCGGCCTGGGCCTCTGGCGTCGGAATTGGCCAGCGGAATCAGCGGTGGGCTGTCTTTTGCCTCGGGCGGGAGCGGGCTGGGCGGCCGGCGCGTGTCCATGTCCGGCGGCGGCTGCACCGGCGGCAGCGGGTTGGCGCTCGAACTCTGCGGATTGTTCTGCCGCTCCTGCAGTAACGATGAATCCGAGGGCCGAGTGCACGTTGCGATCAGTCGTTTCATGACGCACCTCCTTGCCTAGCTTCGAGCATAACAAAGGCGATTGTCGGCGATATGTCGCGATTTCGCGCATTTGCGTTCTTCGCGCCATTTGGCG
>ERZ1370068.227-contig-10204_pt1 | contig 40524 bp, 38 predicted proteins | sample MGYA00561227_ERZ1370068 | MGnify/ENA primary metagenome ERZ1370068 (study PRJEB38410, sample SAMEA6850437) | metagenome | study: Metagenomic assessment of the ecological functions of the soil: analysis of the soil microbiota associated with the... | reverse complement strand
TTGTACTTCGTTCAGTTACCGTATTGCTCCGATGCCTTCGAGCACGCCGATCGGGGCCCGGCCGTACACATCGTGCGGTCGGGCGGCACGCTCCCGATCTACGCGAGCCTCGTCGATCAGCGGCCTGCCGACCGCATCGCGACCGGATTTGGCATCGAGGCGAGTGCAATGCATGCGCCGAACGAGAACGTTCCCGGAGAGACTTCATCGAGCTCGGTGTTGCGACGATGCGCGAGGTCTTCGTTCGGCTCGGAAAGCTTGGCCCCTAGAGCGCCCTTCTCGAGCCCGCCGCCGAGCGGCTCGCGCGGCCGACGTCCTCGAGCGGTTCCTGCGGTACGTCACGCGTGGACACGCAAGGCGGCGTACCGCGCTGGCGAGCGGCCGAGCACCGAGAAAGCAGCTCTGACCTCTCGCGCATGCTCGTCGACGAGCTTCGAGAGATCGGGCCTCGAGGACGCGGAGCTGAACGACGGCTACTCCGTCTTCGCGACGCTTCCCGGCAACGTCCGACGCTCCGGTCGTCGGGCTCATCGCGCACGTCGACACGACGCCCGACGTGACCGGCGCCGGCGTGTCGCCGATCGTCCACGAGGCGTGGGGAGGCAGGCCGATCGCGCTCCACGGCGATCCGCGGCAGGTGCTCGATCCCGAGCAGCTGCCCGCGCTCGCCGCGCGCGTCGGGCCACGACATCGTCACCAGCGACGGGACGACGCTCCTCGGCGCCGACGACAAGGCCGGCGTCGCGGAGATCATGGCCGCCGTCGCGTACCTCGCGCGGCACGCCGAGCCGGCCGCGCGCGCCGATCCGGGTCGCCTTCACCGTGGACGAGGAGGTCGGCCGCGGCGCCGAGCGACTTCGACCTGGAGCGCGTTCGGCGCCGACGTCGCGTACACGCTCGACGGCTCGGATCTCGGCGAGCTCGAGGTCGAGACCTTCTCGGCAGCGTCCGTGCGCGTGACGATCCGCGGCCTGTCCGTGCATCCCGGCACGGCGAAGGGCAAGCTCGTGAACGCGGTCAAGCTCGCCGTCCGAGCTCGTGCTGTCCGTTCCGCGCGGGCCGGCTGTCGCCCGAGACGACCGAGGGTCGCGAGGGCTACGTCCACCCGCATCGGATCTCGGGCTCGACCGAGGAGGCGATCGTCGACTTCATCGCGCGCGACCACGACGACGAGCTGCTCGCCGTCGCACGTCGAGCTTCTCCGCGGGCTCGCGCGCGGAGGTCGAGCGTGCGCGAGCCGCGCGCGCAGGTCGACGATCGAGGTGCGCCACTCGTACCGCAACATGCGACCGTTCATCGAGGAGAACCCGCGTGTCGTCGAAGCGTGCGCTCGAGGCGATCCGCCGCGCCGGGGTCGAGCCGCGGCTCGCGATCACGCGCGGCGGCACGGACGGCGGCCGTGCTCTCGGCGCGGGGCCTGCCGACGCCGAACCTCTTCACGGGCGGGCAGGAGTACCACTCGGTGCGCGAGTGGGCGAGCGTGCAGGACATGGCCGCCGCGGCCGCGACCATCGTCGAGCTCGCCGGCGTCTGGGCCGAATCGGCCGAGTAGCCGCGGGCCACTCGGACGTGGCTAGTCTCGGCCAGGTGGCGAGGCTCGTCGGCATCAACCACATCGCCGTCCAGGTCGGCGACCTGGACGAGATGGTCGCAGTTTCTCGGGCAAGCTCGTCGACGACCTCCAGCTCCGCGGGCGGGAGCGGTGGGATGGCGTTCGTCGACCTGGGCGACCAGTTCATCGCGCTCGAGCGCGTCGCCGAGCCGGTCGCGCGCTGGGCACTACGGGCTCGTCGTCGACGACCAGGACGAGGTCGTCCGCCGTGCGCGCGACGCAGGCGCCCGCATGATCGGCGGCCACGACTTCCTCGATCCCTGGGGCAATCACTGGCAGGTGGTCGACTACCGGGACGTCCAGTTCACGAAGACCGACCGTGTGCTCGAAGGCATGGGCCTGCGACGGGCTCGGGAAGTCCGAGCGCGCGCTCGCCGAGCTGCGCGCGAAGGGCCTCGCCGACTAGGACGCGTGGCTCGCTCGCGTCCTCGTCACGGGCGCGTCGTCGGGGATCGGGCACGCATCGTGCGCGTGCGGCTCGCGCGCGCCGGCTGGCGCGTCTACGGTGGCGTTCGCGCGGCCGGAGGACGCCGTCGGCGCTCCGTGAGCACGGGCGTCGAGCCGCTCGAGCTCGACGTCACGGACGCGGCGGCAGATCGCGGCCGCCGCCGCGGTCGTGGCGGCCCGAGCTGCACGGGCTCGTCGACAACGCCGGCATCGCCGATCGCCGCGCCGCTCGAGCTCGTTCCGCTCGCACGAGCTTCGCCGCCAGCTCGAGGTGAACGTCGTCGGGCAGGTCGCCGTGCTTCCAGGCCGTTCCTGCCGGCTGCTCCGGCGGCCCGGCGGACGCGTCGTGCTCATGGAGCTCGGTCGGCGGGCGCAGCGCGCTGCCCTTTCCTCGGTCCGTACGCGGCGTCGAAGCACGCGCTCGAGGCGCATCGCGGACGTGCTCCGCGTCGAGCTCGCGCCGTGGGGCATCAGCCGTCTCGATCGTCGAGCCGGCGAGCGTCAAGACGGCGATCTGGGCGAAGGAGCGGAGCACGCCGACGTGATGCGCGCAGGAGATCTCTGCGCGAGGCGCGACGCGCTCTACGCAGCGACGGATCGGGAGCGTTCAGGGCGGTCGCGCTGAAGCGGGGCCCGGGCATCGACGCCGACGTCGTCGCGACGGGCCGGTCGAGCACGCGCTCACGCGCGTCAGGCCGAAGGCGCGCTACCTCGTCGGTCGCGACGCGCATCTCCGCGTCTGGATCGAGCGGCTCCCGACGCGCCTGCGCGAGTCGCGTGCTGACGAAGGCGCTGTTGGGTTAGCGCGACGGCGTGTCGCATACGCCGACCAGCCGAGCCACTCGTGGCCGAAGCGGCGCATCTCGTGCACGACGGGGAGGAGCGCGCGGCCCTTCTCCGTCAGCGCGTACTCGACGCGCGGCGGTGACTCCGGGTAGCTCTGCCGGGCGACGATCTCCTCGGACTCGAGCCAGCGCAGTCGCTCCGCGAGCGTCCGCGGGCTGATCCCTGCGCACGAGCGCTCGAGCTCCGTGAACCGGCGCGGGCCCTCGGAGAGGTCGTGGACGATGAGCACCGTCCACTTCGGACCCGACGATCTCGGCTGCGCCCGCGACCGAGCAGGTCGGCGCTGCGTGGACGGGGAGCATCGTGCGAGTGGCCACGATCGGATTGTACGGTCGAGTGCTCACGGACGGCTTCTCGAGCCGTGTAGAGCGCCGTCACGATCGGCTTGTCGACGCGGTCGCCGAACTCGTCCGGCGCGATCCGCTCGACGGCATCGAGCATCCGGCTCGCGTGCGCTCGTCGAGCCTAGAGGATACGGGGAGAAGCGCGTACAGGCCGCGGATCTCCCGCGATGCCCACGTGCGACCTCTCCAGGATCGCGCTCGTGCGTCGGCGTCGATCGAAGCCCGGCGGCGAGCGCAGCGACCCGAGCCGACGGTCTCTGCCTCCCGCCGGCTCGGCCGCCCTCAGTCCTGCCGACCGGGCTCGTGCGAGGCACGTCGCTCGAAGGCGACATCGCCGCGTCCATGAATGGATCGGGCGCACGGCCGTCGCCGAAGCCGCGTCCACCAGATGCGCGACCCAGCCTGCCCGGCCGCAGCGCGCGCGAACACGGTCGCGAGGCCGGCTGCCTCGGTCGACCCAGTGGAACGAGGACGCAGCCGCCGCGAGGTCGAACGCCGACGGCGCAGGTCGGCGTCCTCGAGCGCGCGTCACACGGATGCTCGGCGCGGTCCCGACCGAGCTCCGACAGGTAGCTGGGCGGCCGCGCGTTCGAGCTCGATCGCGACGAGCAGGCTCGGCGCCGAGGTCGAGCAGCCGTCGCGTCGCCTGGCCGGTGCCGGCGCCGACCTCGAGGACGCTCGTGCCCGGGCCCGAGCCCGCAGCGCTCCCGGAGGACCTCGTACACGCGCTCGGCGTGCCCCGGACGGCGCGACGTCGCCGTAGCTCCAGGTCGCGCACCGAAGAGCCGCCGGCCCTCCCGACCGACTCGATCGCCTGGCCCACGTCAGTCCCAGGGGGCGGGTTGTGCACCCAGCGGCCGCCGACCATCGTCGCGACGACCTCGACCGTCTCCAGCTCGTCCGGCGGGCACTCGAGCGGGTCGCGCGAGAGCACGACGAGGTCGGCGAGGTAGCCGGGGAGGAGCTTCGCCGCGCCGGCGCTCGTCGCCGGCGAGCCAGGCCGGGGTGACGCGTGGTCGCGACGAGCGCCTGCTCGACGGTCAGCGCACTGCTCCGGGATGCCACGCCGGCCGTTCGTCGATCGTCCGCAGCACGCCGGCGCGGATGCCCGCGAGCGGGTCGAGCTCCTCGACCGGCGCGTCAGAGCCGTTCGCGACGACCGCGCCCGACTCCCAGCAGCGAGCGGAACGCGTACGCGCCGTCGAGCCTGCGTCCGGCCAGAAGCGCTCGGCGAGGTCGCGGTCCGAGGGCGCGTGGCTGAACTGCACCGAGCAGGCGACGCCGAGTGCTCGCGAAGCGGCCGACGTCCTCCGGCGCGAGGCACTGCGCGTGCTCGATCCGGTGGCGCAGGCCGAGCGGCGCCCACAGCGTCGCGCGTCGCCTCGAACGCGTCGAGCGCCTCGCGGTTCGCGCGGTCGCCGATCGCGTGCACGCCGACCGGCCAGCCCGGCGCGCGCGCCGCGCGGACGATCTCCTCGAGCTCCTCGCCGCTCGTGATCTCGACGCCCGAGCCGTCGAGCATCCAGCGCGGTCTGCGAGCCGAGCGTCCCGTCCATGAACGCCTTCAGGTAGCCGATGCGCAGGAAGTCGTCGCCGATGCCCGAGCGGACGCCGAGCGCCTCGAGCTCCGGCAGGCGCTCGTACGGAACCGACTGCCAGACGCGCAGCGTCAGCCCGTCGCGCTCGGCGACGCGCTGGAAGATGCCGCGGCGCGCCGAGCCAGCCGTCCTTGTCGTGGATCGCGACGACGCCGCGGCTCGCGCGCGATGCTGGAGCCCTCGCGCGTCGCCTCCACGAACTCGTCCTCGGTCGGCATCGCGATAGCGGCGCGCGGAACTGCCACGCGGACTCCTCGCGCAGGATTCCCGTCGGCTCGCCCGCCGCGTCGCGCTCGACGACGCCACCGTCGACCTGCGAGGTCGCCGTCTGCGCGTGCGAGCGCCGCCGAGTTGAGCCAGGCCGAGTGGTAGTCCTTCGAGAAGAGCAGCGCGGGCGTGTCGCCGGTGACCGCGTCGAGCGCGGCGGCCGTCGGCTGCTGCGCTCCCACTCGGCCGAGCGCCAGCCCGTAGCCGCGGATCCAGCGCGCCGTGCCGCGGATGCGCGCGCACGCGCTCGAGCGCCTCCGCGAGCGCCGCGCACGCCCTCGAGCCTCACCTCGCGCTGCGCGAGCGACCACGTCGGGAAGTGGACGTGCGAGTCGGTGAAGCCGGGAAGGACGCAGCGGCCGCCGAGGTCGACGACGTCCGGGCTCGGCAAGCGCCAGTCTCGTGCGTCCCGACGCCGCCCGCGACGTCGCGCCCGGCGATCGCGAGCGCGCGCGTCGTCGGCAGCGTCGGATCCATCGTGCGGATGACGCCGTTCTCGAGGATCATGCGCGGCGACTGTAGCGACGAGAAGGAGTGGAATGATCGACCACGTGCAGGCTTGAACGTCACCGACCTCGAGAAGCAGCGAAGGCGTTCTACCGAAGGCGCTCGCACCGCTCGGCTACTCGGTCCGCTTCGAGCGCGGATGGCGATGGTCGTACTTCGCCGACGCGCGACAGCGCTGGACTTCTGGCGTCGGCGCGACGCGATTCTCCGGGCGGGGCACGCACGTCGGCGTTCACAGGCACCGCGATCACGCGACGCGTCGACGCGTTCCACGACGCGGCGCTGGCCGCGGGCGGCGACCGACAACGGCGCTCCCGGGCTTCGCCCGCGAGTACGACGAGGACTACTACGCCGCGTACGTCCTCGATCCCGACGGCAACAACATCGAGGCCGTCTGCCACGAGGCCGTAACCAGCGACCTAGACTTCGATCGTGCCCTGGGAGCCGCTGACCGACGAGCAGCTCGAGATCCGCGAGCTCGTCCGCACGCTCGCGCGCGAGCGGATCGCGCCGCGCGCGGCCGAGATCGACGAGTCGCACGAGTTCCCGTGGGACGTCGTCGAGCTCTACCGCGAGCACGGCATCTTCGGCCTCCTCTTCGACGAGGAGTACGGCGGCACCGGCACCGGGACGCTCCTCGCGCTCGTCGCGATCGAGGAGGTCTCGAAGGTCTGCGCGACGAGCGGGCTCATCCTCGCGGTGCAGGAGCTCGGCTCGCTCGGGCTGAAGCTCGCCGGCTCGCGACGAGCAGAAGGACGCGCTACCTGCCGACGCTCGCGTCCGGCGAGTGGCTGCGCCGCCTACGCGCTGACCGAGGCCGGGTCGGGCTCGGACTCGGCCGCGATGCGGACGACCGCGCGGCGCGACGGCGACGAGTACGTCCTCGACGGCGTCGAAGCGCTTCATCACGAACGCGGCGCGTCGCGGACCTCTACACGGTGTTCGCGAAGACCGATCCCGAGGCGGGCCACGCCGGGATCTCGGCGTTCGTCGTCGAGGCGGACGCGCCCGGGCTTCGAGGTCGCGCGGCTCGAGCCGAAGATGGGGATCTCCGGGCTCGACGACCGGCGAGCTCGTCTTCGACGGCTGCCGCGTCCCGGCCGCGAACCTGCTCGGGCGAGGAGGGCGAGGGCTTCCGGATCGCGATGCGGATCCTCGACCGCTCGCGGCCCGGCGTCGCCGCGCAGGGCGCTCGGCATCGCGCAGGGCGCGACCGACTACGCGCTCGAGTACGCGCAGCACGCGCGAGACGATGGGCAAGCCGATCGCCGAGCACCAGCTGATCGCGGCGAAGCTCGCCGACATGGAGACGCGTGCGAGGCGGCGCGCGGGCTCCTCTACCGCTTCGGGCAGCATGGTCGACGACGGGCGCCGACGACGCGGAGCTGACGAAGGCCTCGGCGATGGCGAAGCTCTACTGCACGCGACATCGGCCATGGAGGTCACGACCGAGGCGGTGCAGATCCTCGGCGGCTACGGCTACATCAAGGAGTACCCGGTCGAGCGCATGATGCGCGACGCCAAGATCACGCAGATCTACGAGGGCACGAACGAGATCCAGCGGCTCGTGATCGCGCGCAGAGATGCTGAGAGTCGCGCGCGTTCCTCCTCTGCCGGCGTCGAGCTGATCGCGTGCCGGCAGAACGCGCGCTGCGGCGTGCGTGCCCGTCCCAGACGAAGCCCCTGCGACGAGCGCGGGTGACCGCGACCGTGTAGCAGCCAGGCCCCGGGCGAGCGCGACGCGCGCCTCTCCCGCGCCGCGCCGGTCGTGCCGGCCTGCGCTCACGTGGCGACCCGATCCCTTCGGCGACGACCCTGAGCCGACTGCGCGCACACCGGCCGGCCCGACGCCGTCAACCGTCGCTGACGGTCAGCGACGATCCTTGCGCGGTCGCCCTTGCTCGACCAGTAGCCGGACGCGCATGCGTGCCGGGAGGACGCGCACGGGTGCTCGCGCCGCGATCGTCCCGCCCCGCCGCTGCGGTCACCGTCCCCGTCCCCGAGATCAGCCGTCCCGCCGTGAACGTCGCCGTGCTGCCCGCTTCGCGGCGATCGCTTCCGAGGCGCGCGGCGGCGCGACGCTCCAAGTGACGTCGTCGCGGTCACGGAGTTTCCGAAGGCGTCCCGGACGGTGGCCGTGAAGTCGGCGCGTCGCTCGCACGTGAACGCCGATCGGTCCTGACTCGGGGTCGGACGCGGGCAGGCGGCCCGCAGTGACGGTCGGACGGCCTGCGTGCCGCGGTCGCCCGGCCGCAGACGCGGTCATCGTGGACGACGCCGGCGAGCGTGTCGCCGGTAGTAGAAGGTGCCGGCGACGCCGGGGGCGACAGAGACGTCGAGCGTCGGCGTCCACGGTCCGGCGGGGGCTCGTCGCGAAGGTGCCGCGCGGCGAGCTCGAGCGAAGCGTCGCGCGAGCGGCGGCCGCGGTCGCGAGTCGTCCCGGACGGCCGTGGTCAGCGAGATCGTCGAGGCGGCGGACGGCGCACCCGCACGTCACGCGTCTCGGTCGGCGGCGCGATCGTGAGCAGCGCTGCGTCCAGGTTCGGAACGACCGCCAGGCTCCGCTGTGGCTCGCGCCGTCGATGTCGACGTTGCAGAGCGTGTCCGGCTCCGGGCGGCCCGCACGCGCCGTCTCCGGTTCTCCGGGTCGCGATCGACCTCGCCGAGTCGCGGATCGCGGCCGCGAGCCGGTCGAGGAGCTGACCGCGTCTGCGCGCGCGAAGTCGAGGCTCGGGAGTCCGGTCGTGTTGCTCGGCGCCCAGCGCGAATCCCCAGTGGTCGCGCGGCTGTGCCCGTCGTCGGCTGAAGGACCGCATCGCGTCGACCTGCGCCGAGATGTACGCGGCCATCTGCTCGGCCGGGACCATCGTCCAGCCCCAGGCCGAGTCTCGCGCGGCCACGCGCGCGTTTGCGAGCGGGCTGTACGCAGCCTGCGAGGAACGAGCGCTGCGCCTCGATCGGCCGTGGGGCCCGGCACGCTGCGAGCACGAGCGCGTGCTGGAGGTAGTCGTTGAGGTACTCGCGCCGGACCGGCGACAGGCTCGCCCGGGACGGCGTGGGCGCGAAGGTCTCCGTAGACCTCCTGCGACCAGTCGCTCGCGTAGCGTCTGCCATGTCCGTCCAGAAGCGCCGTGTCGGCGAGCCAGTTCTGCAGCGTGTTCTGGTACGACGGTGAGGTCGCTCGGTGCGCTGCCCGAAGCCGACGACGAGGACGGCGCCGCGCGTCGGCCGCGAGCCGTCGCCCTCGTCACAGCCCGCGCAGGAACTCCCGGACGTTCGCCGCGCGTTGCCGTCGCCGCGGCGGACCGCGGTCGTCGAGCTCGTTCAGCGCCCAGCGTGTCGCCCGCGCGACGTCGTAGCCCGCCGCGGCCATGTTGACTCCGCGCGGTGACGCCGGCCGCGATACCACGACGTTGCCGGTGCTGACGCGACCCAGCGGTCTCAGGTCGTGAAGTGGACCTCCGCCAGTCGCGTGGAAGTTCGGTCCGGCGCGCGGATCCGCGTGCCTGGTCGCGCCGGAACTGCGTCTTGTCGGCGACGAGCGGCGGAACCGGAGACGTAGTACTCGGCGCACGGACGATCGCGCGGCCGCAGCGAGCTTCGTGGCCGAGCCGCAGCCAGTCCGACGCCGCGTAGAAGACTGCGCGCAGCGGACGGCACGCAGGCCTGGCGCTGCGCGGCGCTGCGGCTCCTGCGCGACGAGCGAACTCCCACAGCTGCCTGCCGTCTTGGCCGGCTCGAGCGACGCGACCGGCGGTCGCAGGTCGGCTGCCGCCGCGCGCTCCGACGCTCGCGCCGCCGGCGAGGACGCGACGAGCGACGAAGCAGCGAGGCGAGGGTCGAGGGCGAAGCGCACGGCGCGCCACCGTAGCCGCGGTCTGTGAGAGCGCCGTCGGTAAGTCCGACGGTGGCCGGGCGTCCGCGCCCCGGCTCGAGGCTGGATCTCAGCTGCGACCGCAGTGGACGAGCGCGTTCAGGCAGTCGTCGACGAGCTTCGCGCAGCGACGCTCGGCTTCCAGGCGTTCACGAAGTCGGCGTGCGCGCTGTAGACGCCGCCCGAGGCGAGCAGAAGCCGTCTGCCGCCGCGCGTCGCGATAGCGGTAGATCTGCGTGATCTGCGGCACCTCGATCGGATGCGTCGACGGGCAGCCTCGCACGCGTCGCGTAGCGCCATGTGGCTCTTGTGGTCCGGCGCTGTCGAGCCTCCGGCCGTCCCAGCACTCCGGAAGCGGATGTGGAGCCGGAGGAACGACCCGCGCGTGTCGGGACAGGTCGGCACCGTCGGTCGAGCCGGCCGACGCCAGACGCGACGCCGCAGCTCCAGAACGTGACGCGCATGCCCTGCGGGCTCGTCGCCTTCGCGTCGCCGGCGATCATGCGCAGGTTGTTCGGGAACGTGCTGCACCTCGGCGAGCGTGCCGCGGCGGTAGTAGACGGTGGCCGCGACCGGCAGGATCTCGGTCGTGCCCTGGTAGAGCGCCGGGACCCAGTACGCGGCCGTGTCGTCGGCGCTGCATGCACGTCGTTCCGCCCGAGCGGAGCGACCCGAACGACGAGAACGCGTTCGGTCGTAGCGATTGCCGACGAACGTGTGCTGATGCGAGGCGCCAGGCTTGCCCGGGATAGACGATCGGGTCGTCCGGTCGCCTGGTGCGAGTAGCGGCAGTTCTCGACGAAGTTGACGCCGACGAGGTCGGCGCGCGGAGATCGCTAGCGCGCTCGTCTCCCGTCTTCGGCTTTGCCGCCCGCGAGGGCGGCCGGTCCGAGCACAGCGGCGGCACACCACGAGTGCGCTCCGAGCGCGATCAGTACGACACCTCCTCATTGCGCGTTCCCTCCCTCGACGATGGTCTTCGACTCAATCCAGCCACCGAGCGGTTCGGGTTCTGAGGGCAGCCTGTTACGGAGCCGTAAGCGTTTTGTGCGGGTTGCCGCGCCGCAGCGCGATCCCGGTGAGCGCCTCACGGACGATCCGGTCGGCGACGAGCGCAGTGACGTCCGCCGAGCCGACGGCCGGTCGGGAGCACCTCGACGACGTCGAGCGCCGACGAGCTCGAGCCGCGCGCGATCTCGCGGCACTGCCCAGAGGAGGTCGACCGACGCGTCATGCCGCCCGGCTCGGGCGTCCCCGTGCCCGGCGCGAACGCGGGGTCGAGGACGTCGACGTCGACGCGTGAGGAAGACCGGGCCCGGCGCCGACCGCGGCGATCGCTGCGCTCGACGACGTCGCGGATGCCTGAGGTCGCGCACGTCGTGCATGAAGAACGACGTGATGCCTCGCTCGCGCTGCCACGCGAACTCGCCGCTCGCCCGGCCAGTAGCCGCGCAGCCCGATCTGGACGTACCGCGCTCGCGTCGATCGGCGCCCGCCTCGGACGAGGCGGTACATCGGCGTCCCGTGCGAGCGCTCGACGCCGAAGACCTCGCGTGCCGGTGTCCGTGTGCGTGTCGAAGTGGACGAGGCCGACCGGCCGTGATCGCGCGGCGCACGCGCGCGCACGTCCGGCTCGGCGATCGAGTGGTCGCCGCCGAGCACGATCGGGATCGCGCCCGCGGCGACGACCTGCCCGACGGTCGCGCTCGATCGCGGCGTGCGTCCGCGTCGGATCGGCCGGAAGCGACCGGCGCGTCGCCGAAGTCGACGATCGCGTGAGCTCGGCGAACGCGTCGATCCTGGCCTCGAGGTGCGGCCCCGGCGGACAGCTCGCCGGCGCGGATCGCGCGCGGGCCGAAGCGCGCGCCCGGCCGGTCGGAGACGAGGTCGTCCGTCGGCGCCGCACGATCGCGAATGTCGACACCGGTGAGCTCGGCGGATCCTGCGTGTAGGGCACGCCGGCGTAGGTCGAGGAGTGCGCGTGAGTCGGGCTTGTCAGTAGGCCCGAGCTCGCGCCAGCGCTCGTGGGTCGATCATTCGGCCGGTCTTGACGACGGCGTACGTCTTGCGAACGGTCTCGTCGACCGTCCCAGACGCCCGACCAGCCGTCCGGGCAGCAGCATGACGACGCCCGGGCGGATCCCGGCGATAGCGCGCCTGAGTCCGGTGATCGAGCCGCGCCGGCGACGAAGTGCATCTGCTCGTAGATCCGTCCGCCTGAGCCGCGGAACGACCCGGGTGTCACCTCCCAGATCCCGAGCTCGACCTGGCCGTCGTCGGAAGATGACGTGCCACGACTCGTACGGCTCGCCGGTCTCGGCGGTCGAACGGCCTGTCCTGTCGCCAGCTTCGGCGCTCAGAACGTCGTCGATGCGTCATGGCACGACCCTATCGGCTCAGGCAGGGACGGTTGCACGCGGGTGGCGCCCGCGCACCTCGTCGACGAACGCCGCGAGCCGGTCGGCGATCGGTCGCGTCGCGGATCTCGAGCACGTTCTCCGCGTTCCGCTCTCGCCCGAGCGCGAGAAGTTGAAGCTGCCGACGAACGCGATGTCGTCGGCGACGACGACCTTCGCGTGCATGAAGTCGTGCAGCGACGTCGGCGACCACGGCGTCGACGGCTTGCCGCTGAACGGCGCGCCCTCGAGAGACGCGCTGCAGGAGCGGGATCTTCCATCGCGCTCACGCCGTTCGTCCGCCACTGGCCGAAGACCTGGTCGACCTGCGTGTCGTCGACGACGCCGGCGACGTCGCAGCGGCTCCTCGTTCACGACCTCGACGAGCGTGCGCGAGGATCGGCCCGGACGTGAGCACCGGCGAGGCGATGCGGATCGCGCTCGCTGCGCCTTGCCGATGTGCTTCGCGACGCGATGCGAGAGCGCCTCGCCGTGCTCGGGGCAGAACCAGGCGCGCACCTGCGCCGTCGCCGACGTCGACCGGCCGCGGATCGACGTCGCCGGTGCCGCTCGACGTCGCCGCGTCTCCCAGAGCTGGCCGAAGAGCGCAGCGCGTACGCGTAGGCGATCGCCGGCGAGTCCGACGGTCGACGATGACGTTCTCCTGGCGCGACCACGAGTCGTCGGTCCAGTTCGTCGAGCCGGTCCAGACCGCTCGCTCGTCGCGGACGACGAACTTGTGGTGCATCAGGTCGGGGACGCCCGCGATCGCCGCGCGTCGCGACCGGGCAGCGCCTCGATCGCGCTCGGGCGCGTCTCCGGGCGGCGGCGGCACCGGGATCGGGCCGGGGTGGGCGACGTTGTAGAGCGAGGCGCACCGCGACGCCGCGCTGCACCGCGGCGAGCAGCGCAGGCGAGCACGAGCGCCCCGGCGTCGGTCTCGAAGCGGACGTCGTAGAGCGCGATGTCGAGCGACGTGCCGCGCCTGCGAGGAAGTCCGCGATGCCGCGTGCGACGTCGGCGGGCCGTTGGCCGCCCGTCCGTCAGCGCTGTCCGAGCTCGATCGGCTCTCGCAGAGCTGATGCGCGGCGTCGCGTACGGACTCCTCTCCCGGTGTCTTCGCGGACTGCGACCACTGCGACAGGCGACGTCGTCGCCGCTCGGGCCCGCGTCGACCGTTTCCGTCGAAGCTGGCCGCCCCTGACAGCTGGCTCAGCGCTGCACGTTGAACCACGTCCCGCCGGGGCCGGTAGTAGCTGAAGCCCTCGCCCCAGGTCGCAAACGTCTTGCCGGCGCTCGTGACGCGCGATCTCGCCGTAGTCGCCGTAGATCTCGTCAGAACCCGCTCGCGTTGATAGCCGTGGATTGCCGTCGCGTCGGCCGAGGCGTCGTCGAGTCTTGACGGGCGACGACCACGTCCGGCCGCCGTTCGACCGAGCTTCCTGTACCAGACGTTCCACGCGTCCGGGCTGTCGCCGCCGGCGGTCTGCATGTACCAGATGCGGACGTGCGCTCCGCCGAAGATCGCGAGCCGGGGCCGCTGTCGCGTCCTCTCCGGCGACGGACGATCGCGACGCCGGCGCTCCACGTCCGCCCGCCGTCCGGAGGACGTCGCAGACGTACACCCGCTGCGGCCCGCATGGCGGCCGTCGGCGCCTTCGTAGGCGAGCGACGAGATGGCCCGGCGCGTCGGAGACGACCGACGTCTGGCCGACGTAGAAGTCGGGTCTTGCAGCCTTCGGCGATGCACGCCTCGCCGACGGGAACCTTCGCGACGACGTGGTCTTCCCAGGTCGCTGCCGTGTCGTCGCGCGAGATGACGGCGTGGTGCCAGACCTCGCCGTCGACGTTCTTGGCTCCGGAGTACGGAGGCTGCTCTCGAGAAGACGACGGTGCCGTCGGCCGAGCACGCGCGCGTCGTAGGCGTAGTAGTAGCGCTTCGAGTCGCTGAGCTTCTGCTGCGTCCAGGTCGCGCCGTAGTCTGCGACTGGCCGACGTACAGATCGCCGCCCTGCGTGACCGTTCCACGAGACGTAGATGTCCTTGCCGGAGCGCTCGTCGCGACTCCGGCTTGTCGGTCCACTGAGACGCTCCCGTACACGCGCACTGGTGCTGTCCAGGTCGCTCCGTGGTCGAGCGACTTGGTGAACACCGCTGAGAAGCCGTCGTGCCGATCGCCGTTCATGAAACACGGAATAGACACGCGCCGGTCGCCGGCACCACTCGATCGTCAGGTCGAACTGACCGTGGATCCCAGGCACGTGCAGGTGCACGCTGTCTGCACTCCAACGTGCGATCCGCCGTCCGGCGGACGTCGTCATCGCGATGAACGGCGACGGGCAATGGCTCGAGCAGCCCGGGCGGGTTCGTCCCGTATCGGCGTCGTGAGGAGATAGACGTATGACGGCGCAGACGGATCGGTCGCGACGGCCGGCTCCCAGTCATCCGTCGAGCCGCGTTCAGCTAGTCGCGAACCGACAACCCGTGGCGGGGTTCGTCGTCGCGTCGCCTTTGCCGCCGAACGTCCGATTCGCTTTCGCCTCCGCGAGCGCCTCGAGCCGCTCCGCCGTCGCACATCGTCGTCATCGACCTCGCCTGAGCCGACGCGCCCCGCGTCGCCGTCGACCCTTCTGAGCCGTGGCGCGCATCCCGTCGCTGCGAGCTGGTGGCTTCCGGCACCACTCGGCGCCCAGCACCGCGGGGCGGGACGACGAGCGGCACGGCGAGCAACGAGAGCAGCGACGAGACCACGACAGAGGCATGGAACTCCCTCCCCAGAGGACTGTACGAACGGGACGTAACACGCCGCGGCCGGAAGGTTCAAGACCGGCGAGCGCCGGTCGGAAGTTCGATGAGCGGGTCTACGACGGACGCCCTGCGCCCGCAGGCTGGCCTTGTGCGCTCGTCTTCGCGGCCTGGTACTCTGGCGAGCGCCTCCGGGCGAGTCGATCTTGCCGCGGCGCACAGCTGGTGTACTCGGGGCACGAGCTCCCTGCGCGGACCCGACACGCCGAACCGCGGCGGCTGGCACCGAGCCGAGGCCGGTGATCTTCATCTGCGCCGAAGCCGGGCAGCGCACCGATCCGCTCTGCGCAGGTCAGCGCCGTCTGCTGGCCTCGGTCCGCGCGCTCGTGCCTCGCCTGCCGTACTCGTCGGCTGACGACCTGGCGCGCAGGTCCTGCACCCCGACGCTGCCATCGCGCCCAGGGAAGCGGTGGATCGCCGGGCGTCTCGCAGCGGTGCTGCCGCCTCGAGCTCGTGCCGGGTCCATCTCGGCGTAGCGCGATCGCGTTTCGCGTCGAGCCGTGCCGACGCGCTGCTCGCAGCTTGAGCGGTCCCGCGAAGGCCTGCTCGACCGTCACCTGCTGGTCGAGCGTGAACCGCTGAGCAGTGCAAGGGGCTCGCGCACGAGGAGTGCGTTCGCCTCGTCGGACACTCCGTCAGATAGAGCGCGGACGGCAATGACCCAGTGTAGACGGCGACCGTCAGGCGATCGTCGCGGCGATCCGCTCGGCGATTGCCGCGGTTGTCAGGTTGGTGTTGGCGCGCGGGATAGCGGGTGCTGATGGAAGCGTCGGCCACGAGGAGCGCGAGCGATGCCGCGGACGCGACCAGTCCGGGTCGACGACCTCCCCACGGCGCACGTCCCAGCAGGGTGGAAGTACCCCTGATCGAGACCGGACGTAAGTCGTCGCGAGCGACTGCCCGGGCCGTCGCCGCCCGCCAGGAGCTCGCCCAGCGGCTCCACGGTGGCAAGGCTGCGCGCGAGGTCGAGCCCCTCGACGACGACGGGGGAGGTCAGCCGGGTCCGAGAGGAAGCCACGCTCGACCTGTGGAGGCTCGGACGGGATCGCGGGATCGAGCATGAGTCGACCGTGCGACAACGGTTTCATGTGGAACACCATGATGTTCGCCTCGTATTCGCCCGGCTCATCGCTTGCGGCGATCCAGGTGACGGTGATGGCGTCCCACGCCTGGGGCGGGCGCGCTGCTCGCTTTCAGCAGCGCGTGGCGCGAAGAGCCGTTCCCGCGGCGCTCCGTATCAGCGTCCCGCAGCGCGCGCGACGGCGCCCACGCGGCGTTGACCCCGCAGAGTGGTCGAGCAGCCGTTCGCCCACCGGAAGGTCGGGGACGCCGCGACGGTGGGATGGCGAGCCGGTTCAGCTCCGCCTCGGGGCCGATCCCCGAGCGAAGGAGAATTGCGGGCGAGAAGTACGCCCCGGCCGCGAGCACGACGACTCGCGTCCCGTGGACGTGACCCTCGTCGTCGACGACGCCGACCGCGCGGCCATGTCGAATCCGGTCGACGAGGGTGTCCGGTCGCACGGTCAGGTTCGGGCGCACCGGCAGGTATCGAGGCAGGCTGCGAGCGCCGTGTTCCAGCGCACCCCCGACGACGTTCGCAGGAAAGGATCCGGTGCCTGGTGTGCTCAGGTCGTCCAGGTCGTCGAGACGCGGGAACCCGAGCGCCTGCGCAGCCTCGACGAAAAGCCAGGCGGGAACGGGCTCGCATCGATCCGTGTTCGCGGGCGCTGCTCGGAGCGTCGCCCGTGCGCTACTCGAGATACGGGCGAAAGCTCTCGTACGACCAGCCGGGACCCACTCTTGTCGTAGTCGGCGGACGTTCTGACGACCATGCATGCGTTCACGGACGACGAGCCGCCGATGACCTTCCGCGCCGAGCGTTCGGCCGTCAGCGGCTCCCGGCTCCCAGAGGTGCGTGGTCGCGGTCGTCCGGTGCGGGAGAGGATCTCGGGGCGGTGGCCAGCCGTCAGCGCCTCAGCTGTCCGTAGTCCGGACCAGCTTCGAGCAGACAGACGTTGTCGCTCTCGCTCAGTCGCGAAGGAGGACGCACTCCCGCTGGTGCCGCCACCCACGATGATGACGTCGAAGCGCACCGGTCGGAGGATAGGCCGCGGCCGGTACCCCGGCCTGAGTGGACGGCGCTGGACGATCTCTCGCCGCGGCACGCGCGACATGGTCTTCGCGCGCGCCTTCGAAGAGCCGAGCCGACGCCTGCCACGCACCAGACTGCTCGGCTGGCCGGCGATCGCGGCGCGGCGGCACACGTCCTCATCCAGGCGCCGACCGGCTCGGGGAAGACGCTCGCCGCGTTCCTGCTCGGCGATCGACCGGCTGAACGACGGCACCCGGCGGAGGGCCTGCGCCTCCTCTACGTCTCGCCGCTGAAGGCGCTCAACTACGACATCGAGCGCAACCTGCGCGGCCCGCTCGCCGGGCTCGAGCTCGAAGCTCGCGCGTCGCGCGTGCGCACGGGCGACACCGCCGGCGCGAGCGCGCGGCGCGATGCTGCGCGACGCCGCCGGACATCCTGATCACGACGCCCGAGTCGCTCTTCCTGCTCCTCACCTCGCAGGCGCGCGGAGATGCTGCGCGGCGTCGAGACGGTGATCCTCGACGAGGTGCACGCAGTCGCCGGGACGAAGCGCGGCGCGCACCTCGCGCTGTCGCTGGAGCGCCTCGAGCGCGCTCGTCGAGCAGCCCGTTCCAGCGCATCGGCCTCTCGGCGACGCAGCGGCCGCTCGAGGAGATCGGGCGCTTCGTCGCCGGGTCGGGCCGCGAGATCGAGCTCGTCGACGCGGGCGTCGCGCAAGGAGCTCGACCTCGAGGTCGTCGTCCCGGTCGAGGACATGCGCGAGCTCGGCGTCGACCGGCGCGAGCTCGATGCCGCCGCTCGCCGACGGCGTCGAGATGGGCGTCCGGCGTCGAGCGGTCGAGCCGCTCGATCTGGCCGTCGATCTACCCGGCGCTGCTCGACCTCGTCCGGGCAGCACCGCTCGACGATCGTCTTCGTCAACAACCGCCGCCTCGCCGAGCGGCTCGCGCTGCGGCATCAACGAGCTCGCCGAGGAGGAGCTCGCGCGGGCGCACCACGGCTCGCTCGCGCGCGAGCAGCGGGTCGATCGTCGAGGAGCTGCTGAAGGCCGGCCAGATCCCGTGCCTCGTCGCGACGTCGTCGCTCGAGCTCGGCATCGACATGGGCGCGGTCGACCTCGTGATCCAGGTCGAGAGCCCGAAGTCGGTCGCGCGCGGCCTGCAGCGCGTCGGCCGCGCCGGGCCACGACGCTCGCGCGCCGTCTCGAAGGGCCGGATCTTCCCGAAGTTCCGCGCCGACCTGCTCGAGTCGGCCGTCGTCGCGCGAGCGCATGCGCGAGGGCGCGATCGAGGAGACGCGCATCCCGCGCAACCCGCTCGACGTGCTCGCGCAGCAGATCGTCGCGATCTGCGCCGACGAGGAGATCGCGGTCGACGAGCTCCACGAGCTCGTCGCGCGCGCGCGTATCCGTTCGCCGAGCTCTCGCGCGCGCAGCTCGAGAACGTCCTCGACATGCTCGCCGGCCGCTACCCGTCGGACGAGTTCGCCGAGCTGCGGCCGCGGATCGTCTGGGACCGCACCGCCGGCATCGATCCGCGGGCGCACGGGCGCGCGCCGGCTCGCGGTCACGAACGCCGGGCACGATCCCGGACCGCGGCCTCTTCGGCGTCTTCCTCGTCGACGGCGGCGGCGCGCGTCGGCGAGCTCGACGAGGAGATGGTCTACGAGGCGCGCGCGGGCCAGACGTTCCTGCTCGGCGCGTCGACCTGGCGGATCGAGGAGATCACGCGCGACCGCGTGCTCGTCTCGCCGGCGCCCGGCGTGCCCGGCGTCGCGTGCCGTTCTGGAAGGGCGAGGGCGTCGGCCGGCCCGTCGAGCTCGGCGAGAAGATCGGCGCGCCTCGCGCGAGCTCGTCGCGCTCGCCGACGACGCCGCGATCGAGCGCGTCGAGGGCGAGTACGAGCTCGACGCGCGCGCCGCGCCGCAACCTCGCTCACGTTCCTGCGCGAGCAGGAGGCGGCGACCGGCGTCGTCCCGTCCGACCGCACGATCGTCGTCGAGCGCTTCCGCGACGAGATCGGCGACTGGCGCGTCTGCATCCTCATCGCCGTTCGGCGGGCGCGTGCACGCGCCGTGGGCGATGGCGCTGCGGCGCGCGCCTCCGCGACTCGCTCGACCTCGACGTGCAGTCGCTCTGGTCGGACGACGGAATCGCGCTCCACTTCCCGGACGCCGACGCGCCGCCGCCGCTCGCGGACCTGCTGCTCGAGCCGGACGAGCTCGAGGATCTCGTCGCTCGGCGAGCTCGCGCAGTCGGCGCTGTACGGCGCGCGCTTCCGCGAGAACGCCGCGCGCGCGCTGCTCATCCCGCGACGCCGTCCCGGCCAGCGCACGCCGCTCTGGCAGCAGCGGCTGAAGGCGCAGAGCCTCGCTCCAGGTCGCGCGCCGCTACGCCGCAGTTCCCGATCGTGCTCGAGACGTACCGCGAGTGCCTGCAGGACGTCTTCGACCTGCCGGCGCTGACGCGGATCCTGCGCGGGCTCCAGACGCGCTCGCTCGACCGTCGTCGAGGTCGAGACGCCGTCGCGCGTCGCCGTTCGCCTCGTCGCTGCTCTTCGACTACGTCGCCACGTACATGTACGAGGACGACACGCCGCCCGAGGAGCGGCGCGCGCAGGCGCTGTCGCTCGACCGCGACCTGCTCCGCGAGCTGCATGGGCATCGAGGAGCTGCGCGAGCTGCTCGACCCGGGCGCGATCGAGCGAGGTCGAGTCGTCGCTGCGACCGACGCCGCGCAACGTCGACGAGCTGCACGACCTGCTGCGCCGCGCGCGGCGCCGCTGCGTCGACGGCGAGTACGACCGCGGGTTCGCCGAGACGCTCGCTGCGCGAGCGGCGCGCCATTCGCGTGCGGCTCGGCGCGAGCGAGCTGCTCGTCGCGATCGAGGACGCCGGCGCTCGTCCGCGACGCGTTCGGCGTCGTGCCGCCGGGCGGAGTGCCGCAGGTCTTCCTCGAGCCGGTCGAGGACGCGCTCGCGCGCCGTGCTCCGACGGTACGCGAAGACGCATGGCCCGTTCACGACGCGCGGAGGTCGCGGCGCGGTTCCAGCTCGACGCCGCGGCCGTCGACGCGGAGCTCGTCGCGCTCGAGCTCACGGACGCGCTCGTCCGCGGGGAGCTCCGGCCCGGCGGCTCGGAGCGCGAGTGGTGCGATCCCGGACGTCCTGCGCCGCATCCGGCGCGCGACGCTCGCCGTGCTGCGGCGCGAGGTCGAGCCCGGCGGAGCAGGCGGCGTTCGGCCGCTTCCTTCCCGCGTGGCACGGGATCGGCCGCCGACAGGGCCTGCGCGAGGCGCTCGTTCCGCTGCAGGGACTGCGCTCTGCCCGCGACTCTGTGGGAGAGCGACGTCCTTCCGCGCCGCGTGTCCGGCTTCCGCCCGCGGCGACCTGGACGTCGCTCGTGCGCCGTCGGGCGAGGTCGTCTGGGTCGGTGCCGGGCTCGACCGCGTCGCGTTGTACTTCCGCGACGACGCGCCACTCCTCGGCCCGCCGAGCGCCGATGCCGCACCGGAAGGCGCGCGCGGCCGCAGGCTGCTCCGCGCCGCGCTGCAGCAGCGATCGCTCTTCTGGGCCGATCTCGTCGAGGCCACCGGTCTCGCCGCGGACGACGTTCTGGCGGCGCTCTGGGAGCTCGTCTGGGCGGGCGAGGTGACGAACGACTCCTGGGCTCCGCTGCGGGCTGCGCGACGCTACGACGTACCACGACCGGATCGCGCAGGACGGCAGATTCGCACGGACGCGACGCGACGTCGCCGTCTCCGACGCAGGGCGCTGGTCGCTCGCGGCAGCGCTCTTCGCCGGGCTCGTCCGATCGGCGAGCGCTCGCGGAGCTCCTGCTCGAGCGGCAGGGGATCGTGACGCGCGACGGCGTGCGCGGCGAAGGCATTCGCGGCGGGTACGGCGCGGTGTACGCCGAGCTCAAGGCGCTCGAGACGCTCGGCGTCTGCCGGCGCGGCTACTTCGTCGAGGGACTGGGCGGAGCGCAGTTCGCGCTGCCGGGAGCGGTGGAGCGACTTCGCGAGCTGCGGGCCTCCGCCGTCGGCGACGAGCCTGAGGCGCTCGTGCTCGCCGCGGCCGATCCCGCGCAGCCGTACGGCGCCGCGCTGCCGTGGCCGCGGCGCGTCAGGCGCTCGCGCCGCGCGCGTCGCCGGGGCGTGGATCGTCCTCCTCGACGGCGAGGCGGCGCTCTTCGTCGAGCGCGGCGGGCGCTCGCTCGTGCCGCTTCGCGATCCGGATCCGGACTGGCTCCGTCCCGCACTTGCGGCGCTCGTCGCGCACGTGAGAGCGCGGCGGCGCGAAGCGTCTCGCGGTCGAGCGCTTCGACGGCGAGCCCGTGGCGGAGACCGACGTCATGCAGCTCCTCGTCGAGGCCGGGTTTCTCGCCGGGCCGCGGCGGGCCGTGCTTGCGTCCGTAACGGAGGAGAGGGAGCTCGAGGTCGCGTACCCGGGAGAGCGTGCCCGTGCGCGCGCCTCAGCTCTACCCGCTCCTTCGTGGATTCGTCCTCGGATCGTTCGTCGTGCTCGGCGCGAGCTCGAGGAGGGCGCCGAGCTCCCCTTCGCGTTCGAGGAGCACGTCGAGCGGCGCGGCCCGTCGCTGTACGAGCTCCGACCGCTCGTGCGCGCGTTCATCGAGGAGCGCGAGCCGATGCTCGCGAGCGCGCGAGGACGCGAGGCTCGCAGTCGAGGAGCTCAGGCGCGAGCCGGCGGCGGCGATCTTCGCGAAGCGCCCACGCGGGCAAGCGCGCGAGCGAGGACGAGGCGCTCTTCCGCACCGATCCTCCTCGGCCTGCTCATCTCGACCGCGGAGGCATGCGGCGGCTTCGACTGGGACGACGAGGCGTTCGAGAAGGCACATGCCGAGCTCGAGGCGTCGCTCTACGGCGAGCGGCGCCGGTACGTCGCCGTCGCGCCTCTTACGGGATCTCGCTCGCCAAGCCCGTCGAGCTCGCGCCCAGGTCTCGCCGTTCGTCCGTACGCCGCCGATGAGCTGGCGACGCACTGGCCGGAGTCGCGCGGGCTCCTTCCCCGTGACTTCGGACGCGAGCCCGATCGCATGACGCTCGTCGAGCTCCGGCGTGAGCTCGAGGCCGGCGAGCACGCCTCCGGACGCGCCCGCGGAGATCGCGGATGCCGTCAGCGCGCTTCGTCTGACGACCGCTGCAGCCGTGGCCGCGGGCCCGGTGCTCTTCGAGACGCTCGACGGGCGGCCGTTCGGCATCCAGCCCGTGCTTCCGATCGCCGCGACCCAGCCACCCGGTGAGTCGTCGCGCCTCGACTCGTTCCGGACGCCGATCGCGGTCGACGTCCTCGACCGCGCTCGGAGACGCCGACGGCGACCCCGAGCTCTCCGACGCCCTCGATCGCTGGGAGCTGTCGCTCTTCCAGAACGAGCCGTTCCGCGGCGAGCAGCTCCGCGCCGCGCTCGCGTCGCTCCTCGGTGACACGTGGGCGATGCGCGGCTGCGTCCTCCTTGGCGAGGATCCTCGTGCGCGCGAGGAGCTGTACGGCGAGCTGACATCCGCTCGCCGCCGGGCAGCCCGCAACGACGGCGGCCGTGGACGCTGCGCGACGCGCCATCGTCGCGGTGCTGCGCTCACGCGACCGCGATCGTCTCGTGCACGACCTCGATCGCGAGCTGCTCGGCCTCGATCGGAGCCCGGCACCGCACGCCGTGGCCGTCTAGAGCGAATTCGTCGTTTCGGCGCGAAGCCGTTACCCACGTGCGAACGGGGCAGGGCTACCGTCGACACGTGGACGAGTCGAAGGCGATCCTCGAACGCCTCGAGCGCATCGAGCTGCTCGACCGCGAGGTGCGCTGCCCGGCGGAGCTCGTCGACGAGCTGCGGGCGCTGCTCGAGGAGGCCGAGGCGTGGTCGCGAGCCGGAGGGCGGCGATGCCGGGGCACGCGCCGTCGAGTGACCTGCGCGGGGCGCTGGAGCGTGACATGATCGCGATGTGATCTCGCACTGGGACGACGTGCGGACCTGGCGCGGCGAGCGTGGCCACATCGCGGGCACGTGGTCGAGCCTCACCGGGCGCGCGTCGCAGACCGTCGGCCTGAAACGCATCCAGGTCGACCCCGGCATGTGGTCGACGCCGCTCCATCTCGAAGGCGCCGAGGAGGAGATCTTCTACGTGCTCGGCGGCACGGGCGTCTCCGTGCAGTGGGAGGGCGAGGGCGATCCCGTCGGCTACGAGGTGCGGCACGGGCGACTGCCTCGTGCATCTGGCGCTCGACAGTGCGCACACGCTCCAGGCCGGGCCTGACGGACTGGACGTGCTCGCGTTCGGGCAGCGAACGTTCGCGAACGGCATCACGTGGCTGCCGCGCGCGGGTGTGGCATGGCTCGGCGAGACGTGGGCGCCGGTCGGCGCGGAGGAGGATCACCCGTGGACGCGCGAGGCTGCCGCCGGGCCACCGCCGGTGGGCGAGCTCCAGCCGCGCCCGTCGCACGATCGCGCAACGTCGCCGACGTCGAGGCCTTCGAGCGCGTCATGACGACGATCGGCCGGCGCAGGTCGGCATGCTGGGGTGAGGCCGCCGGCTCGCAGCGAACTGGCCTCCGATACTGCGAGGTGCTTCCCGGGATGCTCAGCATGCCGCCGCACTGCCACTCGCTCGAGGAGGAGATCTTCGTCGTCCTCGAGGGCGACGGCCACCTGCTCCTCTGGGAGGAGGACGGCGTCGAGGAGCACGAGGTGCGCGCGCGGTCTCGGTGGTGCGTGAGGCCTCCGGCGCACCGGCGTCGCCGCACGCGTTCCGGAGGCGGGGCGAGCAGGGCATGACGCTGCTCATGTACGGACCGCGCGAGCCCGGCGAGGTCTGCTACTACCCGCGCTCCGGCAAGGTCTACTTCATCGGGCTCGGGCTGATCACGCGACGTCGGCGAGCAGCTCGACTACTGGGAAGGCGAGGACTGACAGCGCGAGCGGTGCTTGAAGGAATCGCTCTCGCGAAGGCCGTGAAGGTGACGCGGTCATGGCTCTGTCACGCCTGCTTCCGCGCCTCCAGCCGCGTCCCGAGCCGGTCCCGGAGCCGGTCGCGGACGCAGCAGCCTGCCGACGTCGCCGAGTCGACGCGCCTCCGTGCGGTTCCCGCTCCCATCCCGCGCGCCCGTCCTCACCCCGGCGCCCAGTCCGAAGGCGCGCTGATGGCGAGCGTCATCGCGCTCGCGAACCAGAAGGGCGGCGTCGCGAAGACGACGACGACGCTCAACCTCGGCGTCGCGCTCGCACGAGCAGGGGAACCGCGTCCTCATCATCGACCTCGACCCGCAGGGCAACCTCACGATGAGCCAGGGCATGAACCCCGACGCGATCGAGCGCTCGATGTTCGACGTGCTCGTCCACCGGGTCCCGATCTCGGACGTCATCCAGCACCGTCGAGGTCGACATCGCGGTCGCCTCGATCGACCTCGCCGGCGCCGAGCTCGCGCTCGTCCGCGCTCATCGGACGCGAGCGCGCGCTCGACAAGGCGCTCGTCGAGGTGCGCGACCGCTACGACTACATCCTCATCGACACGCCGCCGTCGCTCGGCCTGCTGACGATCAACGCGTTCGTCGCAGCCGACGGCGTGATCGTCCCGGTGCAGTGCGAGTACCTCTCGCTCCGCGGGCTCGTCCAGCTCGAGAACACGCTGGCGATGGTGCGCGAGAACCTCAACCCGCGCGTGCACGTGCAGGGCATCGTTCCGACCATGTACGACGGCCGCACGCTGCACGCCCGCGAGGCGATCGAGATCCTCGAGGAGCACTTCGGCGACCTCATCTACGAGACGCGGATCCGCAAGACCGTGCGCTACGCGGAGGCGCCGGTGAAGGGCAGTCCGTCCTCAAGTACGACCCGTCCGGCCCGGCCGCGCAGGCCTACCGCGATCTCGCGAAGGAGGTGCTCGATGGCGCGCAAGCGCGCGACGATGCGTGAGGGCCCGCTCGCCGAGCTCTTCCGCAAGACCGAGGCCGCGCAGCGCGCGCAGGCGAGGCGCGCTCCGAGAGCGAGGCCGCCTGCGGTCGACCCAGGCGCCGAGGCCGCGCTCGACGAGACCGTCGAGCACGTCCCCGACTTCGCGAAGGAGCCCGAGTCCGGAGCGTCGCAGCCGCGCCGCGTCCGGCCGCGCTCCGTCGCCGCGCCTGACGGACGAAGCGTCCGGACGAGGCTCGCCGCCTCGCGCGCCGCGGCGCGCTACTTCCAGACGATGCTCGAGCCGGCGCCGCAGCTCCATCGCGTGCCGCCGCCGAAGGGCGCTGCGTACATCGCCGCGATCCGCGTCGTCGGCGTCGGCGGCGCAGGGCTCGAACGCGATCCACCGGATGATGGACGCCGGGATCGCGCAGGTCGACTTCGTCGCCGTCAACACCGACCGCCAGGCAGCTCGCGATCTCGGACGCGCCGACGAAGATCGCGATCGGCGAGGGGCTCACGCAGGGCCTCGGCTCGGGCGCCGACCCGGACGTCGGGCGCGCGCGCCGCCGAGGAGGCGATCGACCAGCTCAAGGCGGCGCTGCGCGGCGTCGGACATGGTCTTCGTCACCGCGGGCGAGGGAGGCGGCACCGGCACCGGCGCCGCACCGGTCGTCGCGCGCATCGCGCGCGAGCTCGGCGCGCTCACGGTCGGGATCGTCACCACGCCGTTCCGGTTCGAGGGAACGCGCCGGCGTCGCGCAGGCCGAGACCGGCGTCGACGAGCTGCGCGCCGCCTGCGACACCGTCATCGTCATCCCCAACGACCGCCTGCTCGAGGTGCTCGACCGCTCGACGTCGATGGTCGACGCGTTCAAGATCGCCGACGACGTCCTGCGCCAGGGCGTGCAGGGGATCTGCGACCTGATCACGATGCCCGGCCTCATCAACCTCGACTTCGCCGACGTGCGCACGGTCATGCAGGACGCCGGCTCGGCGCTGATGGGCATCGGCTACGCGACCGGACGAGAACCGCGCGCGCGAGGCCGCGGAGCGCGCGCTCGCGCTCGCCGCTCATCGACGCGGAGATCGTCGCGCGCGCGCGGCATCCTGCTCTCGATCTCGGGCGGCGACGACCTCGTCGCTCGTCGAGGTGAACGAGGCGGCCGAGGTCGTGCGCCAGACCGCGCACCGACGAGACCAACATCATCTTCGGCGCGACCGTCGATCCGCGGCTCACCGGCCAGGTCTGGGTCACGGTCGTCGCGACAGGGCTCGGCGGGATGACGCCGTCGCGCCGGTCGGTCCGAGTTCGAGAGTGACGTCCGCAGCCGAGCCGCGTCGCGCGATCCCGAGCTGCCGTCGCTTCCTCAACGCCGGCTAGCCGCTCCCGGCTCGAGCCGCAGTACGCTTTCCGGATGCGAGGCGCTATCGCAGCCGGTCATCCACTGACGGCCGAGGCCGGCGCGCGCGTCCTGCGCGACGGTGGGAACGCGGTCGACGCGCTGCTCGGCGCCGCGCTTCGCGGCGTTCGTCACGGAAGGCCCGCTCACCGGGCCGGCGGGCGGCGGCTTCGCGCTCGTCCACGAGCCGAGCGGGACGACGACGATGCTCGACTGCTTCTTCGGCGTGCCCGACACGGCGCCTCGGGGAGATGGAGGAGCTCGTCATCGACTTCGGCGATGCCGGCACGCAGGTCTTCCACATCGGCGACGGCTCCGTCGCGGTTCCGGGCCTGCTCGCTGGGCTCGAGGAGATGCACCGGCGCTTCGCGACGCGCGCCTGGAGCGGACCTCGTCGAGCCGGCGGTCGCGCCTCGCCGAGGCAGGCTTCGACGCGCGACGAGCAGCGCGACGACGCTGCACGCTGATCCTCGAGGGAATCCTCCAGCGCGACGACGGCGGACGGCGCATCTACGGCGATCCCGGCGCGGGTCGACACCGCGCGATGCGTGCGCGACGCTCGAGCGCGTCCGCGACGCGGGTGCCGCGATGGTGGCGGAGCTCCTCCCCGAGTACGCGGACGATCTTCGCGCGTACCGCGTGCGTCGAGACGTCGCCGCTCGACGCTCGCCGTCGCTCGGGCGAGCCATCCGCTCCACGCCGTCGCAGGGCGGCGGAGTCGTCGCAACGCATCCTCGAGCTCCTCGTCCGCAACACGGAGCGAGCCGCGCGCTCGAGAGACGAGGCGCGCGCCGTCGCGGATGCGTACGGCCCGCTCGGCTCGGGGCCGCTGCCCGGGACGACGCACATCTCGGTCGTCGACGCCGACGGACTCGCCGCCGGGCTCGTCGTCGACGCTCGGGTCGGGCTCGGGCGTCTTCCGCGGCGGAACGCAGCTGAACAACATGCTCGGCGAGCTCGACGTCATCGGCCCGACGAGAAGGAGCCCGGAGACCGGCTCGCCAGCATGATGACGCCCGACGCTCGTGCTCGACGTCGGGCCGGCCGCAGCTCGTGATCGGCAGCGCGGGCTCCGTGCGGCTGGCGGGAGCGATCGCGCAGGTCACGTGGCGGTTCCTGCGCGGGAACGCACGTCGCCGACGCGATCCGCGCGCCGCGGCTCCACGTCGAGGGACGACGCTCCACCTCGAGGGCGGGTGGGCCGACGGCGACGTCGCGGCGCTTCCGGCGTACGTGGGACGTCAACCGCTGGGACGACCTGAATCTCTTCTTCGGCGGCGTGCAGGCGGTCGAGCAGACGGCCGAGCGCGCGTTCGAGGCCGCCGGTGATCCGCGCCGCGGCGGAGTCGGGATCGTCGTCGCGTGACGAGCGGTCAGGCCGCGCGACACCGCACGACGCGCAACGCGCTCGTCGATCTCGGCCGAGAGCGTCGGTCGCGAGAGGACGGGCGCTGGATCCTCGGCACCGGGCCGTGGCGAGTCCGCGGCGGACGAGCGCCGCTACCTGCGCACGATCCAGCGCTACCCCGACGCGGCCGTGTTCGTCGCCGAGGACGGCGGAGCGACTCGTCGGCCGGCTGTCGCTCGTCGCGCGATCCACACCCGGCGAGTCGACACGTCGCCGACCTCGGGTCTCATGGTCGCCGCGAGCCATCGCCGCCAGGGCGTCGGGACGGCGCTCCTCGACGCAGGCGGTCGGCTGGGCGCGCGAGTCCGGTGTCCGCAAGCTCGAGCTCCACGTCTTCCCGTGGAACGAGCCTGCGCTCGCGCTCTACGAGCTCGTTCGGCTTCGAGCGCGAGGGCTATCGAAAGCGCCACTACGAGCGCGGCGACGAGCTCGTCGACGCCATCCTGATGGCGTACTGCCTGGAGGATGGCGTCTAGACGGCTGAGCGGCGTCGTGCGCCGCTCCGGCACTGCGAGCACGGTGAGCGCCCTGTAGACCATCAGCGCGCGTGCCCAGGAACCGTGCCGGCCGAGCGTGAGGAGAAGCGCGTCGAGTGGCCGCAGCATGACTCCGTGTCCTACGGGTCCGCTCGTGCGTAACGGGACCACCCGCGCTCCTCCGGCCATCGCCTGCTGGGTGTCCTCGGTATCCGGAATGGTGTCGCCGGTCCAGACGTCCTGGGAGCGCTCCAGCTCCGCGGCGACGCTCTCCATCGCCTGCAGGCTGTCGCGAAGCCCTGCGAGAAGGTCGTCGGCAGTCGTCGCGTGCTCGTCCTCGGCGGGCGACTCGGCGTCTCGACGGGTCGCATCGTCGCGTGCGCGTCAGCGAAGCGACATCGTCGAGGCGCGCCTCGAGCGACCTCGCAGCGCGACGGGCCAGAGTGGTCTTCGCCCGCTTGATCTCGACGGCCACCGCCTCGAGCGCGGCCGTCGAGGCCGTCGATGCGCTCAGCTGAGCCCGGCGAGGAGGTCGTCGATGTGAGCGGCCTCGAGCCGCGTCGACCCGATTCGTCAGTGTAGGTGACGCTCGCCGACGTCGTGTCGAGCCGGTCGCGTGAGCGCAGCCAGTGCGTCCGGTCCGCGTCCGGGAACGCACCGAGCGCCTCGCGGAGGTCGTCCACGATCGTCTCGATGCGCGAGCTGGACTCCGTGAAGTGCCGGTGCAGTGCTGCGAGCTCGTGCTCCTTGTCCGAGAGGGTCGCGGTCGCGGACTCCACGCCCGCGTCGAGCGCGCTCGACACGCTGCGGAAAGCCGCGCGAGCGCCTCGTCGGTTTCCGCCAGGCGGTCGTCGAGCGCCTCCTGCGTCACTCCTGACCGGAGCCCGTCGAGAGACTCGACCCGTGTTCGGAGCATCGTGAGCATCGCCCGGCAGCTCGTCCGCCGGAGGACTGCGTGCTCGCTCCGCAGCTGGCGACTTCAGCGACCTCGAGCTCTGTCGGCCTGCCCGTCGAGGCGCAGCTTGGTGCTCGTGGCCGTGGACGCGAGCTCGTCGAGCTGGCGCCTGATGCCCAGGTCAGCCGTCGGCGTTGCGCCGGCCGGCGTGCCGTCGTGCGTCTCGAGTCGCTTCCTGATCGTTGCGAGCTCGCCGTCGCGACCCGCGAGTCCGGCGGCCGTCGTCGACACGGTCGTCGGAGACGTCTCGAGCCGCTGGCCGAGAGGCCCGACCTTCGCGGTGAGCTCGTCGATCTGCTTGGAGCCTCCTGCTGCGTCGAGCGCTCGGACGAGAGAGCAGCGACCGTCTGCCCTGAGCTGCTGGAGCTCGCGCGGGTCACCCTGCGGCGCGGCCTGCGGACGAGCGGCGAGCGCCTGGATCTGCTCGTCGCGCAGCTGGAGCTCGCGGCGCAGGCTCGCGATCTCGCCGTCCTTCTTCGCCATCGCAGACGCGGTGGTCGCAACGGTCGCGGCCAATGTGTCGACGCGCTCGCCGAGCACGTCGAGGCGGGCTACGAATCGCACCTCGTGCTTCGACGTCGCTCTTAGAGGACGGCAGCACGACTCGTCGCGTGTTCCGGTCGACGCGAGCACCGCTCGGGTGCAGGGGACCCGCGGGCATCCTCATCTCGCGTATCGGTGCGGCGAGTGCTGTCCCTCGCTCACTCGTCGTTCGAGTGGGCGCGACTCAGAGCCTGCGCGCCAGTCGAGCACGACGGAGCCGTTGCTCGAGCGTCTGCGGGCAGCCGAGTCCGCGCGCGTCGGCGATGCGGCTGGAGCGCGTCGTTCGGGTCGGCGCCGTGGCGGACGAGCCAGCTGCCGACGACGACACCCGTCCGCCCGCAGCCGGCCCAGCAGTGCACGTAGACGAGCCCGCCGGCCTCGAGCTCGGCGTCGATCTCGTCGAGCGTCGCGACGAGGTCGTCGCGCGTCGGAACGGAGAAGTCCCGGATCGGGACGATTGAGGTAGCCGAGCCGGCGGCACGACGAGTGACGCGTACGGCTCGAGCTCGCCCGGCTTGCGTGAGATCGAGGAAGAGGGTCACGCCTGCGTCCACGAGTCCCGCACCTCGAGCCGGCGCGTTCTCCGATCCCCACGCGCACGGAGTGACGGCCCGCGATCAGGCCGCCCCTGCTCGATGACGGTCGGCGGGCGCACGACTGCGCAGTGTGCCGACGCGCCGCTACCCCGTCCGGGTGGACCGTCTCACACGGCGCTCGGCCCGTGCCGATAGGCGTCGGCATGGCACCGTCTCGACACCTCGGCGACCGAGCTCCGCGACACGCGCGCTCCCACTTGCGCACGAGCTCGGAGTGGACTCCGCTTCGTGGTACGTCCGCGTGCTCGAAGAGGGTCGGCAGCGAGGGCGTCGAGCCCGATCTCAGGCGCTCTCGTGAGCGTCTACTGGGAGCTGCAGCGCGTGACCGGGCGAGCCGATCTGCGGGACACCTGGCGCTCGCTCGCGGACCAGCTCTGGTCGGCGCAGCGGAAGCCGCCCGACATCAGCCTGTCGAGGGGCCTGTCCGGACCACGTCGGACCAGGACAGTACGATGGCCCTCCCGTGGTCGAGCAGCGCCGAACTTCGTCCATCTGCACGTCCACTCGAGGTACTCGATCCTCGACGGGCGTGTCGCATTCCCGGCGCTCGTGGAGAAGGCCGCTCGCCTCGAGATGCCCGCCGTCGTCGCTCACCGACCACGGCTCGCTCGCCGGCGCGGTCGAGCTCTACCGCGAGGCGCGCAAGCACCGGGAGTGAAGCCGATCATCGGCTGCGAGGTGTACGTCGCGGACGACCGCCACGCGCAGACCAAGGGCTACGCGCACCTCACGCTCCTCGCCGAGTCGAACGAGGGCTACGCCAACCTCATCAAGCTCTCCTCGCTCGGCTACCTCGAGGGCTACTACTACAAGCCGCGCGTCGACTGGGAGCTCCTCGAGCGCCACGCGAAGCGGGATCGTCGCGCTCTCGGGCTGCCTCTCGGGCCGCGTGTCGCGGGCGCTCTCGGAGGGGCAGGCCGAAGGACGCGCGCACGGATCTCGACCGCCTCGTCCAGATCTTCGGACGCGACTCGACCTACGTCGAGCTCCAGAACGCCGGGCTCGCCGAGCAGCAGCAGATCAACCCCGGCCTGATCGCGCTCGCCGAGGAGACCGGCCTCCCGCTCGTCGCGACCGGTGACGTCCACTACCTCGACGCCGAGGACGCGTTCGCGCACGAGGCGCTCCTCTGCATCCAGTCGGGCGACACGCTGAAGAACCCGGCGCACTGGAAGTTCGACACGAACGAGTTCTTCTTCAAGACGCCGGAGGAGATGGCGGGCGACTTCCCCGGCCTCGAGGACGCCATGGCGCGGACGCTCGAGATCGCCGAGCGCTGCAACGTCGAGATCGAGCTCGGGCGGATCCTGCTGCCGACGTTCCCGGTCCCCGAGGGCCGCGACGCGTTCGACTACCTCGTCCAGCTCTGCGAGCAGGGGCTCGCCAAGCGCTACGGACAGCGCGACGCCCGAGCTGACGGAACGCCTCCGCTTCGAGCTCGAAGACGATCAAGGAGATGGGCTTCGCCGACTACTTCCTGATCGTCTGGGACTTCATCCACTTCGCGAAGCAGAACGGCGTCAGCGTCGGGCCGGGCCGCGGCTCGGCCGCCGGCTCGCTCGCCGCGTACTGCCTCGAGATCACGGACGTCGACCCGATGCGCTACGGCCTGCTCTTCGAGCGCTTCCTGAACCCGGCGCGCAAGGACCTGCCGGACATGGACATCGACTTCTCCGTCGCCGGGCCGCGACCGCGTCATCAACTACGTCGCCGAGAAGTACGGGCGCGACCGCGTCGCGCAGATCATCACCTTCTCGACCATGGCGGCGCGCGCGGCGATCCGCGACGCCGGGCCGCGTCCTCGACATCCCGTACGGCGTCGTCGACCGCATCGCGAAGCTCGTCCCGGAAGGGCCCGGGCAGACGCTCGAGGCCGCGCTCAAGCCCGGCGCGGAGCTCCGCCAGGCGGTCGACTCCGATCCCGTCGCGAAGGAGATCGTCGACCTCGCGCGGCCGCTCGAGGGCCTGACGCGCGCCGACTCGATCCACGCCGCCGGCGTCGTCATCGGCGCGCAGCCGCTCATCGAGGTCGTCCCGCTCCAGCAGAAGGGCGCCGACTCGGAGATGGTGACGCAGGTCGGCATGCACGACGTCGTCGACCTCGGCCTCCTGAAGATGGACTTCCTCGGCCTGCGCAACCTCGACGTCATCGACAAGGCGGTCGAGCTCATCGGCGGCGTCGACATCGGCACGCTCCCGCTCGACGACGCGAAGACGCTACGCGATGCTCGCCGCGCGGCGACTCGACGGGCGTGTTCCAGTTCGAGTCGTCGGGCATGCGCGACGCACTCCGCCAGGTGAAGCCGACCGAGTTCGAGGACCTCATCGCGCTCGTCGCCCTCTACCGGCCGGGGCCGATGGGCTACATCCCGATGTACGCGCGCACGGAAGAACGGACGCGAGCAGGTCTCGTACGCCGATCCGCGGCTCGAGGCGATCACCGGCCAGACGTACGCGATCTGCATCTACCAGGAGCAGTACATGCAGATCGCGAAGGAGCTCGCCGGCTTCTCGCCCGCCGAGGCGGAGACGCTGCGCAAGGCGATCGGCAAGAAGATCCACGCGCTCATGGCGTCCCTCAAGGACAAGTTCCTCGAGGGTGTGCGGACGAACACCGTCGCGCCGGCGGTCGCGCAGCAGCTCTGGAAGGACATGGAGTCGTCCCAGGACTACTCCTTCAACAAGGCCCACGCGGCCTGCTACGCGCTCATCGCCTACCGCACGGCCTGGCTCAAGGCGAACCACCCGAAGGAGTACATGGCCGCGCTCATCTCGTCGGTGATGAACACGAAGGACCGCGTGCCGTTCTACGTGAACGCGTGCCGCGAGATGGACATCGACGTGCTTGCCGCCGGACGTGAACTCCGTCGCAGCAGGACTTCGCGGTCGTCGGCGGCGTCATCCACTTCGGGCTGAACGCGGTCGAAGAACGTGGGCGAGGCAGCCGCCGAGCGCGATCGTGCGCGTGCGCGCGCAGGGAGGGCCGTTCGAGTCGATCTGGGAGCTCACCGAGCGGGTCGACCCGCAGGTCGCTGCAACAAGCGCGCGCTCGAGTCGCTCGTGAAGTGCGGAGCGCTCGACTCGACAGGCGCGACGACGGATGGGCATGCTCGCCGCGCTCGACGCCGGCGCTCGGGCACGGGCAGACCGGGTCTCGGCCGATCGCCTCGCCGGGCCAGGCCTCGATCTTCGACGGCGGCTTCGGCGAGGCCGAGGAGGCCGGTCGAGGCGCAGCATCCGCCGATCGCGACCACCGAGTTCGACGAGCGGGAGCTCCTGCGCCTCGAGAAGGAGACGCTCGGCCTCTACGTCTCCGAGCATCCGCTCGAGCGCGTCCGAGCCGAGCTACGGCGGAAGACGGACTGCGCGCTCACCGACCTCGAGCGCCGGCGCGACGGCGAGTTCGTGACCGATCGGCGGGCATCGTCTCGGGTCTCAAGCAGGTGACGACGAAGCGGGGCGAGCCGATGGTGTTCGTCACGCTCGACGATCCGACCGGCAGCGCCGAGGTCGTCGTGCTTCAACTCGACGTACGCCGGCCGCGCGCGAGCTGCTCGGAGGCGGACCGCATTCTCGTCGTCAAGGGCCGCGTCGACCACAAGCAGGCCGGCGAGACGAAGCTCGTCGCGAGCGAGGTGCGGTGCGTTCGAGGTCTGCGCTCGTCCGGCGCGAGGTGCAGGCTGCGGATCGATGCGCGCGCAGGCGCCAGCCGGGCTGATCCGCGAGCTCGCCGACGCTCGTCTCCGACTACCCGGGAGACGCTCCGGTCTACGTCGCGCTCGAGACGTCGCTCGGCGAGCGCACGCTCGCCCTCGGCCCGAGTACCGCGTCAAGCCGGAAGCCGACTTCTTCGCCGAGGTGCGCGAGCGCTCCTCGGCGAGGTCGTGTCGCCTGACGCGGCTGCCGCAGGCCGGTTCGCTAGCTCTGCGGCGTCGCTGGCGAAGGCCGCTCTGCCACGCAGGTGAGCACCTTCAGGCGCGATCGAGGGCATCGTCGCTGACGGTCTGCGCGGAAGCGGCGATCGATGATCATGCAAGACGTTCCACGGGCGATGTCGCCGTCACCGTCGCCGTCCGTGGCGCCTTCGTGAGCAGGGCAATCTCGCCGAACCAGTCACCTGGGCCGAGATCCGCGACCTTCTGGCCGCCTCTTGTCCACACGCGAGCGTTGCCGTCGATCGAGCACGAAGAACTCGTGACCCGCGCGCCCCTCGCGCGTCAGCACCGTTCCCTCGCGCAGGTCGATCTCGTCCGCGATGCGCGCGAGCTGACGCAGCTCGGTCTTCGAGCATCCCGCGAACAGCGGTACCTTCTTGAGGGCTCGACCTTCGCGTCGCGGCGGCAGCGGCACAGCGCAATCCTAGTTACCGACGCGGCGCGATGCAAGCCTGGACGCCTATACGGCACGTGTCTATGCTTGACGCCGCACATACCTGCGGGAGATTCGAGAGATGGGGACTGGGAATGAAAGCTCGCCGAAATGGCTTTTGGTCGGGTGCTTCGGCACCGATGATCGGTTTGGCCGCGCTGGTTCTCGCGGCACTCGTCAGGCTTGATCGGTTCCGCGCAAGCAGCGCAGCGCCGTCGACGAAGATCTACCGACGCCACGCGTGCACGTCGACGGGCTGGTGCCGTAGACCAACGACGACGCGCAACGCTCGACGCTCACGCTGACGCGGCAACGAACGAGACGCAGAACCAGACGCTCGGTTCGGCGAACTTCACCGCGCCACGGCTCAGGAATCACGCTCGGTCACTGTGGGACCCCAGATCGACGGCCGGATGGACCGCACGGCCAAGCTCGGCAGCGATCGTCCAGTTCCGCATCTGACCGCGCTGCGCGCAACGGGGTCAGAGCACGTTTCGCCGACGCGACCGTCATGATCATCAGACGATCTGCGACGATGCTGACCTGGACGACGACGGCGAAGCAGTCGAACGACTGTCAGCGGCAACTCCGGGCTAACGACTTCGCCATCAACACTGAGCGCGTCGAGACCTCTCGCCGCTCGGGAGCCTCACGATCCACGAGGTCACGGACCGGTCGGCGACCAGCTCGTTGATCAGATCTGACGTGAACGACGAAGCCGGTCCAGGTCGACGCGTGTTCGATCTCTGCGAGTGAAGCGGTCAGCGGCTGGCTAGCGACACGCGTACCCAACTCCGGCGACGCTGCCGGCCTCTCGGCCCACGCTGACACTCCGGCGCGGCTGGTGGGGGGCTAGATGCTCCCCAAGGCGATCGCCTGGCCAGCCGAGCACGGCCTCGATGAAGCCGGTCGTCGTCGGAGACGGTCGACCATGGTCGTCGCCACGGACTCGGTCAGCGGCATCAACAGCCACGAGCAACGAGCTTCGAGACGTGGTCGAAACCAGATCTGCACCGCTGAGCATCCTGCGTGCCACTGGGACAACGGCAACAACAAGATCCGTCGACGCGAACGACTCCTGCCAGCCGGGCGAGCCTTGGAGTCGGCTTTAGTTCCGCACCAGAGCTTCTCGTGCGACAACACGACGACGCACCCCTCGGCGGGTCGCTGATCTACATCAGTCCGCGCGACTATCAGCGAAGGCATACGCGCGGTCCGTGACGCCATCGACCTACGACAAAGTCGATCCCAGGGACACCACCGGCAACGTGTCGGCCAATTTCGAAGCTGTGCCTCAGCAAGGACAACGGCGCGACATGCCTGGAGCCAGGCCGATTCGTCGACTGCTCGACGACTGCCGGCGTGCCAGCGGACGCTGCCGTGCATCCAGGATCGCGGACGCGTGCAGGGGAACCTGCGTGATCACCCTGCTCTTCGACCCGTTCGCCGACCCCGTGGGCGGGATCCCCAAGTTCTGATCCGCAAGTCGAGGCTGAGGCGGCGCACCGCGCGCCGCCCTCAACCCACTTCCAGCGGCACCTCTGGCACGGCACGGACTTGCAACGCCTCGAAGAGGCGTTGCGCTTCGCCAGCTTCCACCGTCTCGCCGCGAATCGCCTCCTGAGCGCGGAGCGAGAGCGCCAGCTCGTACAGCGCGTCGCCTTTTCGCGCCGCCTCGATGCTCTGCTCGAATTCTGCGCAGCCTCGTCGGGCTGACGGAGCTGGCTGTAGGCGTAGCCACGGACGCGGTGGACGAGCGCACGGAACGCCGCCGGTTGGTCGGCCTCGCTCGTACAGCTCAGCCACACCGTGCCTCGCCGCGAGTGCCCGCTCCGGGTCGCCTGCGAGAACAGCGGCCTCGGCGATACGGGCGTGGACGCCTCCTGCCTCGAAGCTGGTCATGCATGGATCTCGCGTGGAATCCGTCCGCCGCCTCGCTCAGCAACTCATCCGCCTCGGCGGAAGCGACCGGCTCGTGGCCGCCGCCCGGCCGAGATTGAGGCGACTCACCGTCGACAGGAGGCGGTATCCGGTTGGGGTCGATCGTGCGGCGCACCGTGTGGAAGAGCTCTGTCGCGCCTCGTCGAGGCTTCCCTGGTCGGACAGGATCTCGCCGATGTTGTTGGTCGCCATGCCGACGCTCGTGACGTCGCCGATGCGTTCGAAGAGGACCTCGACTGCGCTCGTACACGTGGGAGCGCATTCGCCCAGTCTCCTTCGTAGTAGTAGTCGATCCGAGGTTGTTGAGCGCGATCGCCTGGCCCTGGAGATTGCCTAGCTCCTCGTAGATCGGGGACGCAAGGCCACGGTAGGCCACGGTCTGGGCGATCCAGCTGCGTGTGCGCGAGATGAAGGAGCACGTAAGCGGTCGCGAGTCGTTCCTGGTCGTCCGCTGCGAGCGTCCCGGCAACGATCTCGTTGCACCACCTGATGCACTCGCTGATTTCGCCTTGCCGGAAGCAAACGGCAGCGATTCCAAACTCGAGCTCGAGCCGGAGCTTGTCGTACGCGGGCCCCGCAGGTGGTTGCTGCACTTCGGCGAGGCCCCTGGTTCATACCAGTCGATGGCCTCGTAGTAGCGGCCCATTTCGCGGCGTAGCGTCGCCTCCTTGACGAGGAGCTCGATGGCCTCGGGCGAACCGCTCGGCCACTGCTGGCGCCCCGTCTCGAGCGCTTCTGCTGCGCCACTCGAACCTACCGGCTAGCTGGCGGCAGTCGCCGAGCGCCTCCCAGGCCGCCGCGATCTCGGCGCCTTCGGGCGACTCTGGGCACGTCGTCCTGGCGACCTCGAGCGCGCGCTCGTAGAACTCGGCCGCCTCGAGGTTGGCCCATTTCGTCCTGTGCGCGCTCGCCTGCCTCCAGCGACCAGCGCCACGTCGCGAGGCTTGTCATCGGCGCGGTAGTAGTGAAGCGAGAGCAGCTCGACAGCGTCCGGCGTGCGCGCCTCGAGGACTGCGGCTACGCGGGCATGCAGGCTCGCCCGCCGCCTCCGGAACGGAGGCCTTCGTATGCGGCATCCCGGATGAGCGCGTGCCGGAAGCGGAAAGCCCCGGGAACGTCCGGGTCGCGCTCGACGAACTCGCCGAGGCGGTCCCACGCCTCGGAGCCGGCCGCCACGAGCGGGTCGTCCTCGAGGACGTCGGCGATCAGCGACGCCCGAGAACGAGACGCCGAGCACCGACGCCCAGCGAAGCAGCGCCGGTCGCCGGGCGCGAGCTGGTCGATTCCGGGTCGCAACGAGCGCCTCGACCGTCTCGGGCAGCTCCTCGGCGTCGTCCGTCGTCTCGCCGACGCTCGCGAGCTCTCGGAGGAAGAGCGGGTTGCCCGCGCCGCGCTCCATGAGCGCGGCGAGCTCTTCCTCGGTCGAGGCGGCCGGTCGCCCGCTGCGGCGACGGCAGAGCGTCTTCGCGTCGTCGTCGGCAGCGGCTCCAGCCGCAGCGTCAGCGCCGGGAGCGGCGGGTTGCCGTCGCGGCCGCGAAGCCGTCCGTCGCCCGGGCGCCGCGTCGTGCAGGCGAGCCACGGTCGTGTCGGGAGCTGGGTCCCGAGGTAGCGCAGGAGCTCGGACGAGGCGTCGTCCATCCAGTGGACGTCGTCGAAGACGAGCAGCGTCGGCGAGTCGAGGAGGCTGCCCGAGCAGCGTCCCCATGACGCCGTGCAGCCGTGCGCGCCAGAACGACGGGTCGAGGTCGTCGACCTCCGGTGTCGACTCGACCTCGACGTCGAGCGGCGCCGCGAGCAGCGGCGCCCACGGCACGAGCTCCTCGTCGATGCCTGCGCAAGCCGCTCGCCGAGCACGGCGCGGTTGTGCTCTCCGCCGTCCGTTGAGCTCGCACGTCGAGCAGCGAGCGGAGGAACGGACGGAACGGGTAGTACGGCGTCGACGACTCGTACTGCTCGCAGCGCAGCGTCAGATCTGCCGCATGTCTGCGCAGTTCTCCGTAGCTCCTGCGCGAGACGCGACTTTCCGATCCCGGGCTCGCCGACGAGCTCGACCAGCGTCCCGAAGCCCATGCGCACCGGCGCGACCGACGCTGCAGAGCACGGCGCGCTCGCGCTCGCGGTCGACGAACGGAAGCTTCGCTCGTCGGCCGTCGCGCCTGGCTCGCTCGGCTCCTGCGCAGGAGCTCGCCGAGCACGACGCACTGCACGGGCTCCGCTCTTGCCCTTGACCGTGAACGGCTCGAGCTCCGTCGCGTCGAACGACCCGCCTCCGCGCTGAGTGCCCGGCGGAGACCCAGATCTCGTCCTCTCCGGCGCGAGCCATCAGCCGCGCGGCGAGCGCGGCCGTGTCGCCGAGCACGGTGTACGTCCGCCGGAAGCTCGCGCCCGACCTGGCCCGTGAAGACGCGTCCCTCGCTGACGCCGATGTGGACCGGGAGCGGCAGGCCTGCGTCGACGATGCGCGCGGAGCGTCCGGAGCATCCGCTCCTCGTCGTCGCCGAACGTCTGCGGCGCGCCCGACACGAGGATGATCCGTCCGCCGTCGCGGTCGATGTCGCTCTCGAGGAACGTCACGTCGTGCTCGTCCGCGGCTGCCTGAACGGTCGCGAACGAGCGCCTCGAGCGCGTCCGCTGCCGCCTCGGGCCCCTCGGTCGCGATGATCTCGTCCGTGCCGGAGAAGCGGATGAACGCGATCGGCCGCGTGCCGGTGCTCGCCCTCGAGCGGCCCGACCTCGAGCAGCTGTGCGCGCAGCGGCGCCGGCACCGCGACCTCGAGCGGCGATGCCCTCGACGCTCGGGCAGCGGCTCGACCGTGCCGCGGACCGCCGGGGCCGCGCGAAGGAGTCGACCGCGGCCTTGTCCTCGCCGAGCGGTCCTCGGCTCGAGCAGCGCCGCGGTCTCCGCGCTCGACGAGGATCTCGCCGGCCTCCGACGCTGCCTCCATCTCGACCGTCCGCGTCGCTGCCGGGCCCGTGACGAGCAGCTCGCGATGCGACTCCCCGACCAGGAAGAACTGGAAGCGGCCGGAGTGGAGGCCGGCGTGCATCTTCAGCTGGACGGCGCCCGCCGACGTCCGCGGCCGGCCGATCGCGCGGAGCGTCCGGCGCATCTCGAAGGCAGCCTGAGCGGCGCGGCGCAGCGTGCTCGTCGCCGTCGTAGAGCAGCAGCAGCGCGTCGCCGCCGAACTTGAGCAGTCCGCCGCCTTGCGCGTACGCGACGTCGAGCAGCGCCGCGAAGGTCGCGTTCATGACCTCGGTCACTTCTTCGGCACCGGCCCGGCCGAGGCTGCGACAGCCGCTCCGACATCGCCGTGAAGCCGGAGATGTCGATGAAGCGCGATCGTTCCGTCGACTTCGCGCCAGATCGCCGTCGGGCTCGTCTCGCAGCCACTCGAGCGTCAGTCGTGGGACGAACGGGACGAGCTCGGTCGAGGTCGCGCCGGGCGAAGTACCAGCCGCAGTCACACGATCATTCTGATGCAGGCTCGCGGCACGGGCAAAGCGCGGCGACTTGGAAGGCGCCTTCACGGAACGTTTACGGCTCGCTCAACGCAATCCCCCGAAAAGGGGACGTCCGATACGTCGAAGTGGACGAATAGGCGAGTGACACCGATCCCCAAGTGCGGAAGGGCGGCGGCATGTCTGCGGCAGAACTCGAACTCGTCGGTGGCGTCCGAGCGAGATCGAATCGAGCAGTGGCGGCACGAGGCGCTCGAGCGCGCGGGGTACGACCCAGAGGCGGCGATCGTCCTCGCGGCGAGTCACGACATCGACCTCGCACGACGCCGTGAGCCTGCTCGAGCGCGGCTGCGCTCGGTCGGAGCTCGCACTCCAGATTCTCCTCTAGCTCGATACGGTTCCTCCCACGCGGCCTGCTGCGTGTCGGCAGAATGCCCGCCGGTGCTTCCGCTCCTCGTCGATCCCGTCGCCGAGCTCGAGCACGATCGAGATCGGGCCGCTATCGATCCACTTCTACGGCCTCACGCTGCTGGTGGCGATCGCGGCCGGCCGTCGCGATCACGGGCGTGCAGCTGGACGAGGCGTGGCGGCGACTGGGATCTCATCTTCCGCGTCGCCGTCTGGGGCGTCGGCGTTCGGGGATCGTCGGCGCGCGGCTCTACCACGTCGTCACGAGCTGGGACGAGCT
>ERZ1370068.2502-contig-1649_pt1 | contig 40531 bp, 71 predicted proteins | sample MGYA00561227_ERZ1370068 | MGnify/ENA primary metagenome ERZ1370068 (study PRJEB38410, sample SAMEA6850437) | metagenome | study: Metagenomic assessment of the ecological functions of the soil: analysis of the soil microbiota associated with the... | reverse complement strand
TGCCATTACGTATTGCTCTGGCCGCCTTCTTCGCCGGCCTGGGCGGCGCGCTCTACGCCCATTACCAGCAGGTGTCCAGCAGGCTTCGGCATCGATCGGTCGATCCTTTTCCTGGCGATGGTCATCATCGGCGGGTGGGGATCGGATCATGGGCACGCTGCTGGCACCGCCTTCGTCCTGCTGCTGCCGGAAAGGGTGAGTGGCTCTGCTCGGGCCCCGGCGCGATCGACCACGCCCTGTCGCTCAACAACAACGTCACCTTCCTGCGCGAGATCGTGATCGGGCTGGTGATCATCGCCTTCCTGATGTTCGAGGCCTGACGGGCCCGCCACCGTGGTGGCGGCAAATCAAGACCTACTGGAAGCTCTACCCGTTTTCCCATTGAGGTCGGAACGGGCCGACGATGACAGGACCTCAAGCAAAGCTTCTCACAGGAGAGAGCTCGTGTTCATGAAAGCCCTTTTGGGTACGGCGTCACTTTCTTTGTTTTCTTGATCGGCGCTCGGCGCGGCAAGCGCGCAGGCCCCGATCACGATTGGCCACCTAGTGACTATTCCGTCCCACCGCCGACATCGGCGTCGCCTATGGCCAGGGTGACAAAGTCGATGCCTTCGCCTGGGTCAACAAGAACGGCGGCATCGGCGGCAAGCGGCTGAACTGATACCAGCGACTACGGATATCAGGTACCGCGCGCGATCGCGTTCTACAAGAAATGGTCGGCCGGCGAGAAGGTCGCGGCGATCATGGGCTGGGGCACCGCCGTGATACCGAGGTGCGCTGGACTGGCCAGCTGGCGCAGACCGGACTGACATCTCCGCGTCCTATGCAGCCCGCTCACTGATCCGGAAGGCAGCAGCGGCAAGGCAGCCAAGCCCGCGCTTGTGCCAATTTCTTCTACGGCCCGAACTATCTGGATGCCCTGCGGGCGATGCTGCATCGTGGGCCGCGGAAGATTGGAAGGCCAAGGGCAAGCCCGGCCCGCCGAAGTTCGTGCATATGGGCGCCAACCACCCCTACCCCAACGCCCCCAAGGCGGCCCGGCGGTGGCGCTGCGCCAGGAGGCTCGGCTTCGACGTGCTGCCGGCCCTGGTGTTCGCCCTGACGCCGGGTGACTACAGCAGCGCCCAGCGCCTCAGCCCCCAAGGGTCTGGCGCGCACTACGCCTATCTCGGCAACACCGTCGGCCTCCAACATCTCCGTGCCGAATGGCGTGCAAGGTCAGCCGGCGTCGCGGTCCAGTTCCTGGAGCAGCATTGTTCGGGGGCCTCGACGAGAACGCCGCGCCAAGACCGCCGGCGATGCCGCCGACGGCGTGATCTTTTCCTCGTCCCTGCGGACGGCGCGTGGCCTGGGGCGGCAACGCGCCCGGCATGAAGACCGTGGCGGAGATCTCGCGGATGTCCGACCCGGCCGGCACCGCCTATCGCCCCGTGCACTACATCGCCGCCGTTTGCACCGCGCTCTACATGACCGAAGCCATCGCCTGGGCCGCCAGGAACGGCGGCGCCACCGGCAGAGAAGCGTCGCCAAGGGCTTTCTATCAGAAGGACCGGCTGCGCCGGCCGGCATGGCCGGGTGCGTGCAATCCGCGCTGGGCCGACCTGGACCGCCAAGGACCATCGCGCGCACCCTCAAGGTCGATCTCTATCGCGCCAAAGTCGCCGGCCCGACCGACGGCGACCTCGGCGAGCTGATCGAGAAGAGGCGCCATCAGGATCGACAAGGTCAAGACCGTCGACCTGCCGCGCGCAAGCCGGAATGGGCGGGCTGGTGAGGACGTCGTCCGGGATGCCGCCTCGCTCCTTGGCGGGGCGGCCTTCCACCCCCTGCTGTGCGCAGAACATCGAGGTGGCTCCAGACGACGGATCCCCGCGCTGCGTGGTGAGCCTTGAAGGGTTGCACGCGGCGCAATCGTGCCCTGCTGGGCGCGAACGGCGCCGGGGCAAGTCGACGGTGCTGGAAGGCCATCTCACCCGTAATTCCGTGCGCAGAGGTGGCTGGCGCGGCGATCGCCCGCGGCGAGACTGGCGTCTGGCTTGCAGTGGCACCGACGGCGCGGAACCGGGATGCTCGAATTTCCGCGCCGCGGCATTCCAGTCGCGTAGGTCGCCGCATCGTTGCCGACATGACGGTGCAGGAGAATCTCCGGCTCGGCGCATTCATCCGCCGCGACCGCCAGGTCGATGCCGATCGAGCTGGTCCTCGGCTACTTCCCGCGCCCGGCTTAGCTGGCAGCGGCCTCGCCGGGTATCTCTCCGCGGCGAACAGCAGATGCTGGCCATCGCGGGCCGCGCCCCTGATGGCCTGACCCACGATGATCCTGGATGGACGAGCCGTCGATGGCCCGTTCGTATCGCAGGCCGTCCCGTGGAGGTCTTCCCGCCATCATCCGCCGATCAGATCGCGTGATCTGGCGCCATCATCCTGCAGTCGAGCAGGAAATGCGCGGCGCCGCAGCGCTTCATCGCATCGTGTCAGCCAACACTGAGTTATATCATGGAAGAGACGGTGAAGCGTGCTCGAAGTGCACAGACGCAGTCGGTGAATTGGTTGCCGATCGAGGACGTGAAGTGGAGTTCATCTGCGCGGCGCTGGCGAACCAGCGCCGCAGCTTCATGACCTGAAGAGCTTCCGGCGCCGCAAGCGCTGGCTATAGCTCACGCCGCCTGGCCCATCATCCGCTGCAGCGATTGGTGGTAGTGATGATGGCCGGCCTGTTCTGGGCCGAACACCGTGTAGCTCTGCGCGCCGCCCAGGAAGCCGGCCTGATGCTCGCCGGTGGGGAAATCCTCCTCGAGCATCGCAAAGCGCAGCGTAAGGTCGAGATTGGCGTCCCAGTGCCGCTCGTCGGCGTTCGCCAATGGCCTGGGAATGTAGAACGACAGCGACGACGCTGCGGTCGACGCGATTGTTGCGGAAAGATGCGCCACAATTCGACATGTCGCTGTTCACCACCAGCACCAGCTGGCAGCATGGTGTAGACCAGCGCGGTGTTCAGATGGGCGTCCCGGCCTGCTTTCCGGTCCGCCAGACGGGTGATCTGGAACGGGCGATCGATATGCGCAGGTGCGCCCGAACACAGCCAGACGGTTGGCGAACAGCGGCGCGATCGTCTTCCGGTGCAACGCGCCGATGTGATAGCCCTCGTGGAAGGTGTCGATCGCCAGCTTCCAGTTCACCTCGCCGCAGGATCCGCGTCTCCGTAAAGTGGCCAGGCGGCGAGATTGTAGGCCCCCAGCTCGTCCGCCAGTGTCTGGCTGCCCAGCCAGGCATCGATATGTCGAAGCTGGCGGCCGTCGGCCGCCGGCGTGGCGACCGCCTGCACCAGGGCCGTGCCTCTCGCAGAGCCGGCAACGTCACCAGCGAGGGGCGCTCGTCCCTGACGCCGGGGAAGCCGCGCTCCTCGGGGATATGGGCGAGCCGCCCGGCCAGGTGCGGTCCAGGCATGATAGGGGCAGGAGAGAGGCGCGGGCGCTGCCGCATCCGTCCACGACCTTGGCGCCGCGATGGCGGCAGACGTTCAGGAAGGCGCGCAAGCACGCCGTCGCGGCCGCGCACCACCAGGATGGGCGCACCGCTATGGTCCTCGGTCCTGTAATCGCCGGGCCGCGCCCGCGAGGGCCAAGCCCATCAGCAGCGGTTCGTGGCGGAACAGCTCCTGCTGCTCGCGCTGCAGCCGCGCCGAGGTCGGTGCAGACGGCCGCCGGATTGCGATACGGCGCCTCGGCCAGCGTAGGTCGTCCTGGTCTCGACGAAATGCAGCAGGCGCTTCAGCAGCGCGATCTGTTCCGGTTGACGCATGGTTCCTCTCGCTCGATCCTGGGGCGTTGATACGGTAACGTATCAAAGTCCGGCGAAAGTTCAATACGGTAGGCTGTATCACAGAGTGGTGAGCGGCCGGCCCGTCGCCATGAGCCCGCTTGCGCCGCCGCGGCCAATCCGCTGCTGTCGCGGGCAGGCCGGGCGCATGGCTACGCGCCATGCACGGCGTTCGCCGTTGGGGGGCGCGATGTTTCACATGGGCTGGTTTGTCGGCCGCGAGCTATTCGGTTCATGCCTGGAACCAGCCCTGGTCGGGCACCGATCGGCGCCGACTACATGCAGCCCGACCTCTACATCGATCTCGTGCGGGCGATGGAGCGGGCCTGCTTCGACTATCCGTGATGATCGAGGACGGCCTTAACTCGTTGCCCGACCGCCTACAAGGGCACGCCCGAATGGTACCTGCACAACGCCTACTACGGTGCCCAAGCACGATCCCGATGCCGCTGGTCCCCCTGCTGGCCCAGGGCTCGAGCCATTCTCGGCATCGTCGCCACCATGACCACCGGCTTCTATCCGCCCTACCGGCGGCGCGCCTCGGGGCGACCCTCGACCATCTCACCAAGGGCCGTGTCGGCCTCAATCTGGTGACGGCGCACAACGACCGGACGGCGCAGAATTTCGGCTCTGCGCGCCACCACGAGCACGACCTGCGCTAGCATGAGATCGCCTGACGGTGGATCAGTGTCGTCGATCAGGTCTGCTGGCAGTCAGTGGGGCCCGACGCCGTGGTCGCCGATCCGGAAGCGCGGCATGTATGCCGATTTCGCAAGGTCCATCCATCGATTTCGTCGGCAAGCACTTCAGCTCGCGCGGTCGCTCGACATGCCGCCGCCCGGCCCGCAGCGCCGGCCGGTGATCTGCCAGGCCGGCATGTCCCGGGCCGGCCGCGAGCTTCGCCGCGAAATACGCCGACACCATCGTCGCCGTCGGCTGCCGCGGCGCCGGTGCTGGCGAAGGCGCTACCGCGACGACGTCCGGCAGCGCATGGCGCGGCACGGCCGCGATCCCGACCACTGCAGGTGATGTTCTCGGTCGGCATCGTGCTGGGCGAGACCGGGAAGAGGCCGAAGCCAAGAAGGCGCGGGCCGACGCCAGCTCTTGTCGCGCAACATGGGCCGTCTCGCCCGGCTGCTCCTTCCTGAGCGGCCTCGATTTTCCAAATACCCGCTCGACGAGCGCGCTGCCCGAGGTCAAGACCAATGCCTCGCGCGGCCAGACCGCGTTGATGACCAGCGGCACCGGCCGGACCACGCTGCGCGAGATGCTGACCGATCCGGCGAGCGGCGGCATCGACTTCGTCGGCACGCCCGACAGCGTCGCCGCGGAGATGGGCGACGGCGGCCCAGGGAGATGGGCGGCGACGGCTTCATGATCACCGAGGACGTGACCCGCCGCAGCATCGCCGAAATCACCGACGGCGCCTCGCCCCGGCCCTGAAGCGGCGCGGCCTGATCCGCGATGGTTTTCCTTACCGGCTTCGTTTCGCGACAACCTGCTGGCCTTCTAGCGTTGCCGCCGGATATGCCTGCGAGCGCCGGCGCGATTTGTGCCAAGCTTTCGATGGAGGGGGACGCCGCCATGCGTTGGCTGAGCCTGCTCATCGCTTCAATTGCACATTGTCCTGTCGGGGACCGCGTTTGCGCATGCCGCAGCCCGATGCGGAGGCCGCCTACGCGCGCGGCGACTATGCCACCGCCTTCAAGATCTGGCTGCCGCTCGCCGAGCAGGGCTCGGCCAGGCGCAGCAGTCAATGTCGCCCGCATGGCTACGAGCGCGGCGAATGGGTCGCGCAGGACAAGCGGGCAGCGATGGAATGGTGCAACAAGGCCGCCGCGCAGAACGGCCCGCGACGGCACGATGCCCAGCGCGCCCAACGTGGCGAGCGCCGTCCACTGGAAGCCATGCCGCCGTCGTCGGCGACCTATCCACAGCCGATATATTATCCCAGCGCCGTCTCCCGTCGCCCGTCCGGTCTTTGTGCCGGTCTTCCGCTTCGCCACCGTCATCACTGATCCTGGTTGACTGCGGGCGCGATGCTGAGATGCGGGATCGCATGTTCGACCTGCTGCTCACCCACGCAACCGTCGCCACGATGGCCGACGATTCTCCTTCGGCCTCGTGCGCGACGGCGCGATCGGGGCATCGCCGATGGCAGGGATCGCCTGGGTCGGGCCCGCCGCGCAGAGCCCCAAGGGGGCCAGGACCGTCCGGCGACCTCGCCGGCAAGGTCGTGACGCCGAGGCCTGGTCGACCCCACACCCACATCGTCTATGGCGAGGAAGGCCTTGTCGGACTTCGAGGTGCTCTGCAGGGCGGCCAGCGCTGGGACCTCGAGCGCGCGGCGGCGGCGTCGGCGGCCTCGCGCGGCGCACGCGGCTGCTGTCGGAGGAGGCGCTCTACGCAGCCAGCCGCGCGCGCGTGAGCCGGCTGATCGCCAACGGCGTCACCACGGTCGAAAGCAAGTCGGGCGCCGGCCTCGACAAGGACACCGAGCTCAGGCCTGATGCGCGATCTCGCGCGCGCTGGGCACGCGACCTGCCGGTCACGGTGGTGTCGACCTATCTCGGCGCGCACGGCCTGGCGCCCGAATATGCCGGCCGGCGCGACGACTATGTCGACTTCATGTGCAACGAGGTGCTGCCCGAGGCCGTGCGCCAGGGCGTGGTCGATCAGGTCGACGGCTTCTGCGACAAGGTCGGCTTCAACCACGCGCAGATGGGCCGCCTGTTCGGCAAGGCGCAGTCCTATGGCCTGCCGGTGCAAGGCGCACGCCGACCAGTACACCGATTTCGGCGCCGGCGCCGATCGTCGCCCAGCATCGCGGCGTGTCGGCCGATCACCTCGAATACGCCTCGCTCACCACGGTGCGGGCGATGGCGGAGGCGGGCACGGTGGCGACCCTGCTGCCGGGCGCACATCTCACGCTGCACGAGACGCGCAAGCCGCCGGTCGAGATGTTCCGCGAGCTGGGCGTGCCGATGGCGCTGGCCACCAACTCCAATCCGGTCAGCTCGCCCACGGTGTCGCCGGCGGCGCAGATGCATCTCGCCTGCTACCTGTTCCGGCTGACGCCCGAGGAAGCGCTGCGCGGCTTCACCGTGAACAGCGCGCGCGCGCTTGGCCTTGCCGACAGGGCCGGGCGCATCGCCGTGGGACGCGCGGCCGATCTCGCGGTGTGGGATACCGACGATCCGCGCGGCATCGCCTATGCGATCGGCGGCGCGCCGTGCCTCGGCGTCGTCAAGGACGGCGTCGGTCGTACACGAGGCGCCGGCGCCGGCAGTTCGCGCGTCCATGAGCGCGCGCGAGACGAGCTGCTGCACTGGCTCGACGACGGAGCGCGAGCAGCCAGCTCGAGTTCCTGCAGCGCCTTCGCCCGCATCGACACCTGCCAATCCGCCGGGCGACACGACGGAGGCGGCCGACTTCTTCCGCGCGCTTCCTCGACGCGCGAGGGCATCGCCCATCGCACCGAGGCGCCGCAGGCAGCCAATGCCCAACCTGATCGCCAGCTTCGACTGGCGGTGCGAGGCCCGGCCGCCATCTGGTGCTGAACGGCCATCTCGACGTCTTCCGGTCGGCGACCGCGCCGCGTGGGAGCGCGATCCCTGGTCGGGCGACATCGCCGACGGCCGGGTGCATGGGCGCGGCACGGTCGACATGAAATGCGGCACCACGGCGCTGCTGTTCGTCTTCGCCTACCTGCACCGCCTGCGCGCCGAGCTGCCGGGCCGGGTCACGCTCACCGTGGTGTCGGACGAAGAGACCGGCGGCAAATGGGGCGCCGCCTGGCTGGTCGAGAACTGCGCCGACGAGGTGCTGGGCGACTGCGTGCTGAACACCGAGCCGAGCGGCGCTGCCACACGGTGCGGTTCGGCGAGAAATGCATGCTGTGGCTGCGCTTCAGCATCGCCGTGAAGGGCGGCCACAGCGCCTATCCCCACACCGGCGGCAGCGCCAACAAGATGCGCGGCCGCGCTGATCCAGGATCTGCTAGGCGATCGAGGCGATGGTGCCGGACGAGCCGGCGACGGTGCGCGCACACGCTCGACCGGCGCCGAGGTGCAGCAAAGCCGCCGACCGTGTCGCTGGGCGCCGGCGGCGCCGCCGTGATGCGCCGCGTCTCGGTCAATATCGGCACCATCCAGGGCGGCGTGAAGATCAACATGCTGCCGGCCGACTGCGTGCTCGAGGTCGATTTCCGCCTGCCCGTCGGCATCAGCCGCGCCGCGGTGCTGGCGAGGGTCGCGGCGATCGTCGCGCGCCATCGCCGGCGACAGCTTCGAGGCTGCTGCCCGGCAGCCCGGAGCCGACCTGGCTCCGATCCGACGCACGAGATGATGGGCCATCTCCTGCGCCACGCCGGCGCGGCCGCTCGGCTATCCGCCGCAGCCGATCGTCAGCCTCGGCGGCACCGACACCCGCTTCTGGCGGCGCGCAGGGCGTGCCGGCCTTCGTCTACGGCTGCTCGCCCGCCGGCATGGGCGGCGTCGACGAGAGCGTCAGCATCGCCGAGTTCCATCACGTGATGCGCGTGCATGCGCTGGCGGCCGTGCGACTACCTGATGGCAGGGCGATAACGTCGACGCCGCCGCAGAAGGTCAGAACGCCGCTGGGCATACTGAGTCAGCAGGCGTCCGATCACCCGGCTTCGAGCGCAACGACGACGGCAGCGGCGATCAACGCCAGCGGGATCAAAGGGGTGGATGTTGTTTAAGCCGGCGGAAGAGATTGCACAGGGGTCAGAGCGACGACCCTGCGGCGGTGTGCTGGGACTGCGGAGTATTTTCCATCGCCGATTTCACGACGTAGAACACCTGGTGTTGACGGCGAGCGCGGCCCGCAGGAGAGCGGCATGGCGGTGCGTGACTTCATTAGTTGCGCGAGAAGGATGCGCTGGCGATCGGCGGATTATGTACCCTTTCAAACCCCCAATGCAGCTCGGTGAAGTCAACGAGGCCGAGAATGTGATTACCGGCGCGCTTCTCTGACTGCAACAGTCATAACACGACCATGCCGGGTCGCGTCCGGACTACTGGGTAGATCGGGGCGCGCACGACCATACTGGACGACGGGGAAGCGGGTTGCCGTCTGTTGCCGATCAGAGAGGCCCCTGATCACCATGGTCGTGGTGGGACACGTGAAGCTCGTCATTGACCACTTCATCGGCGTCATGACGCTTCCGGCGGGGACTCCGGGCACCGATCAGTGAGCGAATAGGCAGGCCGTCGCGCGCAGGCGGTCGATCTGTTCAATCACTGGGTCGGGCGAGTTACGGATATGAACGGCCGGACGGCCAGCTTTCGCGGCTCATGCGATGGCGGTCATAAACCCATCGTGTCATTTACGTCGATCACGGCGCGGTCGGGCAGTGGTCGAACAACCGACCGTTGCGGGAAAAAGGGCTGCGAAGGCGGCGTTTGAGGTCCGGGACTCGGCGCTTCCGCCACGGCATCGAAGGATGCTGCTCAGCAGGGTTCTCCTTGGTTTTTCGCTCTTGTGGACAGGAGGCCCTTATTTTTCGCCAACGATATGAGGCCCAGGCCTGAGCGACGGCCACGCTTCCAGCGGCGTGGCGGGAGAAGCATGATGAAAGCGCTTCGGATCGGAACGCGGGGGTACTTCCCGCACAGGACCCAACGGAAGGCGGGCGGCCATGATCAAGGACGGCGCGGCGGCGCCATGTTGCAAAACCCACAACTCATGACCGGCATTGATGTTCAGGCGGCAGCCACGGGCACCGGCGGCCACGGTGCTGTCTGAACTCGGGGTTGATCGAGGATGCCGCCGAGGCGCGACGTTTCCGGGATCATCGGATGGGCGGTCAGCGAATGAGAAAGGCAATGTTCTCACGGCGGCGGGCCAGCCACCTAAATGCGCCATAATGATCCCACAGTCGATCCGAGGCTGCCGCAGCCCCGGACGTTCAACAGGATACCACGAGCGGCTGACGATCAGGGAGCGAAAGTCGAGCGGTGCGGCGAGATCGCGACGCATCGCCGGGGCGACAGGTGAGACAGTCTTCATCGCACGACGGCGTCGGCGGTTGGACCGTCGGCAGGATCGCGCCAAGCAGAGGCAGGCCATTATAGAGATAAGTAATTACCCAAGCTCGGATGGGCCGCGAGCGGCAGGCTTCGAGTGTCGGAGCGGCACCGAGCCGGGACCGACAGGACAAACGGGTTGCACGTCAGCGGCGATCCATTACGCCCGACGACGGCGCGGAACGACCTAGAACTTTCCGACAGGACGGCGGCCATTCATGGGAGCCGAAGGCTCAGATCAAGTTTATCGATGCAACACGTTTATGAAAAAGATAACAACCCATTGTGTCAGGCACGTTACCATTGGGCACCGGGGGGCTGCTCAGTCGGCCTTGATGCCGTTCTCCTCGATGATCCGTCGTCCAGCGTCCTGCTCGACTCTTCTGGAAGTCGGCGAACGCCTCGGGCGAGGTGGCGAGGATTTCCATGCCGATCTGGGCCGCGAGCTTGGGCGCTACCCAGGCCGAGCGCGCACCGCCTGCAGCCATCTCGGCGTTCATGCGTTCGACGATCGGCTGCAGGCGTGCCGGCGGGCGCGTAGATGCCCCACCACGAATAGGTCGGATAGCCTTTGACGCCCTGCTCGACGGAGCGTCGGCGTGTCGGGCAGGATCGGGCGTACGCGTCTCGCCGGTGGTGGCGAGCGCCCGCAGCCTGCCGCGCGGAGCATGCGGGTCGAGCGCCGGCCAGGTGGTGAGCGCCATGTCGGTGACGCCGGCCAGAAGCGTCCTGCACCGTGGGCGCGCCGCCCTTGTAGAAGATCACGTTGACGTCGAAGCCGTTCTCTTTCTGCAGGTGGGTGATCAGCAGCAGCGCCTGGCTGGCGGAGAGCACGCCGACGCTCGGCTTGCCCGGCCGCTGCCGTGCGTCGGCCATCGCGTCGGCGGAAGTTCTTATAGGGCCGGTCGGGATGGCAAGGCGATGGCGAGCGGCGCCCGGCCGACCAGCATGACGTTCAAGAGGTCGGGATCCTTGTAGGGCAGGTGTGCTGGCGAAAGGCGGGACTGAGGATGTGGCTGTCGAACGCCACCAGCCAGGTCTGGCCGTCGGGTGCTGCTTTGGCCACGACCGTGGCGCCGATCGCGCCGGCGGCGCCCGGCTTGTTCTCGACCACGATTTGCCAGCCCGCGCGTCTCCATGCAGGCTTGGCCTGGATGAGGCGCGCCACCGGATCGGATCGACGCCACCGGGCCCCGAGAGCACGCACGATGGGTCATCAGGCCCTTTGGGCCCACTCTGACTCGGCGCCTCGCACGAGGGCGGCCGCCGCCAAGCCCGCGGCGCGCTGCCGCATCAGAAGCGAACGGCGCCGAACGTTCGTCATTTTCCTCTGACTTTCAGCCACGGCCTGCTGCAGTTTGGCTGCCGTTTGCTCACCGTCAGTATTGAGTTCGCCCCGACGTCGCCATCACCGCGCGCGCCCGCGACGGCGCCGTCGAGATCGGCATGATCGCCATCAGACCGTGAGGGGCACGAGATGACCAAAGCGGGAGATTTCGAGGCCAACCGGCGCCGCTACGAGGACTGCGCGCGGCGGGGCAGGAGGCGACGCCAAGGCCCTGCCGCCGCGACCGCGCTCGACGCCGCGATCGCGCCGCAGTCCGTGATCGGCCGCGAGGGGTGCCGCCGGCTGGTACGACACGGTGCGGCTGCGCCGCGGCGAGGCGCTGCAGGATCGTCGATCACGCGGCAGCATCCAGCGTGTCGGTGATCGGCTGGTGCTGAGCACGATCCGTCGGAGCGGCATCAACTGCGCCGACACGGCCAAGGTTCAATGGAGCGCTGCGCTGTCAGGGGCGCGTCATCCTGTCGGACATGGGACGATGTCTTTCTGTCGCTGATCGAGGATACCAGCGGCGCGCACGATCTCCTGGTGGGTGGCTCCACGCCGGCCTCGACGCTTGCCGCCTTCGGCGAGGCCCTCGCGCAACACCCACGACAATTTCCTCGCGGCCGCGTCCAAGCTCGGGCTGGGGCTGCGCGACATCCCGCCCTGCGTGACCTTCTTTGCGCCGGTCTCGCTCGATGCGGCCGGTCGCTTCGTCTGGAATGCCGCGCGCAAGCGGCCCGGCGATTTCGTCGACCTGCGCGCCGAAACCGATCTCGTGCTCGTGCTGTCGAACTGCGCCGCATCCGCTCGATCCGGCGCGTCCTGCCGCCGCTGGTCCGGTCACGCTGGTGCGCCATCGCGCGCCGCCGCGCCGCTGCCGACGATCCCTGCCGGACGACGTCGCCGGAAATCGGTCGCGCCTTTCAGTTCACCGATCGGCTCTACGCCTGAGGAGAGGTGCGATGATGTCCAACCAGCCGAAACCCGATCCATCCGACGCCGTGTACGCCCACGAGGTGCCGGCCGAACGGCCGTGGTCGCGCATCCTCAAGCGCGGCCAGACCCTGCGCATCGTCGACATCGAAGGCCAGCAGGCGGTCGATGCGCTGCTCTACTGCGCCGAGGATCCGGCCGAACGCTACAGCGCGCAGGACACGATGCGCGTCCAGGGCTCGGCCTATGTCGAGCTTGGAACGCGGCTGATTTCCAACAAGGGCCAGGGTCATGGCGCGCATCACCGCCGATACCTGCGGACGGCACGACACCTCGGCCGGCTGTTGTTCGTGCGAGAGCAACGCCGTGCGCTTCGGCGAGCAGACCAGGTACCAGCACGCCTGCCGGGAGAACTTCATCCTCGAACTTTCCAAATACGGCATGGCCAAGCGCGACATCGTCGCCAACCTGAACTTCTTCATGAACGTGCCGATCGATCCGTCGGGAAACTTCACGCGTCGTCGACGGCATCTCGGCCGGCGGCAACTATGTCGACATCACGGCCGAGATGGACGTGATCTTCGTGATCTCGAACTGTCCGCAGGTGAACAATCCCTGCAACGGCTTCAATCCGACGCCGGTGCGGGTGATCGTCTGGGATCAGCCCGCAGTGCATGACAGCTGTCAGGCCCGAGCTCGGCCGCTCAGCAGCGCAGGAATTCCTTGGCGTTGCCGTAAAGCCATTTCTCGATGACTTTTTCCTTCAGCGGCAGTTTCTCATACAGCGCGACGGATTGCGGGATCGTCAGCCCGAAGGAGTCTTTCGAGAATCCGACCATGATCTTGTCCTGCAGCAGGGTATTGCCGAACTGCAGGAACATCTCCCAGCCGGATCCGGGCACGCCGAAATATGTCGGGTGATGGGCGGACGTATCGCAGTAGAGATTGGGATGGCGGCGCATCAGGCCGACCAGGTCGTTGACCCACGGCCAGCCGCTCAGCGCCGCATCGATCCGCAGTTCGGGAAATCCATCGCAATCTGGTCGAGATGGCGAGGGTGGCCGAGATCGTAGGGACGATCATTGGCGTAGTTCATCGTCGAATAGATGCGGACCGGCACATCGAGTTCGACGCATTTGGCATAGAGCGGATAATAGCGCCGGTCGCTCGCCGCCAGATTGTTGTAGAGGGCGGCCACGCGCAGGCCGTTCAGGCCGCGCTCCTTGACCAGATGCTCGAACTCGCGCACGCCGCGCATCCCGTCGATACGGGCTGATCGACGCCAGCGCGAAGAAGCGCTTGGGATATTCCTTCACGCACGTCGGCCAGCACATAGTTGTCGACGCGCCCGAGCACCGACACTTCGGCGCCCTCGCGATCCAGCTCGCCGACGAACTCCTTGATCGACTGGCCGGCGGGCTTCTCGGCGCGCGCCGCTCTTGTCCGATGCGGTTCGACGCGCTTGCGAAATATGTTCTGGTAGTTGGCGAAGCCGTAGCCCGGACGGGGCTCCAGCAATTCGGGATCGCCGTAGCCGATGCGATGCGACGCTTGCTCGTGATACTGCCGCGGACGTCCCTGCTCATCCGGAGGCAGCAGGCACTCCAGATCGATAACTTTCCTCACCACGTTCTCGTTCCCCCGGCAAATTCAGGCCGTCGCAAGCCCAGCATATCTTTCGATGAGCGTCTGTTCATCATGCAATTGACTTGCCAATTTACGGGGTGATCGCTGCGTCACGATCTCGCCAGATCGCATGCGGAATTGACGCGGCGCATCGCCTCATGATGCATTGCACCATGAGGTTGTCGAAAGGCCGCGCGATCGTCATCGATGCAGGCCGGACGACTGGGGACGAGGTTGTTGATGCTGCGGCATACCGCGGGACATTTGGCGCAGGGCGTGCTGCTTCTGATCGGCGTCGTCGTCCTGATCTTCTGCCTGCTGCAGCTCATTCCCGGGCGATCCGATCCAGGCCATGGTCGGCGACATGCCGGTGCCGCCGGCGCTTCGCGCCGCGCTGGAGCAGCGCTTCCAGCTCAACGAGCCGTTCCTTCAACGGCTGTACAGCTATCTGGCGAACGTGTCTGCACGGCGATCTCGGCTACTCCATGAACTACCGCCGCCCGGTCTTCGATATTCTGGCCGAACGGTTTCCGCGCACGCTGTTGCTGGCCGGTACGGGCTACACGCTCGGCATTCTGATCGGCATTGCGATCGGCATCCAATCCGCGGTCACGCCGCATCGCACGCGTCGATCAGGCCTGGTCGAGCCCTCGGTGCTGATCGGCTACGCGATGCCGACCTTCTGGGTCGGCCAGCTGCTCGTCATCGTGTTCTCGATCAATCTCGGCTGGCTGCCGACCCAGGGCATGGGGCCGATGATCTCGAACGCCACGGGCTTCGACTGGTTTCTCGAGCGCGCGACGCTACCTGGTGCTGCCGGTTGCGACCTACACCATCCTGAAGCCACCCGCGTGGCACGTTTCATGCGTGCCAGCGTGTCCGAGACGCTCGAGCAGGGCTACATCGTCACGGCGCGGCAGAAGGGCCTGTCGCGGCGCGAGATCATCAGGGGCACGTGGTTCGCAATTCGATCCTGCCGGTCATCACGGTGATGGGCTACTCGTTCGGAACCGCCATGGGTGGTGCGGTCTTGCTGGAAACGGTCTTCTCCTATCCGGGCGTGGGATCCCTGATGGTCGAGTCGGTCCGCGCCCGCGATACCCAGGTGATCGTGGGCGTGGTCATCCTGATCGCCTGTTCGGTGGTCGTCATGAATCATCGTGGTCGATCTGCTCTACGCCTGGCTCGATCCGAGAATTCGCGTCTCGTCAGCGCAACGTTAGGTTCTCTGGAAGGACATCGATGCCTGCCGAGCCCAGTGCGCTGATGTCGGTGCCGCAATCGTTGACCCGGTCTCGTACGTCGGCACCGCTCGATCTGTTGCGCCGCCTGTTCCGGACGCGCTTCGGCGGTATCGGACTGATCATCCTCGTGGTGATCTCGCTGCTGTCGATCTTTGCCCCCTGGTTTGCCTCGAGCGGACCCACGGACATCGGTTCACGCAGTCGCTGCAGCCGCCGTCGTGGCAACATCCGCTCGGCACCGACAGCCTGGGCCGCGATGTCCGCTCGGTGATGCTGTATGCCGGACGCTCTTCCCTGACGATCGGCTTTTGCGCCGCCGCCATGGCGTTCCTGATCGGCGGCACGGTCGGCGCGCTGGCCGGCTACTTCCGCGGCGCCGTCGCTGCCGTGCTGCTGCGCGTGACCGACCTGTTTCACACCTTGCCGGCGATCATCATCGTGCTGTTCAGCGTGTCCCTGCTGGGCTCGAGCTTCTGGCTGCAGGTCGCCGCGGTGGCGCTGGCGATCTGGCCGATCGAGGCGCGGCATCGTCTATGGCCAGTTCATCACCTTGTCGGAGCGCGAGTTCATCCTGGCGGCCCGCGCCGCCGGTCTGTCGACCTTCACATCATCTTTCGCGAGATTCTGCCCAACGCCTTGCCGCACGGTCATCGTCCAGGTCTCGCTCGACGCCAGCACCGCGATCCTGATCGAGGCCGGGCTCGGCTTTCTCGGCCTGTCCGATCCGACGGTGCCGAGCTGGGGCGAGATGCTGAACCGCGGCCAGGAATTTCTCGAGCTGGCGTGGTGGATGAGCGTCTTTCCCGGGCATGGCGATCTGCGTCGCCGTGCTGGGCTTCAATCTGTTCGCCGACGGGGTCTGACCGAAATGTTCAATCCGCGCGGCTCGCCAAGGCGCCGAAGCTCCAGAGTTGAGGTGGTGAGACATGAGCGTGACTGCCTGCCGGATCGCCCTTGCTGAGCGCGCGCGACGTGAAGGTGCATCTGCGCGTCCATGGCCGCATCGTGAAGGCGGTCGACGGCGTCGATCTCGACGTCTATCCCGGTCAATGCGTCGGCATCGTGGGCGAATCCGGCTCGGGCAAGAGCACCGCTGGGACGGGCGATGACGCGGCTGCTGCCCAATGTCGAGCTCGCCGGAACTGTCGGGCTCGGTGCAGTTTCTGCGGCGATGACGTGCTGGCGATGGCGCCCGACGCGATGCGCGCCCTGCGCCGCCATCGCGGCTTCTCCATGGTGTTTCAGGATCCGCTGTCCTATCTCAATCCGACGCTTCGCATCGACCGGCAACTGGCGGAAGCGCTGCGGCATCTTCCGGACCGGCGCGCCGTTCAGCAAAAGTCCGAAGAACTGCTGCGGCAGGTCGGACTCGACGATACCGCGCGCATCCTTCGGCTCTATCCGCACGAGCTGTCGGGCGGCATGCGCCAGCGCGTGATGATCGCGATGGCGCTGGCGCCGATCCGCAGATGCTGGTCGCCGACGAGCCGACCACCGCGCTCGACGCCACGGTCCAGTACCAGGTGATCCAGATGCTGCGCCGGCTCAACAGCGAGCGCAATCTGGCCATGCTGATCATCACCCATGACCTCGGCATGGTCGCCGAGCTGTGCGACCAGGTCTACGTCATGCATGGCGGCAAATTCGTCGAAGCGGCCGATGTGTTCAGCTTGTTCGATGCGCCGCAGAGCGCCTACACCGCCAGTCTTCTCGCGGCGGCGCGGCGGCTGCATCAGACAAAAGCCCTGGGAGGCGTGGCGATGGCGGCGCAGCCTCGCCATGAGCGTGCCGATCCTGTCCGCCCGGTCCATCGTCAAGAGTTTTGCCGGACGCGGCTGGTTCGGCGGCGCCGGCAACGCCAAGCGCGCGGTCGACGACTGTCGATCTCGACGTCAACGAAGGCGAGACGCTGGCGATCGTCGGCGAATCCGGCTCGGGCAAGAGCACGCTTGCCCGCATCCTGCTGGGCCTCATCAAGCCGAGCTCGGGCGATGTCGTCTATGACGGTCGGCCCGTCGATGCCTTCAAGGCGGCCGATTGGGCAACTGTTTCGAAAGCAGTCCAGCCGATCTTTCAGGATCCGGCGTCGTCGCTCAATCCGCGGATGCGCGTCGACACGACGCTTGTCCAATGTCCTGCTGCGCCACGGGCTGGCGACGCGCGACACGCTCGACCCGGTGATCGCGGAGCTGCTGGCCTCCGTCGGCCTCGATGCCAGCCAGTTTCACGACCGCTATCCGCATCAGCTGTCCGGCGGCCAGCAGCAGCGCATCGCGATCGCCCGGGCGATGGCGGTGCGTCCGCGGCTGATCATCGCCGACGAGCCGTTGTCGAGCCTCGACATGTCGGTCCAGGCCCAGATCCTGGATTTGCTGGTCAGCCTGCAAGTCCAGCCGCAACCTCGGCCTGGTCCTGATCAGCCACGACCTCAACGTCGTCGACGCGATTTCCGACCGGGTGATCGTCATGTATCTCGGCAAGATCGTCGAGGCCGGCCCGACGCGCCAGGTGCTGGGCAATCCGGCGAGCGACTACACGCGTTCCTGCTGGCGGCCAAGCTGGTCGCCGATCCGCATCTCGCGCGCGCCCGCCGGCTGGCCATGGACGCCGCGATCGCTTCCGCGCCAAAATCCGGCCAGACATCCAGACCCGACCTGCAAGGAGCACCGCAATGAACGAGACTTTCAGGTGGCCTCTCCGGCTGCTGTTGGCGATCGCGTGTTTCGCGGCGCTGGTCGCGGGCGCCGCCGGCATCGCCAACGCGCAGGCGACGCCCAAGCGCGGCGGCACCGCGGTGATCGGCGTGAGCGTCCTCGGTGCCACGCTCAACACGCAATTGACCTCGACGGTGACGGCGCTGACCATTGCCGATCTGTGGGCCAGCGGTCTCTGCAAGTACGACAAGAACGGCAACAAGAAGCCCCAGATCGCCAGCTCCTGGGATATCTCGAAGGACGGCAAGACCTACACGTTCCACCTTCGCCCCAACCTGAAATGGTCGGACGGCCAGTCCGTTTTCGTCGGAAGATGTCGCCTTCACGCTCGAGCGCCTTCGCCAAATACAACACCTACCTGGTGAAGGTGCTGCCCAATATCGACCGCGTCGAAACGCCTGACGCGAACACCTTCGTCGTCCATCTTGAAGGAGCCGCAGTCTGCGGCGCTGGAGGGCTTCGACAAGGAAGTCTTCCCGCTGATGCCCAAGCACATCTATGACGGCAAGGATATTCCGACCAACGAGGCCAACCGGGCGCCGGTCGGCATGGGTCCGTTCAAGTTCGTCAAGTGGGAGGAAGGCCGCGGCATCACCTTCACGCGCAACGAGAACTACTGGGACCAGCCGAGGCCCTATCTCGACTCGGTCGTCGCCGGTGTTCATTCCCAACGTGCAACAGCAGCTGAACGCGCTCTATCGCGGCGAGATCGACGTGCTGCGGCCGGCGCTGCCGCAGATCGGCCGCGCCATCGAGCAGGCCAAGGCCAAGAACGCCTTCGAGATACGGGAGGTCAAGGTCAACGCGGCCGAGCGGCTGTCGCTCGACGTCAACACCACGCCGCGAGATCTTCAGCAAGCCGCTGGTCCGCCAGGCCCTGCTGACGGCGATCGATCGCGAGCGCATCTCGAAGGACGTCTACCAGGGCCTGGCATTCCCGGCGATGAATGCCATCCCCGAGCAGTTCGCCATGCTGACCGATCCGTCGGTCGACTATAACAAGCAGTTCGCCTACGACCCGGCGAAGGCCGGCAAGATGCTCGACGAAGCGGGCTTTCCGCTCAAGGACGGCAAGCGCTTCGCCCTGGATTTCACCAGCGCGGTCAACGCCGACGCCTTCTACGCCGAACCGGCCGCCCAGATCATCGCGGCCAACTGGCGCGCGATCGGCATCGACGTGAAGTTGAGCCTGATCGAAGGCCAGCTGTGGACCAACAAGGTCTTCAAGGACCGCAATTTCGACGTCTCGATGGTCTCGCTGACGGCGCGCACCGACCCGCTGTTCGGCGTCGATCGCTCCTTCCTGTGCAACACCACGAACGTGCCGTATGTCAATCCGACCGGTTACTGCAATCCCGATCTCGATGCGATCGCCGCCAAGGCGGCCGCGGTGCCGCTCGGCGGAGCGCCGGCAATGGTACAAGCAAGTACGAGGAGATCATCGCGCGTGACATGCCGCACTCTGACGCTGACCAACGCCAAGAAGTTCTTCGCGATTTCGAGCCGCTTCGGCGGCATCGACGAGGAAATGGATCTCGCCTTCAACGGCAATCCTCAGCATGGCGAGCGTCTGGGTCAAGTAACGGAAAGCTCAGGCGCAATGGATGCACTCATCGAACGCGCTGATCCGGCCGCGAACCATCGCGGTCATCGGCGCCTCGCCCAATCGCCAGACGCTGGGCAACGTCGCGCTCGACAATCTCGCGAACTACAAGTTCGCCGGCAAGGTCATCCCCGTCCATGGCCGAGGCGGCCGAGATCGCCGGACTGGCCGCGGTCTCCTCGATCGAGGCGCTTCCCGACGGCGTCGACGTGGCGCTGGCATCCGTGCCGGCCGCCAGCGTGGCCGATGTCGTGCGCCGGCTGGATCGCCGGGGCGTGCGGACGGCGATCGTCAATACCGCCGGGTTCTCGGCCGAGCAGGAGGCCGAGCTGCGGCTGCTCGGTCAGCAACAGCCGCATCCTGATGCACGGCCCCAACTGCATGGGCCTGATCAATCTGTCCGACGCCACGCCGATCTATACCGGCGGCATCACGTCGCGCGTCCGGAGCGGTCCGGTTGCGCTGATCGCGCAGTCGGGCTCGGCGGCGATCTCGGTGATCAATTCCAGCACGGCCGGCTTTTCGAAGGTCGTCACCATCGGCAGCGAGTACCGGGTGACCGGGGCGGACTATCTGCGCTGGTTCGCCAGCGACGACGACACGTCGGTGATCGGGCTGGTGCTTGAATCGATCCCGGATGCCGACCGCTTCGCCGACGCGGTCGACCGCGTTCATGCCGCCGGCAAGTCGATGGTCGTTCTCAAGGTCGGCCGATCGGCGACCGGCGCCCGGGCGACGCTTGGCCCATACCGGCGCCCTGATCCGCAAACGACGACGCCTTCAAGGGCTTCGTCGCGCGCTATGGCATTCCTGTCGTCGACGACTACGAGGAGCTGATCGCGACCCTCGAAGCGTTCGCCGTCGAGCAGAAAGCGGCCGACCCGGGGCATGTCGGGCTGATGGGGATTTCCGGGCGGCGAGACCGCGCTCGCCTGCGATATCTGCGACGAGATCGACTTGCCGCTGGCGGTCTTCTCGGAGGCGACCGGCGCCGCCCTGCGCGCCGCGCTGCCGGGCATCGCCGGCCAGAATCCGCTCGATGTCGGCCAGAGCGTCGGCCGCTCAGGCAGGCGCTGCGCTGGCCGGCATGACCGCGATCATGGAGGCGGAAGAGGTCGGCATCGGCGTCGTCCTGCAGGACATGCAGGCGTCGTTGCCGGCCAGCAGCCAGCGCAACTACACCGGCCACCTGGGGACGGTCGCGGAGCTCAGCCGCAAGGTCGACAAGCCGATCGTCGTGATTTCGCCCGACCGCCGAAATCATGAGCGATCCGACTGCTCGCGCAACTGGAGGGCACGGGCGTGCCGGCGCTGCGCGGATTGTGGCCGGGCCTTGCCGCGGTGAAGAGCATGCTGGACTGGGCCGGGCGCAAGCGCGATCCGCGCCGTCTCGGCGATCGCAAGCTGACGCCGGAGCGCGCCGCGATGCGGCAGGAGATGGCCGGCACTGCGCGGCCCGCTGCCGTCGAAGCTGGTCGGCCGCCTGCTCGCGAGCTACGGATTCCCGTCGTCAAATCCGCCGTGGCTCGTTCGGCGGCGGAGGCCGTCGCGCTCGCCGGCCGGATCGGCTACCCGATGGTGGTGAAGGTGGCGTCCGCGGATGTGCCGCACCGCTCCGACGTCGGCGCGGTCCAGCTTGGCATCAAGGAACGAGGCGGGCCTGCGCGCGGCGCTGGCGCTGATCGAGAAGAACGTCCGGGAGAAGGTGCCGGGCGCCGTCATCGACGGCTACGAGATGCAGGAAGAGCTGATCGACTGCGTGCAGGCGATGGTGGGATACCAGGCGGCGCCGCCCTATGGCGCGCTGACCATCGTCGGGTCGGGCGGCGTCCTGGTCGAGCTCGAGGCCGACAAGGCGCTGAGCCTCAGCCCGGTGACGCGCCGCCGAGGCCGGCGCCATGCTGGCAACGACCCGGCCTCGGCAAGACGCTCGACGGCTATCGCAACCTGATGCCCCGCACCGACACGGCGCCGCTTGCCGGACTGGTGTCGCACCTGTCGGAGCTTGCGGCGGACTTCGCCGACCTCGTGCCGGAATGCGATCTCAACTCCGGTCATGATCCGCAAGGGATCAGGCGACGTCCGCGTCGTTGACGCGCTGTTCGTCGGCTCGCGGCAGGTCAGTGAAGCGCCAGGAAAACAGGTTCGGCGTCAGGAAGGTCCGCTGCTCGCAAACGCGCCGTGCCCGGGGACTCAGCTCGTTCGCTGCCCGCAATCGATCCCTGCAGGAGGACGATTGTCGCCAGGATCGCGGCAAAGGGCGACGACGATAAGCCATTCGCTCCGGTCGAAGAGCAAATCGAGCCGCGTCGACAATGGCGGGCGCGGTCCGTCGGGATCGGCCAGGACTGCCATCCCGATTCACAAGCAAGAAGAATACCAATCCGCTTGTGTCCCTCGAGCCATAGTTGCGACAGCAATTGCGTGAAAATCGTGCGATGGATTGTCGAGCGTCAGGGAGGACCATGATCCGCACGGGGGCACAATACCGCGACTCGATCCGCGACGGCCGGCAGGTCCTACATCGGCGGCGAGCGGGTCAGGACGTCACGACCCATCCCATGTTCAAGCCGCTCGTCGATATCCGCGCGCGCTTCTACGACATGCAGCATCGAGCCGGCGACGCGCGATCTCATGAGCTATGCCGACGGCGGGGAAACCCACGCGGTCGCCAACAAGCTGCTCCTATACGCAGGCCGACTGGTGGCTGAAGCGCCGGGCGACCGATGCTCTGCTCGAAGAAGTGGGCGGCGTGGTGACGCGCGTCGGCGACGAAACCGTCGGCGAGATGTGGTCGCTGTTCGACGGGCAGGACGTGCTCGACGAAGTCGACCCGCAGTTCTCCGAGAACATCCGCAATCATGTCGACAAGGTCCTGCGCAACGATCCGTTCCACGTCTCGGCCAACACCGACCCGAAGGGCGATCGCTCCAAGCCGCCGCAGGAGCAGGACCCCGACATGCTGCTGCATGTCGTGAAGGAAACCGACGCGGGCATCGTCGTGCGCGGCGCGAAGTTCGAGACGGCGGCCGCCTATGCCAACCAGGCCTTCACCAAGCCCACGATCGCGAACTGGGGAAACAGCGCGTTGTCGGACTATGCCGTGGGCTTCATCTGCGATCTCGGTTCGCCCGAACCTCAAGTTCATCTGCCGCACCGGCTTCACCGGCCGCGCGCCGGCCGAAGACTATCCGCTGGCCAACCGCTTCGACGAGGTCGATGCGCTGGTCATTTTCGACAACGTGCTGATCCCCTGGGAGAACGTCCTGTTCTACCGCCATACCAAGGCGGCCACCTTCATCCGCATCGACGCTGCATCGCTATTCGGCGTTTGCCTTCGTCCAGCGCGTCCTGAAACTCGCCGACATGATGATCGGCGCGGCGCTCTTCAACGTGCGCCAGACCGGCCTCGACAAGCAGCAGGCGGTGCAGGAGAAGCTGGCCGAGCTCGCCGTGCTACCGCGAAGGCATCAACGCGCATCTGACGGCGTCGATCGCCCTGGCCGAGCGCAGCCCCGGCGGATTGATGATGCCCAACCAGTCGCTGCTGTTCACCGGCGCGGGTGCTGGCGAGCTCGCAGCTTCATCCAGCATGATGCATATCGCCCGCGAGCTGTGCGGCGGCCAGATCTGCGTGACCCCCGACAAGGCCGCGTTTCGACGCGCCGGAGACCAAGCCCTGGCTCGACAAGTTCTACACCGTGAACGAGGGCTGGGTGGCGGAGGACCGCCGCAAGCTGCTGGCCTTCGCGCGCGATCTGCTGAACTCGGATCAATGCCGGCCATCGCCTGACGTTCCAGCTGTTCGCCCAGTCGGCGCCCTTCGCCAATCTGGCGGCGGTCTATCGCAACTCTCGACTGGGACGGCCCGCTCAGCCTTCGTCCAGAAATCGGCACGGGCCTGTCGGATCGGGTCCTGGCCGCATCCGACCGCAAGCCGTTCGACAGCGCGCCTGCACAATGGGTCGCGGCGCGTGCGATGAAGCGGTCGCCGAGTAGGATTACTCGGCAGCGTCCTTGGTGCGAGGGCCGTATGCGGATTGGCCGGGCCGCGCCAGTCCGAGATGGCTGGCGGCAGGGTGCCCGCGTACTCGGTGCGAAACAGCCCGCGTCGCTGCAGTTCCGGAACCACAAGCTTCACGAAGTCCTGCAAGCCGCCGGGCAGGGTGGCGCGAACTGCATCATGAAGCCGTCCGTCGCGCCCATGGTGACCCATTGCTCCATCACGTCGGCGATGTGCGTCGGCGTGCCCTTGATGAGTCTTGCGGCCGCGCTCGTAGCGCAGATAGAGCTGCCGCAAGGTCGGGTTCTCCTCGCGGATGATCTTCATGATGCCGTCGAAGAACGCCTTGTGAAGGTTGGCGCTCTTGGGCAGCCGGCTTTCCGGAATGGGTTCGTCCAGCGGCAGGTCCGACAGATCGGCCTCGAGGTCGGTGCCCAGGCGGAAGCGGCCGACATCCGGGTGGATCATCTCCTGCAGCGCCTGGGCCTTGTCCTCCGCCTCCTGCTGCGAGCTGCCGATGACCACCGGCAGGCCGGCGAGGATCCTGAGCGAGTCCGGGATAGCGGCCGTACTTCGCCATGCGACCCTTGAGGTCGTCGTAGCCGCGCTTGGCGTCCTGCGGGTTCGACGCGCTGGCGAACACCGAGCTCCGCCGTGCGGGCGGCCAGCTCCAGTCCGGTGTCGGACGCCCGGCCTGGATGATCACCGGATGGCCTTGCGGCGAGCGGGCGATGTTGAGGGCGCCGTCGACCTTGAAGAACTTGCCCTCGTGGTGGACGGCATGCTGGCGCGTCGGGTCGAAGAACAGTCCGCTGGTGCGGTCGAGGATGAAGGCGTCGTCGTCCCAGCTGTTCCACAGCGCGTTCACCACGTCGACGAACTCGCTGGCCTTTTCGTAGCGCAGTGCATGCGGCGGCAGGCTGGCATGGCCGAAGTTGCGCGCGGCGTAGTCGTTGGCGGAGGTGACGACGTTCCACGCACGTCCGGCCGAGATGTGGTCCAGCGAGGCGAACTGGCGGGCCACGCTGCACGGCTCGGAGAAACTGGTCGATACGGTGCCGCCCAGGCCGATGCGCGTCGTGGCACCCGCAAGTGCCGTGAGCAGCGGTCACCGGCTCGAGCACATTCATGAACATCGGGAAGCGGCTCCAGGCGTGCAGGTTGTCCGTGCGCGCCGCCGGCGTATCGGCGATGAAGAACAGGTCGAAGAGCCCCTGTTCGGCAGTCTGGGCGAAGTGCGAAAGTAGTTGATATCCGTCGACCCGGCGGCATTGGTGTCCGGATGCAGCCACGCGGCGGATGGCCGCCGTGGGCCTGGCCGATCAGCAGGCCGAGGGAGATCTTGTGATTGCTCAAACGCCCAACTCCGTTCATCGCTCGCGTCATGTTCGCACGGGATTGCGCGCGGAAACAATGAACCGGCGATGACTGTATTCGCATGGCATGCCTGCTTGCTTGCCATGCCGCCGTGCGTTCTGCTCGGCACCGCTCACGTGCGACGGGATGACGATGCATCTCCTGGCTCTCTCGCCGACCATGGCTGGCATTCCGCCGCGTGGCGCGTGACGGTGTGGCGGGCTTCGCCGGCGCCGCGCCCTTCCGGGCGATGGCGCAAGACGGCCGAACGAGGCGGCCTCGATGCGGTGCTGCTGGGCCTGCCGACCGCTCCGACGGCGCGGCGCGACGGCGGCAAGGTCGATGGCATACGGCTCGATCCGCTGCCGCTCGCTGGGGGCGATGATCGGCGCCACCGAGCGGATCGGCCTCTGCGCCTGGTGGCCGGGCGACGTCGCCGAGCCGTTTCATGTCGCGCGGGTCTTCGCGACCCTCGATCATCTCGCCTTGGGACGCACCGGCTGGATCACCGGCTGGAGGGACCTGAGGAACTGGGCACCGCTTTCAGCCACACCAACTCGCTCACCGAAGAAGACTCGGCGGCGCGTCTGGGTCGAGCTCATCGACGTCGCGCGCCAGCTTTGGGACAGCTGGGAGGATCGCGGCTTCGTCGTCGACCAGGCAGAGCGGGACTTTCGCCGACCCGACTCACGTCCATCCGATCGATCATGCCGGAAGGTTCTTTGCCGTGCGCGGGCCGCTCAACGTGCCGCGCCCCGTGCAGGGCCAGCCGGTGATCCTGCATCGCGACATCGCCGGCGGGACCGCTGCGCTTGGGCGCCGCCGCCAGCGCGGAAGTCGTGCTGGCGGAATGCGCCACCGTCGCGCGAGGCGAGCGGCAAGCCGCCGGGACTGGCGCGCCCCGGCGCAAAAGCATGGCCGCGATCCCGAGGGCTGCGCTTCATCGTTCGCGTGATGCCGATCCTGGCCGAGTCGGAGCAGGCGGCGCGGAAGCGCGCGGCGGAGCTGGATCGGTCTGGCGGGCGTCGATGGAGCAACAGGCACGTGCTGCGCGGATCGTGGGCACGCCCGATCAGTTCGTCGACTGGCTCGCCCGATGGCACGAAGCGGGCGCCTGCGACGGGTTCGACATTCTTCCCGCCGTGCTGCCGGTCGATCTCGACCTGCTGGGTGGAAGCGGTGGTGCCGCAGTTGCGCCGCCGCGGTCTCCGGCCCGCCGGCTACGAGCATCCGACGCTGCGCGGGCATCTCGGCCTGCGGCGCGCGGCCAGTCGCTTCGCCGCCTAAGGGGAACGATCGCGTGGCACGGCGGCAAATGCATCTCGGCCTGTTCACCTATCCGGGCGGACACCACATCGCCAGGATGGCGTCATGGCTCGGTCGATCCGCACAAGATCCTCGGCTACGACTACTATCGCCGGTCCGCTGTCCTGGCCGAACGCGGCAAGTTCGACCTGTTCTTCGTCGGCGACATGCTGGCGGCGCGCGAGAAGGACGGCCGCGTCATCGCCCAGGGTGCGCTGAACAATATCGATTCGATCTCGATCACCGGGCGCTGGCCGGCGCCACGGAACATCTCGGTCTGGTGGCGACCCTGTCGACCACCTACAACGAGCCCCTACGCCATCGCCGAGCGCTTCGCCACGCTCGATCACATCAGCGGCGGCCGCGCCGGCTGGAACGTCATCACGACGGCGAACGACGATGCGGCGCTCAACTTCAGCCGCAAGTCGCACATGGAGAAAGACGCTGCGCTACGAGCGGGCCAAGGAATTCGTCGATATCTGCAAGGGCACTATGGGACGGCTGGGAAGACGATGCTCTGCGGGCCGACCGTGCCAGCGGCGTGTTCGTCGATCGGGCGAAGGTGAAGACGCTCGATCACCAGGAGCCAGTTCTTCTCCGTGCGCGGCGCGCTCGAACAGCCGCGGCCGCCGCAGGGCTGGCCGGTGCTGGTGCAGGCCGGCGGCTCGCCCGCCGGGCTGGAATTCGCGGCGACCATCGGCGAGCTGATCTTCGCCGCGCAAAGCAACCGCGCCGGAAGCCGTGCGTTTCCGCGTCGGCGGTGAAGGCCCGCATGCCCGGCGCACGGGCGCGACCCGGCGAGCAGCTGAAGGTGCTGCCCGGCCTGCTGCCGATCCTGGGCTCGACCGAGGCCGAAGCGCTCGCGAAGGAGAAGGAGCTGAACAGAGCTATTACATCCCGCCGTCGGCATCTGGATGCTGAGCGAGCAGATGGGATTCAGGCTCTACGACTATCCGCAGGATGGCCCGCTGCCGACCGCCGACATCCGCGCCAGCGGCAGCGCCTTCACGCCCCGCGTGGTGAGCCTGATGGAGCGCGCCGATCGCGAGGGCATTGTCGGTGCGCGACTGCGGCACCCTGGTTCGCCGCCAGCCGCTCGCACGGCTCCGTTCGTCGGCACGCCCGATCAGCTCGTCGACCACATGCAGCTCTGGCGGGACGAGGGCGCCTGCGACGGCTTCAACATCATGCCGGCCTGTTTCCAGGACGAGCTGGAACTGTTCGTCGACCAGGTCGTGCCATTGCTGCAGCGGCGCGGGCTCTTCCGCACCGACTACGCCCGGCACGACGGCGCTGCGCGAACAATCTCCGGCCTGAGAGTCCGGCAGCGCGGCTAGCCGGCAGGCTGCAGTGGCGGTTTCGACCAGCTGGTTGGCGCCGTAGCCGTTCTGCGGCGGGAAGCCGTCGGCCAGCGGCCGGCGCTGGTCCATGGTCAGCCACAGCCGGACCATGTGGCGCCGGCGCTCGGGCTCGGGAAGTCGACGTAGCTCGTGCGCGAATGCAGCGTCACGTAGTTGTTGCAGAATTGGATGTCGCCGACCTCGAGGTCCATGTCGAGATGGATGTCGGGGTCCTGCGCCAGCTCGTCGAACAGGTCGAGGGCTGAGCGTTCGATGGGTTTCAGCGGGATGCCGGTCTTGGTGCAGGCCGCGTTGATCTGGTTGCGGATCAGGCGGACGCTTATAAGCCCGTCGCGGGCGCCGAACACCGGCAGGCGGTGCGGCGTCACCGGGCTTTCGGTCAGCGCCGCTTCGCGCCGGATATAGTGGAAGCCGCGGTAGAGCGGCTCGAGATACTCCGGATGGCGCTTCAGGATCTCGTTGTGAACGGTGACGGCGCTGACCACGCTCGACAGGCCGCCGCTGGCGGCGCGGCGCAGGCACAACAGGCCGACGATATCGCCCGAGATCGGTATGGAAGGGCAGGTGGGCGCTGGTCTCGTAGCCGCGCACGTCGAGATCGCCGTAGCGCCTTCCGTGGTCGTAGACATGTCCCAGCAAGGTCGCCCATCGGATTCTGGGTCACTGCCTGGCCGAGATGCAGGCCCATGCCCCAGAAGATCGTGCCGACATCCTCGTCGGAATAATCCGGCACGTTCAGGCCGCGCAGCAGGTAGAAGCCGCGGCCGGTGGTGACGTCTTTTCCTGCCAGGCGCGCAATTGCGGCGCCAGCGTCGGCAGCGGGAAGTCGCGCTTGTCGAGCGCCGCGAACGCCAGGCCGCGCGCCTTGACCGACGCCACGGCGGCCGCGAGTTCCTCGAGATGCCGCGGACTGAGATGGACGATCCAGGACGTGTCGTTGGCGAGATCCCGGCCGTACCAGGCCGACGGGTGGCGCACGATCTCGGTGAGAATCTGGGGCATGGGCGTCCTCGAAGGCCTGGACGCAGGATACTGTGCCGCAGCAGCGATGCAAACCGTGTGCCGCCGGTCCGGCTGACGGTATGGGCTTGCGGACTGCGACACACACCGGCTACCAACTAGGACGACGCCATCGAGGGTGCCCGCCATGGATATCGTGCAATCCCAGCCCTACGACCTCCTCCTGCGGGGCGGCCGCGTCATCGATCCGGCCCAGGGCCTCGACGGGATCCTCGATGTCGCCGTGCGCGACGGCCGCATCGCCGCGGTCGGCAAGAACCTGCCGGGCACCGGCGACGGAGACGGTCGACGTCGCGCGGCAAGCTGGTGCTGCCCGGCCTGATCGACACGCCACGCCCATGTCTATCGCTATGTCAGCGGCCGCTTCGGCCTCGACGCCGATACCGTCGGCGTCCATTCCGGCGTGACCACGGTGGTCGACCAGGGCGGACCCTCGGTGCTGACCTTCCCCGGCTTCCGCGAATATGTCGCCAAGCCCGCCGCCACCCGCGTGCTCGCCTTCATCTCCGCCTACATGGTGGGCGGGCTGGAGGGCCACTACTACCCCGAGCTCTACCGTCCCGACTGCATCGCCGTCGACGACACGGTGCGCGCGGCCCGCGAGAACGCCGACCTGGTGCGCGGCGTGAAGGGCCATGCCGAGATCGGCGGTTTCACGCGCTGGGGCGACGAGGCGATGCGCCGCGCGTCCGAGATCGGCCGCGCGCTCGACCTGCCGCTCTACATCCATTTCGGCCAGCTCTGGCCCTTGCCCGACGACAAGCATCCCGTACGATCCCGACGCCATCCTGCCCGACATGCTGAAGATCCTGCGGCCGGGCGACATCCTGGCCCATCCCTTCACCCGCCATCCCGGCGGCTTCGTCGACCAGCACGGCAAGGTCCATCCGATGGTGCGCGAGGCGCTGGCGCAGGGCCTGCAAGACCGACGTCGGCCACGGCTCGCATTTCTCCTTCAAGATGGCGCGGCTGGTGCTCGAGGCCGGCCTCGTGCCCGACACGCTGGGCGCCGACATGCACGGCTACAACACGACGATCCCCAAGCCGCGCGGCACGCCGGAGACGCATCCCGACAAGGAAGAGATGCACCTGTTCGCCGGCGCGCAGAACTTCTCGCTGGCCTCGGCCATGACCAGCATGCTGGCGCTCGGCCTCACGCTCGAGCAGGTCGTGCCGATGGTGACCAGCAACTGCGCCGCCATGCTCGGCATGACGGACGCGATCGGCACCCTGCGCCCCGGCGTCGAGGCCGACGTCTCGGTGCTGGCCGACGAGACCGGCACGCTTCGTGCTGAAGGACAATGAAGACACCGCAGGTCGTGGCCGAGCATTTCATCCGTCCCGTCTTCTGCCTGCGCGCCGGCAAGCGCTTCGATGCCGACGCGGTGATCCTGCCCCAGCCGATCCTGGCCGCCGCCGCATGACGGCCGAGCCAGGCGAGGCTTCGGCGTCGGTGCCTCGCTTCGGCGCAAGGAGGACGCGCGCTTCCTGCACGGCCTCGGCCGCTTCGTCGGCGACATCACCCGCCCGGGCATGCTGGAGGTGGCCTTCCTGCGCAGCCCCGTCGCCCATGCGCAGGCTGCTCGGCGTCACCAAGCCGCCAGGCGCCGGAGAAGCGCGTCTTCACCCTCGCCGATCTGCCCGACGTGCGCACCATCCGCGCCAACTCCGCCCTGCCGGGCTTCCGCGTCTCCGAGCAGCCGGCGCTGGCCGATGGCAAGCTGCGCCACGTCGGCGAAGCCGATCGCCGCCTGCGTCGCCGACACGCGCGCCGAGGCCGAGGATCTCGCGGCCGCCTGCGTGCTCGACTACGAGGCGCTGCCGGCGGTGCACGACATGCTGGCCGCCCGTTGCCCGGCGCGCCGCTGATCCACGACCACTGGTCGATGAACGCCTTCCTCGAGACGCGGCGCGACGACGACGTGTCGGGCCTCGATGGCATCGCCGCCGCCAAGGTGACGCGCACGCTCGCGCACCTCGCGCCAGTGCATGGCGCCGATCGAGGGCAGGGGCGTCCTGGCCGAATGGGATCCGCGGCTCGAGCAGATGATCGTCACCACCTCGACCCAGATGCCGCACGTCACCAAGACCGGCCTGGCCGACTGCCTCGGCCTCGACGAGGGCCAGGTGCGCATCGTCTCGCCCGACGTCGGCGGCGGCTTCGGCTACAAGGGCATCCTGCTGCCCGAGGAGATCGTCTGCGCCAGCATCGCCCGGCAGCTCGGCCGGCCGGTGCGCTGGCTGGAGGACCGCTTCGAGCAGCTCACCCGGCGCCAACTGCCGCGAGCACCACTACGTCATCACCGCGTGGGCCGACCGCGCCGGCAAGCTTCTGGGCGTCGAGTGCGAAGCCACGGTCGATGCCGGCGCCTACTCGTCCTATCCCTTCGGCGCCTGCCTGGAAGCGGCGCAGATCGGCTCGATCCTGCCCGGGCCCTACGTGCTGCCGCTGCTGCGCTGCCACACCATCTCGGCCTGCACCAACAAGCCGCCGATCCTGCCCTATCGCGGCGTGGCGCGGACCGGCGTGTGCTACGCCATGGAGACCACGCTCGACGCGCTGGCGCGCCAGCTCGGCATCACCGCCGAGGCGATCATCGCCTGGCCAATCTCGTGCCGCCGGCGGCGATGCCCTATCGCAACCTGGTGGGCAAGGTGTTCGACAGCGGCGATTACCCCGAGTCGCTGCGCCGCGCGGTGGCCGCCTTCGATCTCGACGCCATCCGCGCGCGCCAGGCCAAGGGCGAGGCGGTGGGCTTCGGCCTCGCCACCTTCTGCGAGCAGGGCGCGCACGGCACCTCGGTCTATCACGCCTGGGGCATTCCCTTCGTGCCGGGCTTCGAGCAGGCCCATGTGCGGCTCAGTCCCGACGGCGTGCTGGAGGTGCGCGTCGGCGTGCACAGCCACGGCCAGGGCCTGGAGACGACGCTGGCGCAGGTCGCGCCACGAGATCCTGGGCGTGCACCCCGACAAGGTGCGCGTCGTCCATGGCGACACCGCGCTCACGCCCTATTCGACCGGCACCTGGGGCAGCCGCTGCATGGTGATGGCGGGCGGCGCCGTGGCCGAGGCCTGCCGCCAGCTCGGCGAGCGCATCGCCGCGATCGGCGCGGCGCTGCTGCAGGTGCCAGGCAAGCGGACGTCGAGGTCGCCGATGGCAAGGTGCGCCGCAAGGACGCCGGCGGCTCGGTCGCCATCGCCGACGTCGCCCGCACCTGGTACCGCGCGCCGCAGAACCTGCCGCCCGGCGTCGAACAAGGGGCGGGCTGGAAGTCACCGCCGGCTACCGGCCCGATCCCGACACCGGCACGCACTCCTACGCCTGCCATGCCTGCGTCGTGCGGGTCGACACCGAGACCGGCGCCGTCGTGCTGGAGGATTACCTGGTCGTCGAGGACGGCGGCAAGCTGGTGAACCCGATGATCGTCGACGGCCAGGTGCTGGGCGGCCTGGCGCAGGGCATCGGCACCGCGCTCTACGAGGAGATGCCCTACGACGGCGACGGGCCAGCCGCTGGCCGCGACGCTGGCGGACTATCTGCTGCCCGGCACCGACCGACCTGCCCGACGTGCGGCTCGACCACATGGAGACGCCGAGCCCCTGGACGACCTTCGGCCAGAAGGGCATCGGCGAGAGCGGCGCGATCGGCCCGCCGGGCGCGATCGTGAACGCCATCAACGACGCGCTGGCGCCGCTCGGCGCGGAGGTGCTGGACCTGCCGGCCAGCCCGCCGCGCGTGCTGGCCGGCGATCGCAGCGGCGCGGGCCAGGCGGAAATGAAGCCCGCGCCCTTCGCCTATGCCCGCCCGAAGGACTGGCCGGAGGCGCTGAGGCTTCTCGCCGCGCGGCGCGCGGCCGGGCGCCGGCACGCAGTCGCTCGGGACCGTTGCTCAATCTTCGCCTGGCGCAGCCCGGCACGCATCGCCGACCTGCGCCATCTGCCGGACTATGCCGGTGTCGCGGCCGGCGACGGCGTGCTGCGCATCGGCGCCGGCACGACGCACGCGGCGATCGAGGACGGCGCCGTGCCGGGCCGGATCGGCGCGATCATGGCCGCCGTCGCGCGCGGCATCGCCTATCGCCCGGTGCGCAACCGCGGCACGATCGGCGGCAGCCTGGCGCATGCCGACCCGGCCGCCGACTGGGTCGCCGTGCTGCCGGCGCTCGGCGCCACGGCGATCGCGCTCGGCCCGCGCGGCGAGCGGCGCATCGCGACTGGCGGGCTTCGTGACGGGCATCTTCGAGACCGCGCTCGCCAGCCGACGAGCTTGCTGCGCGCCGTCGAGGTGCCGGTGCTGCCGGCCGAGGCGCGCTGGGGCCACTGGAAGTTCTGCCGCAAGGTGGGCGAATTCTCCAAGGCCACGGCCTGCGTGCTGGCGCTGCCCGGCCAGCCGCCGCGCGCCGTGCTGGCCGCGCTCGACGCGCCGCCGCTGGTGATCGAGGACGCGTCGGCGCTGGTGCGCGATCCGCTCGCCGAAGCCGCCCGCATCGTGGACGGCGTCCCGGATCTCGACGCCCTGGCGCCGGGCCCTGGCCGAGACGGCGCTGCGCCGCGCCGTCGCGATGGCAAACACGCCGTGAGCAAGATCGCCATCTCGCTCACCGTGAACGGCGAGCCGCGGCAGCTGCTGGCCGAGCCGCGCGAGCAGCTCGCCGACCTGTTGCGCGGCGGGCTGATGCTGACCGGCACGCATGTCGGCTGCGAGCACGGCGTGTGCGGCGCCTGCACCGTCGAGATCGACGGCGCGCCCGCGCGCTCCTGCATCACCCATGCCGGCAGCTGCGACGGCGCGGTGATCCGCACCATCGAGGGCTTCGGCGACGACGCCGTCATGGCCGCCCTGCGCGAGGCCTTCGCGCGCCGAGCATGCCCTGCAGTGCGGCTACTGCACGCCCGGCATGCTGGTCGCCGCCCGCGACATCGTGCTGCGGCTTCCCGAGGCGGACGAGGCGCGGGTGCGCGAGGAGATGGCCGGCAATCTCTGCCGCTGCACGGGCTATCGCGGCATCGTCCGCGCCGTGCTGCGGCGTCCTCGCTGACCGGCGAGAGGCGCACGTGATCCACTACTTGTAGGACGAGATCTCGATCAGGCTGCCGTCGGGATCGCGGCAATAGACCGAGACGATCGTGCCCATTGCGCCGCGCTTGTCGGTCGGGCCCTCGATGATCGGCACGCCGCAGGCCGCTGAGGTGATCGGCCACCGCCTGCGGCGCGGCACTCGTCAGAAAGCAGAGATCGTCGCTGCCGGCCGCTTCATGGTCGGCCGTGAACCAGGCCTCCTTGGTGGCCGTGATCGGCCGCAAGTTGATCTTCTGCCGGCCGAACTTCATGCGGCGGTGACCTTGCCGTGACGGGGTGTCAGAAGTCCTCGCGCGTCATGCCGAGCACGCGCTGGTACCAGGCGGCCGCGACCTCGACGTCGCGCACGTTGACGACGAGATGGTCCAGGGCATCGATGACGAGCGCCATGGCGGGGATCTTCCTTCTTCCGGACGGGCATGGTCTTGGCATGCCATGCGTAACGCTCACCGCCCGGATATTTGGGGGATCTGCATGTTCGACCTGCTGCTCACCAACGCCACCGTCGCCACCATGGCTGGCGGCGCGCCGTTCGGCACTTGTGCGCGACGGCGCGATCGGCATCGCAGGCGGCAAGGTCGCCTGGATCGGTCGCGCAGCCGGGGCGCCGGCTGGCCGCCAGGGATCCGCGATCTCGGCGGCAAGGTCCTGACGCCGGGCCTGGTCGATCCCATACCCACATCGTCTATGGCGAGGAAGGCTTCGATCGATTTCGAGGTGCTGTCGCAGGGCGGCCAGCGCTGGGACCTCGAGCCCAAGGGCGGCGGCGTCGGCAGCCTGCGTCAGGCGCACGCGGGCTGCTCGTCGGAGGAGGCGATCTACGACGCGAGCCGCGCGCGCATGAGTCGCCTGATCGCCAATGGCGTCACCACGGTCGAAGCAAGTCGGGCGCCGGCCTCGACACGCGATACCGAGCTCAGGCCTGATGCGGATCTCGCGGGCGCTCGGCCGCGACCTGCCGGTCACCGTGGTGTCGACCTATCTCGGCGCCCATGGCCTGGCGCCCGAATATGCCGGACGCCGCGACGACTATGTCGACTTCATGTGCAACGACGTGCTGCCCGAGGCCGTGCGCCAGGGCCTGGTCGACCAGGTCGACGGCTTCTGCGACAAGGTCGGCTTCAACCACGCGCAGATGGGCCGCCTGTTCGACAAGGCGCAAGTCGTTTGGACTGGCCGGTGAAGGCTGCACGCCGACCAGTACACCGACTTCGGCGCCGGCGCCGTCGTCGCCCAGCATCGCGGCCTGTCGGCCGATCACCTCGAATACGCCTCGCTGACGCACGGTGCGGGCGATGGCCGAGGCCGGCACGGTGGCGACCTTGCTGGCCGGCGCGCATTTCACGCTGCACGAGACGCGAAGCCGCCGGTCGAGACTGTTCCGCGAGCTCGGCGTGCCGATGGCGCTCGCCACCAACTCCAACCCGGTCAGCTCGCGCCACCGTGTCGCCGGCGGCGCAGATGAATCTCGCCTGCTACCTGTTTCGCCTGACGCCCGAGGAGGCGCTGAAGGGCTTCACCGGTGAACGCGCGCGCGCGCTGGGTCTCGCCGACAGGGCCGGCCGCATCGCCGTGGGACGCGCGGCCGATCTCGCGCGTGTGGGACACCGACGATCCGCGCGGCATCGCCTATGCGATCGGCGGCGCGCCGTGCCTCGCCGTGATCAAGGACGGCGTCGTCGTACACGAGGCGCCGGCGCCGCAGTTCAGCGCGCCCATGACCGCATCCGCGAGCGAGCTGCTGCACTGGCTCGACGACGGAGCGCGGCAAGCCAGCTCGACTTCCTGCAGCGCTTCAGCCCGCATCGACACCTGCCAATCCGCCGGGCGACACGCGGCCGCGCCGCCGACTTCGTTCCGCGCCTTCCTCGATCGGCGAGGGCATCGCCCATCGCACCGAGGCGCCGCAGGCCTGCAACCCCAACCTGATCGCCAGCTTCGACTGGCGGCGCGGGACCCGGCCGCCATCTGGTGCTGAACGGCCATCTCGACGTCTCTCCCGGTCGGCGACCGCGCGGCTGCTGGGCGCGCGATCCCTGGTCGGGCGACATCGCCGACGGCCGTCTGCATGGCCGCGGCACCGTCGACATGAAGTGCGGCACCACGGCGCTGCTGTTCGTCTTCGCCTACCTGCACCGGCTGCGCGCCGCGCTGCCGGGCCGGGTCACGCTCACCGTGGTGTCGGACGAAGAGACCGGCGGCAAATGGGGTTCCGCCTGGCTGGTCGAGAACTGCGCGCAGGAAGTCATGGGCGACTGCATGCTGAACAGCGAGCCGAGCGGCGCTCGCCACGGTGCGCTTCGGCGAGAAATGCATGTTGTGGCTGCGCTTCAGGATCGCCGTGAAGGGCGGCCACAGCGCCTATCCCCACACCGGCGGCAGCGCCAACAAGGTGGCGGCCGCGCTGATCCAGGATCTGCAGGCGATCGAGGCGATGGTGCCCGACGAGCCCGCTTCGGTGCGCACCACGCTCGACCGGCCCGAGGTGCGGAAAGCCGCCGACCTGTCAGCTGGGCGCCGGCGCCGCCGAGGTGATGCGCCGCGTCTCGGTCAACATCGGCACCATCCAGGGCGGCGTGAAGATCAACATGCTGCCGCCCGACTGCATGCTCGAGGTCGATTTCCGCCTGCCCCCGGCGTCAGCCGCGCCGCGGTGCTGGCCAGGGTCGCGGCGATCGCCGCCCGCCATCCCGGCACGAGCTTCGAGGAGCTGCTGCCCGGCGGCCCGGAAGCCACCTGTCTCCGACCCGACGCACGAGATGATGGGCCATCTCCTGCGCCACGCCGGCGCGGGCTCAGCCCGCGCCGCCGCAGCCGATCGTCAGCCTCGGCGGCACCGACACCCGCTTCTGGCGGGTCACGGGCGTGCCGGCCTTCGTCTACGGCTGCTCGCCCGCCGGCATGGGCGGCGTCGACGAGAGCGTCAGCCTCGCGGAGTTCCATCACGTGATGCGCGTGCACGCGCTGGCGGCGTGGGACTATCTGACAACAGATGCGCGACGTCGCAGCCACCTGATTCTGCTATTGTCCAACCAGTTGGCGTCAGAGCTCGGAGCATCGTCCATGCTTGAGACCTTCATCCACGACGCCCGGGCGAAATGGCAATGCACGTCACGCTCGGCATGCTTGCGGATTGCTTTCGTGGACCGCCGCACACGCCGACACGCTCAAGAGCTTGCGGGCTCACGCTCGAATACAAAGGTTGAACCTCAGGCGGATGTGCCGGCAGCCATGCGCGACATCTCCGGCGTCTGGGTGGGAGCCTCGACTTTACGGGATGTGCATCGGCATGGTCGTGGAAAGCATCCGACCGAACGGCACGGTCAGGCGCTGATTGTGGCTCCTACGTCAATAGTATCTCTTCCCGTATCGGACGCGTTGAGGAAGATCGTGGGCAAGGCGCTTGAGACGATCAACAATTTTTCAAGTCGCCTATGTCGTTAAGCCCCCTGGAAATCTCGGTGACGGCCAACGGCAATCAGTTCGCGCAAACCGGGAAGCTCAAGCGCCAATAGGCCGACAAGGCGCGGGTGTGCGAGAGGGAGATGGCGGCAATCTGCCGCTGCACGGGCTCATGAGCATGAGCGAGCGGGACGCTCGCGGTCCGGAAGACCATGACCCAATGCTACCGCGCGCGCTGCCGGCAGCTTGGACGCCCACTCCATCGAGCACATCTCGTTGGGGAAGATCGCCACGGCGGCGACGACCAGCAGCATCAGCAGGACCGGCCGGGCGAGGCGCAGGAACGCCGGCACGACCACGCGCGGCAGCCAATAAGCGAGCACCGCAGCGCCGACGACGGCGAGAACGCGGTAATGGACGGGCCAGGAGCCCCAACTGCCGAGTCGGCCCGTGCCAGAAGGCTTGTTCAGGTATTCCACGCCTGCTCGCCCCTTAGAGTCTTTCCGATCGGATGCACATCAACAACCTCATGCTGAGGAGGCCGCGCTTCGTCTCAGCATGGCTACTGTGACTGGTTCCCACCCTTCCAGAGACGCGGTCCTGCGGACCGCTCCTCAGGGTGAGGCTATTTCATATCTGCCGGAAGACTCTACCGGTCCAGCCAGACATCCTCCTCCAGAGCGCCAGCCGTTGAAGATGCTGTTGACCATGATGGTCATGTTCTTGACCTCGGGCCGCCAGCAGGTGCCGCCGCGCATGTAGTAGATCATCGGCCGCACCGGCGTCCTTGGTCAGCTTGCGGTCGATCTCCCAGGCGATCTTCTTGCGCTTCTCCTGGTCGGCGCTCGGCCGACTGCTGCGGCGATCAGGCGCGTCGATCTCCCTTGTTGCAGTAATCCATGTAGGTGCGCGAGCCGCAGGCGTAGTTCTCGGGATAGTTCTGGTCGGGGTCGTCGACGCCGTTGCCGACCTGGCTCAGCGCCGATGTCGTAGTCGCGCCGGATCAGCTTGGGCACCACAGCGCCGTCTCGATCAGCTGCAGTTCGGCGTCGATGAAGATCTCCTTGAGCTGGCTGATCAGGATCACCGAGGCGTCGCGATAGGTCGGGCGGGTTGCGGGTCGAGAGTTTCAGCTTCAGCGGCTTAGCCGCGCTGTAGCCCTTGGCCGTCATGATCGCCCGCGCCTTGTCGCGGCTCTTCGCGACGTCGGGATCGTAGCCCGGCAGCTCGCGCAGCATCGCCTCCGGCAGGCCCCAGCGCGCCTTCCGGCTGCGGCTGCATGGCGCCGCCGATGTCGCCCTGGCCCTGGTCAGGATGTCGACGAAGCCCTTGCGGTCGAGCGTCATGGCGACGGCGCGCCGGACCTCGAGGTCGTCGAACGGCGGCACCGGGTTCATCAGCATGTTGGCCGCGACGTTCATCGGCGAGATGTCGCACATCGCGTCAGGCATCTGGCTCTTGACGTCGCCCACCAGCGGCACGGTGATCTCGTAGGGAAGGTGACGTCGAACTTGCCGCGACGACGAAGGCCAGGATCGCCGTCGAGCGGTTGGTGATGATGGTGTATTCGATGCCGTCGAGATAGGGCCGGCCCGGCTTCCAGTAGTTCGGGTTGCGCACGAGCTTGATGCTCTGGTTGGCCTTGTACTCGACGAACTTGAACGGCCCGGTGCCGATCGGCGCCTGGCGCATCTCGGCCGGCGGGACATGGCAGGGATAGACCGGCGTGAAGCCGCGGACGCCAGCAGGCCGAGCAGCGCCGGCTGCGGCGTCTTGAGGTTGAAGGCCGCCTCGCGCGTCGCCGTTCGGCCGTCACGCTCTCGACGTTGGCGTACCAGCCCTTGCGGAAATTGACCTTGAAGTTCTCCGGCGCGTTGCCGGCCAGCAGATCCCAGGTGCATTTCACGTCGGCGGCGGTGAACGGCTTGCCGTCATGCCATTTGACGCCGCTGCGCGCAGCGCGAAGGTCAGCTGTCTTGCCGTCCTCGCTCCACGTCCAGCTGTCGGCGAGGTCGGGCACGATGCCGTCGAGGCTGTTCTGCCGACTGTGCTGGTCGAACATGACGAGGTTGTTGAACACCCCCATCATCGGCAGCACCGATCGAGATCGTGCCTTCCTCGTGGATCGACATGCTGGCCGGGCTGTCGCGATGGGTGATGCGCAGCACGCCGCCCTGCTTCTGGGCCCAGGCCGAGGCAGACGGAAGCGCGGCCGCCAGCAAAGCCGCGACGACGAGATGGAGCGGCCATGACCGCACCTAAGCCTGACGAGAGACGCATGCGATCACTGGTTTCCCCTTGGAACGTTTCCTGCCGGAGGCCGGCTCTTCCTCCGTGAGCCTGCTTCCTCTGCTCAGGACGGCAAGTAGGCGTTTCACTGGCGACCCTCGACGCTACCCTGCGCTTTGCTGCAGAGCGGCAGAGCGCGGGCCGGTACTGCCCGCGGGCGCGGCAAATATCTGCAGTCGTCGCGCGCGGGTAACTCGCGTTGAAGCGTAGCGAAGACCTCATCGCCGCTTGCCACGGGCATGAGATCCCCGCTTACGCGCTCAGACATCGGCATGCAGGTAACGAGCGATTCTGCGCTATCAGAATTTGCTCATCGCCGCATGTCTTCGGTCTCGTACCTCAAGCCCAGCTTCAGCGTGACCTGGTAGTTCGCGACCTTGTTGTCGCGAATGCTGCCGCGAACGTCGATCACCTCGAACCACTCGAGATTGCGCAGTGAACGCGACGCCACGGCGATCGCGGACTCGATGGCATCGGAGACCGACTTGTCGGAGCTGCCGACCACTTCGCTCTTCACATACGTCCGGTTGGTAGCCATCTGCCCCTCCCTGTTGTGTCGCGAGAAGCTTACGACTTTGGCCGGGCGTGTCAGTGCCAAAATGGTGCGTCGGAGCATCGACCGGTGCCACCTCGCCACCTGCACGCCATGCGCGTCGTTGATCATGACGGGCATGCCAACGACGTCGATCGCGCATGGAGCGTCGCCTTCGCAGGCCGCTGAACGCGACGCAGTCTGCGTCGAAGGCCGCTAGAACGACGGCGGTCCGGCACTGGTAAGATCCAGGACGAATGGCCGAAAGTGCCTCCCTCGAGCGAGGAACGGTGAGCGCGCCTGCGCCTGAAGACGGTGCTGCTGGGCGTGGTTCTCGTTCTCGCTGCCGTCCTCGCCGTGGCGCGTGCGCAGAGCGGTCGACACGCGAGGCCTACTCCGGCCGGCACGGCGACGGCCATGCGCAGATGCACGACATCTACGAGCACTGGCACCCGCCGCTCAACCCGGAACCAGTTGCTGCAACAACGCCGATTGCCGGCCGACCCGCGCCTATGTCGACAACGAAGGCCAATGGCGCGCCTGGAACGGCGCCGCGTGGCTGCCTGGTTCCGCAGGAGCGCGTGCTTCCGGCCGACTACGCCGGCGACGGCCGCTCGCACCTCTGCGAGAAGGCAGGCTTCGTCTACTGCTTCACGCCGGGGAGAGATCCGCGGCTGACCGGCCTGAGGTGCGCCCCTCGCTTCACCGGAGCTCGGCAAATCGTGCGCGGCCGCCGCGGCTGGACCGCGGCGCCTGCCGCGTTGAGAGCCTCAAGGCGCGCCGCTGCTTCGAAGATCCCGGCTGGCTACCAAACTCCAGGCCGGTTTGCGTCAAGCTACTTCGATCAGCGCAGCCACGTAACTT
>ERZ1370068.2493-contig-1640_pt1 | contig 40546 bp, 62 predicted proteins | sample MGYA00561227_ERZ1370068 | MGnify/ENA primary metagenome ERZ1370068 (study PRJEB38410, sample SAMEA6850437) | metagenome | study: Metagenomic assessment of the ecological functions of the soil: analysis of the soil microbiota associated with the... | reverse complement strand
TCGCACCTTTCATTTCCATACGCCTTTTTGGCTGATGAACTTTGGTCGCCCTCGCCCAGTTGACCGCGCGAGCCGCCGCCTTGAAGTGCACGCTCATCCGGACTCAAGCCAGTGCTCCCGTCAACGGGCAACACGCGCTCAACTTCAGCGTGTGGACGAGGAATGACGTGAACACTAATCAGCTCGCCGACCCGGCGCGCCGCCGCTGCTCCAGCGTCGGTCGCTGCCTTCACCGCCCCAACGTCGCCGCGAACAAAGATCGTCACGTAGCCGGCGCCGATGTACTCTTTTCCCAGGAGCACAACATTCGCAGCTTTGACCATCGCATCAGCGGCCTCGACCGCTCCGACGAAACCCTTGGTCTCCACCATTCCGAGTGCTTCTAACGGCATCTCAAGTTTCCTCACTTTTGTTATTGTAGAAGTTAAAGTCGATGTTCGGTTTACTGCGGCAAACCTATCACCGCAGGCGCGAAGAATCAAGAAGAGGGCAGGAGTCAGAATTCAGGAGTCAGGACTCAGAAGCAAGAACCTCCTGAATTCTGAATTCTGAGTCCTGAATTCTGACTCCTGTTCCCAATCGTTTGACAGCGTTTGGGGCACAATATATATTCGGCCCACCACTGAGTTAACTAACGGAGTGGCGTACCGCTTTCGTCCCAAGAAAAACCAAGTGCATTCTACTTTCAGCTGGTATCCAACCAGGCTTACATCCAACCGAACGGCAGGCGCAGAGGCTGACGCGGATTGGTGATGGCAGCGACTATCGGCGAACAGTTGCGACTTGCACGAGAAGGGCGCGGCATCCCGTTGCGGGAGATTTCGGACCAAACGCGCATCTCGGTGCATTATCTCGAGGCGATCGAAACCAACGATTACAAGCGACTGCCCGGCGGAATCTTCAATCGCAGCTTCGTCGAGGCCTACGCGCGCTACGTTGGCTATGATGAGAAGGAAGCCGTCGAAGGCTATACCCGCTACATGCGTGAACTCGGTGATACCGGCGACGACGTAAACACCACGCCTTTTCATTCGAAGGTGTACACCGATGCACCCGCGACGCGCTCGCCGATTTTGACGGTGGTGCTGGCGATTGTGATCCTGGCAATCTTAACGGCCATCGCACTGGGCGTGCTGCGCTGGGTACCACGCCGGTCGGCGCTTTCGCCTGCCGGGCCATCGCTGGCTTTGCTGCAGTCTGACGAGATGCACTTAACGGCTCCCGAAGATGTCGCGCGGCTCGGCGCCGCTGGTCTTGAATTGAGTTCGGATAATTGGAAAGCTGATTACGAAGAGTTCCTGCAATAGTTTTTGGGTCGCGAGCGCTTTGGGCCGTCAGGCTCAGTACCCAAGCGTGTGCGCGTTCTCGAGGGTCGCTTCAGGGAATTCGGCAATCCGATCGTTGGAAAAATTTCGCAACTGCCCGCCCCGAGTGGCGGGCAGTTTGTTTTTGTTATTAACTATCAGCACATAGCAAATCCCAAGGAGTTGATAACGTCGCTATGATCTCAGCAGATATGCCCGAGGGTCTTACTTTTGATGACGTACTTTTGGTGCCGGCTCGCTCTGACGTTTTGCCAAACGAGACCGACACGTCTCACTCGCTTCACGCGCAACATAAGTCTTCAGATTCCGCTTTGCTCGTCGGCGATGGACACCGTGACTGAAGCGGCGTTGGCGCATCGCGCTGGCCCAGCAAGGCGGCATCGGGTCATTCACAAGAATCTGAGCATCGAACGCCAGGCTGAAGAAGTTGACAAGGTTAAGCGATCGGAATCGGGAATGATCGTCGACCCGGTAACGATTCTGCCGAGTAAACCAGTGCGCGAAGCGCTGCAGGTGATGGAGCGATTCAAGATTAGCGGCGTGCCGGTGGTGGACGAAGACGGCCATCTGGTCGGCATCATTACCAATCGCGACCTGCGATTTGAGACCCGCTTTGAAATTCCCGTCTCGGAAGTAATGACCAAGCAAACCATTGGTCACGGTTCCGGTCGGCACCACGCTTGATCAAGCCAAAGCCGTGCTGCAAAAGCACCGGATCGAGAAAGCTCTCTGGTGGTGGATGAAGCGAAGCGGATTAAGGGTCTGATTACCGTCAGGACATTCAAAAAGCGATCAAGTATCCCAGCGCCGCCAAGGACGACCTCGGACGGTTGCGTCGCGGCCGCCATCGGCGCCACCGGCGATTTTCGCGAACGCGCCGAAGAACTCGTGAAGGCGCGCGTTGATTGCTTTAGTCATCGACACCGCGCACGGACATTCGGTGCGCGTAATCGACGCTGTCCGCGAAATCAAACAGCGCTACCCGGACACCGATCTGATTGCGGGCGAACGTTGGTACCACCGAGGGCACGCAGGAACTGATCGACGCGGGTATCGACGCGATCAAAGTTGGCATTGGGCCGGGTTCGATCTGCACCACGCGCGTGGTCACCGGCGCCGGCGGTACCGCAGATAACGGCGATTCAGTCGTGTGTTAAAGCTTCACGCGCCGCGGGCGTGCCGCTTATCTCCGATGGCGGCGTTGAAGTTCTCTGGCGACGTCGCCAGGCGCAATTGCCGCCGGCGCGGACAGTCGTAATGATTGGATCGCTCTTCGCGGGCACTGAAGAAGCGCCGGGCGAAGTAATTCTGTTTCAGGGTCGCTCGTTCAAGACGTATCGCGGGATGGGTTCAATTGGTGCGATGCGTGAAGGCTCGCGTGATCGCTATGCGCAGGAATCGGCCGAGAGCGAATCGAAACTGGTGCCCGAAGGAATCGAAGGACGCGTTGCTTACAAAGGCACGATTGCGGAAATGACCACGCAACTTGTCGGCGGCCTGCGCTCGGGCATGGGTTATACCGGATGCCGCACTATCAAAGAGTTTCAGGACAAGAGCAAGTTCATCCGCATCACGTCCGCCGGCCTGCGCGAGTCTCACGTACACGACGTGATCATCACCAAGGAAGCGCCAAACTACCGGTTGGAGTGAGGCGGATGCGCTAATTCGTAACGCAAACTGTTAGTTTGCGGATGAATGTTTGAACGGAAGCGCAAACCAACAGTTTGCGTTACCAGACCCGGCGCCTAAATGGAGCGCAGCGCAGTCATGTCTATATCTTGCGCAGGTCGGCCGAGCGGGCCGGCTTGAAATAGTATGGACCTGACGAGTTCCAGGTTTCGCCGTCAAAGTTTCGCCGGGCTCCGCAGTTAATACAGACACGATACGTTTCGCCTTGTCTGGAAAAAGGACGGCTCATTTCTTTGTGCGGGCAGCCGTAGATGACGGCCAGCCAACGCCCCAGGGCGCCAAAGACGTTCAATTTTTTGGATTTTCTAGTCCGTTCGCCATTCCCATAAAGATCCAGCGTTTCCAATACTGCAGCCATGAGTCCCTCCCTCGTTGCACTTCAAAGCTTGCGTTCTGCGGTAAGAAGGCTTCTGCAAATCCGAGTGCCCAAAGGCGCCTGAGGCTTAGAGGGCGGAATTTCGCGGCGGAGACGGTCGACCGCCCGGGATGGAGATGAGGTTTTCCCCGCCAAATATCGCGGTTTCCGCCAGAAAAATCGCGTTTCACCCGCTCAGGATCGTTTCTAACGCGGTTATAACCGCCGTGAGGATCATCCCTGACGCCGCCGGGATCACCTTTGACGCCGCTCGGGATGACCTTTTGACGCTCCCGGGATCGACCTTTCGACGCCTCCCGGGATCACCTCCTGACGCTCCCGGATGACCTTTGACGCTCCCAGGATGACCTTTGACGCGGTCACTGACCGGTTTGACGCTCGGACCTTTGACGCCCCGGGTTCACCTTTGACGCTCCTGGGATCACCTTTGACGCTCCCAGGATGCACTCTTTGACGCTCCCGGGATCACCTTTGACGCTCCCGGATCAGAGCCCCGCTCAATTCGCCCCGGGATGCGCTCCGGACGCTGACGCGGATCTGCGTCCCATCCGACGCCGGATAGTCAAGTCGGTCTCGATGTGCAATGCTGCTCAGTTTGATTGATCAGAAGCTTCGGATCTTGGGTTGGGCGTCAGTCTACGTGGCTGATATGTCGTCATTCTTTCTCACTGGCAAACTACGGCCAGTGAAAACGTCCGTGTGTGAAAACCGGCCAGCATCTTTTCGAGACGCATGAGCGCAGGTGAGTAGATTCGCTTCAGCCACAGGGCACGCGAAAGATCATTGAGTTGAGCACCAGCAAATACGCGGCGCCGCCAACGTGCTGCTCAGTTTTGAATTTGAAGAGATCTTTGCATTCGGTTTTCAAGGCTTCGATGTCGAGCGCTGCTTCGTTGTCGGCAAAGAGCGAATCATGCCGGTACCAGAACGATCGCAAACGGGCTGAACACTGATCCCTGATGTGGTTCCGCAAAACAAAACACGCCGCCCCGGCGCAGCAGCCGGTGAATCTCGCGCAAGGCTTCCGACAGCTGCGGATGAAGATGGTGCAAGCCCATGACGACAGCAATGCAATCGAATGATTCGTCCGGCAAACCGGAAGTAGTGATCGGTGAACAAATCGCGTGGCTCTCCGGCCAACGCTTTTTGAAACTCTCAATCGCTGCCTCGGAAATATCCAGACCGGTGACCCAACGCTTTCTTTTCCGTCAGCAGATAAGCGGTAGCGTGTCCACTGCCGCTCAACGCTTCGAGCACGTCGCGCCCTTCGAGTTCCAGCCCCGCGAACATCGGGCGATATAAAAACTGTTCGCGATAAGTTAGACCATCGGGATCGCCATACTGCGCCTCATAGTCAGCGGCGATGCGATCGTAGTGTTCCTTCTGTGTAACTTCAGCTTGCATGAAATGTGGACTTGTCAGAACCCCGACGCGTCGGGTTAGCGACCAGGTCCGCTTTATTAAGAGAATGTTCGAACGGCCTGGCGATCAATAACGCCACTGACAGACTCAGCAACGGTCCGATGATGTTGAAGGTGGCCCGGCCCACCGTTCCGCCCGCATTGCTGTACGCCCCTAGCAGGATTGCGAATATAGACGTAACGATCGCTGCCCGTACCCACGGCGTCGGGAAAAGCTTCAGTCGCCAAACACCCAACGGAATTAACCAGCCGAACACGTACCAGAAACTACGCTCGGTAACGCAGTGCCAGAGAGCGACGAAGAAAGTTAACCGACGCTCTGGCCTGCGCCGGCGATCGTCCAGGGCCGCTTGAGCTGCCCCGCCAGGCCGGCGTGAACCGCCATCACCGTCCGAGGCCCGACGATTGCCAACCCGGCAATCCATTTCAGAGCAGCCCAGTTCAGCTTTGCAACTCCGGCGGCATTTTGACGCCCGGCCGTCAACCACCAGCTAAACCGCAAAGATACACGAAGAACGGTACGAACGTTTCCTTTTGCCAGCGCCTCCAGCAAGCCCCCATAACGGAAGCAGCCCCCACTTGTCGTTGAGCAGACTCCAAACTACCGCCGCCATGAAGCAGGCCTCGCCGGCGTCGATCAAACCGGAGAGTTGCAGGTTGGAAATGGCAAAACTCAGCAAGTAAAGCGTCGCGCCCAACAGCGCGGTTGCCAGATCGTGGAACAACCTGTTGCCGATACTCACGATGAGACAAGCGGTCGTCGCGCAGAAGAGCGCGCTGGACACGAGCAACCCAAAGAAACCGGCATTCCAGCTCGGCAAATAGCGTTGCGCAAACCAGTAAAACGGGCGGGCCACGTAAGGGAACCAGCACCCGACCGCGAAACAGTTCTTTGAACCCGGAAGTATCGGCGCCGCTGACCATCGCGTGATACTTAAACGCGTCGCTGAGGCCTTCCGTCGCGCGCGGATCGTAACGTCGCAGCATCGGGTAACCCAAGCCAAAGCAGATCGCGAAGAACAGCAGCCACAACAGCAGAAAATACCTGATGCCGAGCGGCGTCGCTTGAGCTGTGTGGAGGCGATGGGGGAATTGGCGCTGATGGTTTCCTTCTTTCGCCGGGGCAGTAGCCCGACGCTGTCAGGGAGGGCGCAAGGGTGGCTCGTTCGCACGCCCTTCCCTGACGGTCGGGCTACTGCCCCGCAGGTGTTTATGAACCCTTTAACCAGGCGGCGCGCAGGGCTTTCTGTTCCGGCGTGGCATCTTTGCGTTCTTCGATTCGGTACTCGAAACGTTCGGGGGCGCCAAGCACCAGGGTGGCCTGAATCGTGCGGCGGTCGCGTTTCACGGAAATCGGCACGCGGTCACCCTGCTTTGTAACGAGCGAGCGACACCAGGAAGTTTTCGCGTGAAACAAACTTCCTGCCAAGCAGGAGAATTTCATCACCCTCCTCCAGTCCCGCATCCTCCGCGGGTGAGTTGGGCCGGACTGCCCCGATCATCAGCTCACCTTTCGCCTCCCCGTCAATTGCAATGCCCGCGTTGTATGGTTGACGCGCCTGCTCACGAACTAAACGCAGCCCCAGTTGGGTGAGCGCTTCGTCATAAGGCAGCGTTTCAACGCCGCGGACGTAACGCCGGAAAAACTCGCTCAGGCTAAAGCCGCGCCACTTCCAGAGGCGACGCGTTCGAAGTCTTCGGTCGCGTAGCCGCGTCCGCGCAGGTAGTAAGTCGCATTCGGACTCTTCAGGTAAAACTCGTCATACATCCGCCGCATCACGTCATCAAGCGAAGCGCGCGCCGTTGGTCTTTCCGCGAATAATCGAGATCGAGCACTAACCCGATCAACTCGCCTTTCGGATAATAGCTAATCGAGGTGTTGTCGAGATTTGTCTTTTGCTCATGCGGCGCGCCATCGATAAAGAGCGCCGCCAGCGATGAGTCTTCCGCGCTCATCAGGCGCGTGCCCGGCGCGTTTTCGATTTGCGTGATCGTTTGACTCTCGCGCCGAAACAGCGCGGTGTCGTCCCAAACTCCTGCGCGCCGGCGCATCAGATGGCCGTAGTAATTGGTCAGGCCTTCGGCAACCCAAAGACCGCGCGTGTTCAGCGGCCGGGTGAAATCCCAGGGACCAAGTTCAACCGGCCGCAGCCGTTTAACGTTCCAGACGTGGAAGAACTCGTGGGCGACAGTGTCCAGCGCGCTTCCGTAAACACCCTCTTCGCCTAAGGCGCCCGGTTCGATAATCTGCGTTGACGTCAGATGCTCCATGCCGTCGGCCGAAATGTCGTCCGCGGCGAAGTGAATGAGAAACGTGTACGAATCAAACTCCGGCGGTCCCCACATCGCGGTTTCTGCCCGAACGATCTTTTCGATGTCGCGCACCAGAGCGGCGCGCTTTCCACCTTCGTCGCCAAACGAATGCACGACCACGTAGTAGCGCTTGCCGTCAACCTCAAACTGGTCTTGAGTCCAGTCAGGCGCGATTTCCGTCGAGGTGTCGATCATCACGTCGTAGTTGGGAAACTGCCATTCGCGCTGATCGCTCCGGTCAGTTCGGCCATTGACGATGCGCCAGCCGGCCGGCGGCTCGATCACCAGCTTCACCGGATCGGGCTTGTGGTTGACGACGTACATGAAGATCGAACCACCGTTGAAATTCGCGTGGCGACTGTCGAGTTGAGAAAAAGTGCCGGAGAGGTCGTTGCCGAAAACTTTGTAGCTCACTGTGACGTCGACCGACTGGCAAGCGAAGACTGCGCCACGTCTGGGTATCGACTCGTTTCAGCTGACTAGCGCCGGGCATCACATCGAGCGTTAGGCGGACGAATTTCTCGAATCCCAAACTCCTGCACGTTCTTCGCGAAATCAAACACTGAATAGCGGCCTGGCGACCAGGTCGGCATCTGGAAGTCGAGAAATTCCGGCACGTTGTCTTTCGGTAGCTCAACTTCAATGGTGACTTCAAACAGATGCGAAACGGGACGCGACATCGCCAGGCGGTAAGTGACGGATGGCAGCGACCGCTCCCGCTTGCGCGTGGCAGATGACGCTCAACGAGCAGAGCAGCAAGAGCGCCGGCAAAAGTGGCACTGGAAAAATGTTCGAAAGGTGCGACTCATAATGATCTCGCGAAAGTAAAGCGTGAACGATGGGAGCATCGCGGATTATGTTGGTTTTCACGAAAGACTGTCAAAGAAGGACGAGAACAGCACCTTGCGAGCAATTCGTGACTTCCTATTTCATTAGCACCGTGGCTTTGGCCCGATGAACTTCGTCGCCGCTCTGCTACCGTAGACCGTTGGAAACGGTGAACCAATTCGATCGGCGCCGCATGCCCACCGGCCTAGACCGCGGTGCTATGAAACACGAGGCGATCAACTGCACCACTTGCATGGTTCACCCGGGTTGGTTTATTAACTTCACATGCCGCCAACCGAACGTCTCTATTACAGCGATTCGCATCTGATCGATTTTGAAGCGCAGGTCACTGCCAAAACCGATCGGGTCAGCGGCTGGAGCGCCTGTGACGCTCGATCGCACTGCGTTTTATCCAACCGGCGGCGGTCAGCCGAGCGATACGGGAACGCTTGCCGGCGTGCAGGTACTCGAATGCATCGACGACGAGGAGAACGGCGTACTCCACGTCATGCAGGACACGCGCCCGAAGTGGGCGCCACGGTGAGAGGTAGGATCGACTGGCCACGCCGGCTCGATCACATCCAGCAACACACCGGCCAGCACATCCCTGTCACAGGCTCTCGTAACTCTCTTCAGGCGCCGACGCGAAGCTTTCGAGTTCTCAACGACATTTGCGAGATCGACGTTGAGATAACCAACCCGACGAATGAACTAATCGAAAGAGCGGTTGAGTTGGCGAATAACGTGATCTGGGAAGATCGCGAAATCACAATCAAGACGGTCACGCGCGAAGAGGCCGCCGAGCTGCCGTTGCGCAAAGATCCGTCGCGCGAAGGCGAATTGCGACTGATTGAAATTCAGGGTTTTGATCTGACGCCCTGCGGTGGCACGCACGCCTATCGCACCGGCGAAGTCGGGATGATCGCCGTGCGCAGCTGGGAACGCGCCAAAGGGTTAACGCGGATCGAATTTGCCGCCGGCACGCGCGCGCTGGCCGACTACCGGCGCGCAAACCAAACTGCGCGCGCCGTGGCCGCCCCTCTTCAGTTCCGGACGCGACGATGCGGCGAAGCTCACCGCGCGAATGCTCGAAGAGAATAAGGAGTTGGCGTCATCGAGTGCGCGCCCTCGAAGCAATTGCCGCTACCGTGGAAGCTGAAGAACTTTACGGGAAGACTGAGCCGGGCTCTGATGAGATCAGAATCATTGCTCAGGTTCTGGAGGGACGTGATCCGGAATCGCTGAAACATCTCGCGGTTGCCTTGATCTCACATCCTAAAACGATCGCGTTGCTCGGTTCGCATGACAAAGAAGCGGCGCGGCTGGTCTTCGCTCGTTCTGAAGATGCTTCCGGCGATATGAACGCGTTGATGCGCGAGGCGTGTGCAATGCTCGACGGCCGTGGCGGCGGCAAGCCTGACCTGGCCCAGGGCGGCGGAAAGAGTTTTGAGAAGCTCGGCGAAGCGTTGGAGCTGGCAAAGAATTCGCTCAGTTAATTTGGGGTAGAACTCCGGATGATAAGTTCAGACTCCGACTTGAAGACTTCGCCGTGAAACCCGCCACTTGAAACCCGAAACCCGAAACTGTATTCTGATGCGCGTGGGGCAGTAGCTCAGCTGGCAGAGCGCCGCGTTCGCAATGCGGAGGCCAGGAGTTCGACCCTCCTCTGCTCCACCAATAAGTTCCTACCTCTCAAAAGTTACCACTACAACTGATAAAGCCCTGATTTTGCAAAGCGCCCGGCGTGACCAGAAAAACCAGCACACGATGGTATTGAATTGGTCTGGTTTCATCACCTAGTAGGTTCTCGTCCATCAGCTAATTGCTTCTTTCAGCGATGCACCGGCAGATTCACTCTGGGATTCGCTCGGTCTCGACGCGGAGGCGTCGTCTTGTTCGCCGAGAATTGGCGCGACCCCGTCGCGGGCCAGTTTGTACTCAACGGAATCCACCAACGCACGCCAGCTCGCTTCGACGATGTTCGCCGACACGCCAACCGTGCCCCACTGTGCATCTGGGTCACCTGAACGGATCAATACCCGCACCAGACTGGCCGAGCCTGACAGATTGCTCGTAATAACGCGTACCTTGTAGTCAACCAGATGCATCTCCGCGAGCGAGGGATAAAACCTTTGCAGAGCGCGGCGCAGAGCATTATCCAACGCGTTGACTGGTCCGTTTCCGCTGGCCGCCGTATGTTCGACGCGGTCGCCCACCTTGACCTTCACGGTGGCCTCGCTCATCGGCATCAGGGCGCCGCGATGTTCATCAATCACGCGAAAGCCAAGCAGTTCAAAATATGGTTGATGAGCGCCCGCAGCTTCGACACCAGCAGCTCGAAACTCGCTTCCGCTGCTTCAAATTCGTACCCGTCGTGCTCCAGCCGTTTCAACTCATCGAGCACGCGTTGTTCATCCCGCGAGTACAACGCCCAGTTCTCGCGCCTTGGCAAGGAGATTCGCTCGCCCGGCAAGATCAGAAACCAGCATGCGCCGCCGGTTGCCAACTGCTTCCGGAGCGATGTGTTCGTAAGTCATCGGATTGCGTTCGACAGCCGACACGTGAACGCCGCCTTTATGCGCGAACGCACTGTCGCCGACGAAAGCTGCGCGCGAATCGAGCGACAGGTTTGCGATCTCGCTGACGAAGCGTGACGTTTCACGCATTTTCTTCAACCGCTCGGAGCCCAGAACGGTACGGCTGAGTTTTAATTCCAGATTGGGAATCACGGCGCAGAGGTTTGCATTGCCACAACGTTCCCCGTAACCGTTAATTGTTCCCTGCACGTGTACTGCCCCTGCAGAAACAGCGGCAAGAGTATTGGCAACTGCAAGTTCACCATCGTTGTGACAGTGAATACCCAGCGGTACATCGATCTGCTCGAACACTTCCCGCGTCACGCGTGCGACGGTCTCAGGCAGACTGCCTCCATTGGTGTCACACAACACTATCCGGTAGGGACTCGCGGCCGCAGCAGCGTGCAAAGTAGCAAGGGCATACTCAGGATCTGTTTTATAGCCGTCAAAGAAGTGCTCCGCGTCATAAATTACACACGAGGCACGGGCCGATAAATAGCGCATTGTGTCTTCGATAATTTCCAGGTTCTCTTCTGGACTGAGACGCAGAGCGTCTTTCACGTGCAGGAGCCATGACTTGCCGAAGATCGTAACCACCGGCGTCTCAGCCTTGAGCAACGACTGAATGCTTGGGTCGTCGTCGCAGCTAAGGGTATGACGGCGCGTCGCACCGAAGGCGGCAACGCGAGCGTGCGTCAACTTCAAATCGCGCACGCGTTCGAAGAAAGCCAGGTCACGCGGATTCGAGCCAGGCCACCCGCCTTCGATGAAGTCCACTCCCAACGCGTCGAGTTGTTCGGCGACGCGACACTTGTCATCAACCGAAAAGTTGACGCCTTCGCCCTGTGATCCGTCGCGGAGAGTTGTGTCGTAGATTTCTATTCGGTCGGTCATAAGATCATTAGAACCCGCGGAGCGGGTGGCGGCGTAAAGCCTGGGGTGAAGCGGAGCTAGATCGCCTCCACATCAGTCACCGCACCCAGACTACTGCTGGAAACAAGACTGGCGTATTTTGCCAGGACGCCGCGTGTGTAACGCGGCGGGCGCGGGCGCCACAGCGCGCGCCGTCGTAGCAATTCTTCTGCGGAGATGTCGAGTTGCAACAACCTCGCTTCGGCATCGATAGTTATTGAGTCTCCTTCTTCCACCAGGGCAATCGTGCCGCCTACGGCAGCTTCCGGGGCAACGTGTCCTACCACCAGTCCGTAAGTTCCGCCGGAGAATCGACCATCTGTGATTAGGGCCACCACGTCGCCCAGTCCGGCGCCAATGATGGCGGAGGTCGGGGCGAGCATCTCGCGCATTCCCGGACCACCCCGCGGTCCTTCATAACGGATTACCACAACGGCGCCCGGTTTAATTTCTCCCGACAAGATCGCCTGCAGACAGCTCTCTTCCGAGTCGAACACTCGCGCCGGGCCGGTGAATCTTGGATCTTTCACTCCGGTTATCTTCGCCACCGCCCCTTCGGTGGCAAGATTGCCCTTGAGTATTGCCAGATGTCCCTGCTCATAAAGCGGCTTAGACCAACGATGAATCACGTCCTGATCCGGCTGTGGTTCTGCCGGAACATCTTTCAACACTTCAGCTATTGTTTGACCCGTTATTGTGAGCGCATCGCCATGCAGCAGATCGTGGGCCAACAACATCTTCATTACTCGCGGAATACCCCCGCCCGATGCAGGTCGGTGGCCACATAGCGTCCCGAAGGTTTCAGATCACACAAGACGGGAATGCGCTGGCGAACTTCCTCAAAGTCGTCGATCGTCAAGGGCACACCGGCCGCATGCGCAATTGCCAGCAGGTGCAACACCGCGTTTGTTGAACCCCCAACTGCCATCACTACTGCAATCGCGTTCTCAAAGGCCTTTCTGGTGAGAATCTCGCGCGGCAGGATTTGCTTTTCAATCGCCACGGCCAGGACGCCAGCCGACTCGGCGGCGCTGTCGGCCTTTTCCTGATCCTCGGCTGCCATCGTCGAAGAAAAAGGCAGGCTCAGACCCATCGCTTCAATCGCCGCTGACATTGTGTTTGCCGTAAACATTCCGCCACACGATCCCGCTCCGGGACAGGCGTTTCGCTCCACCGCAAGTAGTTCAGCCGCACCGATACGTTGCGCTGAGAATTGTCCGACAGCTTCGAAGGCGCTCACCACGGTCAGGTCGCGACCAGCGTAGTGGCCTGGTTTGATCGTACCGCCGTATACGAAGATCGATGGGATATTCATTCGGGCGATCGCGATCATTGCCCCCGGCATGTTCTTTGTCGCAACCACCAATGGCCAGGACGCCGTCAACGCTCTGGGCTCTGGCAGACCGTCTCAATCGAATCGGCAATTACCTCTCGAGAGACGAGACTGTATTTCATTCCCTCAGTGCCCATTGAGATACCATCGCTGACCGTGATCGTGCCAAAGACCTGCGGCATAGTGCCCGCTTCGCGCAACGAACTAATGGCGCGGTCGGCCAAATCGTTCAAACCCATGTTGCAGGGCGTAATAGTGCTGTAACCATTGGCCACGCCCACGATCGGTTTTTCAAAGTCTGCGTCACTGAAACCCACCGCGCGCAGCATGGCGCGATTGGGAGTACGCTCGGCTCCGGAGGTGATCAAGCTGCTTCGCTGGTTGTTGCTCATTAGAATCTCAACTGTTCCAATGCGTCTCTTACTCAAAACAGATTCACCTGTCCCACCTCTGGAAGATTAAAACCTCGAGCCAGGAAATCACACATCCCGAATAAAATTTTCATCTTAGTTCCGGTGGGTTCGTGGTTCGCAATTGCGCTGTTGTGCCTGTAAGTGCGGTCGCTAAGACACCGCCTGAAGTAACCGATCGCCAACGTCACTAGGTTTCGTAGTCAATCGGATGAAGCCAGTCGTTGTATCGCCGGTCTTCACCCGACGTGGCCGCGAAGAACACGCGCTGAATCTCTTCCGTCATGAATCCGGGCGTGCGTTTGCCAATCACAGTTTCGTCAACTTCGCGAATTGGTGTCACTTCAGCTGCCGTCCCGGTAAAGAACGCTTCATCGGCGGGAAACTAAATCTTCCAGATCAAGCACCCCGGTCTGTACCTGATAGCCCAGATCAATCGCTATTTTGATAACTGCTTCGCGGGTGATACCTGGCAGAATCGAGTGACGTTCGTCGTTGGTTAGTAATTGCCCATCGCGCACGATGAAAAGGTTTTCGCCTGAGCCTTCAGCCAGATGGCCCTCCGCATCGAGAAGTAACGCTTCAGCGTAGCCGCGGCTGACGGCGTCACGAACGGCCAGCATTGAATTCAAATACTGTCCACATGCTTTTGCGGTGGTGGGCATCATCCGCGACTGAAATTTCCGCCAGGGTGAGACGGTTACGCGCACCCCGTGTTTCAAACCCTCGACGCCAAGGTAGGGAGCCCATGGCCAGGCGAGAATGACAACTTCGACGGGATTGTTTCCCGGATGGACAGCAAGACTGCCACTCCCCAGATAACAGATGGGGCGAACATAGCAGCTGCGGAAATTGTTCAGTCGAACGATTTCGTTTACGCCGCCGGCTAGCTCTTCACGAGTGTACGGAATTGTTATCCCGTAGATTTCAGCGGACCGGTAAAGCCGGTCAAGATGTGCATCGAGCCGAAAGACAGCGGCACCATCCGTGGTTTCATAACAGCGAATTCCTTCGAAGACGCCACTGCCGTAGTGCAGCGCGTGCGCCGACACATGCGTGGTGGCGTTTTGCCAGGGAATAGCGCGGCCATTCATCCACACCCATTTTGAATCGTCAAAGCTCATGCTGGTAACTCCTGGACTCTCCAACTCACTTAAGCACTCACCGCTTGATGTCACACAGCCCACAGCGACTGGTCGGGATCGTAATGGAGAGGCCGATCCGCGCCTTCGAGCCAATCGGCTCGTGCGGGAGCGCAAATATCGAGGGCTACCGTGTCTTCGAGCGCTTCCGACGAGTGCTCAATTCCAGGGGCAATTCGCAGCAGCTGGTTCGGCGCCAACGTCACGTCCCCAGTCGGCAGATGGAAGCGCCAACTGCCTGTCAGCACCAGGATCATCTCCTCATTTTCGTGACTGTGAGGGTGCGTGACTGCGCCTTCCATAACCTCGACACGGGCCACAGTAACGCTCTCACCAATAGCCACCTTTCGGTGATAAAGACCCGTGATCTCTTCTGCCGTCATTCGATCCCAATCGTATAAACCCATCTTTCACCTTCCTTAGTTTTGTTGAGCCCGTGCCGCCCAGGCAGAGGCTGGATGGCAGAATTCGCCTTCTGCCGTCTGCCTCCTGCTTCTGCATCCTGTCTTCCCTAGTTCCTCGTTTTATCAACCAGTCGTCCCGCTGCCAGCCACGGCATCATTGCGCGCAACTCGGCGCCGACGCGCTCGATTTGATGTTCTTTCGTATCAGCTGTGAGTTCCGCAAAGCGCTTGCGTCCATTGCGGGCTTCTTTCATCCACTCCCGGGCAAACGCGCCGGATTGAACCTCCGCCAGGACTCCTTTCATGCGCCGCTTGGTCTCATCGTTAACGACCGATGGTCCACGCGTCATATCGCCATACTGCGCTGTGTTGGAGATCGAATAGCGCATCTCGGATATGCCACCTTCGTAAATGAGATCAACGATCAACTTCATTTCGTGGAGACATTCGAAGTAGGCCATCTCCGGCGCGTAGCCCGCTTCGACGAGCGTCTCGAAACCCGCCTTGATGAGCGACGTTAACCCGCCGCAGAGCACTGCCTGTTCACCAAAGAGGTCCGTTTCCGTTTCTTCGCGAAAACTGGTTTCGATAACACCGGCACGACCGCCGCCGATGGCCGATGCGTAGGCCAGCCCAACTTGTTTGGTTTGGCCGGTAGGATCCTGATGAACCGCGAGCAAGCAAGGCACACCGGCACCCTTTTCGTATTCGCGTCGCACCAGATGGCCCGGCCCTTTCGGTGCCACCATAAAGACGCTGACGTCCTCAGGCGGTTTGATAAACCCGTAATGAACGGAGAAGCCGTGTGAGAAAGCGAGATACTTGCCCGGCGTCATGGAATCACCGATGTCACGCGCGTACACTTCAGCCGCAAGTTCATCCGGCACGAGCATCATGACAATGTCGGCTTCAGCAGCGGCTTCCGCCACCGGCCGTACGCGCAATCCTGACTGTTCAGCCTTCGCAACCGAAGGACTGTCAGCGCGCAGCCCGACGGTGACGTTGCAACCCGACTCGCGCAGGTTGTTGGACTGGGCAAAACCCTGGCTACCATAACCGATGACCGCGATCTGCTTATTCCGCAACGCACTCGCGTCTGCGTCTCTGTCGTAAAAACTTTCATGGGTTGATCCTCACTAGTTTTAAGTTCTGAGTGCTGAATACGGGACTGTCAGCCGTCGCTTTAAGCTGAGTTAACAGCCTGGGCAAACTCCTGTTCTTCGGACACCCGTGTCGAGTTAACTGCTGTAGACAACCGCCCAATAGCTATGCAGCCAGTGCGCGTGACGTCCCGCACGCCCATCGGGCGTAACAGGTCGATAAACGCCTCTACTTTCTCCTTGTTTCCTGACGCTTCAATGATCATTCCCGTCTCCGAAATATCCACTACCTTGGCGCGAAAGACGGCGACGAGGCTCAGTAACTCCTGCCGCGCCGCCCCCGGAGTTGCTTCCACGTCGATGAGCGCCATCTCACGTTCAATGTGCGGTTGCATCGTCACGTCCAACACCACCCGCACGCGCGCCAGCCGCGAACACTGTTTGACGATTTGCTCGATGGTCCGATCATCGCCTCGTGTGACAATCGTCACGCGCGACCATGCCGGATCGGTTGTCTGTCCTACCGATAGCGTTTCGATATTGAAACCGCGGGCGCTAAACAAACCGACTATTCGCGAAAGCTCGCCTGGTTGGTCAGCGACGACAATTGAAAGTGTGTGTCTCATTTCGATTTCGATTTCAGATTGCGGATTGCGGACTTTGTCTTGTTTCAGATTCGCATTTATCTGCCACAAATCGCGGCTGAAATTTCTTCTCTTCAAATCCGCATTCCGTCCGCAGTCCGAAATTCCTCAAACTCCTTCCTGATGAACGATCATGTCGCGCGAGTTTCCGCCCGCCGGCACAATCGGAAAGACGTTTTCCTCCTTGGAAACTACAATATCCATCACCGCGACTCCCTTATGAGACAAACCGGCCGAAAGCACATCCGACAACTCATCGGGCCGCGTCGCCCTAACCCCAAACGCTCCGTAAGCCTCTGCAAGTTTGACGAAATCGGGAGACACTGACAGGTCCACTTCCGAGTAGGCGCGTTCGTAAAACATCTCCTGCCACTGACGCACCATTCCGAGGTACCCGTTGTTCATGATCAAAACCTTGATCGGCAGGTCATACTGCACTGCCATAGCCAACTCCTGATTAGTCATCTGGAAACCACCATCGCCGACCACCGCGACCACCAGCTGATTGCCGAGCACCAGCTGCGCGCCGATGGCCGCGGGAACGCCGTAACCCATCGCTCCGAGACCGCCGCTCGTAATCCACTGCCGCGACCTCTTGAACGGATAAAACTGCGCCGCCCACATCTGGTGTTGGCCGACGTCGGTAACGACCAGTGCGTCCCCATTGGTCAAACGGTGTAACTCACGAATTACGGTCTGTGGCTTGATGTGATCCCCGGAGCCGGTGAAACGTAAGGGCTGCTCAAGTTGCCAGGCTCGGATACGGTTCCACCAGACTGCGCGACGCTTAATACCGCGATCGATGTAGAGCTGGCCGAGGTTTTTGATTTCAGTTTGCAAGGCGGCGAGAGCTTCGCGCGCGTCAGCTACCAGCGATATTTCCGGCGCTCGATTTTTCCCCACGTTTGCCGGATCGATATCGATATGAACAACCCGAGCCTGCGGGGCAAAGGTGGCAAGTTTTCCGGTTACGCGGTCGTCAAAGCGCACGCCGACTGCGATCAGAAGATCGCTTTCAGCCACAGCCATATTCGCGGCATAGGTGCCATGCATGCCAAGCATGTTCAAGCAAAGTGGGTGCATCGAAGGAAAACCGCCCAGGCCCATCAGCGTCGGCGTTACGGGTAACTGCAACTCTTCAGCAAAGGCGAGGAGCGCTTCGGCGGCGCCGGAATTAACGATGCCGCCGCCAACGTACATCACTGGGCGCTCTGCGTTCATGATCGCGGCCGCGGCTTCAGCGACTGCCTGAGGGTCGGGCGGCCACTTACGCTCGACTAAAGGAAAGCTGATGTTTTTCAAGCTTGAATACGAAGCGCGCGCCGCCGACACATCTTTGGGGATATCGATTACGATTGGCCCGGGGCGACCCGTCCGCGCCAGGTGAAAAGCTTCGTGAACGACCGCGGCCAGATCCCGAACGTCTCGCACCAGGTAGTTGTGCTTGACGCATGAACGCGTAATACCAACCGTATCCACTTCCTGAAATGCGTCGGTGCCGATCAGCGGCGTCGGCACCTGACCGGTGATGACTACTATCGGAGTCGAATCCATGTAGGCATTAGCAATTCCCGTCATCGCATTGGTTGCGCCCGGCCCCGACGTAACCAGCGCGACGCCGACGCGGCCGGAAGCGCGCGCGTACCCTTCAGCCATGTGTACTGCGCCCTGCTCGTGGCGAACCAGGTAATGCGTCACGCGATCGCGCGCTCGCCAAAGTTCGTCATAGATATGAAGGACCGCTCCTCCGGGATAGCCGAAAATCGAATCCACGCCCTCGTGGAGCAGGGCTTCAATCAGGATCTCCGCCCCGCGCGGCTCTGGTAGTGATCGGCAAGCGGAAGTTGAACTGCTGGGTATTAGCGTTTGTGGCTGTGCGCTCATGTGGTTCCCTGTTTGTAGGGGCGTCCTCCGTAGGCGTCCCAAGTCGGCGTAACACGGGGCGCCCACGGAGGGACACCCCTACACAATTCCTACGGGAGCGTCGTTTCTCCCATCAAGTATTTATCAACGCCCTTCGCGGCGCGGCGTCCATCGGCAATCGCCCAAACTACCAGTGACTGCCCGCGCGCCATGTCGCCGGCTGCGAAAACTCCCGGCACGCTCGTCATTTTGTCTTCGTTAACCCGAACATTGCCTCGCTCGTCAATCGTCACGCCAAGCTGGGACAGCAGTCCATCAGTCTCCGGTCCCAGGAAACCCAGGGCGAGCAGGATGAGTTGCGTCGGCCACTCACGTGCCGAGCCGGGAATCTCTCGCGGCGCTGACCCTCGAGTTGTTGTTACGCGTCCACTCAACCTGCGCCGTTTGTACGCCCCGCAACTTCCCATTGGGGCTGCCAACAAATCGCTTGCTCATGACGCAGTAGCTGCGTGGGTCCTGCCCAAAGACGGCGGCGACTTCTTCCTGACCGTAGTCAAGCCGATAAACTTTGGGCCACTGCGGCCGGGGATTGTCGGGCGCACGCTCGTCAGGCGGTCGCGACAGAATTTCGAATTGGACCAGGCTCTTGCAGCCGTGTCTCAAGGCAGTGCCCACGCAGTCTGTGCCGGTATCGCCTCCGCCAATTACAATCACGTCCTTGTCCTTTGCGGAGAGGTAGTCTTTATCTTCGTGGTTACTGTCCAGCAGACTCCTGGTGTTGCCGTGGAGAAACTCCATCGCGAAATGAATTCCCGACAGGTCCCGACCCTCGAGGGCCAGATCGCGTGGGCGTGTCGAGCCGCCGCAAAGCACCACCGCGTCAAACTCCTGTATCAATCGTTCGACCGGATAGTCATGACCGACGTGAGTGCTCGTAACGAACTGAATTCCCTCGGCAGCCATCAGGTCCGTGCGCCGCTCTACCACCGTCTTTTCCAGTTTCATGTTGGGGATGCCGTACATCAACAAGCCACCCACCCGATTCGATCGTTCGAAGACGGTCACCCAGTGACCCGCGCGATTGAGCTGCGCGGCGCAAGCGAGGCCTGCCGGACCCGAGCCGATTACTGCTATTTCCTTGCCGGTACGAACTGAGGGCGGCTCGGGAACGACCCAGCCCGCCTCAAATCCTTTGTCGATGATCGCCTGCTCAATCGTCTTGATGGTGACCGGGTTGTCACTGATGCCCAGCACGCATGAACCTTCACACGGCGCGGGACAAACCCGCCCGGTAAACTCCGGAAAGTTATTGGTGTGATGAAGGCGACTCAGCGCTTCGCGCCAATGTCCTCGATAGATGAGATCATTCCACTCGGGAATCAAATTGTTTATGGGACATCCGGAGGCTGCGCCGTCGATGATTCGACCGGTATGGCAAAAGGGTACGCCACAATCCATGCAGCGAGCGCCTTGTTGGCGCAACTCCTCCTCAGGCGAGTGCAGATGGAATTCCCGCCAGTCAGCGATGCGCTCGGCCGGGGGCCGGACGACGGGAAGCGTCCGGGTGTATTCCATGAATCCTGTAGGTTTTGCCCATAGCTGAATTTCGGATTGCGAATTTCTCGGATTTCGGATTTAAAAACTTAGCCGCGGAAGTTCGCGGTTAGACGCGGATCTGAAAAAGCATCCATCAAGTGATATAAGACCTCTTTCTCTCTGACCGATTGAATTCTGTATTTCATTTCTTGATTCGCGTTCATCCGCGAAGATCCGCGGCTGATTCCTGGCTTTGCAAATCCGAATTTCGAAATCGAAATCCGAAATTCCTTCACTGCCCTGCGGCGCGGGCTAACGCGTGTGAGTTCAGTTCAAACGCGGCCAGCTCCGCGCCGTCGCGCGTCATGCCGCTTTCCTTCATTTGCCGCTGCGCCTCGAGCACGCGTTTGTAGTCGTACGGGATAACGCGCACAAACTTCGGCAGCCACTCATCCCATTGCAACAACACCTCAGTGGCGCGGCTGCTGCTCGTGTATTCAGCATGAGCGAAGATCATGTTCTTGATCGATTCCATCTCGTCGCTGTCTTCCCAACTCGTGAGCTGGACCATCGCCCGATTACAGCGCTTTGCAAAATCGCCCTTTCGTCGAGCACGTAGGCGATACCGCCGGACATCCCAGCGGCGAAGTTACGGCCGGTTTGGCCCAGCACCACCACCCGACCGCCGGTCATGTATTCACAACCGTGATCGCCCAGGGCTTCGACCACGGCGTAAACGCCACTGTTACGCACACAAAATCTCTCACCCGCAACGCCGCTTGATGTAGGCCTCGCCGCTGGTAGCGCCGTAGAACGCTACGTTGCCGATGATTACGTTTTCCTGCGAGTTGAAGGTAGCTTCACGTGGCGGGTAGACAATGATCTTTCCTCCGGACAATCCCTTGCCGACATAATCGTTCGCGTCGCCTTCGAGTGTTAGCGTCACTCCACGCGGCACAAACGCACCGAAACTTTGCCCGGCGGAACCATTAAACGAGAGTTGGATAGTATCGGCTGGCAAGCCATTCGGCGCCGTAGCGCCGAGTAACCGAACTGCCAAGCATCGTGCCGACGGCGCGGTTGACGTTACGGATCGGTAATGTCGCCGAGACGCGGGTGCCGTTTTCAAGCGCCGGCTTGCACAGTTCCAGCAGCGTCGTATTATCGAGTGATCTTTCCAGTCCGTGCTCCTGCGGGATCTGGCAATAACGCCCCACGGTTTCCGGCACGTTTGGCTGGTAGAGAATGTTTGAAAAATCGAGGCCGCGCGTCTTCCACTGCTCAATGGCCGTCCGCATCTCGATGCATTCCGTCCGGCCAACCATCTCGTTTATTGTTCGGTAGCCCAGTTGGGCCATTAACTCGCGCACTTCCTGCGCGATGAATTGCATGAAGTTGACGACGTGTGCCGGGTCGCCAGTGAACCGGGCCCTCAGTGTCGGATCCTGCGTCGCCACTCCAACCGGACAAGTGTTCAAGTGACAGACGCGCATCATGATGCAGCCCAGTCCCACCAAGGGCGCGGTGGCAAAACCAAACTCTTCCGCTCCCAGCAGCGCGGCCACAACTACGTCGCGCCCGGTTTTAAGTTGTCCGTCCGTCTCAATGGAGATACGGCTGCGAAGGTCGTTGAGCAACAGCGTTTGGTGAGTCTCTGCGAGTCCCAACTCCCACGGCACGCCCGCATGCTTGATGCTGGTAAGCGGTGAGGCGCCGGTGCCGCCATCGTAGCCGCTAATCAACACGACGTCGGCGTGGGCCTTGGCCACGCCTGCCGCGACCGTGCCGACTCCGACCTCGGCGACCAGCTTGACGCTGATCCGAGCCGTGTGATTGGCGCTCTTCAGGTCGTAGATCAATTCAGCGAGGTCTTCGATGGAATAGATGTCATGATGTGGCGGTGGCGAGATGAGACCGACGCCAGGAGTGGAATGCCTGACCCTGGCAATCTCAGGATAAACCTTATAGCCCGGAAGTTGTCCGCCTTCGCCGGGCTTCGCCCCTGCGCGACCTTGATTTGCAACTCCTCAGCATTGACCAGATAGTTGCTGGTGACGCCAAACCGCCCGGAAGCGACTTGCTTGATTCTGCTGTTGCGCGAGTCGCCGCTCTCGTCGACCACGTAACGCGCCGGATCCTCGCCGCCTTCCCCCGTATTGCTCTTGCCGCCGATGCGGTTCATGGCAATCGCCAGAGTTTCGTGTGCCTCTTTGCTGATCGAACCGTAAGACATTGCGCCAGTCTTGAAGCGCTTGACGATGTCAGCTACCGGCTCGACTTCTTCGATGGGAATCGGAGTCCGGGCGGATTTGAGCTCCATTAGTCCGCGCAAGGTACAAAGACGACTCGACTGGTTGTTCACCAACTCGCTGTACTCTTTGAAGGCCTGATAGTTGTTCGCGCGCACAGCATATTGGAGCTTGTGAATCGCTTCCGGGCTGAACAAGTGAAGCTCGCCTTCGCTTCGCCACTGGTATTCGCCGCCGTCGCCGAGTGTTTGCTCATGCGCTTGCCGATCGGGGAAACCCAGCTTGTGTCGCAACTTCACTTCTTCAGCAATCACATCGAGGCCAATGCCGCCGATCCGGGAAGGGGTCCAGGTGAAGTAACGATCGACGAAATCTTCGTTAAGGCCGATGGCCTCGAAGATTTGCGCTCCGCAATAACTCTGGATAGTGGAGATGCCCATCTTCGAAATGACCTTGACGATGCCCTTGTTAATCGCCTTGATGTAGTTGGCAATCGCCTTGTCAGGTTCAATACCAGTCAACAGCCCGCGGGCAATCATGTCGCGTAAGGTTTCGAAGGCCAGGTACGGATTGACTCCGGCTGCACCGTAACCCAGCAACAAGGCAAAGTGATGAACCTCGCGAGGCTCGCCGCTTTCGATGACAAGACCAACCTGAGTGCGCGTGCCCTGGCGAATCAGGTGGTGATGCACGCCGGCGACTGCGAGCAATGCCGGAATCGGCGCCAGTTCATTTCGTCGCCCCCGGTCGGAAAGAATGATGATGCCGAAGCCCTGGGCAATCGCCTCGCTGGCGCGCCGGCAGAGTTCATCGAGCGCAGTTTCCAAACCACGACCGCCGGCGACCACTTCAAAAAGCATCGGCAGACTTATTGACTTGAACCGCGAATCCCCCACGCGATTATCCGGGTCGGCCAGGTGTCGCAGCTTTTCCAGTTCCGCGTTGGTGAGGATTGGTGACGGTAGCTTTATCTGCCGCGCACACTCGGGCGTCGGCTCCAACATATTTGCTTCGGGGCCGATGCTGGTGTCAGTTGACATGATTAGCTCTTCGCGGATGGCGTCGACCGGCGGGTTAGTTACCTGCGCGAAAAGCTGCTTGAAATAGTTGTAGAGCAACTGCGGCCGTTCGCGAGAGCACGGCGATCGGCGTGTCGGAACCCATCGAGCCAATCGCTTCATTGCCATCAGTGCCCATCGGCGCGATGAGAAGTTTGAGCTCTTCATTTGTGTAACCAAAAGCCTGCTGGCGTTGCAACACCGTCAAATGATCCGGATCAGGCGGAAGAGGCGGACTCGGAAGCTCATCCAGTCTCACCGACGTTGTCGCTGAGCCACTGACCGTAGGGATGTTCCGTCGCGATCTGTTGCTTCAGTTCCTCGTCGTCAACGATCCGACCGGCTTCAGTGTCAACCAAAAACATGCGGCCAGGATGCAACCGGCCTTTTGACTGAACGTTGTCAGGAGGAATATCCAGCACACCTACTTCGGACGCCATCACCACCAGACCATCCTTCGTCACGTAGTAGCGCGACGGTCCGCAACCCGTTACGATCCAGCACAGCGCCGATGCTGATTGCCGTCGGTGAAGGCGATAGATGCGCGGTCCGTCCCACGGTTCCATAAGGAAAGAGTGGTATTCGTAGAAGGCTCGCTTTTCTTCGCTCATCGATCCGCTCAGCGACTCATGGTCGCCCCACGGCTCGGGGATCATCATCATGATCGCGTGTGGCAGTGAGCGGCCGGTGAGCGTCAACATCTCCAGCGCGTTGTCAAACATCGCTGAGTCGCTGCCGTCGGTGTCGATTACCGGAAGGATCTTCTGGATCTCAGGCCCGAAAATCTTCGACTCGAATTTGCTTTCGCGCGCCCTCATCCAGTTGATGTTGCCGCGCAAGGTGTTGATTTCGCCGTTGTGTGCGATAAGGCGATAGGGATGAGCACGCGACCAACTGGGGAACGTGTTGGTGCTGAAACGCGAGTGGACCAGGGCCAACGCTGATTCGACGCCAGGCTCTCGCAAGTCAGGATAAAAGCGGTAGCTGCTCGGCGGTCAACATTCCTTTGTAAACAATCGTTCTGCACGACAGGCTGGGGATGTAGAACATACGACGCTCGTGAATGCCCCGCTTGGTCGCTTTGCTGGTTCGCTTCCGAATTACGCAGAGTCTTCGCTCGAAGGCGAGATCGTCGGCAATTGCGTGGCCCCGGGCGACAAAGAGCTGCCGAATAACCGGTTCAGAGGACCGGGCGCTGAAACCAAGGGAGGAGTTATCGGTCGGCACTGTGCGCCAACCCAACACCTGTTGGCCTTCTTCCTCGACGATCCTCTTCAAATAGCTTTTCGCATTCTTTGCGGCTTTCAGCCTCGGTTGGAAGAAACACCATCCCAACAGCGTATTGACCCGGTGGAGGCAATTTGATCTTTAGCTTCGCGCCTTCGGCAGCGAGAAACTAGATGCGGAATCTGTAGGAGGATGCCGGCTCCGTCGCCAGTGTTCTTCTCGCTACCACACGCCCCGCGATGTTCCAGGTTGAGCAGAACCTGTACGGCTTTCTGGACAATGTCGTGAGACTTGCGGCCCTTAATATCGACGACGAAGCCCGTACCACAAGCATCGTGCTCGTAGCGCGGATCATATAGCCCCTGCTTATCTGGCAAGCCGAACTGGGTCATTTCAGTCGGTGTCCTTAACTGCCGAGTGGTAATTCAAGAAGTTCAGAGTTCAACCTTCAGGTTCTTAACCGGACTACACCGCAAGCTAAAACTTGAACTCTGAACTTCTTGACTCATCACTCATCACTCATCACTCCGTGATCCTGAATACAAGAAAGCCATCAACCTCTTCGTTGATGGCCTGTGTAGGAATCCGAGGTGTCAGCAACAGGCCACTACGAGCTGTCCTTTGATTACCACTAGTGAAATAGCAATTAGTTCGGCCACGACCGACGCTGAGTAACTCTCTTTGAATTCGTCATACGCATACTTCCCGCACCTCCGCCCCCAACCCAATGCGGCTCTGATCATTGTTGCCAGACCGGCAATAGTGATGAACCACAAGCGCAATCTATCGCGTTCGCCACCGTTTTGCATAATTGATAATTTTTAGCTGCTCATAAATTTCGCGCTACTTTTGGGGTGCGCCGGCTAGACGGGGCTTTGGTTCGCAACGGCTTGACGCTTTGCTCCGCTAAGGACAAAGACGCAACAGCTCAGGGCACCCTTTGGAGTGCGAGATTTTCGCTAAGCTCGGGCAAAGCCGCATTCCACTCCATCCGCAGACCAAAGCGGCGCCAAGCCGCCGCACTCCCAAATTTGCTAGATGTCGAAGTACATACTGAATTCGAGCGGATGAGGGCGCATTCTCAAGGGTTGAATCTCCTTCTCGCGTTTGTAGCCGATCCAGCGGTCAATCAACCCGGAGGTGAAGACATCGCCTTTGAGCAGGAACTCGTTGTCCGCCTCGAGAGCATTCAGGGCCTCATCGAGCGAGCCCGGTAAGTTGGGAACGTTCTGCAACTGTTCTGGCGAGAGATCGTAGATGTCCTTATCAAGCGGCTCCCCCGGATCGATTCGGTTCTGAATCCCGTCCAGACCCGCAAGCAGCATTGCCGAGAACGCGAGGTAAGCGTTGCATGACGGGTCAGGCGGTCGAAACTCCAATCGCTTTAGCTTCGGACTCGTCGAGAACATTGGGATTCGAATTGCCGCCGACCGATTGCGGGCCGAGTAGGCTAAATTAACCGGAGCTTCAAAGCCCGGCACGAGGCGCTTGTAACTGTTAGTGGTAGGAGCGGCAAAGGCAATGATGGCAGGGGCGTGCTTGAGCAGCCCGCCGATATAGAACAACGCCGTTTCGGATAGCCCCGCGTAACCGTCACCGGCAAAGAGCGGTTTGTCACCTTTCCAAAGCGATTGGTGGCAGTGCATCCCGCTCCCGTTGTCGCCGAAAAGCGGTTTGGGCATGAAGGTAGCCCCTTTGCCTTGTTTCTGCGCCACGTTGCGAACGGTGTACTTGAAGAGTTGCAGGTTGTCAGCGGTGCCGATCAGCGTCGAGTAACGAAAATCAATTTCACACTGACCGGCTGTGGCTACTTCATGGTGGTGACACTCAACCTGAATCCCTACCTTCTTGAGTTCGGTAGCAACTTCACCGCGAAAATCCTGCAACGTATCGAGCGGAGGCAGTGGTACGTAGCCCTCTTTGTTTCGAATGTGATATCCCTTGTTGCCATTCCCATTTTGCCCATTCGTATTCCAGATCGCCTCCGGGCTGTCCAGTGAGTAACCGGCGGTGTGCCCATCGTTATGAAAGTGGACCTCGTCAAAGACAAAGAACTCTGCCTCCGGCCCGAAATAAATCGTGTCCGCGATACCAGTGAATTTAAGATAGTTCTCCGCGCGGCGCCCAACGCCGCGTGGATCAAGCCAGTAGCCCTCCCTGGTGATTGGATCAATGACGTCGGCGATGAGCACCAGGGTCTTCTTACTCATAAATGCATCAAGCCAGTAGCGTGACGGATCGGGGACCAACAGCATGTCGGACTCATGAATAGAAGCCCAACCGCGCAACGATGAACCGTCGAAGCCAAAGCCATCTTCGAATGAACTCTCGCTAAGTTCTTCAATCGGAAAAGTCAGATGATGCCAGGCGCCAACGAGGTCTGTGAAACGGACGTTGACATAGGCAGCCTGCTCATCTTTTGCAAATTTCAATACATCTTTGACACTCATGTTAAGTGCTCCTTATAGTGTGATTAAGATTTCAACACCCAACTCTTGTTCTGACGAATCAGGTCCGAAGGACCGCCAGTTAATAGCCCCGTCCGTGAGGGCGGGGTAGATCTGGGCTAGTTGCGCGAGCGCCGAAGGTGCGCCACGATTTGTTCCGGCCCTTCGGGCCTCTGAGCTAAAGGAGCATAGTGTCCCCGCCCTCACGAACGGGGCTCCTACTGCCGGTCCTTTGGACCTAAACCCCACACCTGGGCCAGTTGGTGCCTGGCTGTGACACTTCGCGCCCCTGGCGCTTTAAACCCAGGCCCTCGTGTCGGCCAAGACCTAAAAAGTAATGCCGTAGTAAACGAAGAGCGCGTTGTTTCCACGTCCGTGGTTTCCCATGCTGTAACCGATATTGAGACAGGCTGCTCTTCGGCAAGGTAAATGAAAACCCGGTGTCACGTAGCCGAATGCGTTCCTGCCGCTAAACCAGTCGGCGACGAAAGTCACCTTCTTCGCGAGCGGTTGTTCGTAGCCAACAATCGCTCCACCCTTTGCTCCCAATCCGTCCGCCAGCCCGGGCAATGCATAGCCACCACCGGTTAATCGCGGTCCGTAATCGGCTTTTACTTTCTTGCTCACTACCGAATAGACAAAACCATAAGTGTCAGCTCCGGCGCGGTGTGCGATCGGCATGTAGAGCAAGCCGCCCGCCGACACCGCCACCCCGGCTTTTTCGTTGTTGTAGAACTGCCACTTCACATTGGGTGAAATGTAAACTGGCTGTTTTTGGCGCAAACGTATCGACGGCTGTAATGTTGACGCCAAGTTCAACGCCCTTGCCGACTCAAACACGGCGCGCGGCGCGTAGATCTGGAACCCACCGTCCGCATGGCTCTTGAAATGCGACAGGAAATCAAATTCCAGGTAGACCTTCTGCTTCGATACCACATCTGTCGAAGGGACATTAAAAAGAGTTGACTGAGCGACCGCTGCAGACTTTGGCAGCAGCAACAATACCGTCGCGCCCAATGCAGCGATGGTCCTGATGATTGATTTGAGGCTTGTGCATTGTTGTAATTTGTCTCCATATAGTCTCTGAACGGACGATGTCAGTGGCCTATCCGTCCTTGCGCCTCCTAAAGCCAAGACGGGTGGGCCATATTTATTTCTCAGGTAGTCGGTAGCAACTCTCGCCGCTAAGGTCATGGTGAAGTAATTGCCCAGACCTGCCCGTTATTGCGATTGATTCCTGCGTGACCTGTCGGTGCTTCACATTAAGAATCCACGAGACCTCAGATCAGAAGTGGATGGACCATTAGATTTCACAAACGCTTTGTGACAAGCCTTATGCCAACACTGCTTGAGGCGCCGATACACTAGCCAAGCGTTGGAGTTATTGAAGAAATCTGCGCTTTTCAGGAAGGACTTCCCAGGCGGGCAGCGGAATGTTCGGATGACATTTTCGTTACCGTCCAAGAGGGTGGACACAAAATTGTCGTTGGCATTGCAGGCCATGATCCACTCGCAGTCGCTCATGCGGGGTCCCATGACGCCGGTACCACCACGCGGTAGCGGTTGTGGGTTTCGCTGCGCAACTAAAACAGTCATATGAGCGACTGCGGGCCGAACCCACCTGCTACCGCGTGGTGTACTGACGTCATGACACCGCCGTGCGAGTGACTGCCCCTGAGTTTTGGTGACACGTTTGTAGCAGCAAGCAATGGCAATAACAAAAACGTCGCGCTCCTTTAGCTTTCACATTGAATAGAGACTGAGATGATTGATGAAACTTCCATTTCAGCTGGCATCGGCCTTCCGGTATAGAAGCTTGCTCCTCAGGCAACTTCGATCGAGCGACAATTTTCAGCAAGCAAATAGCGTTTCAATAGCAGCTCTACCAACGTGACAACACCTGAAAGGCTATCGGACTCCCCGGAAATGGTGACAAACCATCTCGATGCACAACCCGCTCGGCGCTGGCGAACCCAGAGTGAGAAAGCGGTGTTGCACGCCGCAGAACGCTTCGCTGCAAGCCGACCTCTGGCAGATGCGCCGGCGATTTCGCGCGAGTTAAGAAGCTTTCTAAAGGTTGAGGATCAGCGCTTAAAGATCGCGCATCGCTGCGGGGCCTCGGCATTCAAACCGCTGCGGCGCGCAGTTCTCTTCTCGACCTCGTAGTGGAACGCGCCTATCAAGCTACGAACTTGCTCGGCCAGATCCCTGACGAAATCTCTGGTGGAATAAGTGTGCCTTCCGACAAAACTCAAAATGTGTGCGCGGTCGTGGCTCTTGGCGGCTATGGTCGCGGCGAGCTGGCTCCTACTCCGACCTTGATATTCTGTTTCTCTATCCAAACCATCGAGCCCTGCAAACTCGACGACTGGTTGAACAGATTCTGCGATTGCTTTGGGACGCAGGACTTACGGTTGGCCCGAGTTTCCGCAGCGTCAGTGACTGTGTCGTCAGCGGCTCATGCTCTGACCCGCACTTCCAGACCGCTCTGGTTAGTACCCGCCTGCTGGCGGGTTCAAGCAGCATTTACGATTCCTGTTGCAGGCACTGGAGAAGGAGCGTCGCAAGCGAGTTGAGCCTGGATCGCCGCCATTCTGCGCGAGCGAGCTACGAGGTACGCAAAATTTGGCGCCGCGGTGTGCCTCCAGGAACCAAACGTAAAGGAGAGTCCCGGCGGCATCCGCGATCTCCATACCGTACTGTGGGTGGGCTACGCACGGTATGGATGCCGGACGCTTGATGAACTCCGCGATCATGGTGTCATCTCAGAAGCCGAACGAAGAATGGCGCGAGCGTGCAGCCAACTTCATTTGGCGAGTACGTTACGCCGCTCATCTGTCGACGCGGCGAAAGACTGAACGGCTTGCGTTAGACCTCCAAACAACGTCTAGCTCGAGAGTTTGGCTATAAGTCGGGGGCTTATCTAATTGCTTCCGAAAAATTCATGCGGGACTACTATCAGCATGCCCGTGAGTTAAACCAGTTCAGTGAAACGGTGCTCGCGCGCGCGTCCGAGTCTGACAGGAAAGCAAGCCGCGAGTGGGGCCGAAGACTTTCTCGCACTCCTGATGAGGCCGCTCTCAATCAGCAACGGGCGTGTGCAACTGGATGGCGACGCCGGACTTTTAACCAGCAACCCAATGCTGTCTGTTAGATGCCTTCGCGCTGGCCCAGGCCGCGGATGTGCCGTTAAGCCAGACGTTGCGCGATGCAATCCGCCACGAGTCTGCCGGCAGTGGATCGTACCTTCCGTCGTTCACGCTGAAGCTTCGCGTGCTCCTCATGAAACTCCTCGGAAGACGCGGGCGCGGCGGCTACGTCTTGCGCCTGATGCATGAGACCGGATTTCTCGCCCGTTTTGTGCCGGAGTTTGGCCGCATCAGCTTGCTCATCCAACACGACCTCTATCATCACTACACCGCTGGATGAGCACACTCTCAAAGCCGTCGGAAGCGCTCGACGAGCTGTATGCCAGCCAGGACAAACAGCGTGCGCATCTTGCGCACCATCTTCGATGAAATTGAGGATCCGAGCCTGCTTTACTTGTCGATTCTCTTGCACGACATCGGCAAGGGACGCGGACGCGGCCACATCCCCGCGGAGCAAAAATAGCGGAGCGCATCTGCAAGCGTCTTCGGCCCGGGCGAGCTCGATCAGGGATCCCCAGTCGGTCAGCCCGGGTCGGTGGTGGTGCTGCCAAGGTCGTACTGATGGTCAAGCAACACGTCGCCATGGCCCAACTGGCCCAGCGGCGCGACCTCAACGAGCCACGCGTGGTAACGGATTTTGCCGACGCAAATGGGAACGCTCGACGCGCTTAATCTGCTGCTGCTTCTAACCTACGCGGACCTGAACGCTGTTGCTCCCGGCGTCTGGAGCGAATGGAAGAGCACGCTGTTGTGGGACCTCTATCGTCGTCGCGAGGACCGTCTTGACTGGCAGCGATGCGCCTCTCGATGAAACTGACAAAACCGCGCGATATCAAGGAACAAGTAGTAAAAGCCCTGGAGGGATCGCTCGGCACTGAGTGAGGTTGAGCGTCACGTCGCGCTTGTTGCCGGATCGCTATGTCCGCGTCACCCGACCAGCAGCCGCAGCGATTCATCTTCATCTGATCGAGGAACTCAAGTCGGAGGCACCGTCAGTCATTTGCGCGACGCTGGATGCGCTACGGCCGAGAATCTACCGAGCTAACCGTCTGCACCAGAACGATCGACACGGTCTGTGCGCTGACATCGCCCGGAGCGCTCGCCGCGCACGGGATCGAAATTCTGAGCGCGGAGCTCAACACTCGCGAGGACGGCATTGCCCTCGATGTTTTCATGCTGCGCGAAGCGTCCACGCAATCATGCTATAGACACGGAGCGATACCCGGCTATCGAGCGCTCGTTACGTAAAGCCATCGCCGGTGAATCGGATATCGCAGCCCTGGTCAGAACGTTGGCGAACCAGGAATGCGCCCAGGAAGCGAAACTGCACCAGCAATGCTGGCCCGCGCAATCTACCGCAGGTTAGCGTGTGACAATGACGCTTCTGCAATCATCCACCCTGATCGAGGTGCACGCCGTCAGATGAACCGGGGTTGGCGTCTACAAGATCGCGAGCGCGCTCTGCGGCGCTGGCGCTGGACATCGTCTGCGCCAGGATAGCGACTGAAAAAAGTGACGCGCTGGATGTTTTCTACGTCACCGACGGTGAGGGAATGAAACTCTCCCAGTCCAGGATGCAATCCGTAGGGGTCTCTCTCGCCCGAGATGCTTTCTCGAGCGAAATCCCGGTCACCGCTGCAAAGGGGTCCGTGGAGTTACGTCGTCCGGGACTAACAAACCGTAAGGAGAACTTTTGATGAAAAAAGTTGAAGCGATTATCCGACCACACCTTCTGGATGCCGTCCGAACGGCGCTACAGGAATTGGAAGTGATCGGAATGACCATTAGCGAGGTCCAGGGTTATGGACGTCAACGTGGTCATACCGAGACCTACCGCGGAGCTGAATACCAGATTGAGTTTATCCCAAAATCAAACTTGAGGTGGTTGTCCCCGATGAGATCGGAGACGCCGCGATTGATGCAATTATCAGGACTGCTCGCACCGGAAAATTTGGCGATGGAAAAATTTTTGTCGTCCCGCTCGACGACGTAATTCGCATCCGCACTGGAGAGCGTGGCGAGGCAGCAATATGAGTTACAGCGTGTCAACAAACGCCGCGAGCCGCTGAATGTACTCGCGACAAGGTTTTGCTTGGCCTTCAGGAAACCGTCAAAGGTCGAGCGAGAACGCAACATCTGACCCCCAAATCTCTAAGGAGGCTTGCATGATTAAAAGTTGTCTTTATCCCAAAGGTTATCCCGATTACAGCTGCGGCTTCATGATCCCGAATGGCGGCGGTATGGAACCCTGCTGCTGGCAGGGAAGATGGTAGGGGTTGGTTTACTGGTGCTCGGCATTGCGGCCCTGTTTCCGGATTTGATCGGCCTCGGTAAGGTCCTGTGCCGCCGATGCGGAAGTAAAGGGCAATGACATTATCAATCCGCTGAATACTGTTTGGACCCTGGTCGCTGCGTTCCTGGTCTTTGGTATGCAGGTTGGCTTCACCATGCTGGAGGCCGGCTTCTGTCGCTCGCGCGAAACCGTCAACGTCCTGATGGAATGCATCGTCGATACATGTCTCTGCGGCATTCTCTTCTTCGCTATCGGTTTCGCATTCATGTTTAGCCACGGCAACGGATTTATCGGGTACCACTGGTTTTTCCTGCAAGATGTGCCGGCTACTTATGAGGCCAGCGGTGTGGCGTTCCTGGCATTCTGGCTCTTCCAGTTTGCCTTTGCCGATACCTGCTCGACCATCACTTCCGGCGCCATGATTGGCCGCACTGGATTTGTTGGCGACCTCGCTCTACAGTCTTCGCCGTTTCCGGTTTTATTTATCCAATCATTGGTCACTGGGCCTGGGGGCCGGACGGATTTCTTGTGACTATGGGTAGCGTGCGAAACTTTCTGCCGTCTCTTGGAATGAACTTTCACGATTTCGCGGGCTCCACAGTGGTACACACCATCGGCGGCTTCGTTGCCTCTGGCAGGAGCGATTGCTCTTGACCACGCCTGGTCGCAGAGTTCAAGCGCGACGGCGGCGGCCCGATGATGCCGCATGATTTGACCATTGCTGCGACCGGCGGACTACTTCTCTGGTTTGGCTGGTACGGATTCAATCCCGGGCAGCACACTCTCGCGATGGGATTTCGAAGGCATAGGCCGCGTCGCCACCAACACGACACTGCAGCGCTGCGCCGCTGGCCTAACGGCGCCTGGCGTACACCTTTATCGCCACCAAGAAATGGGACGTTAGTTTTACAGATAGGAGTTCCTGGCTGGACTGGTTGCCATCACCTGCCCGTGTTACTGGGTCAGCCCAGGTTGGCTCTATTATTCTGGGCGGAGTTGCTGGAGTGTTGGTCGTTCTCGGCGCGGAGTTGCTGGAATGGTTGCGCATTGGATGATCCGATTGGGGCGGTGCCCGTGCACGGTTTCTGCGGAATCTGGGGGCACGCTATCGCTCGGCCTATTTGCATGCGGCAAATATGGCGCGACTGGACCACTTTGCGCCTGGACAACACCGCGCCGCTAACGGTCTTTTGCACGGAGGCGGGGCCACCAGTGTGCTGAAGGCCCAGGTGATCGGCAGTTTGATCGTTACGGCGGCAACGTTCTCGGTCGCAATGGCGGTCATGTACGCGATTAAAGCTGCCGGCATTCTTCGGGTGTCCCGCCGAGGGTGAGAACTATGGTCTGGATTTGCACGAACACGGAATTTCGGCTTATCCGGAATACCTTATCTCGGCGATGGGAGACCCGCCGGAATGGTCCATAGGGAGATAGATAAGTCCAGCGTAAGAAGCTCGGCCCACTTCAGCGCAATTGAGCCAATAGCGTAATCAATTTGATCTGGCCGGCCAGCATAGAGAGACCGCGCTGGTCCAAGCGCGGTCTCTCCGCTGCTGCTACAAGTCTTTTGAGTGCAGCGACTGACGACCCCAGCGCGGCGGCTATGTCAGGGACCCGCTGTCGCCGCTTTGGCTCCCTGGACACTTAACGGGCACTCATGCAGTTTAGAGTACAAGCTTCAGCGGCTGTGTTAGGATCCGCTCCGGAGGGTTGACCTGCCGTCAATGGAACTGACCCAGCTGGAATTCTTTCTAATGGTGGTTGAGGAGAGCAGCTTCCAAAAAGCGTGCGGTGCGCTTATTTCGCACTCAGCCCAGCGCGCGGCGCATCGCCATCCGGCGTCTCGAGGAGGAGATTGGCGCCCCGCTTGACCGTTCGCAAAAGACTCCAACGCTCACGAGACGCCGGGGAGCTTGTTTGCGATTACGCAAAGCGACTTCTGGCATTGCGCGATCAGGCGCATGAACGTCGTCTCTGAACTTCGTTCCCTCGAACGTGGTCGCGCGTCGCGGCATTGGTGCCAACGAAAGCACGTCGCTCTATCTCCTGCCTCATCTCATTCTTGAAGTATCGAGAGCAGCATCCAAATGTGAAGGTCGAAATCTTTCGCCATGTGTCGAGCGTTTGCCCCGTGAGGTCCTGGATCGAAATGTGGATTTCGCCGTACTGGCGTTCGAACCCGTGGACGACGACCTCGAATCCTTCCCCCATATTGCAAGATGAACTCGTGCTGATCATGAGGCCCGACGACCCGCTCGCAGCAGCGGGATTCGCTGAAGATTGAAGAACTCGGTGGGCAATCATTTGTAGCACACAACGTCAAACTGCCTCGAGGCACAAAGTTGTGGAAACCTTTGAGCAACACCACACCCCACTAAACATCACGCTCGAGCTGGCGACGGTGGAGACCATCAAGCGCTTCGTTCAACTGAAGATCGGCCTCGCGTTTGTCCCGCGAATGTGTGTCGCCGAAGAGTTGACCGCGGACGCTCGCAACCGTTCCCGTTCCAGAGCTGAGCTTACTTCCGAACGCTGTGGGTCACCCACCGACGCACGACTACGCTCTCCCATGCCGCCGGGCGCCTTTCTAGAGATATTGCACCAGCACGCCAGCAGATCACCTGGGAAGCAATGCTGAGACGGTATCGAGACGCGATTCCTGCATGAGATCGAGCCATCTGAAGCACCAGCTTCCGCGGAAAAGTAAGCTCAGGATCGGGGAACCGAGTTAGAAATAATCGACTGCTTGCCACGGCATTCGCCGGGTCAGCCGGATTTATCCTTCTATAAGAATTATGGTTTTGACATAACGCCTGCCTTTCGGATATCGCTGACGGAAATCGCACGCTTATTATCGCAGGCTGTAAGAACATCTGATCGAGTGGGAGACAGACTGCCGACGCTTGTGTATTTGAAGGGACGGTATTGCAACAATTTCTCAGCAGGATCACACTATGGACAAAGCCGGCGCAATGGTGGGCCTTTCACCCATTGTTGCGAAGAACATGACACCTGAGCAAGCCGAAGCGAGAAAGCTGGCGACATTTCTGGAAACGGGACAAACGCTGGCCGGCACCTTCGAACTCAAAGAAGCACTGTCTCGGATTCTGGCAACGCCTCGACCATCATCACGGCATGATTCGTGGGTCAGTGATGCTGCTGGCCGAAGATACGAATGAATTGCGCATTGTCGCGTCTCACGGTTTGGACTGAAGACGGGGCGCGGCGCGTCAAATATAAAATTGGTGAAGGAATCACAGGTCGGGTCGCCGAAACGGGCAAACCAGTAGTTGTCCCCGCAGAGTAGAGTCGTGAGCCTTTGTTCTCGGATCGTCTCAAAGCGCCGCAAGAAGACACTGAAGACTCAGGAGCTTAGGTTTTATCTGTGTGCCAATCCTCGTCAACCGAAAACCGGTCGGCGTGCTCAGCGTTGACCTGAAATACAAGTGGACCGCGACTACGAACGCGCCTCCAATTTCTGGCGATTATTGCCACGATGATAGCGCAAGCGATCGTCGGACATTCGCTTGAGGCTGACAAACAGCGTCTTGATCGACGAAAACACCCACCTGCAAGCAGGAACTGCGCGAACGCCGCCATGACTTTGGCCGCATCATCGGCAGGCCTGGGTGGTCCGTTGCGCCAGGTTGTGTGAGCAGGTGACCGGTTTGCACGCGCGAACACCGCCAGTGCAGCCGTTGCGCGGCGAATGATCGGGTACCGGCAAAGCAGAGTTGATCGCAAACCATGCTATTCACTCACAAATTCGTTTACGGTCGGCTAAGCTGCGTTCATCAAGGTCCAGCTGCGCGGCGCTGCACGCACCGAAGCTTTTTGATCGAATCTGAGTTGTTCAAGGTTTGCGAAAGAGGCGCCTTTCACCAAGGGCTCAGGTACGCAAGAAGGGCCGCTTCGAGCTGGCAGAGGGGGGCACCCTCTTTCTTGATGAGGTTGGCGACCCTGAACGTAATAAGGCGACGCAAAATCAAGCTGCCTCACGGGTTCTGCAAGAAAGAGAGTTTGAAACGGCTGGGCGGCACGGAAACAATCAAGGCCCCCATATGTCCGCCTGGTCCTGCCGCAGCCATAACCAAAGAGACATCGAGGAGGGCGATTGCCGAAGGGGCACCTCGCGCAGAGCTTGGCGTACTATCCGCCTCCAACGCGTTTGCGCCATCTTCGTGCCCCACCCTCCTAGCGATCGTAAATCTGACGGTCCCATTACTCGCCGATCACTCTCGAAAGAGTTCGGCGCGCGAAACATCACAAAAGCATCCGGGCGCATCTCATTTTAACGATTGACGGCCTTGCCAGTTATCTGGCGCATGGCAATATTCAGGAACTGAAAACTTATCATCTGGGGCAGACTAAGTGTTTTGGTTTACACAGAGTCCAACATTATTCCACAGGACGCATCATCACCACCACCCGACGCTGCAGAAGCTTGTGGAAGGTTCAGGCCCCTGATCCACTCAATCTCGCTCCAGATCAAACGGTCAAGTCGTTTTCCAAGGTACTAGAACTAATTATTGATGCCCCTAAACAACCCACAGTGATGTGTGAGAACAGCGAAAATTTATCGGCTGCGGAAAGAATCGTAGGATACGCCAAAGTTGTATCGGTTGATTTTGACCACTTCTAACGCTGATAAATATCAAACGCGGGACGCTCGCCACTTCGTCTGGCTTCGGACCGGGTACAGCAGAATCGCGGGAACCTGGAGCTTTCAGCTGCTGTGCTTTCAAATCCATAGTGATAACGGCATTGGTGCGCTGGCACGGACGCCGAGGCGTCTTCGAGACGTCACGAGCCAATGAATGTGAATTGCAGTTTATCGCCTTGCCCGGGCTTTACGGTCGCGAAAAAGTCTGCGCCATTCACGTCTGCATCGAAACAAAGTTGGACGAAGATCCTTCCAGGTACGGCTCCTCGGCAATTACTTTCATCTCTTGCCCTTAGCGTGACGAATGAAGAAACTCAACCGGGATGGAGTGCTCTGGTTTGGCTGCGGCTGACCGGCAAGGTGAGTCGACCGCGCATCGCTCAGCGCGCCTGCGATAACGCATTCGCTCTTTCAACCCCACCACTTTGCGAGCAGCGTTTGATCGATACAGCTTCGTGCAGCTGATCGGTGAAGCGCCCGCGGGCTTGCAACCGATTCTTCGCCAGCGAGTTAAGGTTATCGCACGCCAGCGAGCTTGAGCTGATGCCGCTTTACTTAGGCGCAGAGAGAAGTTCTCTACGCGTATGGCTTTCCCGGCAGGAACCTCTGGCAACTGGTGCATCGCAAGAAGGACTGCGGACCTGCCGGGTTTTGAAGGAAGATCATCTACACGAACGGTTACGTCGCCATGGCGACAGCCCATCCGAAAAAATTGGCACAGCCTCTTCGGAAGGCGGGCAGAGCACTGCTGGGGCGACTGTTCCGGTAGCTGAAGCTTGCGCGAAGCCTCCACGGGCACCTGATATCACACGAGGAATTACGCCGGACGTGAAGGATTCCGAGTTTCCACATCAGCACATTGCCGCCCGGCGAACATATATCAACGAACAGAGCGTTTGCGTATTGGGTGCTCTGGCAAAAGCAAACCATCGAAAATCATTCTGGCTCCGGTCTCCTGAGAGAACGCTTCGAGGGGGCTGCTCGACCGCTGCGCGACCTGCTCTGCGCACGCTTGCCTCCGCGGTGCTTTGCCGATCTGAGTAGCTACGGGTGGCGAGCTACAGAAACAAGTGATCGACGGAGCCAGCTATGTGCTTCCGCATGCGCCGAGAACCTCACGTCGATACAAGCGCCCGGGGCGACGCGTTAGATTCACTCGCGCCATTTGATCCTCTGGTATGCGGACCGGCGGCGTTTGAGCATTGTTTGGGGGATGGCCTTACCGCTGCGGGGCCTACGTGCCTGAAGCCGGGCGCACCCTGCGCGGTTACTACGCGATGCCAAGATCGCTTTACGGGGCGAAGCCGTTTCGGTTTGCGTTGGACCAACGTAACACTGGTTGAGGAGGATTTTGAATGTCGAGGCTGGGGTTTGAAACTGGAACAACGTCCATCGAGGAAAACTCTTCAAGACGCTGGAACTCGACACGATGAGTTGCTCGCCTAAAAGCCTTCCTCGGCCAGAAGAATGCGACCGATCAACCCCCAGCTCTACGGCGACGACGCAACTCGGTGGCGCCTTAATTCCACTCCTCTTGCGCGCCACTCCTGCGCGTCGTCTGCGCCTTGGCGTCACCTGTTCGCAACCATATTCACCACGGAGACGAGAGCAGTCGAGTCAAACGCTGTATGCCATTTGCCGATTCAAGTATCGCCGTCCCTCGGATTGATGAAGTAGAGGAACTTGCTGTCGAAATGGATATCCGCAAGATAGGGCGGGGGCTCGACGGGCGGCGGTCGCTTCGAGTTGGGACGCCCGCATGATCTCCGGTGGTGCGTCGAGACTTGCCGCGCTCTCCGCTTGAGTGCACGCTGAACTTCCTTCTCAACCCGCTTCGAGTTTTTCGCTGCAGTTGACCAGAAGAGATAGAACACGTCGCATTATCAATATAACGATAGATCATGGGGTTCCCATTGTGTTCCTGCTTCATGGCTGAGCAGATCCTGAAAAATATCTGATCTTGGCCAGGTCAAGCATCTGAACGCTTCCAAAACCTCGCTGCGATCCGCAGGTGCGTAAGAGATAAATGCCAGCTTGTATACGACAAAGTTTTGATGAGTGTTGAGGCTTGCATCGGTGGCAGTGGCCTGAGGCACAACCGAGACTTTGAAATTGAATTTGACGTGGCCCATGGGAACGCCATGCCGGCTGACAGTAAGCTTGCAGTTAATACTACGAGGCTTGAAAGTTTCGGGCACGGAGACACCAAGCTCTAACGATGTAATCTCACCTGAGCCAGTCTAACGATTGCGACGGTTCGTCAATTTCAAGGCCGGGCATTTCAAGATAGAAGCCCAGTTTTTCTCCCCGCGCGATCTCTCCGAGTTTCTTCGAACCGCGCTCAGCCGTGTCCCTGTCCGCCTGTTTCGCCGAATCTCCGCCAACAGCGGGGCTTGCTCCGGGAGGTGCGCGAAGGCTTGAACAAGGAAGGCGTTGCCCGGGGCTGCTTCCATGCGGCGCGAACACCGTGCAATGGACGTCTTCGTCCGTCTGCCCCTTCGCCCCCTAATATGAGCGCAGACAGCTTGCTCTCCGCGATGCCCATTTTCCGCAAGTTCGCCACTTCAATCGGGTCATACTTGTCGGTCGCACCGCTCTTTACCAGCCCCCCTTACCGCGCCCTGTATTGCTGACCACAGTGCGACCGATGCAATCGCTAGAATCCGCAATTACGGCGGCGAGGATCCAGGGCCAGTTACTTGTGGTGCCTTGATAATCCGTCGTGGTCGAAGGCGATGTTTGGGGCGATGGAAGCGGAGATCCATCTGGAGTGGCTTCTGGAGAGCTCGTAACAATGACGTTGGCTGAAGGTGTTGGGGAGGCGAACGCGGAAGGTGCGGGCGAGGGAGATGATATCAACGAGGGCGACGGCGACGGCGACGGGAGCGGCGTAGCTGTTGGCTTGGAAGTAGGTGTTGCACTTGGCGTTGGTGTTGCACTTGGCGTTGGTGTTGGCTTTGGCGTTGGTGTTGGCTTTGGCGTCGGTGTTGGCTTTGGTGTTGGCTTTGGTGTTGGCTTTGGCGTTGGCGTTGGTCTTGGCGTTGGTGTAGCGGTTGGCTTTGGCGTTGGTCTAGGTGTGGGCCGTGGCGTTGGTCTAGGTGTTGGTCTTGGCGTTGGTGTAGCTGTTGGCCTTGGCGTTGGTCTAGGTGTTGGCGTTGGTGTTGGCGTGACGGGAGCGACGATGCCATCATTAGGAGAAGTCACTCGAGACCTACAGCTCTTCGAGCATTTTCTGCCAAAGCCGACAAGTTCCAGCGTTACGGTCACGGACTTTTCCCGAATACCTTTCGTACTCAACCACATTGTGGGCGAGCCCTGTCCCTTAATGATCTCGCCCGCGGAGGCAGACCAAACATATTTCGGTTTAACGCCGCGCGTGCCGCCCTTCCATTCTGCCGTGTAACTCACTTCGCGTCCGGCGACAACGGACTGTGGACAGCTCATCGCCATCGACGGACAGACAGGCTCTTGTTGGTTAGTTGATTTCGGAAACTGTTTTTGGAAGAAGATGATCAGGCTGTCTTCACTTTTTCAGCGGATGCTTCAGTGCGAAGTTGGCAGGCGGACGCGTGGAACGCAGCACGCATG
>ERZ1370068.8127-contig-7004_pt1 | contig 40561 bp, 49 predicted proteins | sample MGYA00561227_ERZ1370068 | MGnify/ENA primary metagenome ERZ1370068 (study PRJEB38410, sample SAMEA6850437) | metagenome | study: Metagenomic assessment of the ecological functions of the soil: analysis of the soil microbiota associated with the... | reverse complement strand
GTATGCTTCACAGTTCAGTTACGTATTGCTGCCGGCCCGGTGCAGCGCCAGCCAAACGCACCGGCGCGTCCTCGCGATGGGCGAGCCACTCAAACGCCAACCGCCGCCGCAGGGCGCCACCACGATAGCGCGACTCGGGAAGCCCAGCGGGCGGCCAGCTCACGCGGAAGGCGACGTGATCCACACGGCGTTCGTCGCTGCTCAGATCGAGAGCCAGGCCCCAGCGTCAGTCGCGGCTCCGATGGCGACGGCGAGCCAGCGCAGGCGGCTGGACCGACCGCACCTTCACCACCTCTGGGCTGCGCCGGCAAAGGCGGCCTCCGGGTCGCCCGACCGCCAGCCGGTGGGTGAACGCCACGTGAGGTTGCCGCCCAGCGCGCTGGGAACACCGCCGGCGGCGCGCCGCGGCCAGCGCCGCGTCGCCATCGGGCTGCGCGCGGCCAGCGGCTCCACGGAGTCCGCGCGCAGATCTGCTCGGCGCCGCGTCGCGGCGCACGTGCGCGAGGCCGGGCCGCCACCGCGGCGACGCCGGCGCGTCCCCACCCGCAGGCCACCAGATCCTCAGAGAGGATCGGACGCGCGGACCTTCATCCCCTGGATCCGCATCCGGTCAGTGGGCATGTGTGCCAGGTCGCGCACGTCGGCGCCGGTGACCACGGCGGCCACGCCCGGCGCCTGCCAGGCGCGTGTGGTATTCTCGAGGTGGCGCACCCGGGCGCATGCGCATGGGTGGGCGCACGACGCCACGTGGACGACTCCCGCCATCTCGGAATGTCGGGCAAGTGTCGGTATGGCGGCCGATGCCCGGGAGGAGCACGCGCGACCTCCACGCGCTTCATGCCTCGGCCGATATACGGCGCGCCGTCCATCGTGCCGCCGGGCGGTCCGCCGTGTGGGTCGTCGCTCATGCGAGGGGACATGCTGGCATGAGCGCCATGCCCCGCCGGGTCGCAGTCGTCATCCGCCTCTCCCCGCCAGCGCTCCTGCACTGCCCGATCCCGGCGAGCGCGACCTCGTGGCGGTCCGGCGCTGCCGCGGCATCAGCGCAGGCGCTGGTGGTGCGCGGGCTCCTCGACCCAGCATGGGGATCTCGTCCACGGTGCTGCGGGGGTAACACTCGTCTCCCTCGCTCCAATCCCGTTCAGCGTGGGCGCGCAGGGCGAGATCGCCGTGCCGGTCCACAGTTCGACGTCCCCGCGCCCGCGCCGCCTCTCTCCCGCCGCTAGCCCGCCGCCGGCTCAGGCGAGCCGCGCCCTTTCCCGTCGCGCAGCATGAGGTCCACCGTCTCCGCCGCGGTGGGCGCGCGTGTCCGTCGTGGTCTTGCCCACGCCGGGGATGCCGGAGTCAGCCACGCCGTCGGGCATGCGTCAGCGATAGAACTTGCTCGGGGTCGGGATCGCTCCTTGGCGTTGAACGAGCGCCCCAGCTCCTTGGCCTCGTCCGTGTGGTAGTAGTTCGCGACCAGGTGGTCGATGGTCGACGCGGCTCAGCCCGGTGACGCCGTTGTGCCGCGCGTGGAAGGCCGCCTTGAGCGCGGCGAGCGCCTGCGGCCCGCGCTTCTTCAGCTCCTCGCACAGCGCCTCCGTGCGCGCGCTGCAGCTCCGCGTGCGGCGCCACCTCGTTGACGAGGCCCCAGCGCCTGCGCCTCCTTCGCGGTGTACTTGCGGTTGAGGTACCAGATCTCCTGCGCGCGCTTCCGGCCCACCGAGTCCTCGAGGTACCAGGTGCCGAAGCCCGCGTCGTAGGAGCCCATCATCGGGCCCACCTGCCGGAACGTCGCCTGCTCGCTCGCCACCGTCAGGTCGCACATGTTGGCGAGCACGTTGCCGCCGCCGACCGCGAAGCCGTTGACCATCGCGATGACCGGCACCGGCATCATGTCGATCAGCGTGTAGAGATCCACCACCGGCGGCACGTTGTGGTAGTGGAGCATGCCGTCGTTCTGGCTCCTTCTCGCCGCCGATGCAGAAGAAGCGGTCGCCCGCGCCGGTGAGCACCACCACGCGCACCTCGGCGTCGTGCGCGCGCCTCGTTGAGTGCCTGGATCATCTCGAGCACGGTCTGGCGCCGGAAGCGTGTTGCCCTTGTCGGGCCGGTTGATGGTGAGCCAGGCGACCTGGTTCTTCACCTCGTAGAGCACGTCGCGCGTACGCCATTGCGCGCGCAGCTCCTCTCGGTCGGCAGGTCAGGCGGCGGCTGAGCTTGAACAGCCGCGCGCGCGTTCTGCGTCGTCACGTCGCCGAGCGCCTCCGGCGTCGCGCCGCGCAGCCCGGCCACGTGCGCCGCGGTGCATGGCGACGTACGCGCGGCTCGTTGCGCTGTCCCGCGGTGCGGATGCGGGCGGCAGGAACGGGACAGTCGGTCTCGACCACCGAGGCGGTCCGCGGGCACGAAGCGGGCGACGTCCGGGCAGCGCGCGCGCGTTCTTGTAGGTCACCGGCCCGGCCAGCGAGATCAGGAGGCCCGAGATCGAGGCAGCGCTCGGCGACCTCGACGTCGGCGGAGAAGCAGTGCATGACCCCGCCCACCTCGCCCACGCGCTCCTCGGCGAGGATGCGCCAGCGCCTCCGGATGCGCGTCGCGGCAGTGGATGACGACCGGCTTGCCGAGCGCCGGCGCCGATGGCGAGCTGGCGGCGGAAGACGCGTGTCCTGGACGTCGCGAGGCGAGAGGTTGCGGAAGAAGTCGAGCCCCATCTCGCCGAGCGCCGACCACCTGCGGCCGAGCCGCGCGCGAGCCGCTCCATCGCCTCGAAGTCGGCCGTCGGTGGCCTCGGCCGCGTCGTGGGGATGAATGCCCACCGTGGCGTAGACGTCCGGCATGCCGGTCCGCCAGCGCCACCGCGGCGCGGTTCGTCTCGCGGTCGGTGCCGATCGTCACCATGCCCACGACGCCGGCGGCGCGGGCGCGCTCGAGCACGGCGTCCAGGTCCGCGGCGTAGCTCGGGGACGTGCAGATGGGCGTGAGTGTCGAATAAGCGGTCATCGGGTGAATCATAGCCGATCGGCGGAGAACGCGCGAGCCAGACGAGCGCGCCGTCACGCTCGTCGTTCCGGCGCCGAAGACTTGAGCAGCGCGGGCTCGGCGCGCCGCGTCGCGGCCCACGGCACAGGAGCACGCGCGCCACTGCGTCGAGGGCGCGCGCGCCGGTGCGGTCACTACGGCGTCACCGTGAAGCGAGAGCCGGCCTGATGAGCTGCCCGGAGGCCGTCAGCACGTCCACGCGCGTAGCGTCCCGGCGAGCGGCGGCTGCAGGTCGGCTCGTGCGCGACCACGTGCGAAAGCCCTCGGCGCGGCCGCCCAGCACCGGGGACAGCGGCGACGCGCGCGATGATCCGCCCGTCGCTGCCGCCAGACGTGCTCGATCGCCTCGGCGCAGCCCCGCCGGCGCGTGCACCGCGGTGTACGCGGCGAGCGCCGCCCCACCCGGCCACCGTCTCGCGCCGGACCGAGCCCGATACCGGATCCACCGGCTCGAGGTTCTCGACGTCGCGCGCGGCCGCCGTTGTCGCGCGAGGAAGAGCGGCGCCGGCGGCACCGCAGCACGCGGCCGGCCCAGACCGCTGCCACTGCGACCAGGGCCACCGCGATCGCCAGACTGCATGCGCGCGCGCGCCCAGCCGGTCCACGTCGCGGCGGGAGCGCGGCGTGAGCGCCGAGCACGGCGAGCGCGGCGCTGCCTAGCAGCGCCATGATGCGGCCGCACGCCGACCAGCGGCAGCGCCACGTTGAGGCGCGGCGAACATCGAGAACCCGAGGACAGGTGCGCTGCATCCACCCGCGCGGCCCGGGCGCACGCGCGCGGTACCAGCGGATCGACCGCGGTGACCAGCGCCGCCGCCGCCACCCCGCCCAGGAACAGCGCGTTCGGCCGACGCGAGCGTCGCGTCGCGAACCCAGTAGGCGGGCAGCACGAAGAGGAGGAGGTTGTGGTAGAGCGTCTGGATCGTGTACTCGGCGGCGCTCACCACGAGCGCCGGCCGTGCGTCTCGAGCGGCGCGCGCGCCTCCGCGAGCACCGCGACGACAGAGCCACGAGGAGCAGCAGGTAGCCCACGATCCAGCCCACGTGCGGCAGGCCGCGCCGGAACACGAAGAGCGTGGCGAGGCCCAGGACCAGCGACGCAGATCGACGCGCCCCACCGGCAGCGCCAGCCAGCGCCACGGCCACGCGCCGCGCCTGTGGCACCGCGGTCACGCCGGCGCTCATCCCGCGCGCGCGCCAGTAGACGAGGAAGCACGCGATGGTGAACAGCAGTCTGCAGCGACGGTCAGCACGCAGTCGAACAGCACGCGGACCACGAAGTGGTTGAGCTGCGGCTCGAGCTTGAAGCGTGAGGCCGAGGCCGAGCACGCGCCGAGACGAGAAGGACGATGAGCACGAGCACGACGTCCAGAAGATCTGCCGGCGGCGGTCCCGGCGTGAGCTCGATGGCGCGCGCCCCAGCGGTCACGAGGTGGCGCCCTCCAGCACGACGACCGAGTCGATCGACGCGCGAATGCGCACGAGGAAGACGACCGAGCCGAGGGTCGGCCAGCACGGAGGCCAGCAGGCCGCCCGCCACGCTGGACCGGCCGGGCCCGCTCAGCGCCAGCCCACCGCCAGCGGCACTGCCACCACGGCGTAGATGACCAGCCGCACGCACGATGAGGCGCGGCCAGGCCGCGCAGCGCCTTCGCGAGCACGATCTCCACGTAGGTGAGCGGGCAGGCCGCGACTTGACGCGGGCCAGCGCGCAGATCACCGCCGCCACCACCAGCGGGTCGAAGAAAGCCTGCAGCACGAAGCCGATGCGCGAGGGCTGATGGCTCTGGTCGTCGCGGAGCCGCCGAAGAACTCGAGGTAGTTGAGCATGAGGTGGCCGGGCAGCCACACCGTCAGCGCGATCAGCGTGAACGAGGTGGAGGTTGGCGGCCGAGCAAGCGGCCCGTCTCGCCGAGGACGGCCCCGCACCTATTTGACCTTGGCGCCCGAGGGGACGTCCTTGTCCAGCGCCAGCAGCGCCGAGCGTGCCCTCGCTGCGAGCGCGGCGAGCACCATGCCGTTGGACTCGACGCCCATGAGCGTGGCCGGCTCGAGGTTGGCGACGATCGACCACCTTGCGGCCGACCACGACCTGCCGGCGCGTAGTGCTCCGCGATGCCCGCCACCAGCGTCCGCGTCTCCTCGCCCAGCTTCACCGTGAGCTTGAGCAGCTTCTTCGACTTCGGCACGTTCTCCGGCGGCGAGCACCTCCGCCACGCGGAGATCGACCTTCTGGAAGTCGGCGATGGTGATGCGCCGGCGACGACGGCGTCGCCGTCGGCGCGTCGGCGGCGCTTCGCCGGATCGGCCGTCTTGACCTCCACTCGCGGGAAGAGTCCGGAGACCTTGCTGACCGGCGTGCCCGCGGCGAGGCCGCCCCCACTCGGCGTCGGCCAGCCGCGGCGCGCGCGGCGCCGATCGCCGCGCGGATCTTCGCCCGCGGCCTCGGGCAGGAACGGATCGAGGACGATGCCGAGGCAGCGCAGCGACTCGCGCGAGCGTCCAGAGCACGGTGCGCAGGCGCTCGGCCCGCGCGGGATCCTTGGCCAGCGCCCACGGGGCCTGCGCGTCCACGTAGCGGTTGACGGCGCCGATGAACTCCCAGATGGCGGCGAGCGCGCGCTGGAAGGCGAACTCGTCCATGGCCTTGGCCACGTCGCCGCGCGCCCGCGCCCAGGCCTGCGGCCAGCGGCGGTCTCCTCGGGCGCCGGCGGACCGGCGCGCGGGCACCGCGCCGCCGCCGAAGCTCGCGATCGACGGTCGTCGCGCGGCTCACGAGATTGCCGAGGTCGTTGGCGAGGTCGGCGTTGAGCCGGCCGACCAGCGCCTCCTCGCTGAAGTCGGCGTCGAGGCCGAAGGTCATCTCGCGCAGGACGAAGTAGCGGATGGCCTCGCGCCCGTACTTGTCGGCGAGCGTCCAGGCGCCCACGACGTTGCCGACGGACTTGGACATCTTGCCGCCGCTCGCACGCGACCAGAAGCCGTGCACGTCGCAGGCGCCGATAGAGCGGAATGCCCGCCGCCCACAGCATGCGTCGGCCAGTAGACGCCGTGCGGCTTCACGATGTCCTTGCCGATGAGGTGGATGCCCGGCCAGAAGGTCCGGTACTGCTCGCCGTCCGGATAGCCGAGCGCGGAGATGTAGTTGATGAGCGCGTCGAACCAGACGTAGGTGACGTAGCTCGTCGTCGAAGGGCAAGGGGATGCCCCACTCGAGCCGAGCTCCGCGGCCGGCTGATGGAAAGATCCTGCAAGGGTTCGCGCAGGAAGCCCAGCACCTCGTTGCGATAGCGGTCCGGCTGGATGAAGTCCGGGTGGTCCTCGAGGTGCTTGATCAGCCGCGCCTGGTATTTCGACATCCGGAAGAAGTAGTTGTCCTCCTTGATGAAGGTGAGGGGCGTCTGGTGGTCGGGGCACTTGCCGTCCACGATCTCCTTCTCGGTGTAGAAACGCTCGCAGCCATAGCAGTACTGGCCGCCGTACTCGCCGAGATAGATCTCGCCCCGGTCCCAGAGATCCTGGAGGATCGCCTGGACCGACCTTCTCGTGGCGCGGCTCGGTGGTGCGGATGAAGTCGTCGTTGGTGATGCCCGAGCCGCCGCCATGTCTTCCCGGTAGAGCGCCGCCGATCCGCGTCGGCGAACGCCCGCGGCGTGATCCCGCCTTGGCCGCGGCCTGGGCGATCTTGTCCCCGTGCTCGTCGGTGCCGGTGAGGAACCACACGCGATCGCCGGCCAGGCGCCGGTAGCGGCACATGGCGTCGGCCATGATGGTGGTCCCCGCGCTGCCGAGGTGCGGCGGGCATTGAGGTAGTAGATGGGCGTGGTGAGGTAGAACGCTCGCTGGCTCATGCGCGCGAGCGGCCGGCCGTCACTCCGGCTTGACGTGCGGCGCGCCCCTCCCACGTCACCTGGTCCAGCGGCACCTCGGCCTCGGTGCCGTCCTGGAAGCCCACCACCACCGCCTGCTTGAGCACGCGCAGCGACTTGATCCTGCCCGGTCATGCAACCCGAGCCCCCGCACTCCGCCTGGCAGGCGCTGCCCACCTTGGGTAGGCGCCGGCGCAATTCCTCGTAGGTGGAGAACTCGTAGAGGAGGCAGCACTTGAGCCGGCCGCAGTTGCCCAGGAGGCGGCTGTCGGTGAGCGGCATGTCCTGGCCCTTGGCCATCTTCACCGAGATGGGGTCGAACTTCTTCAGGTGGGACGAGCAGCAGAGCTGCCGCCCGCAGGGCCCGATGCCGTCCATGAGCTTGGTGGTGTCGCGGGCGCCGATCTGCTTCATCTCGATCCGCGCGTGGAACTCGTGGGCGAGATCGCGCACGAGGTCGCGGAAGTCCACCCGCTCGTCGGAGTTGAAGGCCACCGTGACCCGCCGGCTCGCCGACTCGATGGCCACGTCCACGATCTTGATCTGGAGCCCCGGCTCCGCGCCAGCGCGCTGGCTGGTCTCCACCCCGCGCACCTCGCGCTGGCGTCGCTCGCCGCCACTCCTCGGCTTCCTCGGCGGTGGCCGCCCGCACCACCCGGCGGTAGAGCCGGTCGCTTCCTGAACTCGGGCAGGGGCCGCCGGGGCGCCGCACCTGGCCCACCGCGGTGCTGCCGCCCGTCTCCCACCACGCCGAAGTCGCCCACGTGCAGCTCGACGTCGGTGAGGAGATAGTCCTCGGCCATCAGCGGCTCGCGGAGCCGGATGCCGATCAGGTAACGCCGTCGCGATGTCTTGGTCCATGGCTATCTCATGCCGCCGTGGCGAGGCGGCTCAGGAGCATTTCGACGGAGAGACGGGGCGAGACGTTGCCGGCGATGGCCACCCGGGCCTCGCGGCAGGCGGCGAGCGCCCGCACGATCTCGTCCAGCGAGAGCGCGGCGGCGCGGGCCGCACCGCGTCCGCGCGCTCGGCGAAGACCAGCGGCGGGGCGATGCGCCTGGGCGCGCGAGAAGGTCCCGGTACCAGAGCCAGCAGGTCTCGACCACGGTTTCCGCCGCCTCGCGGTCGCGGCCCAGGGCCTCGCCGCGCGGCGAGCACGGCGTCGCCCCCGCCCGCCTCCGCCTTCGCGAGCAGCTCGAGCGCGCGCGCGCGCGCCTCGCCCCGGCCGTCGGGCAACAGCGCCAGGGTGCCCTCCGCGGGCGCGGGCAGGAAGCGCACGATCTGGCAGCGCGACAGCACGGTGGCGGGCAGCGCGCGCGGCTGGGCCAGGATGAGGACGATCACCGTCCGCGCCGGCGGCTCCTCCAGCGTCTTGAGGAAGGCCTGCGGCGTGGCGAGCGTCATCCGCTCGGCCTCGTCCACGATGAAGACCTTCACCGGCGCCTCGGCGGGACGCAGGGCGGCCAGCCGCTCCAGCTCGCGGACGCCGTCCACGCGGTGGGCCAGGGCGCCCTTGGGATTCGACTCCGGGCGGCGTGGGCTGGATCACGTGCACGTCGGGGTGCACGCCCCGCGCCACGCGATCCGCCACCGTCCGCGCGGCGGTGCCCGCATTCCGGGTCACCAGCGCGGTGGCTAAGGCCAGCGCGGCGGCCTTGCGCCCCGAGCCCGGCGGCCCCACGAAGGCATAGGCGTGCGCGACGTGGTCGGTGGCCAGCGCGTGGCGGAGATGCTCCACCGCCTGGCGGCTGGCTGGCGAAGCTCCGCGAAGAGCTCTCCTCCGCGGGTGGCCGGGAGGCGATCCGCTCAGGCGCCATGGCGCGGCTCCCGGCGCCCGAGCGCCTCGTCCACTCCGCGCGCGATCTGCGCGTGCAGGCGGTCCGGCATCGGCCGCCGCGTCGAAGCACGAGCACACGGCGCTTGTCCGTCGCGAGCGATCTCCAGATAGCCCTCCCGCACGCGGCGATGGAAGTCGAGGTCCATGCGCTCGAAGGCATCGAGCGGCCGGCCGGCGATGCGCCGCATTCCCGCAACGGGATCGAGGTCGAGCAGCGAGGGTGAGATCGGGCATGAGCCCACCGGTGGCCAGGGCATTCAGCTCTCCGATGGTCTGGAGATCCAGCCCCTGGCCGTAGCCTTGATAGGCCAACGTGGCGTCGGTATACCGATCCGAGAGGACCACGGCGCCGCGCGCCAGGGCGGGACCGATTACCTGGCTCACGTGCTGCTGGCGCGCAGCCATGAAGAGAAAGGCCTGGGTGAGCGGCGTGGGGCGCGAGCCTTCCCCTCGAAGTGCCTGCGAATGGCGATACCCAGCGGAGTCCCGTCAGGCTCGCTCGTCTCCACCACCTCGAGGCCCCGCACGCGGAGCCGCTCGGCGAGCCGTCGGCACTGGGTGGTCTTACCGGAACCCTCGACGCCCTCGACCGTGATGAGCACGCCCCGCATGGGCACACTCTAACACTATTGAATTTCCGGGACCAATGGGGCCGACGGGCCATCCCGTCGCCGCGTCACTGGATTCAGAGGTCGGCGAGGACTCTCTGCGTGATGCGGTGCAGGTCCCGGATGGTGAAGGGCTTGGCCAGCCACGGCACCCGCGTGAGCGCGAGGAACTCCCCGTTGCCGGGGTCGAGTGCGCTTCCCGTCACGAAGAGGAGGCGCCGGAGGAGCTCCGGGCGTCTGAGCTCGAGCTCGCGGTAGAGCCCCTACCGTCGAGCACCGGCATCCGCAAGTCACTCACGATGAGGTCATAGGTGTGATCGGCGAGGCGCTCCAGGGCCGCGCGGCCGGTGTTCACCGTATCAACCTCATGGCCATCGGTCATGAGCATATCGGCAATCAGGCCCGCGATGATCGGCTCATCCTCCACCACGAGCACGCGCTTGCCACGAATAATCACCGCACTCATCAGGGACCACATCCTTCCTACCGCTTAACCAGAGCAAGAGTAGAGCCAGCTCAAAAATAGACGTAATTTCACTGAGATACCAAATTTACCCAACTGGTGGGTGCGACCGGAGCTACAAGTTTCGTCGGGAGATCAGAGGCCGTGTAGGGGGAAAATCTGCTCCTGGATGATACGCACCTGCCGTGCTGCATAGTCCTCGGCCCAGTGCCGCGCGTCGCCCGGCAACTCGGCAGGCGGATCCGACAGCGTGAGCGTCTTGAGGCCGCGTGAGCGCAGCTCGTGGTGCATCGTGGCGGGCAGCGGGTCGGGCAGGGTCATGCCGTTGAGCGCGGCCCACGCCGCCGTCCAGGCGCGCGCCACGTTGACCAGGTCGTAGCCGCCGCCGCCCAGCGCCACCACTCGGGGCGACATCTCGAGGATCCGCCCCACGGGCGCTACCGAAGCCCTGGACGGTAAGGCGCCAGGTGGGTGAGCGGGTCGGTCCGATGCGAGTCGATGCCGAGCTGGATTACCGGTCACGTCGGGCGCGAAGGCCCGCAGTAGCGGCGGCACCACCGCCTCGAACGCGGGCAGGTACACCGCGTCGTCGGTGAAGGGCTGGAGCGGCAGGTTCACGGAGTACCCGACGCCGGCGCCCTCGCCCATCTCGTCCACGAACCCGGTGCCGGGAAAGAGCCGGTCGCCGCGCTCGTGGGTGGAGATGGTCAGGCACGTTCGGATCGCCGTAGAAGGCGAACTGCACGCCGTCGCCGTGATGCGCGTCGATATCGACGTAGGCGACCTTCAAGCCGCGCTGGCGCAGGCGCATGATGGCCAGCACCGCGTCGTTGACGTAGCAGAAGCCCGAGGCGCGGTCGGGCATGGCGTGGTGCAGGCCGCCCGCGAAGTGGAAGGCGCGCGTCGACCTCACCGTCCGCTACCAGCCGCGCGGCGAGGAGGGACCCGCCGGCCACGAGCTGGGCGGACTCCCACAGGCCGGGGAAGATCGGGATTGTCGCCGGGACCGAGGCCATAGCGCGCGGCGTGCGGCACCCAGTCGCCCGCGCTCACCGCCCGCAGGATGTCCACGTACTCGCGCGCGTGAAAGCGGGTAATCGCCGGCACGTCGGCGACGCTCGGGCGCCAGCACCTTGGCGCGCGGCAGCGTGGTGAGGCCATAGGCCTCCATCAGGCGACCAGGTGAGGCCGAGCCGCTCCATGCGCAGCGGATGCTCGGGGCCATAGTCGAAGCGCCGCCAGTCCTCCGAGTAGAGGATGCGCGGTCCTCACTTCGTGGCGCCGTCCGGGGCACGTTTCCAGTGCCCGCTCTTCCCTCCGGACTTTTCGATCAGCCGGAGGTCGGTGATGGTCACGCCACGGTCCACCGCCTTGACCATGTCGTAGACGGTGAGGCTGGCCACCGCGCAGGCGGTGAGGGCTTCCATCTCCACCCCGGTCTTGTCCACCGTGCGCACGCGCGCCTCGCACCTGGATGACGGAGCGGCTTGGCTTCCAGCGCGAAGGTGACGTCCACGCCGGTGATGCGCAGCGGGATGGCAGAGCGGGATGAGATCCGGCGTGCGCTTGGCCGCCATGATGCCGGCGGTGCGGGCGACCCCCAGCACGTCACCCTTGGCCATCTGGCCCGCGCGGACCGCCGCGAGGGTGGCAGGCCTTGATCGTGGAGCGTGGCGCGGGCCACCGCCTCGCGGACGGTCTCCGCCTTTGCGGAGACGTCCACCATCCGGGCCTCCCCGGCCGGGGTCAGGTGGGAGAGGCCGCGGAAGCCGGCACTCCCGGGACGGAAGCCATCGTTCAGGAGATGGGGGCGCCGGTCAGGCGTGCGCCGCGGCGCGAGCTTGCCGGACCATCGCCTCCATGCGGTCTTTCGCGATCAGCTTGAGCTTCTTCAGCTCGCTGACCCGCCAGTGCTGATCCGCCGAGAGGAACCCGCGACCGTTGAGCACCACGAGCTCTTCCTCGTAGCGACGATGCTCTTCGCGGAGCTTGCGGAAATTCGTGGTTGTCGGCGGCCAGCCGCTCGATTAGCGCTTCCGTCTCCGGCATATGTGTCCTCCCCGTGGAAGGGTTGAGCGTGGGCGATTGAGGCCGTTATATCCCCACGCCCTTGGCAGTGTCAAGGCTCCGGCGCAGCGCAGGGGAGAGTACCTGGAAGTCGAAGCACATGCGGCGAATCCGGCGCGAACGATACCGTCACCGGCAGGCCCGGAACAAGGGACAGATCCGAGGCGGTTCGATGCGAAACGACGGCCACCACCGGGAATCCGCAATCCACCACGACCCGGACATGGAGCGGGGCGGGCACCAGATGGGCGACGCGGCCGGTCAGGCGGTTGGCGGCGCCCGGAAACGCCTCGCGCGCGCGAGACGCAGGTCCTCGGGGCGGAGCGCGAGCAGGACGCGCTCGCCCGGCTCGCCGGCGCGCCGCCACCTCCACCGTCTGGCCATCCGTCTCCACCAGCAGAACGCCGTCGACCCGGCGCTCGCGGACACGGCCGGCGAGGATGGTCTCGACGCCCGACGAAGCGCGCCACGTCTTCCGAATCGGGCCTCTGGAAGACCTGGGCCGCCGGCCCCATCTGGAGAATGCGGCCACCGATGAGGACGGCGAGGCGGTCGCCCAGCGCCAGCGCCTCGCCACGATGGTGGGTCACCAGCACCGCGGTCACGCGGTCGGCGCGAAGGACCCCGCGCAGGTCCTGGATGAGCGACTCGCGCGTGGGCTGATCGAGGGCCGCGAAGGGCTCGTCGAGGAGCAGCAGCTCCGGCTCCACCACCAGCGCGCGGGCCAGCGCCACGCGCTGCGCCTCGCCGCCCGACAGCGTGCGCGCCGGGCGGTCACCGAGGGCGCCGATACCGAAGCGCTCCAGCCAGGCCTGGACGCGCGGACGGGCCTCCGCCCGCGGGACGCCGCGGAAGCGCAGGCCCATCGCCGCGTTGTCGAACACGCTGGTGTCGGCGAGCAGCGGCTCCTGGAAGACGCTCGCCATGCGCCGCCGCACCGGCGAGGCCCTGGGCCGGCGTCACCACCTCGCCGCGAAAGCGCACCGTGCCCGTGGAGGGCGGCTCGAGGAGGCCGAGCACGCGGAGGAGGGTGGACTTGCCCGCGCCGTTCGGGCCCATGACGCCGAGCGTCTCGCCGGCCTGCACCGCGAGCGCGGGCACGTCGAGCACGGCGCGCGCCCCATGGGCCACGCGCACGCCGGCCAGCTCGATGACCGGCGCGGCTCTGTCGCTCATGCCGACGGCAAGACGTGGATGGAGCCGCGGTGGATGGAGAAGTCCCACTGCCGATCGCGCTCGATCTCCAGGATCTCGTAGACGAGATGCGGCACCTCCACCTCGAGGTCGAAATCCCCTGGGCGGGCTCGCCCGGCTCGTCGAGCCGGATGTAGAGCGTCCACGTGGTGCCGAAGTCGGCCTCGCGCACGATGTGCCCCGCATCACGTTCATGTGATGCGCAGAATCCGTGGGCCCGTGGTCTTTGCGAATGAGCCGCACGTACTCCGGCCTGATGAAGAAATCGAGGGGCGGTCGGGCGCGGGGAGATAGGAGCGGTTGGGCGAGTTCACCGCCTCCAGGGTCTGGCCACGCCAGCGTAGCTGGATGCGATCGGGCGTGGCCTTGAGCACGGTCCCCCGCACCACATTGGCCAGGCCCATGATGCGCGCCACCGCCTGCGAGGCGGGCTGCCACAGGAAGCTCCGCGCGCGGGGAGGACTGGATCACCCGCCCCTCCTCGTAGACCACGATATGGTCGCCGAGGCGATACGCCTCGGTGATGTCGTGGGTGACCACCACCGCCGCCTTTCCCCACTGGGCGAGCACGGTGCGCAGCTCGTCGCGCAGGGCGCGGCGCTGCGGCAGATCCAGCGAGGACAGTGGCTCGTCGAGCAGCAGCAGCGCCGGGTCGGGGGCCAGCGCGCGCCCCAGCGCCACCCGCTGCCGCTGGCCACCTGAGAGCTCGCCCGGGTAGCGCTGGGCAAGCGGCTCGAGCCCCAGGCGCGCCAGGACCTCGGCCGCGCGCGCGTCCCGCTGCGCGCGCGGGTGATCGCGTAGCCCGAAGGCGACATTGCCGGCCACGGTGAGGTGTGGAAACAGCGCGAAGCCCTGGAAGACATAGCCGACGCGGCGGCGCTGCGGGGGCAGGTTCGCGCCCGGACGACGGAGTCGAAGAGCACCTCCCGTCCACGCTGATGCGGCCCTCGTCCGGCCGCATCAGTCCGGCCAGGCACTGAAGCGTGAGGCTCTTGCCAGCGCCGGAGGGCCCGAAAGGACGGCCACGCCGTCCCCGCGCGCTCCACTGGACGTCGAGGGTGAAACCCGGTAGTTCCTTCCGGATGCGGACGTCGAGCCGCGCGCTCACGCTGCGCCGCCCAGCCGCGCGGGCCCCAGTCGGCCCGCCACCACGAGCACCGCGCAGGAGAGCACGGTGAGCAGCCCCACCAGCGCCAGTGCCTCGCCGCGTCTCGCCCGTCTGCACCGCGCTGTAGATGGCCAGCGGCACCGTCGCGGTCTTGCCCGGGATATTGCCGGCCAGCATCAAGGTGGCGCCGAACTCGCCCAGCGCGCGGGCGAAGGCGAGCACGAGCCCGCGATGAGCCCGTTGCGCGCCAGCGGCAGCGTGACTTCCAGCGCGGTCCGCCAGCTCCGACCGGCCCAGCGTATAAGCCGCGCGCTCGAGATCGCGGTCCACCGACTCGATGGCGGCGCTCGCGGTGCGGACCAGCAGCGGCAGCGCCATCACGGTGGCGGCCACCACCGCGGCGTACCAGGTGAAAGTAATGCTCCAGCCCGTGGCGGCGTAGACCGGCGCGCCCAGGAGGCCGCGGCGTCCGAGCAGCACGATCAGGTAGTAGCCCGTCACGGTGGGCGGGAGGATGAGCGGAAGCGTGACCAGCAAGTCCACCAGCCCGCGTCCCCAGAATCGCCGCCGCGCCAGGATATAGGCGAGCGGGATGCCGAGCAACGCATTGAGGAGGGTGGCCGCGGTCGCGACCTTGACGGACAGCCAGAGCGCGGAGGCGGCCTCGGGGCTCATAAGTTCCAGCGTTGGCACCGGCGAGGCCGTCGCATGCGCGTCATCAGTATGCCACCCCTTGGCCGACCTTGGCGGGGAGGCCTCAGGCGAGTGAGCGCTCGCGACTCAGCAGGCGGGCGCTCAGTCCTTTCCGACCATTCCTGGGAGCACGTTCCGCGCGCTAATCCTCATTCGTAATGCCTCTCACGCCCGAGCGAGCGAATGAGAGCGCTGAGCCTCAATCAGCGCGCTCCCACGGGGGCGGCTGGAACCCGAGGCGGCCCAGCACCGCCTGCCCTTCCTGGCTCACCAGGAGGTCGAGGAACGCTCGCGCGAGCGCGGCCTGCTTCGAGGCGACGACGACCGCGGCCGGATAGGTCACCGGGCGATAGGTGTCCTCGGCGGGGCGGAACGCCTCCTTCACCGCAGTCTTCTGTGTCGCCGCGTCGGTGGTGTAGACAAAGCCCGCGTCCACCTCGCCACGCGCGACGTAGTCGAGGACCTGTCGGACATTCTCGGCGAAGATGAGCTTGGGCTGGACGCGCTCCCAGAGGCCCTGCGCGCGCAGGCTTTCCTCGGCGTACTGCCCCACCGGCACCGTCTTGGGACTACCGATCGCGATCTTCCCCACCCGCGGCTCCGCGAGGTCGAGGTGCCTTCGCAATGTCAAGACGCGAGTCTGCCGGCTTGATCACGGTGAGGATGTTCCGCGCAAAGACACGGCGAGTGGCGGAGACGATGAGGCCCTTGCTCTCCAGCTCGTCCATCTGTCGCTGGGCGGCCGAGATGAAGAGGTCCACCGGCGCTCCCGCCTCGATTTGCTTCTGGAGGTCGCCGGACGAGCCGAGATTGTAGTGAAGGATCACGCCGGGGCGCATGGCGGTGAAAGCGCGGCCCAGCTCCTGGACGGCCTCGCGCATGCTGATCGCGACCGAGAGGGTGAGCTCCTGGGCCTGCGCGGCGGGCGCGAGCCGAGCAGGAGTAGCGCGGCGAGGAGGATACGGATCATGGCGTGTCCCTCATAGGTCCCGGCGTGGAGACAGTATGCCCGAGGCGTCAGGCCCGCCGGCGCTGCTGGATCAGGTCAGCGCCCAGTTCACCAGGAAGGTGATGGCGAGCAGGATCACCGAGAGCGCGATAGCGACGTCGAAGTTGCCCTTGCCCGTCTCGAGCACGGTGGCCGTGGTGAGCACGCGCGTGGAGCCCCTGATATTGCCGCCCACCATCATGGAGGCGCCCACCTCGGAGATGACGCCGCCGAAGCCCGCCATGAGCGCGGCCAGCATGGGCAGCCGCGCCTCCTTGATCAGCACCCAGGTCATCTGCACGCGCGAGGCGCCGAGGGCCAGGAGCTGGAGGCGGAAGCGGTGGGGGATCTGCTGGACGGCGGCGAGCGTGAGGCCGGTCACGATGGGCGCGGCGATCACGAGCTGGGCCAGCACCATGGCGGTGGGCGTGTAGAGAAGCTCCAGCGCGCCGAGGAGCCCGTTCCGCCACAGGACAATGGTCACGAAGAGCCCGACCACCACCGGCGGCAGCCCCATGCCGGTATTGACCAGGCTGATCACGAAGCCGCGGCCGGGGAAGCGCGTGAGCGCCAGGAGAGCGCCGAGCGGGAATGCCGACCGCCAGCGCGAGCAGGGTCGCGGTGGCCGAGATCTGGAGCGAACAGCAGGGTGATGCGCCAGACCTCCGGATCGCCCGCGAAGAGGAGCCGGAAGGCCTGGAGGACGCCGTCGAGGATCAGCCCCATGGCGCAGGCGCCACCGCGCTAGAAATCCTCGTCCTTCTTCCCCGCGATGGGCACGAAGAGCGCCTGCCCGTACTTGTCCACGCCGAAGGTGCTGGATCACGCCCTGCACCTCGGGCGTGAGCATCCAGTCCGCGAAGGTCTTGCCGCGCCGCGGCGTTCACCCGCGGCCCATTGGCCGGATTCACTTCCATCACCGAATAGATATTCAGGAGCGGCCGGTCGCTTCTCCACCAGGATCGGGAGCGTGATGCGCTTCTGGAACGCGAGGAAGGTCGGCGCGATCGGTGATGGTATAGGCCCGCCGGTCATTGGCGATGCCGAGCGTGGCGCCCATCCCTGCCCCGACTCGATGTACCACGGCGCGACGGGCTCGATCCCTGTCTGCTTCCAGAGCGCCAGCTCCCGCGCGTGGGTGCCGGACTTGTCGCCCCGGGAGACGAAGCGGGCGCCCGTGGCTCCGCGAGCTTCTTCAGCGCGTCCACCGCCTTCGGCATCGCCCTTGATCCTGGCCGGATCGTCCTCGGGCCCGATGATGACGAAGTCGTTGTACATGACGAGCCGGCGATTGCGCATCTTGCCGTCCTCGACGAACTTCTTCTCCAGCGCGGGCGCGTGCGCGAGCGTGACGTCCGCCTCCCCGCGCGCGGCCAGCGCCAGCGCCTGGCCGGTGCCCACCGAGATGGTCTTGACGGTGAGCCCGCTCTGCTTCTCGAACATCGGCACCAGCACGTCCAGCAGGCCGGAATCCTGGGTGCTGGTGGTAGTGGAGAAGAATGACGGTGCTGGACCGCGCCGTCACCGGCGCCGGGATCGCCGCCAGCGCACCCATTGCCAGCAGGAGCCCCGTCACCACGAACGATCCGTCGCCGCATCAGTGCGCCTCGCTTTCGTCTCGCATGGCATCTAGCATCGGGTGTGTCACCAGCGTCGCATTTCCTCCAGCCGGCCGAAGACCACGATGGCGCGGTCGCCCAGCCGGCGCCCAGCGCCAAGAACGCGACGAGTCGCACGAGGCTCCGGATCCGCCGCATTGTGTTACAGCAAAGCATATAGGCCTCCGTTGGCCGAGTCAATCGCGGCGGGGCCTCGGGACGGGCGCGAGCTCCACGATGAGGCCGTCGCCCCATTCGTATTTCCTGGTGGAGCGCGCCCGGATCTCCCGCGCCAGGCCGGGCTCCTTTCGCGCGTCGACCATGCGGGCCCGCGCGCGGAGGCTGCCGCTGGCCGACGCGCACGCCCGCGCGCGGGTCGGCGCGGAGATTCTGCACCCACCGGGCGCGCTCGCGGTGCTCGGCGATGACGTAGAAGCGGCCCTCGAAGCGGGTGAACCAGATCTCGATCTCGCGCGGGAGGCCGGTGCGCCGGCCGCGCGTGGTCAAGTAGAGGTAGGTGGGCTCGCTCACGCCCCGAAGGAGCGCGTGAAGCGCGCGCGGCGATGCGGGCGTCGAGGCCCCGGCGGAAGCGACGGTAACGGGCCAGGAAGCGCTTGCCCTCGGCGGTGAGGCGGCTCCCGCCGGCGGGGCCGCCACCCGGATGCCGCTCGAGGAACTGGATGCCGGCGGCGCGCTCGAGCTCCCGGAAGTAGCCCCAGGCGCGCGCGGTAGGACATGCCCATCTCGCCCACCGCCTTCTTGGAAGGAGCCGAGGCGCTCGACGCGCTCGAGGAGATCCGCGCGCCCATCGCCGAACTTCACCCGGCCGCCGAAGACCACCCAGATCTTGACCTTCGGGACGGGCGCCCTTGCGCCGGATGCGCGCGCGGCCCGGCGGGCCACCGCTAGGGCGTGAGCACGCGGCCGGCCGGCACCGCGTTGAAGCGCGGCCCGTCCACCACCACGCGGCCGTTGACGATGACGTACGGGACGCCGGTGGGATGACGGTGCGGGTCGGTGAAGGTGGCCTCGTCCTGCACCGTGGCGGGATCGAACAGCGCGAGGTCGGCGGCATAGCCCGGGCGCAGGAGCCCGCGCTCCTTGAGACGGAGCTTGGCCGCCGGCATGCCGGTCATCTTGTGGATCGCGGTCTCCCAGGAAACAGCCGCCGCTCGCCGCACGTAGCGACCGAGCACGCGCGGAAACGTCCCGTAGCTCCGCGGATGGGGCTTGCCGCGATGCGGCCCCGGCCCGCGTGCAGCGACAAGGAGTCGGAACCGATCATGGCGTGGGCATAGGAGGTGGCGGTGGCCACGTTCTCTTCGCTCTGCGAGAAGACACCATGGACACGCCGGCCTTCTCCGGAGAGCACGAGGTCCATCATGGCCTGCGGCGGGCTCGCGGCCGGTGCGCCGGGCCAGCTCCGCGAGGTGCAGCCCCTCCAGCTCGGGCCGGGAGCAGGTGGCCGACCATGATCTCGTCCCAGCCGGTGGCGCCGGAGCGGTGCCCCAGCGCTCGCCGTCCACCAGGCACTCGCGGATCGCGCGCTGCGCGCGCCTTGGGATCGGCCAGGCGCTCGAGGAGCTTGGCGATGCCGCCGTCCTGCATCCAGCCCGGCAGCAGGCTGTCCATCTTGGTGCTGCCGGCCGGATAGGGATAGACGTCGCCGGTCACGTCCACGCCGCGGGCGCGGGCGGCGTCGAACATGCGCAGCGCGCGGTCCATCTTGCCCCAGTTCTCGCGCCCGGAGGCCTTGACGTGGGCGACCTGCACCGGCACGCCGGCCTCCTCGCCGATGCGGATCGCCTCGGCCAGGGCAGGCTCGAGCGTGCCCGCCTCGCCCCGGATATGGGAGAAGTAGAGGCCGCTTCTTCTTCGCCATGCTCCGGGCCAGCGCCACCAGCTCCTCGGTGGAGGCGAACACGCTGGGCGCGTAGACGAGCCCGGTGGAGTAGCCGAAGGCGCCCGCGTCCATGGCCTCGTCGATGCAGCCGCTCCATCTGCTTCTGCTCGTCGGCGGTCACCGGCCGGTTCTCCGCCCCCGACGGTGGCGAGGCGGAGGGCGCCGTGGCCGACGAACTGCACGACGTTGACGGATGGGCCGAGCCCGCGCACGTGATCGAGGTACTCGGTGAAGGTCTGCCAGGTGGCGGGCGGCTTGTCGCCGATGCCGCCGATCCAGTCGCGCACCATGTCGGCGCGGCCGGGCGCGATCGGGCGCGGGCGAGAAGCCGCACATGCCGACCACCTCGGTGGTGACGCCCTGGCGCACCTTGGACTCGGCCGACGGGCACGTGTCGATAGACGAGGTCCGAGTGGGAGTGGATGTCGATGAAGCCGGGCGCCACCATGAGGCCGTGCGCGTCGATCGGTGCGCGCGGCCTCGCCGGCCAGATTCGGTCCGATGGCGGCGATGCGGTCGCCCTCGCAGCGCCACGTCGGCGGCGATCCGCGGGCGCGCCGCTGCCGTCCAGCACGGTGCCGTTCTTGATCAGGAGCGACCAGGCCATGGTTACTGGGCGTCCTCCACGATCTTGACCGTCTTCATCTTGTCGCCCACCTTGATCTTGTCCACCACGTCCATGCCCTTGGTGACGATGCCGAAGACGGTGTACTGGCCGTCGAGGAAGTTGGCGGGCGCGAGCGCAGATGTAGAACTGGCTGCCCGCGGAGTCGGGGTCCTGGGTGCGCGCCATCGCCACCGCGCCGCGCACGTGCTTCTGCTTGTTGAACTCCGCGGGGATGGTGTAGCCGGGGCCGCCGGTGCCGTTGCCCTTGGGATCGCCGCCCTGGATGACGAAGTTCGCCTCGCGCCGGTGGAAGGCGACGCCGTCGTAGAAGCCCTTCTTGGCCAGCGTGACGAAGTTGTCCACCGTCTTCGGCGCATCGGCGGGATAGAACTCGATGACGATCTCGCCGCCCTTCTCCATGGTGATCACGGCAGTCTGCTTCACGGGCTTGGATCCTTTCTTGGGCTCGGCGGGTTTGGCGCCCAGCGCCGGCGCGGAGCCCGCCGGCTCGGTTGCCGGGCGCTTGCGCGGCCGCAGGATCAACGGCCCCGCCGAGGCCGGCCGCCAGCAGTAGCGCACATGTCGTCAGCGAGAGTGCCATTGATCGCACGGGAGGCCTCCTGGGGCTCGGGATGCGCCATTATGCCCCACCCGGCGCGGGCTTGCCTAGCGTCTGCCGCAGTGCGGCAATCGCGGATATCCATGCTACAGTGGAGGCATGCAGGAGCAGCGCCCCGATATCCGCAACGTCGCCATCATCGCGCACGTCGACCACGGCAAGACCACCCTGGTGGACGCCATGCTGTGGCAGTCCGGCATCTTCCGCGCCAACGAGCACGTGGCCGAGCGGGTCATGGACTCGATCGACCTCGAGCGCGAGAAGGGCATCACCATCATGGCCAAGAACACGTCCATCCACTACAAGGACGTGAAGATCAACATCGTGGACACGCCGGGCCACGCCGACTTCGGCGGCGAGGTGGAGCGCACGCTGACCCTGGTGGACGGCGTCTTGCTGCTGGTCGACGCCGCCGAGGGCCCGCTGCCGCAGACGCGCTTCGTGCTCAAGAAGGCGCTCGAGGCCGAGCCTCACCCCGGTCGTGGTCATCAACAAGATCGACCGCCAGGACGCGCGGGCGGCCGAGGTGCTCGACGAGGTCTACGACCTCTTCATCGACCTCGAGGCCGACCGAGGACCAGCTCGACTTCCCGTCCTCTACACCGACGCGCGCAAGGGCATCGCCAAGCGCTCGCTGGACGACGACTGCAAGACCCTGGCGCCGCTCTTCGACACGCTGGTCGAGCACCATCCCCGCCCCGCGCTTCGATCCCGAGATGGGGCTTCAGCTCCGCGCCACGTCGCTCGACTGGGACGACTACGTGGGCCGGCTCGTCATCGGCCGCATCGTCAACGGGCGCATCCGCCAGTACGACCGCGTGGCGGTGGTCCACCGCGACGGTACCGTCGAGCACGCCAAGGTCACGGTGCTCTACGGCTACGAGGGGCTCAAGCGCGTGGAGGTGCCGAGGCCACCGCGGGCGAGCTGGTCGCGGTGGCCGGGCATCGAGGACATGGAGATCGGCGAGACCATCGCCGATGCCGGAGCAGCCGGTCGCGCTGCCCGTCATGCACATCGACGAGCCCACGGTGTCCATGCTCTTCTCGTCCAACATCTCGCCGTTCTCGGGCACGGAGGGCCAGTTCGTGACCTCCACCCAGCTTCGCGAGCGGCTGTGGCAGGAGCGGCGCACCAACGTCGCCATCCGGGTCGACGAGACGGACTCGCCCGACACCTTCCGCGTCTCCGGGCGCGGCGAGCTCCAGCTCGCGATCCTCATCGAGATGATGCGGCGCGAAGGCTACGAGATGGAGGTCGGCAAGCCCCAGATCATCACCAACGAGTCGAGGGCGGCCAGACGCTGCGAGCCGATGGAGCACCTGGTGGTGGACATCCCCGAGGAGTTCATCGGCGCGGTCACCCAGAAGCTCGGGCCCCGCAAGGGCCAGATGACGAAGATGGTGAACCACGGCACCGGGCGGGTGCGCCTGGAGTACCGCATCCCTTCGCGCGGGCTGATCGGCTACCGCTCCGAGTTCCTCACCGACACGCGCGGCACCGGCCTCCTCAACCACCTCTTCGACGGCTATGCGGAATGGCAGGGCGACATCCCCCACCGCGCCAACGGCGCGATGGTGGCTCGGACCGCAGCGGCAAGGACCACCGCCTACGCCATCGACCACCTGCAGCCGCGCGGCGTGCTGTTCCTCGGCCCCGGCGAGCCGGTCTACGAGGGCCAGATCGTGGGCGAGAACGCGCGCGAGAACGACCTCGACGTCAACATCACCAAGGAGAAGAAGCTCACCAACATGCGCGCGTCCACCTCGGACGAGGCGCGTGCGCCTCACCCGCCCCGCACCATGAGCCTCGAGCAGTACGCTCGAGTGGATCCGCGAGGACGAGCTGCTCGAGATCACGCCGAAAGAGCCTGCGGCTTCGCAAGAAGACCATGGGCGGCCGCCGGCGCTTCTAGACGGCTTCCAGCCTCACCGTCACCTCAGAAGGGCTCCTCCCGGTCCCCGTAGCCCAGCAGCTCGCGCACACCCGCGCCCGGCGTCTCCGGCGCGCTCGGATCAGCCAGCGCGCGATAGGGCCCGATGGCGGGCAGGAACGGCGCATGCTCCTCGCGATCGGGCAAGGCCAGGAGGAGGCTCTTCGCGCCGCCGCTCGCCGGTGAGCACGAGACCCCGATCCGCCGTCAGGCGAAAGGCGCCGTCCCCTGTTCCGCCCGCGCCTCCTCCCGCAGCACGTGCACGCGCGCGATGCGCCCGAGGCGGAGTTCCAGTGAGGGCCCCTCGTAGCGCCAGTGCGGCTCTTCGGGCGCCCGCGCGGCGGGCTCCCGGGGATCGCCGGGCATGCGCCAGATGCGGCCCTTGCGCGCCGGCTCGAAGAAGGAGCCGTAGATCGGAATCGGGAGGTCGGTGAGGGGCTCGAGGCGAAGCCGGCAGAGCTCGCTGCCGAAGGCGGGGACCACCAGCGACGTCACGCGCACCGCCGGAGCGCCGGCGGGCAGTGATCACGAGGCCGTCCGGAAGAGGCCGGGCTCGAGCGGCGTCCGGAAGCCGGGGCCGGGGCTATAGGGAGATCCCGCCACGGGGCGGCGAGGTCTCCGCCCAGCGGCGCTCCGGCGGCGGCAGCGTGAGATCGACCGCCCGCATCTCGCCGGGCGCGGTCCGTCAGCTAACGCCCGCGCGACCCGCCGCCGGGACGTGGCGCCGCCAGGCGCCCGCCCCCGCCGCTCCCGCGCCGCCCGTCACGGCTCCGCCCCGCCGCGGCCACCGCCCCGCCGGGACGCGGGCCGCGCGCGACCATGCGCTGCCGCTTCTCCTCCGGCGTAGCGCCGGCGCTCCTCGCTGGTGGGCTTGATCTCCGCCAGGTAGAGCTCGTCGCCGGCCCACTCCACGCGGATCTTCTGGCTGATGAACTTCTCGATGGGCTCGAGCAGGAGCGCGCCCGCCTCGTCCGCGAGGCTGATCGCCTTGCCGGCGGCGCCGGCGCGCGCCGTGCGGCCGATGCGGTGGACGTAGTCCTCGGCGTCCTGGGGCAGGTCCCAGTTGATCACGTGGCTCACGCCCTCGATGTGCAGGCCGCGCGACGCGCACGTCGGTGGCGACCAGGACCGGCAGCTCGCCTTCCTTGAAGTCGTTCAGGATCTTGAGCCGCTTCTTCTGGTCCACGTCGCCGGTGAGCGCCCGCGCCTGCCAGCCGTTGCGCCTGAGGCGGTCCTCGAGGCGCCGGGCCTCCTCGCGCGTGTTGGAGAAGATGAGGATGCGGCTGCCGCCCTCGCGCTTGCAGGAGGCCCGAGGAGCAGGTTGAACTTCTCCTCGCGGCCGACGTGGTAGAGCACCTGCTCGGCCTTCTCCACGGTCTTCTGCTGTGGGCGTGATGGTGATCTGGGTCGGGTTGTTCATGAACTCCCAGGTCAGCTCCAGCACCCGGAAGGAGAGCGTGGCCGAGAAGAGGAACGACTGCCGCTGCTCCGGCTTGGGCAGCCGGCGCAGGATGAAGCGCAGGTCGGCGATGAAGCCCATGTCGAACATGCGGTCGGCCTCGTCGATGACGAGCACCTCGACACGGCTCGGCGACCAGACGTGCTGCTTCAGGTAGTCGATGAGGCGGCCGGGCGTGCCGACCAGCACGTCGCAGCCTCGCGGAGCGCCTCGCGCTGCTTGTTGTAGTCGATGCCGCCGTAGACGGCCAGGATCCGAAGCCCGGTGTGGCGCGCCGAGGAGCCGCGCGTCGGCCTCGATCTGGACCACCAGCTCGCGCGTGGGCGCGATGATGAGCACGCGCGGGAGCGGTGGCGCCGCTCCGCGGCCGGAGCCGGGGTGCGCGAGACAGCGGGTGAAGGCGGCGATCAGGAAGGCGGCGGTCTTGCCGGTGCCCGTCTGCGACTGGCCCGGCCACGTCCTTGCCGCGTGAGCGCCAGCGGCAGCGCGGCCTCCTGGATCGGCGGTGGCTGGTCACGAAGCCAGCGTCCCGGATGCCCCGCATCACGGGCTCGGGAGAGCGAGGGAGGTGAACTCGATCGAGCTCACGGCGCGATCTCGGTGGGCGCCGTCGGCTCGCAGGCCTGGCCGCCGCGGCGGCACGGACCTGCGGCGTGCGCTTGCCGAAGATCCGCGCCGCGATGATCCCGACCTCGTAGAGGATGATGAGCGGGCCCGCCATCAGCGACTGGTTGAGAGCGTCGGGAGTGGGGGTGAGGACGGCCGCGATGATGAAGTTGATCAGGATGGCGTACTTCCGGTTCTTCGAGAGGAACTGCGGCGTCACGATGCCCAGCATCGACAGGAGCGTGATGATGACCGGCATCTCGAAGACGAGGCCGAAGGCCAGCGTGAACTTCAGGATGAAGTCCGTGTAGCTCGGCGACCGAGATCATCGGCGTGAGCGCCCTGCTCCATGCCGAAGTTCACGCAGGAACTGGACGGCGAAGGGCACGACCACGAGGAGGGCGAAGGCGCCGCCGAGGAGGAACAGGAGCGAGCCGATGATCACGAAGGGCGCCGCGTACTTGCCGCTCGTGCTTGTGCAGCCCCGGCGCCACGAAGGCCCACACGTGCCACAGGATCACCGGCATCGCGATGAACAGCCCAGCGATCATCGGCGACCTTCATGCTAGGTCCAGAAGGACTCGGTGGGCGTGAGCGAACACCGGCGGCGCCTTGATCTTGACCAGCGGGCGCTGCAGGAACACCATGATGCGGTCGGTGAAGTAGAGCGCGACGATGAGGCCCGACGCCCGCGGGGATGAGGCTCCAGATGATGCGGGTGCGGAGCTCCGTCAGGTGCTCGAAGAAGGACATCTTCGCCGTCGTCGGCGTCGGTCGTCACCACTGCCATCGACGAAAGTGTCGGAGCTGGCCCGACGCCGCCGTCCGAGCGCTGGAAGCCCTCGCGGATCGCCTCGCGTGACGTAAGCCTTGGCTGCGCGCGATGGCGTCGCCGAGAGCCTGCTCCGAGCGCCAGGCCGGCCGCGATGGCCGCCGAGAGCGTGCATCCGGTGCCGTGGGTGTTGGGCGAGTCGATCCGCGGCGCCGACGAACGCGCGTGAACTCGCGCCCGTTCCAGAGCAGATCGAGGGCCTCGCCCTTCGAGGTGCCCGCCCTTGACCAGCACGTAGCGCGGGCCGAGCGCGTGGATGCGGCGGGCGGCCTCCTCCATGTCTGCGCGCGTCGGTCGACGGGCATGCCCGCCAGCGCTCCCGCCTCGGGCAGGTTGGGCGTGACCACCAGGGCCAGCGGCAGGATGCGCTCGACGAGCGCCTGGCGCGCGTCCGGGCTGCAGGAGCGGGCCGCCGGACTTGGCCACCATGACCGGATCCACCACGAGCTTCGTCGATGGGCTGCTCGACGCAGCACCTGCAGCCACCGCCTCGATGATGGGCGCGGTCGAGAGCATGCCGCACTTCGCCGCGTCGGCGCCGAAGTCGTCGAGGACCGAGTCGGAGCTGCTGGGCCACGAAGGCCGGCGGCAGGTTCTCCACCGCCTGGACGCCGAAGGAGTTCTGCGCCGTCACCGCGGTGATCACCGACATCCCGAACACCCGGAAGGCCGAGAACGTCTTGAGATCTGCCTGGATGCCCGCCCCGCCGCCGGAATCGGAACCGGCGATGGTCAGGGCCTTCGGGGATCACGCATGGCCACCTAGTATACGGGATACGAGCGCTGCACTGGCAACTCCATGACCGAGGGTAGTGCATCAGTTTGAAATCGGCGGCGGGCGCGGAGAGGGGCGTCACTCGATCAGTTGATCCGCCCTCGACAGCACCTGCTGCGGGATCGTGAGGCCGATGGACCTCGCAGCCTTGAGATTGATCACCAGCTCGAACTTCGGTCGGCTGCTCCACGGGCAGGTCGGCGGGCTTTGCGCCCTTCAGGATCTTGTCCACGTACGCGGCGCTGCGCCGGAAGAGATCGAGAAAGCTCGGCCCGTAAGACATGAGACCCCCGGCCTCCACACTCTCCCTGACGCCGTATGCTGCCGGCAGGCGGCTCCTGGCTGCGAGGTCTGCGAGCCGTGTTCGGTGGGAGTTGAGCATCGCATCTGACAGTACGAGGAGGGCTCCCACGCGCTCTTTGGCCATCGCCGCGAATGCGCCGTCGAACTCGTTCGGACCTCGAGCCTCCAGGAGTTGAAGCTGCACTCCCAACGACCGGGCCGCGACGTTCACTTCTCTTATCGCGAGCTGGTGGTACGCATTGGCCGGGTTCGAGAGGATGGCCACACGGCGGATCTTGGGGACGGTCTCCTTGAGCAGCTCCAGTTGTTTGGCGACGATTTCCAGGCCGGCGCTAGCCGGACACCCCTGTGACGTTCCCGCCCGGGCGCGCGAGGCTCGCGATGAGCCCGGTGCCAACAGGATCGCGAACGGCAATCATGACGATGGGGATCGTCTCGGTGGCGTTCTTGGCTGCCGTCACTCCTTGCGTCCCCCACGATACGATGAGGTCCACCTTGAGCCGGACCAGCTCGGCCGCCAAGTCGGGCAGCCGGTCGACCCGATCCTCCGCATATCGATAGTCGATGACAATATTCTGGCCCTCAACCCACCCGAGCTCGCGCAGCCTTTGCCGGAACGCGTCGAGCAGGGGCGGCCTATCGGAAGGGGACGTCAAGCTAAGAAAACCTATCCGAGGCACCTTTCCCGCCTGCTGCGCGTCGGCGGCGAGCGGCGCGGCGAGGAGGCTCGCGCTCAGGGTGCGTAGGAACCGGCGGCGGTTCATCATGAGCCTGATCATAGCAGCGGGCGAATAAACCTGCCGCCCGGCTACTCGGCGAGCCGCGCAATTTCCTCCGCGCTCCAGACGTGGTCCGAGATCCCGCTTCCATCGCGGGGTCACGCGGAGCGTCTGATGGATGCGCGCGAAGTTGTACCACATCGCGTATAACGCGATGGCCGCCTTGTCGTTGTCGAGCTTCTTGCTGAACCCGTTGGTCAGGCGCGTAAAGCGGCGCATGCTCATGCGCATGGTCAGGTTCGCGCGCTCGCGGCGTAGCTGGTCGAGATGTGCGCCGCATCCGGGTTGCCGGTGATTGTCTGCTCGCGCGGTAGGGCTTGTGGCCATCGGTGGTCAACTGTACGCGGGTTGCGAGGCGATCGGCCACGTCGAGCATGAAGGCGTTGGCCGTGAAGGCGTCGCGGCGCCCAACCGCCCACGACACGAGCAGCTTGCTGTCCGCGTCGATCGCCGTCAGGTCCAGATGTCGCCCACACCAAGGGTGCCCTGCATTTCTTCGGGCCCGTTCTTTGCGCGGCGTAGATGAACGCCCAAATCTCGTCGCACTGGAGCCGCTTCGCCTTGATCCCGCGCACGGTCTCATCCTGGTACTTCTCGCACGCGCCGGCCTACGGTCGGGAGTCTCGCACGGGTCAGGGGCTGGATTTCAAACTGATGCACTACCTGACCGAGGAGACCCGGTGGAATCGTCGTCGGTATCACGTCAGCCGCGTGAAGCCGTGTCCGGATCGGCAGGCTGCTTCGGTTCATGGACCGTCCGCCTCATCGGGGGCGAGCTTCGCGTACGGGATGACGAGGGTGAACTCTCCCCGCGCGGCGGGGCCGGCGAAGCGCTCGGCGAGGGCGCCGGGTGTACCCTCCACGATCTCCTCGAAGTGCTTGGTGAGCTCGCGGGCCGCCACCATGGGCGTCGCGCCGAACACCTCCGCGATGGCGCTCGAGCGCTGGCCGCGATGCGGTGCGCGGCGACTCGTAGCAGACGATGGTCGTCTCGAGCGCGCGCAGCGCCGCGCAATCGGTTCAGGCGGCGGCCCGGCTTGATGGGCAGGAAGCCCTCGAAGACGAAGCGGTCGGCGGGCACGCCGGCGGCGGAGAGCGCGGTCACCACCGCGGAGGGGCCGGGAATGGGCGTGACCGGGATGCCCGTCGCGCGCGCGTCCTGACGAGCGAGGAAGCCGGGATCGGAGATGCCGGGGTGCCGGCGTCGGTGACCAGGGCCACCGACCTGCCGTCACGGAGCGCGCGCAGGATCGCCTCGCCCTTCACGCGCTTGTTGTGCTCGAAGTAGCTCGTCACCGGTACGCGAGATGCCGTAGTGGCTGAGGAGCACGCGCGTGCGGCGGTGTCCTCGCAGGCCACCAGCGCCACCTCCTTGAGCATGCGCAGCGCGCGCAGCGGTGAGATCCTCGAGATTGCCGATGGGCGTGGCGACGACGTAGAGCGTGCCCGGCGGCATCGGTCGACCTCGTCCATCAGCGGCGCGGTGCGGGCGAACTCCAGCACGTCGGCCACCAGCGCGCGGATCTCGTCATAGGGCGCGCCCCGCAGCGCCTGGATCCAGCGCCCTCCTCGCCCACCACCAGGCGCAGGGGCCACCGCCCGGCGCGGTCCCACCTCGTTGGGATCGAAGGCCTGGGCGGGGAAATTCGCCGCCACCGCGGGGCGTCGAGGACGCGGGCGACGAGGCGTGAGATAGGTCTCGATGGGCAGCTCGCCCGCGCGCTCCCAGGGCGCCGCCGAGCGGCCGGCCTGGGACAGCGCCTCGATGGTGGCCCGGCCGTCGCTGCGCCACCAGGCGCACGATGCGCCGCTCAGGCGGCTCGTCGAAGTCGCGCCGGTCCGACGTCGCCACCAGCCGCGAGCGCCGCGGCGTCCAGCGCGAGAGCGCGGGTGCGGGCCCGCGCCGCGCGCGCCTCGAGCTCGGCCCGGTCCGCCGCCTCCGGCGCGGCGGCCAGGCACTGGCGGAGCCGCACCCAGGCGGTGAGCGACCAGCCCGTCTCGGAAGCGGCGAGGCCCCACTGGCGCAACGCTTCCGCCGGCAGCGCGGGGGCGCCGTCGCGGCCGGCGGACTCGAACTGCGAGAGCGCCTGCTCGTAGCGCCGGGCCTCGAAGTGGCGCCGCGCCGCCCCCAGCGCGCCCACTCCTGCTCGCGCTGGCCCGGCTCCGGCACCTCCGCGCGTGCCGGGGGCAGCGGGGCCAGCGCGAGAGGCAGCAAGCTACTACGAGCGGCGCGGCCAGACGGACGGGGCTCATCGGTGGACATTCTGGCATACTGCGCCGGGAGGTCCTGACATGCGATTCACCGCGCACACGCTCGCCGAGCGTCCCGGCCTGCAGCTCGCCACGACCGGCGCTTGCACCAGAGCGCGTGGCCCCGGTTCCTCGAGGACACCGAGCTGAATCCGCGCTTCAACGAGGTCGCGCGCGGGCCGGACTTCGCGGAGTTCCAGCTCGGGCTCTGGGACGAGCGGGGCCGCGTGGTCGCCGTCGGCAATACCATTCCTTTTCACTGGAACGGCGCCGCCACCGACCTCCCGCACCGGATCTCGGAGGTCGTCGCTCGCGGCACATCGCCGACCGCCGGCGCGGCCGCGCGCCCAACGCCGCGTCCGCGCTCGCCGCGGTGGTGGACCGGAAGCTCCGCGGGCACGGCTTGAGCGCACCGCGTCATCCAGGAGATGAGCCGGATCGCCGCCCGGCATGGCTTCGGCGCCCTGGTGGCGCCCGTCCGCCTCACGCTGAAGGGCCGCTACCCGCTGGTGCCGATGGAGCAGATACCTCCGCTGGCGGGCCCCGGCGGGCATGGCCCTTCGATCCCTGGCTCCGCGTGCACTGGCGGCTGGGCGCGCGCGTGGTGCGCATCGCGCGGCGGGCCATGGTGGTGGAGGCGCCGCTGGCGTCGTGGGAAGAGTGGACCGGGCTCGCCTTCCCCGAGCGGCCGCGCTACGTCATGCCCGGCGCCTTCAACCTCGTGACCATCGACCGCGCGCGGCGGCGCGGCCTCTACGTGGAACCCAATGTCTGGATGCGCCACGCGGTACCCCGTCCGCCCCGCGGCGCGCCGGAAAAGTGAGCGAGCGGCCATGACCACGGTACGGCTGATCGAGTACGCGCAGGCCGAGCCCGAGGTGCGGGCGGTCTTCGACGACATCATGGCCACCCGCAAGACGGACTGGGTGAACAACTTCTGGAAGGCGCTGGCGCATCATCCGCCCACGCTCAAGCGGACGTGGAGAGTATCAAGCAGGTCATGGCGCCGGGCGCGCTGGACCCCTCACCAAGGAAATGGTCTATCTCGCGGTGAGCGCGGCCAACCACTGGCGAGTACTGCGTGCACTCGCACACCGCGGGCGCCCGCAAGGCCGGCATGACGGAGGCGATGCACGGCGAGCTGCTGGCGGTGGTGGCCATGGCCTGCGAGACGAACGCCCTCGCCGATGCCTACCGGGTGCCGGTGGACGAGCAGTTCCGCGCCTGAGGCGCGGCGGAGGCGCGTAGGCCGACTGCTCCTTCTGCTCCTGGATGAGGATGGGGCGCTCGCGGGTGAGGATGACCTCGCGGGTGATGATGCACTCCTTCAGCTCGGGGATGGAGGGCAGGTCGTACATCACCTCGAGCATGACCTCCTCCAGCACCGCGCGCAGGCCCCGGGCGCCGGTGCCGCGCTTGATCGCCTCGCGGGCGACGGCGGCCACCGCGTCGTCGGTGAACTTGAGCCGCACGCGCTCGAGCTCGAAGTACTTCTGGTACTGCTTGATGATCGGCGTTCTTCGGCTCGCGCAGGATGCGCACCAGCGCCGGCTCGTCGAGGTCGTGCAGCGTGGCCACCACCGGGCAGCCGGCCCACGAACTCGGGGATCATCCCGTACTTGAGCAGGTCCTCCGGCTGCACCATGGCCAGGAGCTCGCCCACCCGGCGGTCCTCACGGCTCTTCACCTCGGCGCCGAAGCCCATGCCGGCTCTTGCCCACCCGGCTCTCCACGATCTTGTCGATGCCCACGAAGGCGCCGCCGCAGATGAAGAGAACGTTCGTCGTGTCGACCTGGATGAACTCCTGGTGGGGGTGCTTGCGGCCGCCCTGGGGCGGCACGTTGGCCACCGTGCCCTCGAGGATCTTGAGCAGCGCCTGCTGGACGCCCTCGCCGGAGACGTCGCGGGTGATCGAGGGGTTCTCGGACTTCCGCGCGATCTTGTCGATCTCGTCGATGTAGACGATGCCGCGCTGGGCCCGCTCCACGTCGTAGTCCGCCGCCTGGAGCAGGCGAAGGATGATGTTCTCCACGTCCTCGCCCACGTAGCCCGCCTCGGTCAGCGTGGTGGCGTCGGCGATGGTGAACGGCACCTGCAGCATGCGTGGCGAGGGTCTGGGCGAGGAGGCGTCTTGCCGGAGCCGGTGGGACCGATGAGGAGGATGTTCGCCTTCTGCAGCTCCACGTCGCCGGACGTCGGCGCCGGCCTCGATGCGCTTGTAGTGGTTGTGGACGGCGACCGCGAGGCACCTTCTTGGCGCGCTCCTGCCCGACCACGTACTGGTCGAGGACCTGCTTGATCTCGGAGGGCTTGGGAGGCTGCGGATCTCCCGACTCTTCTCCTCCTCCCACTCGTCCGCGATGATGTCGTTGCAGAGCTCGATGCACTCGTCGCAGATGTAGACGGTGGGCCCGGCGATGAGCTTGCGGACGTCGTTCTGGCTCTTGCCGCAGAACGAGCACTTCAGCGAGCCCCTGCCCTCGCGCTGCCGGGCCATCGCGACCTACTTCGGTGACCGCCGCCGCCTCGTGCCGGAACGGGCCGCGGGGTGGGCTTGGAGGAGATGACCTCGTCCACGATGCGGTACTCCTTGGCCTGCTCCGCGGTCATGAAGAAGTCGCGGTCCGTGTCGCGCTGGATCTTCTCCATGGACTGGCCGGTATGGTGCACGAGGATGCGGTTCAGCTCCTCGCGCATGCGCAGGATCTCGCGGGCCTGGATGTCGATGTCGGTGGCCTGGCCCTGCACGCCGCCCAGCGGCTGGTGGATCATGATCCGCGCGTGCGGGAGCGCGAAGCGCTTGCCCTTGGCCCCCGCGGTCAGGAGCAGCGCGCCCATGGAGGCGGCCTGGCCCATGCAGATGGTCGAGATGGCCGGCTTCACGTACTGCATGGTGTCGTAGATGGCCATGCCCGCCGTCACCGAGCCGCCCGGCGAGTTGATGTACAGGTTGATGTCCTTGTCCGGGTCGTCGGCCTCGAGGAACAGCATCTGCGCGATGACGAGATTGGCGATCTCGTCCTCGATGTAGGTCGGAAGAAAGATGATCCGCTCCTTGAGCAACCGGGAGAAGATGTCGAACGCCCGCTCCCCGCGGGGCGTCTGCTCGACCACCATCGGAACCAATCCCATCGGGCGCCTCCTTGCCATTACTGACTAGTGTACCTCAGGGAGCGATCTTCGCCCGCTCGATCAGGTGGTCGAGTGTCCGGCTCTCGCGCAGCGTGTGCGCAGGCTGTCGAGATCCCCGCTCTGCTCCATCATGCGGCGCACTGCAAGAGCCCGGCTGCTGGCTGGCCTGGGCGATCCGCTCCACCTCGGCGTCCACCTGTTCCTCGGCGGGGGCCAGACCTTCCTTCTCGGCGATGGCCTCCAGGAGGAGGGCCCGCTTCGACCGCCTTCTCCGCGCCGGGCTTGAGCTCCTCGAGGAGCTTGGGGTAGTCCCAGGGGCAGCTTGTCCGGGTCCACGCCCTGGCGGCGGAGCCGCTCGCGGGTGTCGCTCGATCTGATGGCCGACCTGGCGCAGGACCAGCGCGTCCGGGACCTGGAAGTCGTGGGCGCCCAGGAGCGTCTCCACCACCGCGTCCTCGAGGGCGCGGCGAGTTCTCCCGGTCGCGCCGGGCCTGGAGGTCCACCGCAGCTCGGCCTTCCAGCGCGTCCACGCATCTCCGAAGGGGCCCATGCTCTTGGCGAACTCGTCGTCGAGGACGGGGAGGACCTTCTCCTTGACCTCCTTCACCGTCACCGTCGCCTCGCCGCCCTTCCCGCGCAGCGCCTCGGTGCGGTGATCGTCCGCGAACTTCAGCCGCGTGGTGCGGGTCCCGCCAGGCGGTAGAGGCCGATGACCGCTTCCTCCATCTCCGGCATCACCTGGCCCTGGCCGGGGTGAAGCCATAGGCTCCTCGCGGCGCGGGTCCATGCCCTCGGGGGCAAGGGTATAGTCCACGATCACGAGATCGCCGAGGTCGGCGGCCCGCTCCACCGCGCGGAACTCGGCGTGCTGCTCGCGGAACTGGTTGATCGTCTCGTCCACCTCGTCGTCGGTGAGGGCTTGGGCTCGTGCTTCACCGCGATGCCGGTGTAGTCGCCCAACGTGATGGCGGGCTTGATCTCCACCACCGCCGAGAAGGACAGCGGCGAGTCTTCCTCGAGGCGGACTTCCTGGAGATCCGGCTCCTCGACGGGCTTGAGCTTGGTCTCGTCCAGCGCCTGCCGGTACACCTCGGGGATGAGGCTGCGGGCCACTTCCCTGCTTCACGTCGTCGGAGAAGTGGAGCTTGATCATGCTCGCGGCACCTTCCTCGCGGAATCCGGGCAGCCGCGCCTCGCGCTGCAACGCGGCTGGAGCGCCTTCTCCCACGCGGTGCGGACCACCTTCCGCTCCTCCACCTGGAGGCGGCGCGTTGCGACGTCCCATTTCCTCGACGGCGACTTTCATCGTGACTCCTGGCTCAGGGATGGTGCGAGAGGGGGAGTTGAACCCGCACGGGTGTGACCCTCTGGATCCTAAGTCCAGCGCGTCTGCCAATTCCGCCACTCTCGCCCGATCGAATTCGCTCTGGAACGGCTTGGCGGGACGACGGCACCAAGGATATCATCACGGTCCGCGCGGGCGAGCGCCCGCGGGCGAATGCGAGCACCCCCAGGACTGGTACACGCGCGCGACGCCGCTACGCTACCGGCGGGCGGAATGCGCCCTTCCCTCAGGTCTTCAGCCGCGGATCGAGAGCGTCGCGCATTCCGTCGCCGAGGAGGTTGAAGCCCAGCACGGCGAGAAAGATGGCGAGGCCCGGGAAGGCGCCGAGCCAGGGCGCCTGCTCGAGATAGCCCCGGCCCATGGACAGCATGATGCCCCACGACGGCGTGGGGGCTGCGTCCCCATCCCGAGGAAGGATAGAGCGCGGCCTCGGTGAGGATGCCGAAGGCCACCGGGAAGGAGGACTGGACGAGGAGCGGAGCCAGGCACATTGGGCAGGATGTGGAGGATCACCGGTGCCGGTCGGAGGCCCCCAGCGCGCGGGCCGCCGCCACGAAGTCGTGCTCCTTCACCGACAGCACCTGGGCCCGGATGAGCCGGGCGAAGTTCGGCACGAACACCACCCCGATGGCGAACAGCGCGTGGATGAGCTTGGGGCCGAGCACCGCGGTGATGCCCAGCGCGAGGACCAGCCCCGGAAAGGAGAGGACCACTTCCAGCCCGCGCATGATCACGTTGTCGGCCCGCCCGCCCAGATAGCCGGCCACCAGGCCCAGCGGCAGGCCCACGCGACAGCGCCACCGCCACCGTGAACAGCCCCGCCTGCAGCGAGATGCGGCTCCCGTAGACCACCCGGCTCAGGATGTCGCGGCCGATGTCGTCGGTGCCGAAGGGGTGCGCGCGCGTGCGGCAGCGAGAGGACATTGGCGAAGTCCGCCGACACCGGATCGTAGGGCTGAGCAGCGGGGCCAGGGCCGCCACCAGCACGAAGGCGCCGACGAGGACCGCCCCACCAGCCTGACGTGGCTCCGCCGGAACTGGGCGTAGCGCGATGGCGGTGAGGCTGGTAGCCGCCCACTCAGTGCACCCGGATGCGCGGGTCGAGATACGAATACAGGATGTCCACGGCCAGGTTCGGCCACCACGTAGCCCACCGCGAGGAAGAGGATCACGCCCTGCACCACGAAGAAGTCCCGGCTGAAGACGGAGTCGATCATGAGCCGGCCCACGCCGGCAGGCGCGAACAGGCTCTCGGTGATGATGGTTGTTGCCGAGCAGCGCGCCCGATCTGGAGCCCGATCACCGTCACCACCGAGATGAGCGCGTTCTTGAGCGCGTGCTTCGCCGATCACCATGCGCGTCGGCCAGCCCCTCGGCCTGGGCCGTGCGCACGTAGTCCTGGCGCAGCACCTCCAGCATGCCGGAGCGGAGCTGGCGCGTGACCAGCGCGGCGAGCGCGGCGCCCAGCGTGATGGCGGGCAGGCATGAGCGAGCGCACGCCGTCGTGAAGCCCGAGGCGGGAAGCCAGCGCAGGACGAGCGCGAAGACGTAGATGAGGATGAGACCCAGCCAGAAGTTCCGGGGTGGAGAAGCCGAAGAGCGCGAAGAAGGTGCCGGCGAGGTCCACCCCCGGAGTTCGTCTTCACTCGCCGGACAACGATGCCGAGCGGCAACCGCGATGGCGAGACGAGATCACCAGTTCGAGGACCGTGCGCGCATGAGCCGGAGGTCACCGGCAACCGCTCGACGGATGGCCTGAACCCGCATCGGCTGGTTTGTGTTCTGATCGACCGTGCCGAGATCCCCGAGGCGTGCGCGCCCGGCCAATCCGCTACTGGACGATCAGGGGCCGGTCAAGCCCAGCCGGGCGCGGAAGCGCGCGAGCGTTCCGGCGTCGCCTCCTCGCCGAGAGAAGAGCACGGCAGGGTCGCCGGGAAGCGCGTGCACGAAGGGAGAACACGACCGACGCTCACGGCGAGAGCAGAGCGGCACTCGTCGCGAGGAGGCGGCGGCCGATCCAGCAGGAGCATGCCCGGCCGCGCATGGCTACTTCTTCTCGACCAGAGACCCTTGACTCGGATCATGCCGTCGGAGATGATGCTCGAAGCCCTTGACGCTGCTCCCCCACACCTTCACCTCGGCGTCGTGGTGGATCCAGACATAGGCGCGTCCTCGGCGGCCAGCGCGCGTCACCTGGTGCGTAGAGCGCCTTGCGCTTGGCCTGATCCCACTTCGGACGCGCGCCGCGTCGAGCAGCTCAGTCCACCTTCGGGATTGCTGTACCGGACGCGGTTGAGCCCGCTGCCCGCAGCGCAGTGAACGAGTCGCGTTCCGTCGGGATCGGGCCGCCCTGACCAGCCGATGCGCAAGGCCACGAAGTTGTGGCTGCTGAGGTCGGCGAGGAGCTCGCCGAACTCCGAGCGTGCTCGATCTTCATGTCGATGCCGATCTCCTTCAGCTGCGCCTGGGTGATCTGCAGCTCCTGGACCTGCGCGGGCAAGCTCTTGACGCGTGAAGGAGAAGCCGCTGGGCATCCCACCCTCGGCGAGCTTGGCCTTGGCCTTGGCGGATCGCGCCGCCAGTCGGTGAAGTCCGCGTCCTGCGCCCACATGCTCGGGGGAACGGGCTCCAGGCGGGCGAGCCGAGGCCCTGGTAGGCCACCCGCTGGATCACCTGCCGGTCCACCGCGTACCACATCGCCTGGCGGATGGCCTTGCTGGTGAAGGGCGCCACCTGGTTGTTGAGGTGCATGCCCTGCCACCAGAAGGCTGGGGATCTCGGAGACCTGCAGGCCCCTTCTACCCTTGGCCGGTGCCACGTCCTTCGGGAGCGATCTGGTGCATGAAGTCCACCTGTCCGGTCCGCATGGCGGTGAAGCGCACGGAGGGTCGGGGATGGGCCGGTAGATCACCTCGTCCGAGGTAGGGCAGGCCCTTCTCCCAGTAGCCGTCGAAGCGCTTGATGGTGAGGTAGATCGTCCTTCACCCACTCCACGAAGCGGAACGGGCCGGTGCCCACCGGATTGCGCGCGTAGTCGTCCTTGAACTTCTCCACCGCGGCCTTCGAGACCATCAGTGCCGGCGCGGTCGGTGAGCACGCTGAGGAAGGGCGCGAACGGCGCCGACAGCGTGATCTCCACCGTGAAGGGATCCACCACCTTCACGTCCTTGACCGGCGCGATCTCTGCTCTGCCGGGCGAAGCCAGCGCGGGCTCGCGCATCCGGTCGAAGTTCCACTTCACGATGTCGGCGTTGAAGTCCGAGCCGTCGTGGAACTTGACGCCGCGAGCGAAGCTTGAACACGTAGAGGAGGCCGCCGGACTTGACCTCCCGACGACTGCACGAGCTGGGGGACGATGCCGAACTTGGCGTCGATGTCGAAGAGCTTGCCGTAGATCGTTGTTGTACACCTGCCGGTCCACCGCGGCGGTGGACAGATGCGGGTCCATGGTGGTGCGTTGTCCGCGTCCATGCCGATGCGGAACGTGCCGCCTCGCGTCTGCGCGTCCGCGTGGACGGCCGCGAGAGAAGCCCCACCGACGCGAGAAGCCGCCAGGAGCACTGTGCGCCGCCGACCTGCCATCGAAGCCTCCCTTGAACTCGGGCCTGAGCGTCGGGCTGGAGCGTGAGGTGATCCGGGGTTCCAACCGGCGAGTCTACCCCCTTCCCGGCGCACGCCACGCGGATTTCTTGACCGGGCCGGCGCCCACGCCTACCCTCGACCTACCGATCCGACCGACCCGACCCGCACTGCGGAATGGAGGCCGCGATGGCGCAGCTCGCCGATACGGTCGCCGAAGTCGCCACCCGGCTGGGGTCCGCAATGTCCCGGACCGGAAGCTCGCCTACGGGACCCGCGACGGCTATCTGGTGGAGATCGCCTGCGGCCGCGATGGCAGCAGCGCCGAGTGCATCGTCGAGATCGCGTGCCACGGCGATCCGCGCGCGACAGGGCCAGTCCGCGAGGCCCTCGACCGGACCGCCGACGCGGACGCATGGACCCCTCAAGCGCAGAAACCTGACGGTGGAGGGCGGGGTCGCCACCCTGAGCATCCGGTGATGTTGTTCCAGCGGCCGGGGGCCGACGCGCGGTGGCGAGCGAGCTGGAGGCACTCATCCGCCGGGTGAGCGAGGCGAGCCCGGCCGCCGCCGCGCGCTGCCGGCTCTCGGGAGCGGGAGCGGCGCCGACCCCGCCTCGTCAACAACGTGGTGGTACCGCGTCTGCCCGTCCTGCGCCGAGCGGCTCCAGCACGAGGCCCGGCGGGCGAGCGCGCGCTGCCGACGAGCGCCCATGAACCTGCCGCTGGCGGTGGCGGCGGCGGTGGTGCTGGCGGTGGCGAGGCGCGGCGGCCTGGGCGGGCATCGCCATCGCCACGAACCGCGTCTTCTGGCTGGTGGCCATCGGCGTCAGGCTCGCCATCGGCCAGGTCACCACCCGGGCGGCGGGCAAGCCAGGCGCACGGTGCAGGTGCTGGGGGCGGTGGCCACCGTGGCCTCGGTCCTGCTGGGCGAGCTCTTCCTGGTGGCGTATCACGTGCAGCAGCAGGCTCGAAGAGGCGGCCAGCAGGTGGACTGGGCCGCGTTCTGCCGGCGACGCCCCGACGATCCTATGGCAGCTCGGCTCCGAGACGCTGCTTCGCGCTGGGCGGCGGCCTCATCGGCGCATGGTACGCGTGCGCGTCTCGCCGCGCGCCGCCGAAGATCGAGGTGCGGGTCGAGAAGGTGTAAGCGGCGGGGCCTCACGTATACTGGATCAATGGACCGGCCAGTGCCACTGCATCCGCCAAGTCACTCATCCGCCAAGCACTCATCCGACGGTCACCCCCGCGCAGCTCGCCGCCATACGCCCGCGACGGCTATCTCGTCCTGCCCGGCCTCTTCGATCCCACCGAGGCCGCGCGCCTCGCCGCGTGGACCGACGAGCTCACCGCCTGGCCGGAAGTGCCGGGCCGGCACATGGTGTACTGGGAGCGCACCGCACGAGCCGGGCCGGCGCGTGGAACCGCATCGAGACTTCCACCCTATCACGCGGGCTTCCGCGCCACCTTCGACGGTGGGCCGCTGGCGACGGTGGCGGCGGCGCTGCTCGGGGCCGCCGCCGTCCTCTTCAAGGACAAGATCAACTTCAAGATGCCGGGCGGGGCAGGCTTCGAGGCCGCACCGGACCAGCAAGCGGGCTGGTCCGTCTACGCCCCGCTCTTCCCCACCGCGCTGGTCAGCATCGACGCCGCCGCGCGGGGACGGCTGCCTGGAGCTGGCGGCACGGCCATCACCGGCGCGGGCTGGTGGGCGCGGAGTGGAAGCTCACTGGGCGAGACCGGAGATGGCGGGCATGCGCTTCGAGGCCTGCCCCACCCGGCCGGGCGACGCGGTGTTCTTCGACTCCCTATGTGCCGCATCGCTCGGCGCCGAACGCGACCGAGGCGCCCGCCGCGTGCTGTACGTCACCTACAACCGGCGCGCCGACGGTGATCACCGGCTCCGCTACTACGCCGACAAGCGCGCGCAATTTCCCGCCCGACTGCGAGCGGGAGCCCGGCCGGGAGTACGTCTACCGCGTCTGACCCGCCGCGCGCTGGCGCCCGCCGCCGGCCGCCGCCGCGACGAAGTTCACCGGCGAGCGTCATCACCATCGTCGCCGTCCTGGTTGAGCAGCTCGCAGAAGGTGCGGACCAGGCCGCGAGTCGAGGCTTGCGAGCGCGACCGATCACCTCCAGCACGGTGGTGCGCAACCGCGGGTGTCGCCGGGACGGACCGGCTTGAGCCAGCGCAGCTCGTCGATGCCGGGCGAGCCCATGCGAGGCGCTGTCGCGGAAGAGCGAATCATCGTAGAAGAGGCGCATCGTCAGCGAGCCCGAGTGCCAGCCGCTGGCGATGAGGCCGCCGTACGATGGTCTGGCGCGCGGCCGCCTCGTCGGTGGTGGAAGGGCTGGGGTCGAACTCGCGCGCGAAGGCCACGATCGTCGCCGGGTGACCGTGCGCGCGCCGCCCTCGATCACCTCGCCGACCTTGAAATCCTCGAAATAGCGCATGGGCCTTCCCGGATCGAGAGGTCAAAGCGATAGGGACGGGCCGAGGACCACCAGCCGCGAGACCGGGGGCTCCGGGCCCTTGAGCAGGATGGCGGCGGTGGCGGCCACGGTGGCACCGGCTTTTTCGAGGAGCCGGTGCGCGGCGCGCGCGGTGCCGCCGGTGGCGATCACGTCGTCCACGGAGGAGCACGCGGCGGCCCTCGATGAGCGCCCAGTCCAGCGGATCGAGCACGAGCGCCTGCGCCCCGCGGTGGTGATGCTCGACGTCTCCTCCACCAGCGGGCCGCGGGGCGCGCGCGGCATGTAGTTCTTCACGCCCTTGCGCAGCACCACGTAGCGGTCGCCGCCGAAGGACTCCACCAGCACCTGCACCATCCCTACCGCCTTCGATTCCGAGACCACGGTGTCGAAGGCCGCCTCAGGGGCGATGCTCTCGTCCATCAGCCGCTCGTAGAGGAGCTCCGCGCAGCGCTGATTGAGCCGCCCCCTGGCCCAGGAGGTTGAAGGAGAGCAATACGGTAACTGAACGAAGTAATACC
>ERZ1370068.5852-contig-4857_pt1 | contig 40566 bp, 73 predicted proteins | sample MGYA00561227_ERZ1370068 | MGnify/ENA primary metagenome ERZ1370068 (study PRJEB38410, sample SAMEA6850437) | metagenome | study: Metagenomic assessment of the ecological functions of the soil: analysis of the soil microbiota associated with the... | reverse complement strand
TTGTACTTCGTTCAGTTACGTATTGCTCTTCTCTTTGAATAGAAGGCCGTGTCTCCCGTTGAATGGAGCCCATGTCGCCCAAGAACAATTCAACTACCGCTGACCGCTTCCCCATGTGGCCGGCTCTCCCGACCTCGGAGTACTATCAGTCAGTCTGACTTCCACCCGATCATCAGCCCCTTCTCACCTCATCGGCTTGGCAGGTCCTACAAGCTTGCGCTTGAACCGGATGGATCTCCCTTGTTCCCGTTGACCCCTTTGGTTGCATGCTGGCGGTACGAACCCCGGGAGCACCCCAGGCCGCTCGCGTTGGCGCGGCCAGCGATTCCGCCTTCCCCTTTGAGCGATAGGGTCGGCTACTCCGATCACGTTCGATTTCGGGGCTATCTTCCCGTTCACTGGTGTTCCGGCCTACAACCTCCCTGTCTACGCTTCGCAGCGGCCGTTACCGGACGCCACGCAAGACTTGGTACGCGGCTGCTCGCTAGGCTTTGCCGCGGTCGCCATCTCAGGCGACTGAGTTCAACGCGCTTGCAAGGCGCAACGCTCATCGAACCGGACATGCAGATTTGCGGCATCCGGCTCTCGGACAAGACGTCGCGCCTTCACCCACGACGGGCCCCCGACCAAGCCGTGCGAGCGTACAAGCCGGAAGAGATGCCCCGTAAAGGTGCGGCGAGGGGACTTTACTGCGTCGCCTGACCTTGTGCTTGAATTGGAGCCACCCACGGCGCAACCGCACAACCGTGTAGTTGTCGAGCGCGATGAAGCGGTGGTGCCGCACCGAAATATAACCCACGACTGCACGAAATACGGTTTCTTTTTGTTTTCGGTTTTTGAAACTCTGGGGTTCCTTTCACCACATTACTCTGGTGGGGTCAGTTGTCAGCACCATGACTCAGTTTGATGTAGAGCCTGATCCTCCTCTTTGGCTGAAATAATTTACCTTGGGACACCATTCCTGGGTGCAGATTGATATCTTAATTTTGCTCTTAAAGTCAGAAGCTCTACCAATCCCAGGGAGTGAATTTACCAGTCAAGTGTCTTCTCATCTCAAATTCACCTTTGCTCTGGCTAAACACCTAAGCCTGATTATGATCCTTTTAGGTGATTAGCACAAAATTCTCCTGCCTGCCCTTCTCTGACCTGGATCTAGGGATGTCCATCCAGTTGAACTGAGGCTTAGGTCTTAAGGACTACCTCTCAAGTAGCTAGCTACCCAATAACTTTATCTAGTTAGAAGCATCTACGATGAAGCGTTATAGTCGAAGTGAAGAGGAGGTGAAACCACCGAAGGATAAATTTAACCGTCCCCGGGAGAGCTCGATTGTGCAAAAAATTATAAGTCGACTACCATGAAGCTGATCAGTTCTTTCAGAGCGGGCAATTTTCAGCCGTCTTCAGTCTGAAAATTAACGCGATCTTTGATCATTTAATACCACTGGGAACTTTGGGGTTATTTGTGATTAACTCCTGGAAGACCTTATTTACACAGCCTCCTCAAGGACTTTCAGAATTCAGTGGCCTTAGATCTCACTGGAGGCGGGGCCTGCCTTCAGGTTGTTCTTGCCACTGGCTGCCACCCCTGGGATACCAGCCTCTAAGCATTATGTAAGCAAACCTTTACCTGGGTGGGTTACAGCCTACTGATGAAGCGGCAGTTCATGGATCAGCTGAGATGACGATTAGGCGTCGCGTCTTTGACTCAACACTGCCTGAGAACAATTGAATAACATATATTTGCGCCTCAACCTGGAAGCGTCTGTTTCCTCCACCTGGTTCATCTCAGACGACAGCCTATCATCAAGCCACGCGTTAAGTCTGCCGACCATTGCGACCCAACCACCTGGCCTGAGGGGAGCTTTGCCCATTACCCACACGGCTGACTCACAGCGCTTCGGCGGCTTGCTGCACTCAGCTGGCTGCCAGGCGCGTTGAAACTGGCAGCCTCAAGCCATACTCAACAACCACCTGAAGTTCACCTGCATCATCCACAGGAAAAGACATCATTGCCTCTGGCGAAACTACAAACAAGAGATGCCGATAAATTTGGTATCTATTGAATCAACACATTTGTAAGACATAACAATATAAGCATGGCACTCCTCTCGCGACTCCAGTGCTACAAGTCACGACTTTCTAATCATGAAGTCGATGCTTTCCAAGCTGCCATGATATCAAAAGGCATTTGGAACTCAGTTGGCCACCTTACTGTGGGTTCTCAAGCATGATCTGTGTGAAAGAAGGACCTCAGTGAAACCAGCTGTTTACTCATGGCACTAGTGGCTTTGCCCGGCTCATCGCGGAGGTCGCGCTGGGGCATGTCGGTATCGTGCTCGGTCTGGAGGTCTCACGCCTGGCCCGTAACAACGCCGATTGGTACCGCTTGCTCGATCTGTGCGGCCTGACCGACACTCTGATCGGCGACGCCGATGGGATCTACCACCCCGCACTGTTCAACGACAGGCTGGTGCTCGGTCTCAAAGGCACAATGAGCGAAGCCGAGTTGCACATCTTGCGGGCTCGCTTGCTCGGCGGCATCCGCAACAAAGCCGCTCGCGGCGAACTGCGGCGGGTCTGCCCGTCGGCTTCGTCTGGGGCGAGGAGGACGGCGAGGTCCGCTTTCACCCCGATGCGGCGGTGACCTCGGCAATCCGCACCGTCTTTGCGCGCTTTGCCGAACTCGGTTCGGTGCGTCGGGTCTGGCTTTGGCTGCGCAGCGAGGGCCTGACCTTCCCGATGCAAACCCATTATGGTGCCGCGATCCAGTGGATCGACCCGAGCTACACCGCGATTTATCATGTGTTGACCAACCCGGTTTACGCAGGCGCCTATGTCTACGGAAAATCCCGCCGTCAGATCACGCTCGATGCGACCGGGCGGCGCAAACGGCAAACTCGCAAGCTGCCGCCCTCCGAATGGTCGGTGCTCATCCCCGAGCACCACGCGGGCTTTATCGACTGGGCGACCTTATGAAGCCAATCGGTCGCGCATTGCCGCCAACACCCATCCGCAGCCGCATCAATCAGGCGGTGCCGTGAGAGAAGGAAGCGCACTGCTGCAGGGAATGGCCAGCTGCGGCGCGTGCGGGCGACGGCTGCGCACCCACTACACCGGACGCACTGCATCTCCGGGCTACCACTGCGCCGGCAAAAACATCGTCGATGGGCGCGGCATCTTTTGTCTGAGCGTCGGCGCGGTGCAGATCGACGGCGCGGTTGCCCGCGCCCTTCTCGCCGCGCTGGCTCCCGCGGGTCTCGAAGCCGCTCTCGCCGCCGCCGAACGGCTCGAGGCCGATCGCGACGATGCGCTCGCCCAGTGCCGGCTCGCCGCCGAGCGTGCCCGGTACGAGGCACAACGTGCCGAACGCCGTTATCGCGCCGTCGATGCTGAGAACCGTCTCGTCGCCCGCGGCCTCGAGAGCGAATGGGAGCAGCGCCTGCGCGAGCTCGAGCGGGCCAAAGCCGAGCTCGCCCGGCGCGAACGCGAACGACCGCGAGCGCTCAGCGCAGAAGACCGGCGCCGCCTGCTGGCGTTGGGTGCCGACTTGCAGAGCGTATGGGAAGCGCCGACCACCACGGCTCGCGATCGCAAGGAACTGCTGCGAACGCTACTCGAAGAGGTCATCATCACCGTGTTTAAGGCCCAGCACCGCGCCCGCCTCACCCTGCGGTGGCGAGGTGGAAGCCTCACCGATATCGATGTCGATCTGCCACGCCAGAAACCGGCGATCGTGCGCACCGACGAGGACACAATCGCCCTCGTTCGCCGTCTGGCCGCTTATTACCCAGACGCCGTCATCGCCGGTATCCTCAACCGTCAAGATCGTCATACCGCTTACGGTCACCGCTTTACTGCCAACCATGTCAGCAGTTTGCGGCGGCAGTGGAACATCCCGCGCTTCGAGCCGCCCGCTACCCTCCCTGAGGGCGAGTTGCTGACTGTCAAACAAGCGGCCGCGGTCCTTGGAACCGCCACCTCGACCATCCACCGATGGCTCAATGACGGCTTCATCGGCGGTGAGCAGTTAACCCCGGGAGCTCCCTGGCGCATTCGCTTGACCGAGGATCGGCGCGCCGGTTTTGTCAATGAAGCGCCGCAGGGTTACCTCACGATGTACCAGGCAATGCGCCTTCTCGGGGTCTCCCGCCAAACCGTATTGCAGCGTGTCAAGCGCGGCGAACTCGATGCCATCCATGTCATGCGAGGAAAGAAGAAAGGCTTGCGGATCAAAGCGATACCGGCTCATCCCACGCTGTTTGACGTCACTTCATAAGCTGGGGGCAGTATGAAGCAGCTTCCAAGTAGTCCGCGAGGTCGGCGTCCACGACGTCCGGGTGGCCACGGAACACCAGCTCCTCCACCTCTACGACTGCCTGCTGGGCGTTTCGCCCAGCGCGGTAGGCGTAGATTTCCGGCGGAAGATCGGCTTCGAAGATTTAATCTCCTGATATCGCCGGTCAGCGCGGCCCGGTATCCGGGATCTTAGGGTCGGCGCCCGCCGGATCTTTCCGGATAGTGCCCGTCGCCTGCAGCAATCAGGAAGTATTGAACTCGAAATGCAAGGAATGCGGGTGTGGCGAGCTGCACGGTGCCGGCTGGGGTTCGTTGATGCTCGCCGCTGGAGGGAGATGGATTTGAACCATCGGTTCCACTCGCGGTGCGGCTCGACGCTGCTCGGCCGAAAACGTCGCCGGGTGTGAAGTAGCTCGCGCATCCCCTCCATCTCGGCACGATTACCGCTCGAGCAGGAGCGAAGCAAGCTGGGTCACCACCGACCCCGCACGACTCGTCGTCGAGATCATAGGCTGTCGCCGGATCTCTTCAGACTAATTCAGATCTTTTCTCGTGGAGATGCCGGGTAGCGGCGCCGCCTATAAGAGAGAACGCGATTCGAACGCAAACGGGCGGCACCCGGCGGTAGTCCTTGAGATTTAGCTCCGGCCCTCGTCTCGGCGTCCCCCAAATGGGCACATGGGTCCATTCAGCCTGCTAGCACCGGTCCGCCGGATTTTCAGCACTTTGTCGATTACGGGATCGCTCATACGTCGTTGGATCGACGCAGCAATGCCCCGGTCATGCAGCGGGTTCGCATGGACGTCGATGCGGCGTTGTCTTGGGCAACAGCCGGTAAATACGCCCGAAATATCGGAAGGCTCGACCTTCTCTAATCTTCGAGAGGTGATCATGACGATGAGCGAATACGAGGAGCGGTTTCGGCCTCCAGCGCCATCACTGCATCAAACCTTCACCGAGGTCCGGGGACCAATCGGGGAGGAAGGCGGAGTCGACGCCTTTGGGGTTAGTGCGGCCTTAGTTGGTGTAATGACGATAACATCTAAGGCCGCGTTACATCACTCCAGTGATGCCAACGGCTCGCAAGTATCGAAATCTGGTATCCAAGCCTGTGATTTTATCCATCGGTAGCCTGCGGTGACAATAAGCGAGCACAACCGGTCACCAACTTCGACCAGGCGGCCTACCCGATCATGGCCCAGACCGCCGACTGGTACCCCCTAACGCCTTGCCTCCTCAATCATTCCTGGGAGATTTAAGCGCGGAGCGTGGATCCACGCCGGCCTGAACTCGACGGGCTCTGTCACCTTGCCGTCGACTGCGCTATCCTGGTCTTAATCATCCCGCGCATGTCGGGATGTTCGGATCAGGGAGGCCGATATGGGGCAGCCAGGTCGGTTAGTTCGTAATCTGCTTCCCGGATTTTGGATCAGCCTCGCTCTCGTCCTCGGCATCGGTGAGACCGGGCATAGCCAGGGTTATCCGGCGTCGCAATCTCCGCCCGGCGCCCTCTATCTCGATCAGGGCTGGGGTTACGATACGGCGGCGTGGTGGTACCACGTCAGCCAGGGCACCGTGTTCATGCCCTATCATTGGTTCATTTCGCTGGAACAGGCCGCGGGCGACGCGCTCTTCGCCGCCCCCGACCATCTGGAGCGGCTCGGCTTCCTCGCCGACCGGGCTGATGCAGCGAGATCCTCGTGGCCTTCCCGTCGGCTTTGCCATCCGCCAACTCGATTTTCCATCCAAGCCGCCCTACCAGTACTGGAAAGGAGAATGGGTCGGTTTCGCCTGCGCCGCCTGTCATACTGGACAGGTTCGCTACCATGGCCAAGAAATTCGTCTCGAGGGGGGCCGGCCCACCTCGACATCGAGGCCTTTGGGGATGAGCTCAAAGCAGCGCTCACCGCTACAGTCACGAGCCAGCCGAAAGCTGAACGTTTTGTGAAGCGGGTCCTTGGTTCGGGGTCGCCATTGCGCCGGAGGATCTAGCCAAGCGGTTCTTGGCGTTCGTCCAGAACCAGGGGGAACGAAACTCGCTGTTCGAAGCGGCTCAGGCCGCCGCGTCAGAAGAGCCGACGAGGTCGGGGCTTGGCCGGCTTGATGCTGTCCACCGTGGTGGCAACTCGCTGCTGTCGGCCCCCTTGGGCGAGGGAAAAATTATGTACCGACCACCGCGCCGGTGAGCTACCCGGCTCTTTGGGACACGCCTTATTTCGATTGGGTGCTCTACAACGCGTCGATCCGTCAGCCGCTCGCGCGCAATGTCATCGAGGCTCTCGGTGTCGGAGCGCCGATCGACCCTTCCACCATGCTCTCCGATAAGATCGTGCATGGCGTGCTGATGGATAACGTCGTAGCGATCCACCGGTCGCTGACAAAACTCGGATCGCCGCGCTGGTCCGAGGACATTCTCGGCAAGATCGATCTCGACAAGGCTCGGCAGGGGAAATGGTCTATCGTCAAACCTGCGCGGGGTGCCACGCGGTCATAGACCGCAGCACGCATATGCCGGTCGGCGGGCCCGGCACAAGCGGCATCACGGTCACTGTCGTGCCTTTAGACCAGATCGGCACGGATCCCCACCAAGCGAAAAACTTCGCTTCGCGCGTTATTTCGCTCGAGAAGATCGGCGGTCCGGCGAGCATCCCCTGCATGGACGCGGCCAAGGTGGTTGCCGGCGGTATCGTCGAGCAATGGAAGGGCCAATCGGCGGCGAATGCGCAGACCGAGAACGAGATCGACCAGGGCCGGCAGAATGAATTCCGCGGTCTGCTCGCGTATCGCGCGCGGCCGCTGAACGGGATCTGGGCGACGGCGCCCTATCTGCACAACGGATCGGTGCCGAGCCTCTATGACCTGCTATTACCGTCAGCACAGCGCCCGAGGATCTTCTATGTCGGAAGCTGGGAGTTCGACCCCGTTCACGTCGGGGTGGAGACCGGCAGCCCTTTAACGGCGCATTCACTTTCGATGCGCGCCTTCCCGGCAATTCGAATGCAGGTCACGAATACGGTATCGGCCTCAGCGAGCCCGAAAAGATGGCGCTGATCGAGTATCTGAAGACGCTGTGAACGACGGGCCGACAGCGCTGCTCAGCGGCGCGGCTGCGGACGCTGGACGAAGCGCGTGCAATCCTCGCTCGGCGGGGTGCCATCACCGCTCTCGTCGTCCCGAGCGATCTGCCTACCGAAACCCCGCGGACCGAGAGCTCTTCCTCGGGGCTGCGCCTTGCGGCTGGCGAGGGGACATGAGGTCAAACCCGCCGTCTCGCCGCGATCGTCGCCGCCGATGTCGCGGGGTATTCGCGTCTGGTCGGAGCGGACGGGGAGGGCACGCTCGCCGCGCTGACGGCACTCCGGCGCGAGCTCGCCCACCCGAAAATCGAGAGAGCATCACGGAAGCGATTGTAAGAATGACCGGAGATGGGTTGCTCGTCGAGTTTGCCAGCGTGGTTGACGCGGTGCGATGCGCCGTCGAGGTGCAACGCGATATGGCGCAGCGCGCAATGACCCGGTGCCGATAGACCGGCGCATCGAGAGTTCCGCTATCGGCATCAATCTGGGCGACATCATCAACGATGAAGTGACGACGGCGCTTTCGATGACGGCGTCAACATATCGTCATCAATGTGCAGCGGTATACCGCGGAAATCCGGGTCGCCGAGGATTCAACGCCCGCGATATTTTATCCGGCAGTTCACTCCCGGCACCGGGCTGAATCTCTTTCCGCCAAATAGTGGCCGATTTGAGGAACCCATCATATTCGTTCCCATGCGATACCAATTCGCGTCGTTCATGTCGGTCGATGCTCGCTAACCACTCAATCAAGCGAGGACATCCCAAAGCCTGCATTCCTCCTCAAACGTTCTGCCGTTTCATTTAGTAAGTCTATAGGAGAGAGTAATAAGTCATGCGAAAAATCAATCTTAACATCCTTGCGATATCGCTCGTCGTCGCCGGCTTAACTGTCTTTGCTCGATCTGGCGCTCAATCCCACGACGCGATGTCTCATAGTGAGTGGATAGCTCAAAGCCTCAAAGAGATGGAGACCATCAAGGTTGGCATGACCAGGGCAGATCTGCTGAGAGTGTTTAGGGAGGAAGGAGGTCTTTCCACTCGAACCCAGCGCCGGTATGTCTATCGGGAATGTCTCTACATCAAAGTGGCGGTAGAGTTTGAGCCAGACGAAACGACAGCGGTTCTTCCTGAAAACGGAAAAGACAAGATCGTTAGAGATTTCCCAACCCTTCATAGAGCGATCAATTATAGATTAGTTGAGTTTCGATAGTGTCTCAGGTTCAACCCTTCTCTGTGCCGCCTTTGCGTCCTCCAGCGTAGCATTTTTTCTGGCACAGTTTTGGCACTGTACTGAACGATATTTGTTTGAGGGAATATCCAACCAGCGGGCTGGTTGAATGGTTTCTTCCAACCGATCATTGGTTGTGGCCATATAGCGAAACCGTAGATGAAGATTCACGTTCATACTTTCGTGCTCCTGCTCAGCCTGTGGCGTTTTGTGCAGGCTCAACATTTCGCCCTCAACCATCCCCTCGCCATCGCCTTCATCGTCGCCACCCGCAGCCACGACTCAGCCGGACAAAGCAGCGAGGAAGGTAGGCGAGGGTGAAGTGCTGCGCATCTCTGCGAATCTTGTTTCTGTGCCCGTCAGCGTTATCAATCGTCAGGGTCAATACGTTGTCGATCTGCAGCGCCAGGATTTTCGCGTCTTCGAGGATGGCAAGGAGCAGCCAATTGTTCACTTCAGCAATGTTGACCAACCGTTTTCCGTCGTGCTCCCTGATTGACACGAGCGGTTCGACTGCGCCCTTCATTGATCAAATCAAGGCAGCAGCAAAGGCTTTTGTCGATCAAATGCGACCTGCGGACACGATCCAGCCAATCTATTTTCACGGTGAGATAAAACCACTCAGCGCAGAAGGCATCAACGATCCCAAAGTATTCGACGCGGCGATTGATCGGATTGAGCCGGGCCCGACCAATATGGGGACGAGGTTGTATGACGCTGTTCACTTTGGCCTTAACTCATTACGGCCGGCCGCCACGCGCAGGGCGGTCGTGTTGATTACCGATGGCGAGAATACCTGGGGCAAGGCTTCGACGAAGAGCACGTTACGAGAAGCTGAAGAGTCAGACGTTGTTGTCTATACAGTTCAGTACGGCGACCTGAAGCCCTTAAGACATCAGTGTCACCACAGGTTTATCTTCAGCAGTTGGCTGAGAAAACGGGTGGGCGTTACTTCAAGGGCGGCGATATGAATTCGATCAAGCGGTCGTTCGTTGAGGTTGCGGCGGAACTACGCCGGCAGTACGTGATCGGCTATCAGCCGAACGAACCTAAGCGAGTCGGATTGAGAAAGATAAGAGTAAAAGTGAATCGTAAGAATGTAGCTGTTAGGGCGCGTGCATCGTATGCCTACGCACGGTGACCGACGGTGCAAGCTATTTGCTGGGACCGCGGGCGTCCGCCCGCAATGAGTGCGCAGCGCGAAAACAGATTGAAGAAAGCGAGCTCCAACGGCTTTGCCTCAAAAGTCAAAATGCAGCTATTTGCAGTGGGGATTTTCATTAATGCCCCAACGGGGCTACGGCCTCCAGCCCAGGGTTGCCGCTTCGGCTACCCTGGGAACTAGTAGAAAAGAAATTTCAACCGCAACGCGGTTGCGTCGTTTTCTAGAGAGAAATGCACAAAGCAGACGCAACCGCGTTGCGGTTGAGGATCAAGATCGCTTTCTTTACTGTGAGGTCCAGAAAATGTGCGGCAGGCGCAATTCTTAGAGCCCGCTTTTCTTCAATCCGTTTTTCGCGCTTTGCGCGCTCAATGCGGGCGGGACGCCCGCGGTCCCAGCAAATAACTTGTGCTGCCCCGCCAAACTGAACCAGAGTTCGACCGAGGACCAGGGACATGTTGGATTGCGAGAATTTACCCTGGTACGCGATGATAAAGGTCAAGTTGCTAGATACTTTCTGACGTGCCCTTGAGATGAACATCTCCCAACACAACAAAGCCACCGGAGTTAAAAGTGAACAGCGGCGATCGATCCCGGTTTGCGGTATGACTGTTCATCGTGATTCAGCTGCCGGATCATACGAATACAATGGCAAGACCTATTACTTCTGCAGCCCGCACTGTCTTCAGAAGTTTCGTAAAGATCCCGACGCCTTCTTAGCCAAGCCTCCAGGCGGCGCCACTAGTTGGAATTCAACGCGCAAGGTCTCCACACGACGAAAACAATCAAATCCCAGGCGCCCCAACTTCCTGACCGGACTTTGGACTCTGTTTACACCTGCCCGATGCATCCTGAGATTGTCCGTGACGGGCCCGGCAGCTGTCCCATCTGCGGCATGGCGTCTGGAACCGCGAACCAGTTTCCGCTCGAGGAAGAAGCGAACCCCGAGCTCCGGCGAGATGTCGCGGCGCTTTTGGGTCGTGCGTGGCCCTGAGCGTGCCGCTGCTGTCGATCGCGATGAGCGAATTCATTCCGCAGCCTGACCTCGAAAGTCTATTGCCGATGCGTGTCTGGAGGCTGGATCGAGATGGCGCTGGCAACACCGGTGGTGCTTTGGGGCGCGTGGCCATTCTTCGTTCGCGGCTGGCAGTCGGTCGTTAACCGCAGCCTGAACATGTTTACGCTAATCGCGCTTGGTGTCGGCGTCGCCTATGTTTACAGCGTCGTGGCCAGGCTGTTTCCGCAGTCTCTTTCCGGCATCGTTTCGCGATCGATCAGGCGAGGTGCCGGTTTATTTTGAAGCGGCGGCGGTGATCACGACGCTGGTGTTGTTGGGCCAGGTCCTGGAACTGCGAGCGCGCAGCCGCACCGGAGCCGCAATCAAGGCACTGCTCGGCCTGGCGCCGAAAACTGCGCGCCGCATTCGTGAACGATGGACATGATGAAGACGTTTCGCTGGACCAGGTCAAACGCGGCGATAAATTGCGGGTGCGGCCCGGCGAGAAAATTCCGGTTGATGGCATGGTGCTTGAAGGCTCAAGCGCAGTTGACGAATCGATGGTCACCGGAGAGCCGATCCCGGTGGTGAAACGACCAGCGGGGACCGCGTTATTGGCGCGACGCGTAAACGCTACCGGCACGTTTGTCATGGAGGCTGAACGGGTTGGCGCGGACACACTGCTGGCGCAAATTGTGCAAATGGTTAGCGAAGCGCAGCGCAGCCGGGCGCCAATTCAGAACCTTGCGGATCGGGTCTCGTCGTATTTCGTACCAGCAGTCGTGTTCATTGCGGCTTTGACCTTTGTCATCTGGAGCATTTGGTGGACCTGAGCCGCGCATGGCTTACGCGCTGGTGAATGCGGTAGCCGTTTTGATCATCGCGTGTCCTTGCGCGCTCGGCCTGGCCACGCCGATGTCGATCATGGTAGCAACCGGGAAAGCAGCGCAGAGTGGCGTGCTTTTCAGGAATGCTGAAGCCGTCGAAGTATTGCGCGAGGTCGATACTTTGGTGATCGACAAAACGGGCACACTCACTGAAGGCAAACCAAAGCTTATGTCGGTGGTGACAACGCCGGGAATGGACGAGCAAACTCCTGCTTGCGCCTCGCCGCTAGTCTTGAACGGCGGCAGTGAGCACCCGCTCGCGGCTGCAATCGTCTCCGGCGCTCGAAGCACGTGCCATCGCGCTTGAGTCGAAGCAAAAGCGTTTGAGTCGCTAACGGGCAAGGGTGTCAGCCGGAGAAGTGGCTGGCACAAAGTGAGCATAGGAAATCAGGCGTTGCTCCGAAGAAACCGGCGTGACGTGCGGACCTCAGCGAAACAAGCCGAAGCGCTGCGCGCTCGATGGTCAGACGGTCATGTTTGTGATTGTGGATGGCGCAGTTGCCGGCCTGGTTTCCGTTGCTGATCCAATTAAGGCTACAACCGCTGAAGCGATTAGGCAGCTTCACGATGAAGGCATTCGCGTCGTGATGTTGACCGGCGACAGCGAAACGACCGCGCAGGCTGTCGCCGGAAAACTCAACCTCGACGAGGTCATTGCTGGAGTTCTGCCGGATCAGAAGGCGGAAGTTGTTAAGCGGTTCCAGGTGTGGCGGTCATAAGGTTGCCATGGCTGGTGATGGCATCAACGACGCTCCAGCGCTGGCCCAGGCAGATGTCGGCATCGCGATGGGCACCGGCACCGACGTCGCGATGGAGAGCGCCGGCAGTCACGCTGGTTAAAGGAGACTTGCGCGGCATCGTACGCGCGATCCGGCTCAAGCCGAGCAACGATGAGGAACATCAGGCAAAATCTTTTCTTCGCGTTCGTGTACAACGCACTAGGAATTCCCATCGCCGCCGGGGTGCTTTATCCGTTTCTTTGGAATTCTGCTGAGCCCGATGATTGCCGCCGCGGCGATGAGTTTCAGTTCAGTCTCAGTGATTGCAAACTCACTGCGACTGCGACGCGTGAGTCAGTAATGTGTCATTCACTGGGTGAGATGAGGTACTGACCTCATTTCATTGTCGAGGTCGATCTGGGGACTCGTGCGCAAACATAGTCATTATTTATCGAGCTACCCCTCAGCAGACACTGGGTGTAATATCGGCGGAGAACTCAGATCAGAGTAGCCCCCTGACAATCGTTTGCTTTTATTCCGCTACCTGGCGAGGAGAGTGACTATGAAATTTTCGATGCGACAAACGGCGATTAGCGTCTGCGACGTGCAGTGCTGCTGCTGGCATTTCCGCCACCGCTGGTCTCAGCAAAGAGGACAGAACTTCAGGATGCGACCCGACATTCCAGCGACGCCGCGAAAGTTTTTACGGAAATTATGAACGTGCGGGAAAAGGCAATTCCCAAGGAATTACTGGACAAAGCCGAGGCAATCGCGGTCTTTCCCAGACGTAATCAAGGCAGCCTTTATCTTCGGCGGCAAAGGCGGTCAGGGTGTTATCAGCAAACGCACGCCCAAAGGCTGGACGGCGCCCGCCTTCTTCAATATCAGCGGTGGTAGCTTCGGCGCCCAGATCGGCGCCACCAAGACTGACTACGTCTTGTTGATAATGAACGAGGACGGGTTGAATGGTTTGCTGAAAGACAAGTTCGAGATTGGCGGCGAAGTGGTGTGGCCGCTGGGCCTGTGGGCCGCGAAGCTGCTGCTTCCGACTAACCCACGGCTGGATGCCGGAATCTCTTTCATACTCTCGTAGCAAGGGTGCTTTCATCGGCGCTGCGTTGAAGGGCGCCGTGATCAGTCCCGACAATGATCTCAACGAAGCAGTTTACGGTGGCAAGAAGGCGAAAGACGTCTTGACGAACACCTCGATGACGTTGACGTCAGATGCCTGCCGGAGTTCGCATCTTTCCGCGAACTCTCGCGCGCTACTCGCTGCGTTAATTCGACTCAATGGTCTATGGCGCGCAAGAAGAGACTTGACGCTTTGGATTGCGCGCCATAGAATGCCCGCTGACTTCAGGGGTTGCACTACTCACATCAGCTTGCTCGCACGCGATTGGTTAGGAAGACTATGCTTTCGAGACTCCCACGCACCCAGCGACAGAAAGAAGTCTTCGACTACCTCGTCAGCTTTCTCGAGCGGCGCGGTTACATTCCTACCTACACCCAAATCGCCAAACACCTCGGAGTAAAGTCGCGCGCGACAGTTGCGAAACACATTCAGGCGCTGGTCCGTCTGGGCCTGGTTACGATCATTCGAGAGGGCAGTTCCTCGCAGATTGTAATTAATCAGCAGGAGCTTCCTGCTTCGCGATTTGCTGTGTGAGATTCCGGTGGCGGGCTATATCGCCGCTGGTCATCCAATAGAACTTGTAAATGGTGGCGAAACCGATCTCGGTGCCGCGCTTCATGCTTGGCCGGGTCAGACCGGAGCAAGTTTATGCGGCGCGCATCAAGGGCGACTCCATGATCGACGAACACATCTGCGATGGCGACATTGCCCTGATCGAGGATCGTCCGGAAGCTCACAACGGTGAGATTGTGATGGCCCTCGTTGATGAAACTTACGCTACTTTGAAACGGCTTTACAGATATGGCGCGGAAGTTGAACTGCGCCCCCTCCAATCCGCAAATGGAGTCGATTAGAGTTTCCGCCGGCAACGTTCGGATTCAGGGAATCTTCCGCGGCCTCCTCCGTCAATCCAAATAAAAACGCCCGTTTTACTGCGGTTTTAGTGTTGGTTCGGGGGCTTTCTCCTGAGCGCATGGCTACTGAAATCCCCGCAATGGCAGTTCAGGCGAACGTTGTAGCCAGTTCGATTCCGGATACTGACAATCACCGCTGATTACATGCAGCGTGTAGGCATGGCGTGATTTGGACGAGCGGTTGGCAAGACTCTTGTGCGGCAGCTGGCCGTTGAGAATAATCAAACTCCCTTTGCTCACCTCAAGCGGCACCAGTTTCTCTTCCGGCCAGGGATCGGAATCAAAAACCTCAAACTTCATTCCGCCTGTCTCGTTTCGCACCCACGCGATTTCAATCCCGGTGTGTGTCCGCCCGGGATTGCCCAGAGACACCCGTTTTCGATTGTCGCGTCTTCGAGAGCAAACCAGAAGCCGGCAATCGCCTGCGTTCGGTGTAGAGAAAGGTGCTGTCTTGATGACAGGTAACTTCGCCGCCGATTCTCGGTTGCTTGAAGATGTACATCCCTGCAGGAGCAACGGGTGGTTGATTCCAAGGTCACGCGACTAACTGCGCGACGGCCGGACTGCGCGAGAATTTGTTGAAGACCGGATCAAGATCGTGAAGGGCGTGTCCGATCTTGTTAATCGATTGTTCCTTGCTTTGCTTGAGGCGTGCCATCCGGGTGAACGGCATCTTCCTCAAAAAGAAACGAATCTTGTCGCCGGAGTTTAGGAAGTACTCATCACTTCGGCGATTCTGCTCTCGTGTCGAGAAGATCGAAACGATTTCATTAGGTTCGGAAGTCTTGAACCAGCTCTGCGGCTCTGGTTCGCAGCGCGTCACAGGAAGCAACCGGAGCGAAGTCGTTCAGCACCAGAGAAGCCGTCACGATCATATTGGGCGCGCTGTTCTTTATTCAGCCTCATCGCGAAAAGTATCACCGCAGGTAGGCATGGATTCCAACGGTTGAAGTGCCGCCGGCTGGAATTTCCTTGCTGGTGAGACAAGTTCCTCGCTACTATTCTCCCAGCCCCGCGAGTTACCTCACAAGACATCAGTAATCAGTAATGAGGGATAAGTGATGAGAAAGAACCTACTCGTGCTTCTTGCAATGTGCTTCCTGTTTTTAGGTACAGCTTACGGTCAGGAAAAGACTGAGTCCCACTTGTGCGTGGATCTGCCCGGGGCAAACTTGCGGCACACATAGATTCCGTTACGTTGGGGACACGATTGACATTCCCATCAGAGGCGACGACGTGCCGGCAAGCGTGTTGCTGATTGCTGAGCCGGTGGCGCTGGAGCTGCGCTGGGCAAACGGACGAAACAATGGCAGCAACTTCACTGGTGACTTTTCTGGACGGGAACAAGAGGCCAATCTATTCGAAATATTTTTCTGGTTTCATGGTTGGCGTGGTCCAGTATCCCTTGTCATCGTTTGAGCAGCCGATGTATGGCCCATCGACTGCGATGATCTCCCCGTTCCCGCCTCTGTAACAATCCAGGCAGGGGCACCACTTGCTGCGCCGGCTAATCTTTCATACACCGTAATGCGCGTAACTCGCCCTTCGAAGAAGAAGGAAGAGCGAAAAAAAGGCGAAGCAGAGGAAGACGCCAAACGGGGGAATGAGATCGTAAGCATCCACGAGGCCGTCAGGTTGATCGGCGCAAGTCGGCTGCCACTGGTCCAGATAGAGTTGAAAACAAGTCGCCCATTTCCCGCGAGAGAGATGTGCCTTTGCAATTGCAGATCGGAAAGAAGATTTTTATCGACGAAGTAAGCGGTACTTCACACCGGGAGAAAGCTTACTTTGAGTCTGACGCCGGAGATGTTTGCTGAACTAAAAGATGGTGACGAGATTGTAGTGTTCTTCAGTAAGCCGGATGGGAATGCATCAGCGGATCAGGACGTTTGGAATTTCGGGAAACTAAGAAAGGCAGTAGGCAGTAGGCAGTAGGCAGACGGCGGACGGAATCATTTTCCATTTCTGCTCAATGTCCTTGGAAGGCTAGTCTCCCGTCTGGAATATGGTCGCGAAGGATACGGAGAAGCTAGAGAGGATTCTCTACGGCTGAGAGTTAGGCAAATTCTTGTGCTGGCACACTATAGGCACACAAAAACCAAAAGGCGGTCAATTGGCCGCCTTCATTATTGCCGTAAATTGTTGTACAAGCTTACATTACGTGGAGCCGGCTGCCGGAGTTGAACCGGCGACCTTCTAATTACGAATCAGACGCTCTACCAACTGAGCTAAGCCGGCCTCGAATGCAGTCACTCGAATCGTGTCTGCGCGCGCGAGATTGCACTATACGAATGCGAAGTTTGCAGTGTCAAGCAGACGAATAACAAACGGGAGGACATGAAGGAACATGGGCAGAGAGCAGATGAGAAATCTTGAGATATCGAAGATCGGCGCCACACAAGTAAACGAATTTGAGTTCCATAAGCATCAGGGTGAGATGACTGAACAGGAACACGCCGGTAAACAGGGGGCGGCGGCAAGCGGCTTACCCAGGCGGAGCGCATAGCCCAGGTTACGGCGGCGGCGCACAGAAAGTCGAAAGAAACGTAAAAAGAGGCGGGATCAACGAAACGAGAAAACCGCTGCGAAAAAGAAGTAGGTCAGGCATTGAGAATCGGTCGCTCCCAGTTAAGTTGGTTTGGTTGTCGCGCGTTGTGTGCGCTGCTGTTAATCGGCTTGCTTGCCGGCGATCAGAAACTGCTGCGCGCGCAAGAGCGAACCGTACCGCAGACGAAGTTGCCGTCAGCGGAAAAGATCGTGGATGGTCACCTGAAAGCAATTGGCGGCAAGAAGCGCGTCGCAACCATTCGAGATGCTACTTATGAGTGGCGGATTCAACTCAAAGATCAGTCGATGGGGATTGCGAAGACGCAGACCAAAACTCCTTCATCGGTTCGCTTCGAGTTGATTTTCGGCAATGGTCAAATCGTCTCAGCCGCAAATCCACGATCGGCCTGGACGCATGGTCTTGACGGGAAGCCACACACGTTGACGGATGCAGAAGCCTCCGCAGCCAGGCTCCAGGCGGTGCTCGATGCAAGCCGTTTGCTCGACCTCAAAAAGAGCACCGTCCTATCCCGTGCTGTTACGTTCAGGGCGGCTGAGGCTGTGCCCGTTTACGTGGTGGAGTTTTCTTTGCGCACTGGCGCGCGGTTGCGTTACCTCTTCAGCCCGACCAGCCAGGTTGCTCGTCGGTATCGAGGATGACGCGCGGAAGACTACTACCCGCTTCGAAGACTATCGTTCTGAAGGATCCATTCTCGAGCCTCATCGGATGAGCATAAACAACGGCGGCACGGGTGAGCTGACGTTTTTCCTGCAACGCGCGAGCTACAACACCGGAATTGCAGATTCCGCTTTCGATCCGCCCGGAGCTGCAGAGGCGCTGGATGTGAAAGCGATGCTCCGCGACGTGTCTGTCAATCAGGACAAACTGGAGCAGCGCTTCACGGAATATTCCCTTCATCCAGAAGGAAACTTCCCGCGAGATAAACGGCAACGGCGAACTAAAGAAGGAAACGGTCAAGGTGTTTGAAGTTTTTCCGATTTCGAATCGTGAGCCGGTAATGAAGTTGATAAGTGAAAACGGAGTTCCGCTTACGGGCGAACGCGCCGCTAAAGAACAGAAGCGAGTGGAAGAGGAATTCGCCAAAGCGGATCGTGACAAAGACAAGGACGAGCAGAAGGGCGTCAAGCGTCGTGCCGAACGCCAACGAAAAACGAGGCAAAAGCCAGAAAAGGCGATGACGACGACATAGAATTTCGAATTTTTAAGAGTCTGCGAATTTGTCTCGCCGCGCCATGAACGCTTTCGCGATCGTGATGCCGTGGTTTTCGACTTTCGTCCCCGTCCGGGCTTCAAATCGAGTAACCGCCAGGAGGATCTGATTTCAAAACTCGTCGGCGTTGTTTGGATCGATCCGGCCGACAAGCAGGTGATGCGGCTCGAAGCGCGATTGGCTGAAGGGTTCAAGATGGGAGGCGGCCTGCTGGTTAACCTGAAGCCTGGCGCTGCCATGGTGATGGAACAGACGCGCATGGTGGAAGGCGTTTGGTTGCCGCGGCTGGCTCAAATCAATCTCTCCGTGAAGGTCCTGCTGTTTGGCGGTGGAGACTATAACCAGACCTATGAATGGAGTGACTACAAACACTTCTCGGGCGATGTGGGTGACTACAAACTCGACGCGCCAAAATCGGAGACAGGCGAGGCTGCGAAGAAACCGTAGAGTTTCCACTGCACTCGTTGTATCGGCCTAAGAACGGGGGCAAGCCTACCTTCCTTACCTTAGAGACTTTCCTGGTTGATATTGAGGGTTCCCTTGAAAGCCTGTTAAGCTCACTCCAAGACTCAACGTGAAGCTCGAGGTGAGGAAGGCGGGCTTTGCCGCCGCTTACAGATGAAATCAGCAAGGCTTTATGAAAACAGTAAACGTCATCGGTGGTGGTCTCGCGGGGTTGAAGCGGCGTGGCAGGCGGCGCGAGCTGGCGCTGCAGGTGCGTCTGTTCGAAATGCGGCCCGCAACCCAAACGCCCGCCCATCGCACGGACAGGCTGGCCGAGATCGTTTGTTCAAATTCGCTAAAATCGGACGAACCGGGAAGCGCACCCTACCTGCTCAAGGAGGAACTACGCCGCGCCGGCTCGCTGGTGATGGAATGCGCTACCGCAACCCGAGTTCCTGCGGGTGCAGCGCTAGCCGTGGATCGCGAAAAATTTGCCGAGCTCATTACGGAGCGCATCGAGAACAATCCAAACATCGAACTGGTTCGCGACGAAGTAAAGAACATTCCCGATGACGAGATAGCAATCATCGCCACCGGCCCGCTTTCCTCGGAGGCCTTGACCCTTGAAATCATGAAACTCACCGGCAGCGACCAGCTCTACTTCTATGACGCGATCGCTCCCATCATTGCCGCCGATTCCATCGATCGGACGATTGCTTTTCCCGCAGCTCGCTATGGCAAAGGCGGCGACGACTATTTGAATTGCCCCTTTGATGCGGAACAATACGCGCTGTTCTATGGCGCGTTAATCGAGGCCAAAAGCGTGCCGCTACAGCGCTTCGAGGAGACGCGTTGGTTTGAGTCTTGTTTGCCAATCGAAGAGATCGCCCGACGCGGCGTTGATACGTTGCGCTTCGGTCCGATGAAGCCGGTGGGACTGTTTGATCCGCGCACTGGTCGCGAGCCTTATGCTGCGGTGCAGTTGCGCCAGGAAAATTTAATGGCTGACGCATACAGCCTCGTAGGCTTTCAGAATCATCTACGTTACGGCGAACAGGCGAGAGTGCTGCGCCTGATCCCGGAATGGAGCAGGCGGAGTTTCTTCAGTTTGGTCAGATTCATCGCAACACCTACATCTGCTCGCCGCGCGTGCTTTCTGAAACAATGCAGATGCGCGAACGCTCGAACATCTTTTTCGCCGGACAAATCACGGGGGTTGAGGGTTACGTTGAGTCGGTGTCCATGGGTTGGCTCGCGGGACAGAACTCTGCACGGCTCGCTTTGGGTCGTGCCCCAATCTCGGCACCACGATTGAGTGCGATCGGGGCGCTGGCGCGGTACGTTTCCAACGCGCAGACGAAGAATTTCCAGCCGGTGAATATAACTTTCGCTTTGCTGGAACCGCTGCCGGAACAAGATCGCAGGCGCGTACGTAGAAAACGTGACCGGCATAACCTTCAGGTCGACCTGGCATTGAAAGAATGGGACAAGTGGCTTCAGAGCATAGAAGACGAGCAACCGGCGCTCCGAGGCCAGCGCATGAGGAGCGCAAGCCCGACGCTTACTGGCAGCGCGTGGCTGGTAGTTGTCGTATGTTGTTCGGAATCAGCCTGGCTACAGTTGTCTTTGCTCAGTCGGGCCGCAACCAGGGAAGGCGCCCAAAACCTCGACAACGAAAACAAAGTCCAGTGGCTCGATCGCGGAACCCACGCCTCTCCCGGTTCTCAGACGCCGCGTTCCTCCAATCAGTCAGCTGCAAAGATTCTCCCAAAGACAACTCAAGCGACGAGGTCGACGATTCCGGATACAGTGCGGGTCGTTTCCAATCTCGTGCCCATTCCGCCTCAGTGGTCGACTCGAAGGGCATTGCAGTCACCGGGCTCAGGTTGGAAGATTTTGAGTTGCGCGTTGATGGTCAGTTGAAAACGATTAGCGATTTGACCCGCACGGAGAGCAGTGTGCGAATGGCAATGCTCTTCGACAATAGCGGCAGTTTGGATTTCGCGCGCGATTTTGAGAAGCAGGCAGCCAGACACTTCTTCCGTCAGGTCATGCGACCGGCGGACGAAGCGGCGATTTATTCCATAGAGACTGAAAGCTACCTGGCGCAACCGCTCACGAAGCGATGTCGGGTTGCTCGAACGAACGATCGAAAGCTTTGGCAAACCGGAAGGCGCGACCTCGCTTTTCGATGCAATCATAGACGCCGCTGCTTATCTTCATCCGTACAAGGGCAGGCTGGTGTTGGTTATCGTTTCGGATGGCGTGGAAACCACGAGCCGGAATGATTTTGAGACGACTATGCAAAGAGTGCTCGCTGCCGACTGTCAGATTTTCATTGTGCAAACAGGACTGTACGACGGCGCTAACCTGCGGGCGCTTGCGGCTGAACGTAGAATGGAACAACTCTCAGGTCAGACCGGCGGCGCCGTCTACATGCCGAAAACGACAGTCGAACTCAACGATGCGTTTCTGCAAATCGCTGCCGACCTGGCGCATCAATATGTGCTCAGCTATTACCCTGGAGATGAGCGTCGCGATGGGCGATTCCATAACATCGATCTCCGTCTGAAAGCGCGAGAAAGACGTGCGCATACGTGCGCGCCGGGGATACTATGCGCCGCGGGCCTCGAATCTTGCTGCTGGTTGGTGAACGCAGGATTATTTTGACAGGATTTACAAGATTTACGGGATATTAAACGAATAGGTTCGCATCTTGTAAATCCTGTTAATCCTGTCTATATGGTTTGTTAAATAAGGAATCTATGGAGCAACTGTTAGTACAGTTTCTCGAGCACCTGCGCTACGAACGTAATCTCAGCGAGCATACCCTGCGCAATTACGAAAGCGACCTGCAGCAATTTTTCGACTACCTTGCTCCCCGCGCATCCGCGAGACAGGGGAAGAGAACTGAACCCGCGCTCGCCGCGATAGATCACATCACAGTCCGTGAATGGCTGGCGACGCTCCATGCGGCGCAGAAACGAAAGCATCCATCGCGCGCAAGCTCGCAGCCTTGCGTACGTTTTTCAGTTCCTGGTGCGCGAAGGGAATGCTGGAGATGAACCCGGCCAAACTAGTCTCAACGCCGCGGCTCGAAAGAAGCTTCCCAAACATCTTTCCGTTGAAGAAGCCATCAAGTTTGTTGAGACTCCGAATCTGTGAAACTGATCTCGGTAAGCGCGATCGTGCCATGCTGGAACTGATGTATGCGACGGGTGTGCGCGTGGCGGAGTTGACCAAGCTGAATCTTGGTCACATCGATTTCAAAAATAGACTGATTCGCGTAACAGGAAAGCGCCGCAAAGAGCGCATCGTGCCTTTTGGCGAACCGGCGTTGGACGCTTTGAAAGTGTACCTCGACGTTCGGGAAGGATTTTTGGAAGCGGCGCCAGTTTCAGAACGCGAACCCGAAGCGCTGTTTCTCAACTACCAGGGAACGCGAATAACCACGCGCTCAGTCGGCCGAATGGTGGAAAAATACATCCGCATTTGTGCCGGAAGATATGACATTAGCCCGCACGCGTTGCGCCATTCGTTTGCAACGCACCTGCTCGACAGCGGCGCCGACCTGCGCGATATTCGGGAGCTGCTCGGCCACGCGCGACTCTCAACTACACGCAAGTCTACACGCACGTCTCAATGGAAAAGTTGATCCAGGTCTACGACAAGGCGCACCCCGAAGCATAGTCCAAAGTCCCGAGTCCAATGTCAAAGTCTGCGTACGCAAAAGTAGAATACTGCGTCACAAATTCGTTGATCCGTGGGGAAGGCAGATTCTGAGCTTAGGCTTCAATATCGCCGCACAGACTTTGGACTTTGGACCTGGACTGGCCATCAGAGCGTAGCGTGCTCGTCATCGCCATTGGCGTTTTCAATCACGGCCTGACAAGCCGCATCGTAGCGGGCGGTGGGTACTGCCTCTAGTCGGCGCTCATCGATAAGTTTTCCGCAGCGGGCGCAAACACCGTAGGAACCTTCCTGGATTCGTAGCAGTGCTTGATCAATGTCGGCAATCATCCGAGATTCTCGTTCACCCAGACGTAAGGCAAGTTCCTTGTTCACATCCATCAGGGACATGTCGACGGTATCCTTCACGCCGTCGTCCGACAGCTCGAGCGCCGCAGCCTGATCGGCGCGAACATGGTCAGCGTGCCCCTGCAATTGAGGAGAGTATTTGTTTAAAGTGAGCTAGTTTCTCTGGTTGCATTTGTTCTTGCTTCGCGGTCGGTCCTTCCAGCGATTCTTTTGCGGGGGAGGGATTATAGCTTACGAAGTTTGATTAGTGTAATGCGTCCGCAACGACTGACTCAAAACTTCCAGGTCAATTGGACGCGAACGGAGCGAGGACTGCCAGGTGAGATATTGTCGTTGCTGTCGGCGTTGATGAAGTATTTTTTGTCGAACAAGTTCTCCAGGTTCGCCTGCAGCCCAACCTTTTCAGTAATGGTATAGAAAACTGCCCCATCTGCGCGCAGGTAACCCGGCAGGACTACCTTGTTATCAATCGCCGCAAACATGTCGGAGCGATGGATCAGCCAAGACCGGCGCCCAACTTCCTGGCAAAGTGATAATTGTTCCACAACGAAAACGTGTGACGTGGAACCTGGCCTACGCGCGCTCCTTTGATCGCCGCGGTTGTGGCACTGGTAACACGTGCATCCTGATACGCATACCCGCCCGTTATTTGCCAATCCCGCGTAGGACGGCCGTTCAATCCAACTTCGAGACCGTCGGTGCGCTGGCTACCGGTTTGCACGATCTTGGTCGGGTCGTTTGGATCCGTAGCCCTCGTATTCGTGCGTGCCAGACTATAAACCGCCGTTGTGAGCGAAAGTGACTGACGCAAGTCCCACTTGGCGCCGAACTCATAGTTCGTGAACTTCTCCGGTTTCAGCGATTGCGTCACGGTCGTTAGCGAGGAGAACTGATCGCCGGAGCTTGGCAGATACGAAACGCTGTAACTTGCGTAGAGCGATAAAGGCACAACCGGCTTGAAAACAATGCCTGCGCGCGGCGACCAAAGATTGTCGACGCGACTAAGATCTTCGCCGTTTCTGTTGTTGTGAAACTTCAGATTGAAGTGATCGAAGCGCACACCCGCCAGCACCTGAACTTTTGAGGACAGTTCAATCTGATCCTGTGCGTAAGTCGCCGCCACCGTGGCTTGAACATGATTGTCAGCATCGGTCGCGCTCTGGCGAAAAGGTTACCGGCGTGTCGATCGTTGGGTTAGCAAATGGAACGGAAATAGACGTTGCTGCTGTTATTGAAAAAGCCTGTGTTGCGAAAGTTGTCTGACGCCTGTCGCCCGAATTCCGTGCCGGCCAGAAGCGTGTGCCGCACCGAACCGGTTTTCGCCGCATAGGCAAGATCGGTTTGATTGAAGATGTTATGGCGTCGCGTTGCGTTGTTATAGGAGAAAGGTTGACGCGAGTTTCGTCTGCGTTGACAGTTCCGGGAACAAAGTTCTGATACATCCGCTTGTAATCACCAAACAGGGTATGGTTGCGAATGTTGAGATTGCCCACCTGATGATCGATTACTGGCGGACATGAAATTTACGCGAGCGTGTACAAGGCTCGGTTCGGGATTACCGAAGAACGTGGAGATGTCAGTGTCCGAAGGGCGGCCACTGAAACGAAGGAATGCCGCGATCCGCAACGCGGTTATCCCGGAAATGTTCGTAGGCGAGTCGGATCTGGGTTTGCTTGCCGGCGATGAGAGTCAAGGTTGGATTGATGCCGAAGCGATTAAGATCGACTCGATCGCCGAAAGCTGCCTGAATTCTCGTACATGCCGTTAATGCGGAAGGCAACCCTATTGCTCAAGGCCCGGTCAAAATCGCCGAGGATCCGTTTGTTGCCGAAAGAGCCGCCCTGAAACGTCAACTCGCCCAGCGATGCAAAGCCCGCCTGCTTGGTTACTCGATTGATCACCCCACCGCCGCCGCCGCGACCGAAGATCATGGCGTTGGGGCCTTTCAAGAGCTTCAACTCCGATCGAGGTTATACAAGTCACGATAATACTGAACGTCGTCGCGCACGCCATTGACGAAAAAGTCAGCTGAAGAACTGTTGCCCCTGATTACAACCTGATCGCGATTGTTCTCTCCCTGAATGGCCGTGATGCCGGGCACGTAGCGCACCACGTCAGCGATGCTCTGCATCCGCCTGGTCTTTAATCACTTCCCGCGATACGACGCTTATCGATTGCGGCACATCGCGCAACGCCGTTCAGTGTTTTGGTGGCGCTACTGAGGTAGCAAAGGTGTCATAGCCCGCCATGTCGGTGATATGTGACGGTGGCGCTATACCCGGCCAGTTGGAGACGATCTCTAACGGTTCAGAAGGTGGTTGGTTTGGAGCGGGCGATCAAGGCTGCTTCCGCAAAGCCTTCCGCAAGAAATCTCAGAGAGTATTCGCCAGGTTCTAGTAGCAGCGAAAACTCGCCACTGGCATTCGTGAAAGTCGTAGTGTCAGAATAGCCGTTACGGGACGCAGTGATCTTCACTCCGGCAACAACGGCTCGATCGGAGGTCGAGTACTCGGCCACGAAGTTGAGACTGTGTAATGCAAGTCAGCCTGCTCGAGCAGGGATGTGAAGAGCTGCGACAGACAAGAGCAGGCAAAAGAGTCATGAAGACCGAATTGAAGGCGCGCTTCGCTGCCATGTCCGAAAAATTCCTTCGTTCCTGATATTTTGGGGATGAAATTGAAAACCATTTTCAATTCGAACCTAAGAATAGTCTAGTAATAAAGAGGCTGTCAAGAGACGTTTGCGATAAATGCCTGTCCAGTTGAAGGCGGGTGGGAGAGTTGATCGTAATCGTTAGGGGTTAGAGCAATTACTGAGAATCAAGTTTACTTTTCGCTACCGCAAATCAGTTCCGCGGCGAGCAGTGGAAGCGTGAGTTCGTGATGGCCGGTTATGGAGTAGCCCCGTCCGGCGCCGTTGGCAGTTGGCCGGCGAACCACGTTTGTGAGCGGCCGGTAGGACTGTATGTAAGTCGAAAGTTTGCTGTGGTGATGTCAGTCAACTGGTTGCCGAGGATTGCGCACCAGCGTAACAGCTTTGAGAAGACTTCCGGGCAGGGATCACAGCTGAGCCGATGTTTAAGTAAACGCCACCGCCATCCATCAGGCGAACGAGCTCCGACAGCAAGCGAAAATCCGTATGTGTCGTAGCGCCGAGCACAGCGCCGTCAGCTTGCGGGTGAAAGTGCCCGATGTCGCCGCCGATGGTGAGATGGGCCGTAAAGGGGAACTCGCGCCTGATAAGTCGCACATAGCAAAGAATAGCCGGCGTGCTTTGGATTTAGTGACCAGCAAGGCGCGACCGGTTGCTTCGCCCAGAGCCGAGATGTTCCTTTGCTCCTTCCTGGGCGGCGCGGTTCAAAAGCTTGCCTGTCTCATCAGCGCCGCCGAAATGCTCCTTCGCCTAACGTTGCGTCGACGTCTTCAGATGTTGAACCCACCATAGCAATCTCTGCGTCGTGAACCCAGCACCGAACCGTTGGCGGCGATCGCCGTAACGAATCCTCGCTTCATTAGATCGATGACCAGCGGCGCCAGGCCGGTTTTGATCACGTGGCCGCCGAATGCCCCAGATGATAGGTTTCTGTAACTCGCGGGCCCGGCGCATACGTGCCGCAATCTCTCGCAAGCTTTGGACAGCGAGAATGTTGGGAAGACCAGCGAGAAAATCCTCCAATGATGAGTCTGGTTGAATCGGATTCGCAAAGTCGTCGAGGGAAACTTTGCTGGGACGCGAGGCAAGCGGATAGGTCTTTACATCATCCAACTTCAGCGGGCGCAAGTTGTCGTCGTAGATTGACATGTATGGGCGTCGGCAGTAGCGCGGCGCAGTATATCACGCGATCTTCTTGTCTTCGCGACGCGGAATTTCCGTTGCCGTTTTCCGCGAGGCGCGCCATTGAGCAGGGGACGCAGTACCTGGCCGGTGTGCGAACGGCGCGAGCGCGCAACATCTTCCGGCGTGCCGGCAACGCACGACGCGTCCACCGTGTTCGCCGCCTTCCGGTCCGAGGTCGATAATGTAGTCAGCTGACTTAATGACGTCGAGATTGTGTTCGATAACAATAATGGTGTTGCCCAAAGATACAAGCCGCTGGAGCACGTCGAGCAGCTTATGAACGTCGGCAAAATGAAGACCGGTGGTCGGCTCGTCCAGCATGTACACCGTCCGACCCGTGGCGCGCTTTGACAATTCCTTGGCTAACTTGATTCGCTGTGCTTCGCCGCCCGAAAGCGTTGTGGCTGACTGTCCCAGCTTCAAGATAACCCAGTCCCACGTCCAGCAGCGTTTGAAGTTTCTGCTGAATCTGCGGAACATTTTCGAGCAGCGGTAATGCCTCTTCAACGGTGGTATCGAGCAGCTCGGCGATCGATTTTCCTTTGAACTTGACTGACAACGTTTCGCGATTGTAGCGAGCGCCGCGACACACGTCGCAGAGCACATAAACGTCAGGCAGGAAGTTCATTTCGATGCGCTTCATGCCGTCGCCTTCACAACCCTCGCAACGTCCGCCCTTAACATTGAACGAAAAGCGTCCGGGCTTGTAACCGCGCTCGCGCGACTCGGGAAGCATGGCATAAAACTCTCGAAGCGGCGTGAACAGGCCGGTGTAGGTGGCTGGGTTCGAGCGTGGCGTGCGGCCGATCGGCGACTGGTCGATCTCGATGACTTTGTCGACATGTTCCAGGCCCTCGACGGATGCACAGGCGCCTGGCTCCGCAAGCGAGCCATAGAGATGACGCGCCAGCGCAGGATAAAGAATGTCTGCGACCAGCGTTGACTTGCCTGAACCGGAGACTCCGGTGATCGACCGTTAACAGCCCGAGCGGAAATGTAACGTCGATCTCTTTCAGGTTGTTGGCGCTGTGCGCCGCGAACGGTCAGGTACTTGCCGTTTGCCGCCCGCCTTTGCAGCGGCACCTCAATCTTCCGCGAGGCCACTGATGTAGAGCCCGGTGATCGAGCGCGGATTATCAGCGACATCTGCGGCAGCTGCCGTAAGCAACCAACTCGCCGCCGTGAGCACCGGCGCCGGGTCCCAGATCCACCACGTAGTCCGCGCGGCGAATTGTTTCTTCGTCATGCTCAACCACCAGCACGGTGTTGCCGAGATCGCGCAGCGCGGACGAGGTGTCCAGCAGTTTTTGATTGTCGCGAGGGTGGAAGCCAATCGAAGGTTCATCGAGAACGTAGAGGACGCCGCGAAGTTGAGAGCCAATCTGGGTCGCCAGACGAATGCGCTGTCCTTCACCGCCTGACAGCGTCGCAGACGGACGGTCAGAGTGAGATATCCCGAGGCCGACACTCTCGAGAAATCGCAGCCGGCTTTTTATCTCGCGAAGTATCTGGCCGGCGATCTGCTCCTCGCGGTCGTTCAGCTTGATCTTCTCAAACGCGGCAACAGAGTCCTCGATCGGCAAGTGCCGTGTATTCAGCGATGCCCCGTCCACCTAAGACGCACGGCAAGCGAGTCAGACCTGAGTCGCCGGTCCTGCTACACTCGGGACACAGCTGACGGCGATACGAGTTCTTCAAGCGTGAGCTCTGAACTTTCTCCGAAGGCGCTTCGTTGAGCCGACCGCGCAACCAGCGCAACGCGCCTTTCCAGGGACTTTGATAAGTGTAGAGTCCCTGGCGAAAGATTCAACTGGCCGCTGACTCCGTTGAAGAATCCGTCGCAGACTTCTTTCGGCAGACTCCGCAAAGGACTGCTTCACGTCAGCGTTGAAATGTTTCGCGACCGCTAGCTAGCGCACTCTTCGAAGTAGGCCGATCCCTGCGCGGTCAAGTGGACCCATGAACGCCGAGTTTGTCGGCGGCAACTATTTGCGTCAGGAATGAGCTTTGGACGGATCGATTTCCAGTACGGTGCCTAAGCCGTGACAACGTTTGCAAGCGCCGTAGGCGGAGTTGAAAGAAAACGAGCGCGGCTCGAGCGGTGGAACGTTGATGCCGCAAATCACGCAAGCCATTCGTTCCGAGTAGAGTTTCTCGTCGCCATCGACCACGGAAACCAGCACCGCGCCACCGGTTAGCTTTAAGGCCGTACGAACTGATTCCGACAGCCGCTCCTTGATCCCGGGTTTGATCAGCAGTCGATCTACTACGGCTTCAATCGTGTGATTTCGGCGCTTGTCCAGCTGATCTCTTCGTCGAGGGACAGAAGCTCGCCATCGACGCGGGCGCGCAGAAACCCATCCTTCGCCAGTTTCTCCAGTTCTTTTTGAACTCACCTTTTCGGCCGCGAACGATTGGCGCGAGAATCATGACCCGCTCGCCTTCAGTCAGGCCGAGCACGTTCTGAACAATCTGTTCGACGCTTTGACGTGTGATTGCGGCGCCGCACTTGTGACAATGCGGCTGGCCAATTGAGGAAAACAGCAGCCGCATGTAGTCGTAGATCTCTGTGACCGTGCCAACGGTTGAGCGGGGACTGCGAGAAACCGTTTTCTGTTCAATTGAGATTGCCGGTGAAAGACCGTCGACCGAATCGACATCCGGCTTTTCCAGCTGATCCAAAAACTGACGGGCGTAAGCGGATAGAGATTCAACGTAACGGCGCTGGCCCTCAGCATAGATCGTATCAAAGGCAAGCGAAGATTTTCCCGAACCGGACAAGCCGGTAATGACTGTGAATTTGTCGCGAGGTATCTCGACGTTGATGTTCTTGAGGTTGTGCTGGCGAGCGCCTCTGACTGTGATGCGATCAATTCCCATTGCCGGACGATTACGAAGCTGCAAAGAAGTAACACTACGAATCGCTACGGACGCGAATTTCGGAGAGTAGCGAACCAGTCATTCTAACTGACCGAGATCAGGCAGCGGCAAGTAGCCAAAACTTTGAGGTGTTGGTAGAGTTGGGGCCTTCAGTTCAGGAGTTCAACCTTTAGGCTGCCGACTAGTCGTTCAAGCCAAAGCGTGTGCTCTAAACTGCATCTCCCGAGGCGTGACCGGTGTGAATCTTCCAAACAGCTCTGACGCTCCTGCGTATTTTCATCGTTCCACTTCTGGTTGTCGTTCTGCTCACGCCGTTTTCGAAAACTGGTTTGGCGTGCCGCGCCATATCCTCGGCGTTGCTCTGTTTCTCGGCGCCGCGCTGACGGACTATCTTGATGGCCATTTCGCGCGCAGCCGTGAATCAGGTGACGCGTCTGGGCCAACTACTCGATCCGATTGCCGATAAACTGCTGATCTCCGCTGCGCTTGATCTCACTGGTAGAAAACCAACTGGCGCCGGCGTGGGCAGTTGTAATAATCATCCGGACGCGAGTTTGCGGTTACGGGCTTGCGCTCGATTGCAGCGGCGGATGGCGTAGTGATCTCGGCGTCAAAGATGGGAAAGTTCAAAATGCTGGTTCAGGTCGTGACGGTGGCGCTGCTGATTGTTTCAAGTGTTGCCGGCAAACCGCCGGTGGGAAACTTCGGGCGGCCTTTTCCGGCGATCGCAGTTCTGGTCAGTCCCGGAACTACGAGCGGCATGGCAGCATCTCTTCGGTCCCGAGCCGACTACCTGGCAGCGACTGGCAGGTGTTGCTCTATACGGCAGGCAGAGCAATGCTTTGGTTGGTAGTGGTCTCTTCGTGCCTTTCGATGTATGGCTACTTCAAATCATTTTATAGATCTGTCGTCTCAAGTGGCCGGGCAGAATCGATTGAGAAGCAACCAAGTGAGCCGATCATTCCTGGCGGTTCGTGATTAGCTCGATGGTCACAGTCCGAGACCAGCGAAGCCTCCGGGCTTTAAGCCGCTTCAAGTGATCAACCATAATCTCACTGGAGTTTCTCGAATTCGAGGGCAAACTTTTCGGTCGTCAGAGTGCTAAGATATCTGCAATCCTGACTGCGACTTGCGTTTTCCCATGCGGGTTGTTAGTATCCGCATTTTGTCGGAATGCGCTATTTGCACTCTATAGCGGGCCGGCGTAGCTCAGTTGGTAGAGCATCTGATTTGTAATCAGAGGGTCGGGGGTTCAAGTCCCTTCGCCGGCTCCACTAAGCACTTGACAGGATATGCAGGGGTGGTCGAGTGGTTAATGGCACCGGGCTGTAAACCCGGCAGGCTAACGCCTTACGTAGGTTCGAATCCTACCCCTGCACCAGGACGATTTGAGATTTGAATGCGGATTGCGGATTGATGGACGACCGCAGGCATGCGTTTATTTCATCCGCAATCCGAATCAGCAAACCGCAATCGTTGAATGGGCGGGTGTAGCTCAGTTGGTAGAGCATCAGCCTTCCAAGCTGAGGGTCGCGAGTTCGAATCTCGTCGCCCGCTCCAAAGAGTTAGGCGGAGGATAGCAGATGCCGAAGGATGAAGATGAGCCGAAGCTGTAATCTTCAGCTTTCGTCCTTCCTACTTCATCCTTGAGTCGCCCGCGTAGCTCAGGGGTAGAGCGCCTCCTTGGTAAGGAGGAGGTCATGAGTTCAAATCTCATCGCGGGCTCCATCATTCGAGGACTTGGCACTCGGAAGTTATCGGACGCAGCGATCATTTAGTAAAGAGGCCAATCAAGAATGTCAAAGGAAAAATTCGATCGCAGTAAGCCGCACGTGAACATCGGGACGATCGGGCACGTGGATCACGGCAAGACGACGTTGACGGCAGCGATCACGAAGGTGTTGGGGAAGAACAATCCGAAGGTGGCAGTTTCGTGGCGTTTGACCAGATCGACAAGGCGCCGGAAGAGAAAGCGCGCGGGATCACGATCGCGACGGCGCACGTGGAGTATGAGACGAAGAGCGCGGCACTACGCGCACGTTGACTGTCCGGGCCACGCCGATTATGTGAAGAACATGATCACGGGCGCGGCGCAGATGGACGGGGCGATTCTGGTGGTGGCGGCGACCGACGGTCCGATGCCGCAGACGCGCGAGCATATTCTGCTGGCCAGGCAGGTAGGGGTGCCGGCGATGGTCGTGTTCATGAACAAGGCGGACGCGGTGGACGATGCGGAGTTGCTGGAGCTGGTGGAACTGGAAGTGCAGAGAGCTGTTGAGCGCGTATGAGTTTCCCGGCGACGACATTCCGGTGATCAAGGGTTCGGCGTTGAAGGCGCTGGAAGGCGATCCGGAATGGGAGAAGACGGTCGAAGAGCTGATGGACGCGGTTGATAGTTACATACCGACGCCGGCGCGCGACATTGAGAAGCCGTTTTTGATGCCGGTGGAAGACATCTTCACGATCCAGGGGCGCGGCACGGTGGCCACGGGACGCAGTGGAGCGCGGCAGTGGTGAAGGTGAACGAGCACGGTGGAGATAGTAGGAATCCGACCGACGACGGACGACGGTGGTGACCGGGGTGGAGATGTTCAAGAAGCTGTTGGACGAAGGCACGGCCGGAGACAACGTCGGGTTGTTGCTGCGCGGAGTGGAGCGGAAGGACATCGAGCGGGGCCAGGTAATCGCGAAGCCGGGATCGATCACGCCGCACACGAAGTTCAAGGCGGAAGCGTACGTGTTGACGAAGGAAGAGGGCGGGCGGCACACGCCGTTCTTCACGGGCTACCGGCCGCAGTTTTACTTTCGGACGACGGACGTGACGGGAGTGGCGCACTTGCCGGCGGGAGTGGAGATGGTGATGCCGGGAGACAACGTGGCGATGGACATCGAGCTGATCGCGCCGATCGCGATGGAGAAGGGGCTGCGCTTCGCGATTCGCGAAGGCGGCCGCACGGTGGGCGCCGGCACGGTGTCGGATATCGTCGAATAGAACGAGTTAGTGCTTTGAGCTTTGTACTTTGAGCTTGGCGAGACGCTCAGTTAGGGCAACTAGTTCAAAGCAAAGAGCGAAGCGCGACGCACAAAGAGCCAAGTACCAAGTTCAGGAATTGGAATTATGCCACGCGATAATATTGTTCTTCAGTGTAGTGCATGCAAGAGCCGCAACTACGTAACGACCAAGAATAAAAAGACCACGCCTGATCGGCTTGAGTTCAGTAAGTTCTGTCGCCGTTGCCGCAAACACACTGATCACAAAGAAACAAAGTAAGGATGAAGGCGGAAGTGATGAAGGATGACAGATCCGGGTATCGCTTGCTGTCCTTCAGCGCCGACGGCTAGCGTGTTCATCCTTCATCCTTCCGCAATCAGCTTTGACGGAGGGTATAGTGTCAACGGTTAGCACGTCGGTCTCCAAAACCGAAAGTCCGGGTTCGAATCCTGGTACCCCTGCCAGCGAATTATTAGAAGAGGGTTAGCAAGATCGGCAAGATAATGGATGACATAGAAAACCCAGACGCGTCTCTTCCGGCGCCGCGCGCGGCCGGCTTTGGCGAAGGCGCGGAGGGCAAAGGCGCGCGCCGAGAGCGTGGACTGAGTGGGCCCAGAGTGGGCCGCGTCGGTCGCATGACGCAGTTTTTGCGCGACGTACGTGCGGAGATGAAACGCGTCTCGTGGCCTTCGGCCCGAGAGGTCAAGAACACGACAATCATCACCTTGGTCGCCGTGGTCTTTTTCGCAGTTTACCTGTTCCTGGTGGATCGTGTGTGGTCGTTTTTACTGATCCAACTCAATCACGGGCTCGATTCGTTGAGCAGGTGGTTGGGCTTCTAGTCGGAGACCCTGGTCAGCCTAATGGACAAGGAAGCGCTATCAATGCAGCAGTGGTTCATACTTCATACCTATTCAGGACACGAGAAAAAGGTTCGCGACAGCCTGAAGGCGCGCGTGCGTGACACTGACCTGCAAAACGAGATTACGGAGGTGCTGGTCCCTACCGAAACCGTCGTCGAGATGCGCGGCAACAAGCGAATCGAATCGTCGCGCATGTTTTATCCCGGCTATGTGCTGGTGCAAATCGAATGCGACGAGCGCGGTCATATCCCCGACAACGTGTTTCACATGATCAAGTCCACGCCGAAGGTGACCGGCTTCGTGGGCGGACACAATCCGACGCCGTTGACGCCGCAGGAAGTGGATCAGATCGTACACAACGTCACTGAGGCGGCCGAAAAGCCGAAGCCGAAGTTCTCGTATTCGTCGGGCGAGACGGTGCGCATCAAGTCGGGACCGTTTCAGAGTTTTACCGGCAAGGTTGAAGAAGTTAACGAAGATAAGTCGACGCTAAAGGTGACCGTTACGATCTTCGGCAGATCGACTCCCGTGGAGTTGAACTTCCTGGACGTCGAGAAGGTGACGTTTGCGGAAGAGGAATGAAAGGCGGTGAATGGTAAATAGCAAATCGTAAACAGGCGATACGCGCATTATACGATTCACGATTTACGCATTCACGATTTACTAAGCAATGGCAAAGAAAATAACAGGCTACATCAAGCTGCAAGTTCCCGCGGGCAAAGCTAATCCGGCGCCGCCGATTGGCCCGGCGCTGGGCCAGCATGGCGTGAACATCATGGAATTCTGCAAGGCCTTCAACGCCAAGACCGCGCAGATGGATCCAGATCTGAAGATTCCGGTGGTCATTACGGTCTATGCGGACCGCTCGTTTACGTTTGAGACCAAGACGCCGCCGGCGGCGGACCTGTTGAAGAAGGCGGCCGGCATTTCCAAGGGTTCAGGCAAGCCCAACCGCGAAAAGGTGGGGACTATCTCGAAGGCGAAGATAGAAGAGATTGCCAAGACCAAGATTCAGGATTTGAACACGACGAGTTTGGAGTCTGCCATTAAGACGATCTCGGGAACAGCCGCGGCAGATGGGTCTGACGATCGAGTAAATTTCGGATTGCGAATATCGGATTTCGGATTTTGTCCGGCGACGGTTTCGCTTTAAAGAGGAGAAGGGTTCGCAAAGTACGGCTGCGGAGATCGAGCAAATTCGAAATTCGCCATCCGAAATCCGCAATTCTTCGCTTGAACCTCGGAGACAGGAAATGAAAAAGCACGGAAAGAAATACAACGCGGCGGCAGAAAAAATTGAAGCCGGACGCAAGTACAACCTCGAGGAGGCAGTCGCCAAAGTCAAAGAGATTGCTTTTGCCAAATTTGACGAAACGGTTGAGTTGACAGTTTGGTTGGGAGTCGATCCCCGCAAGGCCGATCAGCTCGTGCGCGGCACGATCGTTTTGCCACACGGGCTGGGCAAGTCCAAAACGGTCCTCGTAATCGCCCAGGGCGATAAGATCAAAGAAGCTGAAGAAGCGGGCGCGGATTTTGTCGGCGGCGAAGACATGGTTGAGAAGATCAAGGGCGGCTGGCTCGACTTCGATGCGGTAGTGGCTACCCCCGATATGATGCGCCTCGTGGGTGGTCTGGGAAAAGTGCTTGGCCCACGCGGTTTGATGCCTAACCCCAAGACGGGCACCGTCACCGTCGACGTAAAAACGGCGGTCAGAGAGACCAAGGCCGGCAAGGTCGAATATCGCATCGGACAAGACCGGCGTAATTCACGTCGGGGTGGGGAAGATTTCCTTTGAACCGGACAAGCTGCGCGACAACGCGCGCGTTTTGCTGGAAGCGATTGTCAAAGCAAAGCCATCCACCGCCAAAGGTAAATACGTGAAGAAGGTCAATCTGGCAGCGACAATGAGTCCGGGCGTTTTGCTCGACGAAGCGGCCTACGTCAAATAGGGGTGAGGAGCTAAACAAATGAAAACCAAAGCACAGAAACAAAAAGATTTGGAAGCTCTCACGGAGCAATTCAAAAACGCGAAGGCGGCGATGCTGGTTGGCTTCAAAGGCATGACCGTTCCCAAGGACCAGGAGCTGCGCAATCAGTTGCGCGAAGCCGGGTGTCAGCTACGGAGTGGTCAAGAACACTCTCGCTCGCAAGGCAGCAGAAGGTACGCGCTCTTGCCCAGGCAGCGGATCAGTTCAAGGGCGTGACCGCCGTCGCGCTGAGCAACGAAGACCCGGTCGGCCTTTCCAAGGCGATCGCCAAGTTTACGAAGGCGAACCCGGATATTTTCAAGTTCAAGGTGGGCATTGTTGAAGGCAAAGTAGTCGAACTGCGCGACGTTGAAGCAATTGCCAGCCTGCCTTCGAAGGAAGAGTTGATTTCGAAAGTCCTGTTCTTGATTAACGCCCAGGCGCAGCGGCTGGTTACCGTGCTGTCGGCGGTGCCGCGCAACCTGGCGATCGTAGTCAAGCAGATTGGTGATCAAAAAGGCGGCGAAACCGCCTAGAGATTTGGATGGCGGATTTCGAATTTCGGAAGGCGAAGCCAAACCGAAATTGAATTCCACCTTGAGAGTCAGTGGACCGGACGCGGAAAGCGAGCGCAGCGATAGTCAGATCGCACTTGGCGCTTCCGACATTTTTCAGTTGCGATGCAGCAACTCGAAAAGAGTCCCGTGGGTTCTGCTGCGAATAGCAAACAAACAGCAACTAAGGAACCCTTGAGGAGGATAGAAAGGCAATCATGGCAGCAACACGTGAAGATGTTATTGAGTTTTGAAAAGCATGACGCTTTTGAGGCTTCGGAGCTCGTGAAAGAGCTGGAAACAACTTTTGGCGTTTCCGCAGCGGCGGCCGCGGTAGCGGCTCCGGCGGCGGGAGGCGGCGGTGGCGAGGCCGCAGAAAGATCGAAGAGAAGACCGAATTTGACGTAATCCTGCAGGCCGTCGGCGGCAACAAGATCAACGTCATTAAGGTCGTCCGCGAAGTGACGGCGCTTGGTTTGAAAGAAGCCAAGGACCTCGTCGAAGCGGCTCCGAAGGCGGTGAAGGAAGGCGTCTCGAAAGAGGAAGCTGAAACCGTCCGACAGAAGCTTGCCGATGCAGGCGCAACCGTCGAAGTGAAGTAATCCCAGTGGAGAGTCCTAAGTCTGGAGTCTTCGAGTCTCGACTGGCGACTCCAGACTGGTGACTCGCAACTGGTGGTTACTTGACACCCGGGGTCTTGGTCGGTAAGTTAAGAGAGTATTGAGGCGCTGGCGTTATTCGGAAAAATCGACGAGACAATCTGCCGCTTTTGGTGATTAAGCGGTCGGGGCATTGTGCGCCCTGACCGCGTCTTGGCGTCTCTGGGTCATTTTAGGTTTTTGATTTCTGATTTTTGATCGAAAGGGCGAGCGCTCTTCTAAATCGAAAATCGCAAATCCAAAATCACAATTCAGTAAGGGAACCTCTCATGCAAGGAAATCTGCTTCAAACAGTCACCACCGGCCTCGGAAAACGCACGAGCCAGGCGCCTGAGCGCGTCGACTTCTCCAAGATATCGACGGCGGTGCGCATCCCGAATCTAATCGAGATTCAGCGCGAGTCGTACAACCGATTCCTGCAGATGGACTTCCTCCCGGAAGAACGCGAGAACACCGGGCTGCAGGCTGTCTTTCAGTCGGTCTTCCCGATTTCCGATTTTCGCGGGACGGCCACCCTCGACTTCGTCGAATATCAGATCGGCAATTGGCAGTGCAAATGCGGACGGCTCGAAGGTCTCAACTACCTGCGCGCCAACTGCAAGCATTGCGGCTCGACGATCAAGGTCAACCCGCTGGCGGCCGGCGAGACGCTTTGCCATAAGTGTGGCACGTTCAACTCCGTGCGCCCGCAGCTTTGCGAAAACTGCGGTGAGCCGGTGGGCCTGAAGCATAAACACGATCAGCAGGAATGTCAGGAACGCGGCATGAGTTACAGCGTGCCGCTCAAGGTGAAAATCCGCCTGACTGTTTACGACAAAGATCCGGAAACAGAAGCGCTTTCGATTCGCGACATCAAGGAAGAAGAGGTCTTCTTTGGCGAAATTCCCTTGATGACCGACAACGGCACGTTCATCATCAACGGCACCGAGCGCGTGATCGTTTCTCAGTTACATCGTTCACCCGGTGTATTCTTCAAGCGCGGCGCCATCTATATTGCCAAGATCATTCCTTACCGCGGTTCGTGGGTCGAGTTTGAATACGATCAGAAGAATCTGCTTTACGTTCGCGTCGGCAAACGCAAGTTTCTGGCGACGATTTTCCTGCGCGCGCTGGGGCTTTGGTTTGGCCGGGAGATAGACGGCAAGCTCGTCAAAAGTGATTCGATCCTCGAGGAAAGAGTAAAGAACGCCTCGTTTGCCGACGAAGACATCCTGCGTGCCCTGTATGTCACGGACGAAATTCACGTCAAGAACGGTCGCTTAAAGATTCAGGTGCCCGGACGAAGGGTCCAACCAGCCTGATCGGCATGAAGGTGGACTTCGACATTAAAGGCCGCGGACCCGATCCGATCGTGCGGGCCGGCAAGAAGGTCACCGCCACGGCCCTCGATGGCCTGCGCAAGGGCAAGGTTCGCGAAGTCGAGATGGAGACGTCGCAGTTTGAAGGCGCCTACGCTCTTTCCGACATCGTCAACACCGAAAGCGGCGAAGTAATCCTCGAAGCCAACAACGAGATCACGCCTGCCAAATTGCAGGAAATCGTCGAAGGCGGCATCGATAGCTTCTCGGTCTTCTTCCCGGAGCGCGACGATATCGGCTCGATTCTGGCGCAGACTTTGAAGAAGGACGTTATCACCAAGCCGGTTGATGCGCTGCTGGAGATTTATCGCAAGATGCGTCCCGGCGATCCGCCGACCGTCCAGACCGCCTACAAGCTGCTGGAAGCGATGTTCTTCGATCCGCGCAAGTTTGATTTCTCGCGCGTGGGTCGTTTGAAGTTCAACATCAAGATGGACAAGCCCGAGCGCGATCGCATCAACGATCCGCTGCTTTCCGCCAAGGACTTTTATGAAGTGGTTGCTTACGTCCTGAAGATGCGTAAGAACCCCTCCGAGTATCAGGCGGACGACATCGACCACCTCGGCAACCGCCGCGTACGTGCGGTGGGCGAGCTGCTTGAGAACCAGTTCCGCATCGGCCTCGAGCGGATGGAGCGGGCGATCAAGGAGAAGATGTCGATCCACCAGGAAATGCAGACCACGATGCCGCGCGATCTGATCAACGCCAAGCCGGTGACGGCAGCGGTGCGCGAATTCTTCGGATCATCGCAGCTTGTCGCAGTTCATGGACCAGACCAATCCGCTTTCGGAAATCACCCACAAGCGCCGTTTGTCGGCGCTCGGACCAGGCGGGCTGTCGCGTGAACGGGCTGGATTTGAAGTGCGCGACGTGCACCCGACTCACTACGGCCGCATCTGCCCGATTGAGACGCCTGAAGGTCCGAACATCGGATTGATTTCCAGTCTCTCCTGCTTTGCGCGCATCAATGAATTTGGTTTCATCGAGGCGCCTTACCGGAAAGTGACGGATGGCAAGGTGGTTGAGCACGTGCGCATCCTCAACGGCGGCGACACGAAACTCAAACACGGCGAGCATCTGCCGCTGGAAGAGGTTGAGAAGGTAAACAAGAAAGCCGGCGCTGACGCTCGCAAGGCGGAATATGAGCCGTGGCCGTTCTACCTGACTGCCTGGGAAGAAGACAAGCACGTCGTCGGGCAGGCGAACATTCTGCTCGACGAGACCGGCTACATCGTCAACGAACGCAATGCCGCGCGCAAAGCCGGCGAGTTTATCCTCGCCCTGCGCAAAGACATTGAATACGTCGACGTGTCGCCGAAACAGCTCGTCTCCGTGGCCGCTTCGCTGATTCCGTTTCTCGAAAACGACGACGCGAACCGCGCGCTGATGGGTTCAAACATGCAGCGCCAGTCGGTACCGCTGCTGCGCGCCGAGGCGCCCTACATCGGCACCGGCATGGAGCAGACTACCGCGCGCGATTCCGGCGCGGTGGTGGTGGCCAAACGCGACGGCGTGGTCGATTACGTTGACTCCGAGCGCGCCATCATCAAGGCCGATCACAACGTTGACGGCACCATCTCGCGCGAAGTGACGGCGGATATCTACACGCTGATCAAATTCAAGCGTTCGAACCAGAACACCTGCATCAACCAGCGCCCGATCGTCCACGTCGGCGAGCGAGTGTCCAGAAAGGTCAGGTGATTGCCGACGGTCCCTGTACCGACCGCGGCGAGTTGGCCCTCGGCCGCAACGTGCTGGTGGCTTTCATGCCCTGGCGCGGTTACAACTTCGAAGACGCCATTCTCGTTTCCGGAGCGGCTGGTGAAAGAGGACTACTACACTTCGATTCACATCGAAGAGCTCGAAATCGAGGCCCGCGACACGAAACTCGGACCGGAAGAGATCACTCGCGACATCCCGAACGTCGGTGAAAACATGCTGCGCGATCTGGACGAGAGCGGCATCATTCGCATCGGCGCGCAGGTCAAGCCGGGTTCGATTCTGGTTGGCAAGGTGACGCCGAAGGGCGAGACCCAACTGACTGCCGAAGAGAAACTGCTCCGCGCGATCTTCGGTGAGAAGGCCGGCGACGTGAAAGACGCTTCACTGGTCTCGCCACCGGGAATCGACGGTACCGTGGTCGACGTTCAGGTGTTCACGCGCAAGGGTCAGGAAAGGACCAGCGCTCGCTGGCGATCGAACAGGAAGAAGAAGACCGCCTGCGGCGCGACCTCGAGGACGAAACGCGCATCCTGCGCGAGCAGCGCGATCAGCGCATTCGCGAGTTGCTCGAAGGCCGCAAGCTTTCCGCCGACCTGACCGTCAATCGCGAAGTCGTGATCCCGAAGAACGTCGCCATCACTCGCGAAATGCTGGAGGGTATTGAAGCCAAGGTCCTGAGGAAAGTGCAGATGGCTTCCACGCGGGTCGACGTCGGCGCCGAGATCAAGGAGTACGAAGATCGCACCGAGCGGCAAATCAAAATTCTCTCGGACATCTACGAAGAGAAGATTGCCAAGCTGCGTCAGGGTGACGAACTCGCGCCCGGCGTGATCAAGATGGTGAAGGTCTTCATCGCCATGAAGCGCAAGCTTTCGGTCGGCGACAAGATGGCCGGACGCCACGGTAACAAGGGCGTCATCGCCCGCATCCTGCCGGAAGAGGACATGCCTTATCTGCCGGATGGAACGCCCGTCGAAATCGTGCTCAATCCGCTCGGTGTGCCTTCGCGTATGAACGTGGGCCAGATTCTGGAAACACACCTTGGCTGGGCGGCGCG
>ERZ1370068.3231-contig-2349_pt1 | contig 40570 bp, 70 predicted proteins | sample MGYA00561227_ERZ1370068 | MGnify/ENA primary metagenome ERZ1370068 (study PRJEB38410, sample SAMEA6850437) | metagenome | study: Metagenomic assessment of the ecological functions of the soil: analysis of the soil microbiota associated with the... | reverse complement strand
GTATGCCGCTGTTCAGTTACGTATTGCTCGTCGCCCACGAGTTTGCCATTCCGAAGTTCACGACCACTGGCAAAGCCCTTCTAGAAAGACGCGAGCATCGACGCCGTTTGCATCGGCACATGGCCCATATGCATGCGCCGCTGACCATCGCTGCGCTCGAGGCCGGGAAGCACGTGCTGCTGCGAAGCGCGCATGGCCATGGACCATAGTGAAGCCCGCGCCATGCTGGCGGCGTCGCTCCGCCATCCCGCGCTAACTGCCCAGATCGTCCCCGCGCCCCATACGCTGGCCTTCGACCGCACTATCATCGAGATGATCGCGGGCGGATATATCGGCGAGTTGATCTCGATCGATGCACGCATTGCTGCTGCCCGGAGCTATCCGGATGGCTCCGCCCAGCAGCATTGGCGTCAGAACCGGGCATTTTCTGGCGACAACATCATGAGCTATGGGTATCTGGTACGAAGCGATGATGCGCTGGGTCGGCCCCGCCAGGTCGGTCATGGCCGTCGGCCAGAGCGTTGTCCGGCACCGGCATGACGCATCTGGCCGCCGGGTGCCCATGGAAATCCCCGATCATATCGATGTCATCGGTGCCATGGCCCAAGGCGGGCAGATGCGCTTCAATGTTTCGACAGTGCTAGGCCACGCTCCGGACTTGGCGGACGTACACATATTCGGTACGGACGGTACAATCCGGTTGCGGCAGCCTGTCGGTGGCGCCATGGCGCTTTCAGCGGGCAAGCGCGGCAAGGCCGAGTTGGAGCCGGTGGAGATTGATCCTGCGCAAACGCGGCGGCTGGCGGGTGGAGGAGGAGTTCGTCAACGCCATCCGGGGCATGGAGCGCGTGACACACACGGACTTCTTTACTGGCGTCAAATACATGGAATGGACGACGGCAGTAAGCCAATCGCTGCACAAGAGGCCGGGCGGTGCTGTTGCCGCTTTAGCCGTGAACGAGGGTGAATGTGTGCCGCGCAGCATCCGTCACGTTGAAAAAAATCCGCAAAGGTGCCAAACCTGCAAACCTGCTGATAAGCCTCGCAATCAACCGAAGGCCGGGACGGACTGTGGGCGTCCACTCGGCGGTCCTCGCGCGGGCTGATGAGGTGATCGAGTAGAACGATGTTCTGGCTGCGGTGCACGAGCCCGAAGCTGGCGTCGAAGGGTGGCTCTCTCACCCCGAAACCAGGGCGGGGGTGCCAGAGGGACTTTGGACACAAAACTCTGCTCGCTGACGCCGGGGTTGGACGACAGCCCTTGACCGGGGCAGACAATCACGAACCGCGTGGATGCTCGGGGTTGGCCGGGGCAGCGACAAACGATGTCCTGTTGTTCACCCGTTCCGCGTCCAGTCCGCCTGCAACGGAGAACGATGTGGTAATTTCGTCGAGCTCAGTTTGCGAGATCACATCACTGATCCTGGCGAAGCCATTGGGGAGCTCGGTCTTCCACCAACTGCATCGCCGCCTCCGGCCCAAACTGCCGGTTACGTAGCGTGATATCATTCATGGCCGGCCGCCGCTCAAGGTCGTAGCGGCGTAGAGCTTCCGAAGGATCTGCAGCTGCGGCAAGCGCAGCGGTGAGCACGCGGGCGTCAATGATGGCTTGAGAACCGGCTTGGGAGCCAGTCGGCTGCATAGGGTGGGCGGCATCTCCAATCAGTGTGACCCGGCCGCTGGTCAGGTTTCGACGGGATCACGGTCAACCAGTGGAAACTCAAAAATCTCCGCCGCCCGCGCGATCAATGCCGGCATATCGAGCCAGGGATACTTCCAGGCACCGAATGCGGCCAAGACGGTCTCCTCGATGCCCGGCGGTTCCAATCTTCGCGATGCCGGCGCCATGCCTGGAACGGCGATTTGACAGATGCAGTTGGTCTCGAGTTCTCCGTTTCTCGCGCTCCGACCGATTGGATAGACGATGATCCGTTGGCGAAAATGCCCGCAAATGACCTGGCTATTGCCGCCGAGAAACGGTTCCGATTCGATCGCAAAGCGCCATAAGATTTGCCCGCCGAAGCGTGGCTCGCCCTCGTTTGGGTAAAGCTGTCTGCGAACCGTCGAGTGGATGCCATCTGCGCCGATTGGGACATCGGTCGCTTCGGTCACGGTCTTCCCGGACCTCCGGTCCAGGAACAGTAGCGGCCACGCGGGTATTGTTCTCGGCGAAGTGTTTAAACTCCAAACCGCTGCGGACATTGTCGTCTCCAAGTCGTTCCTGAGCCGTCCGCCACAGCAGCAGTTGCAGCCGGCCGCGATGGATAGCGTATTGCGGCCAGTGGTAGCCAGCCGACAACCCGCGTTGTTCGGTGCAAAATCAGCTGGCCGTGCTTGTTGAAAAGACTGAGCGCGCCAATCGTGATCCCGGTGTGGTTCAACTGTTCGGCCAAACCAAGTTCGGTGAGCTCGCGTACCGCGGTCGGCTGCAAATTGATACCTACACCCAGCGGGCGCGCATCTTCGGCTGCCTCGCAGACGCGGACACGGATGCCTGCCTGATGCAGGCTGAGGGCCGATTGTCAGGCCAGCAATGCCGCCGCCTACGACAATCACATTCATGAAGATTCCACGCTCTTTCTTCGCGGAAATGGCCGAGCGAGGCCTTACTGGCCCCGCTCGCTGCTTTGCCTGCAATTCGGTCGCTACTGCACTGCGACTTGCGGGTTCTTCACCGCCTCGAAGGTCTTGAACTCGATATTGAAGAGTTCGCCGCCGAACTTCTCGATCTTGCGCATGTAGATGTTGTGAACGACATCACCCTTTTGATCGATGGAGGTCGGCCCGCGCGGGCTTTCCCATGTTGTCCACGCATTGCCGCGACCAAGGTGTCGCCGTCGGTGGCTCCGTTGCTCTTACGCAGGGCCTCATAGATCAGGTGCATGCCGTCGTAGCCGCTGACCACCATGAAGTTCGGACGCACGCCCTGATCCTTCTGGAACGCGGTGACGAATGCCTTGTTCATGGGTGAGGGGTGCGCCGCCGAGTAGAAGTGAGCTGTGATCGTGCCGAGCATGGCATCGTCCATGCTGGGCAGCAGCTCGTCGTCGGCGATATCGCCGGGTCCGATCAGTTTGATGCCGGCCTTGTCCATTTCCCCGCTCGGCGAATTGCTTGCCAAGCGTGCCGGCTTGAGCCGATGGCACAAAGGCAAAGATGGCTTGCGGGTTGGCGTCACGAGCCCGCTGCAGGAAAGGGGCGAAGTCGGGATTTTGCAGTGGAACCCGGATTTGCTCGACGATCTGACCGCCGGCCGCGAGATAGCGACTTTTGAACGTTGCCTCAGCCTCGTGGCCAGGGAAAAGTCGGTGACGAAAGTGACGACCTTTGCCAGACCTTGCTGGACCGTCCAATCGGCCACCACGCCCGACGATTGCGCGAGCGTGCAGCTGGTACGCACGAAATACGGTGACTTCTCGACCAAGGTGGATGTGCTGGCCAGCATGATTACCGTCGGCTTCTTGGCTTCTGTGATCAGCGCCGCGCTGGCAAGCAGATCACCGGTTATGCCGCCGGCAATGATGTTCACCTTGTCATTGACGAGGAGTTCCTGGATAAGCCGCTTGCCGACATCAAAAATGGTCGCGTCGTCCGCACGATAAGTTCAGAGCTTCTTGCCGGCGACAGTATCGCCGTGCTCTCTCATATAGAACCTGGCTCCGGCGACCACCTGTTTGCCTGCGGCAGCGGCGCGCCCGTGAGCGGCATGACCATGCCGACCTTCACTGTTTCCTGGGCCATGGCAGCGTCGGTGGCAGCCGAGAGACGCGGCGACGACGGCAAGACTCTCTGAGAAGGCAATTGATCTTCATCGGCATTCCTCAGGCTGCAGTCATTGAACCGACAGTTCAGCGTTGCAAGTGTGGCCTCGGCTCCTGTAATTGTGAAGTTCGCATTCGTCACAGGGACGTAGCCATTTGGCTAAGGGGGTATCCGGCATGGATTGGATCGATCGGGCGGGCCGGCGGGTGCGGTTGCGGGATCTTCACATCGTCCTTGCGGTTGCCGAGGCAGGGAGCATGTCCAAAGCGGCCGCGCGGCTAGCGAGTTTCGCATCCTGTCGTATCCAAGACGATCTCGGACCTCGAGCACACTCTCGGCGTACGGCTCTTCGATCGCGCAGCCCACGGGGTGGAACCGACGGCATATGGACAGGCTCTGCTAAAATGCGGCGTTGCCGTGTTTGACGAGATGCGCCAGGGCATCAAGCAGATCGAGTTCCTTGACGATCCCACCTCAGGTGAGTTGCGCATTGGTTGTCCCGACATCATCACTGCAGGTCTGCTGCCCGCAATCATTGAACGGTTCTCGCGTGACTATCCCAGGGTGCGCTTCCACGTCGTCCACGCCAACACAGCCGTTATGCAGGTGCAAGAGCTGCGCAACAGGACTGTGGAGCTTCTATTCGGGCGAACTCCCTTGCCTGTCGCTGACGAAGACTTGGCCGTCGAAACACTTTTCGATGAGCCCTTCGTGGCAGTGGCGGGCGCACACAGCAAGTGGGCGCGTCGCCGAAGCCTCGAACTGCGTGATCTTCTGCAAGAGCCCTGGATTTTGCCTCCCTTACGACAGCGTCCCCGGTGTTCTCATCTTGGAGATTTTTCGTGCGGCCAAACTGCAACCTCCGATTCCCAACCTGGCGACCCTATCAGTTCAGCTCTCCACCAATCTGATCGCCGCGGGCAGCTACGCCAGGATCTTGCCGCGCTCGGTCGCGCACTATACCCGCAGGGTTGGCTTGAAGATTTTGCCCGCCCGCCTGGCCGATCAACGGTTAGCGGTTGGGATCATCACCGTGAAAAATCGGTCGCTGAGCCCGCTTGCATCGTTCGTTCCTTGGCCGGGCGCGGCAGGTTGTCGGCGAACTCCAACGAGCCTAGTTCGAGTTCGGCTATCGGCACGGCGCCGGAGGAGCAGGGCGTCGGCTCCGACCGTGAGTGCGTGCTACGAGCGAGACCAGAAAGCCCGCATGCACTCAGGCGGATGCGGTTCTTGCCGAGCGCGCACTACGGATTGCCCAGATGGTAAGTGACACTCCGATTGATCGCCGGCAGGGTGACGGCTGGAAAGTCGCGCGCAATGACGGAGGGTGAGCAGATACCGACCGCCACCTCCCAGAAGTGGGAAGGGCGTGGCCAAAAGCCAGAGGGTCGGGGCGGCCCAAAGCAAAACGCGCAACTGCGGTCGTGCCGCCCCTACTGGAGAAGTCGCCGCCGAGAAACAAGAAGATCAAGCCGATGTCGCGGAGGAAATGCTGGTCGAAAGGTCCTGTGGACGTGACGCCAGGTACCGCAGAGTACCAATTCTCGGGCGCCACCAGCATGAAGATGCCGTTGGCTCCCAAGCGACGCCGAACAGCACGGCCACGCTAAGCCACAGGGATTTCGGCATCTCAATTCCCTCATTTGCCGAGGTGCGGAGCGACCGAGCCAATCTTCAAAGCGGATCGAGCCGAGGCGTGGATTGTCGCCGGCGGTGAGGGATTGATCGTTGATCTCTGCGCCGAAGTAGCGGGCATGGGCGTCGCCGACAACCTGGCGCGGATCCTGGTTTGCCCTCAAGTAGCGCCGGGCAAGCTGGTCGAGAGGTAGCTGCTCGGGACCGGCTATCTCGATCGTGCCGTTGACCGGCGCGCCAAGTGTCGCGTCGGCAAGCGCGGCGACCACGTCATCGGAGGCGATGGGCTGCAAAAGAGCCGGTGATAGGCGAACCGTTTGGCCGACGGTGCTGGACTGGGCGATGCCTTTCAGGAACTCGAAGAACTGCGTTGAGCGCACGATCGTATAGGGAATTGTGGAGGCCTTGATCAGGTTCTCTTGTGCCAACTTCGCGCGCAAGTAACCGCTGTCCGGAAGTCGGTCGGCGCCGACCACGGACAGCGCAACATGAATGTCTCACTCCAGCCGCCGCTTCGGCGGCAAGGAAGGTTGCGGCCCGCGGTTTGGAAGAAGTCTAAGACTGCCCGATCCTCAAAGGAAGGCGAGTTCGCCACGTCGACGACAACCTGAGCGCCTGCGAGTGCGTCGGCCAATCCCTCACCCGTGATGGTATTGACGCCCGAGATCGGGTGACGCCGCCATGACCTCATGGCCCTTCTGACGAAGTCTGCTCACGAGCTTCGTTCCGATGAGCCCGCTGCCTCCAATGACCACGATCTTCACGACGACCTCCATTCGATAACGGCTGGGTGGAAGCGCTGCAGGCCCCACGTCAGGCCCACATGCTCTTGAGTGTTGCGCCTGATGAAGGCGATTAGATCAGCGTCGGCATGATCCTCATGTGGTGAGAGCCGCGCGGGCGCCCCGGATTGTCCTTTGCGCCGTGATCATTTCGCGCCGACTTTTGCCGCCGGTCCTACAGCTGTGAGAGCACTCCTTGACGCTTCGTCGCTGCCGGAGGACGTGGGCAAACGAAGGAGCGCCGCCGAGTATTGTTGCGGGAGATATTGCCACCTCAAATCAGGAGAAACCCTGGAGAGCGACACGCAGAACTATTGGATCGCTGATCGCGAGTGATTGACGGCAGCTACTTACAGGAAAGGCCAATCGTGTGCTGGGCCGAGCGGGTCCACCGCCCAGGTACTCGGACCTCATCCGTCAGTTTAACCTGCTGGCATGGCACGCACTAGGATTGCCGCCCGCGGGCGAGCCCGCATGGGTGACAGACAAGAGCGGAAGGAGGGTGGCTCGCTTGCGCTTCCCTCATCCCGCTATTTGGCGTGCTGCGTTGCAGTCTCGTCTCCGGAGCACCGTTGAACAAGCCGGCGTGACTGGCGTGCCCCCGGCCACCGGTCGTGGTCGCATCCTCACGGCAACCTTTGACAACTATAAGCGGCTGTTACGTAAGGCATTGTCACTTCGCTCTTGCCAGCAAGACCAGGCGTGCTTGCGACGAGCTGCCGTACCTGCGCGGCGATGCTAAGCCGCTTTGCCGCCGGCAACGCGGCAATGAAGCTGGTCGAAAGCACACGATCAATGATGACATGTTCGGGTGCACCGGTGTGGCCGTGCAAGAAGCGCGTTTCCGAAAGCGGAGAGAAGCCGGCAGCTGGAAATACCTTTCGCCACTCTTGCGTGTGGAACCGAGGAGCGTCGCCCTCATAGGCGTCAAAGATTTGCCTCAGCTCGGAAACCCACTCCACGCTTTCGTCGCGGATGTTCCAGACCAGCCCGAGAACGCCGCCCGCCTTCAAGACCCTACGGATTTGGTCGAGAGCCTCTGCACTGGCGAACCAGTGAAAGGACTGCGCGCAGACGACGGCATCGACGGAGGCGTCAGCAAGCGGAATATCCTCGGCAGAGCCTTGCTTCGCTTCGATTCTGGATGGCCATCCAGCAACTGCACGAGCATTGCGGCAACAGGCTCTACGGCAATGACGGTTGCTTCGGTATGGCGCAGATGCGGTAGGAACTTTCCGGTGCCAGAGCCAAGGTCGAGCGCAGTCTTGCCTTTGCGCAAGGCCAAATCACCACGCAGCCATGTATCCACCTCTGGCGGATACTGGGGCCGACCCTTTTCATAATGGGCTGCCGCTACGGAGTAACCCTCAGCCGCTGAGTGGTGAATGTCGGGCACCTCTGCGTCTCCGCCGAACAGACCCCTGAACCGCCGCGAGTTGTAGTCCGCCATAGATTATGGCACCTCGCCACGCCTGAAAATGGCACTCTTTCACCGGCTTGGCTCAGGGGTCGGTGCGCCCGATTGCAGAGTTATATTCACCGGCTTAACACGGTGCTGGCACGAGGGACGTCGACCCGAAGCCACCTTCGGCAGGATCAGTTCCGCTCCCGCCGCGGAAAAGATGGGCAATCGGGCCGAAGTCTGCACCGTCGCTGAATGAAATCCCCGTCTTTTTGTATTGTGACGACGACGGTCGTAGGGGCGCGCGCGCAGCCACTTCGCGAAGAGGTTGTTCGTCACAGCGACGACAAGGGTAAAGAACAGTCCTCGCTCATCTCCACTTTATACATATGGCGCACGGGGGACTTGCTTCAAGCCCTGCCTCCTGCCGTAGAACGGTCGGCCTAAGTCAAAACCACGGAAATGGGGTCAGGCAAATGCGGATGTTGGCGCCGACATCCGGATTGTGTGGCGACGTCGAACCGCTGGTGGAACTCGTGGAGCGGTCGCTGGGATTCGGTTGGGAGGTGTGGGTGTGCACGTCGCCGGACTTCGCGGAGTTGCTGCCCGGTGTCGGCCCGCCGCAGGCGTCGGTCGGGCGTCGCGATGACCGGCCATGCGGTGGTGATCGCCGGAGGCGGTCCGACAGGGCAGATGTTGGCAGGCGAGTTGGCGTTGGCGGCGGTCGACGTTGCCATCGTCGAGCGCCGCCCCAGCGCCGACCTCAGCCGGCTCGCGCGCTGGCGGCCTGCACTCACGCACCATCGAGGTACTCGATCAGCGTGGTATCGCTGATCGGTTCCTCTCGCAAGGACAAGTGGCTCAAGTGGCGGGGTTTGCCTGGATACCTTTGGACATCAGCGATTTTCCCACCCGGCATAACTACCGACTCGGGCTGTGGCAGAAGCATATCGAGCGCATCCTCGCCGGCTGGGTCGGCGAACTGGCGGTGCCGGTCTATCGCGGACGTGAGGTGACGGGTTTTGCGCAGGATGACGCCGGCGTCGTCGTCGAGCTGTCCGATCGCCAGTCGCTGCGGGCGGAATATCTCGTCGGTTGCGACGGCGGACGTAGTCTGATCCGCAAGGCAGCCGGCATCGAGTTCTCGGGGTGGGACCCGACCACCAGTAGCCTGATCGCCGAGGTAGCGATGGCCGAGGAGCCCGAATGGGGCATCCGCCGCGATGCCCTCGGCGCCCATTCCCTCAGTAGGCTGGAGGATGGGGGACGGTGCGGGTGATGGTGACCGAACAGCACGTCGGACTGTCCGGCGAATCCACCCTGCGCGATCTCAGCGAGGCGCTCATCGCCGTATACGGGACCGATTACGGGATCCACAGTCCCACCTGGATCTCCAGGTTCACCGATACGACACGGCAGGCCGCGGCCTACCGCGACAGACGGGTCCTGCTGGCCGGCGACGCCGCACACGTGCATGCCCCGGACGGTGGACAGGGCCTCAACCTCGGTGTGCAGGATGCGGTGAATCTGGGATGGAAGCTGGCCCAGGTGGTCAACCGGAGATCCCCAGAAAGCCTCCTGGACACCTACCATGCCGAGCGCCACCCGGTCGCTGCCCGCGTGCTGCGCAACACGATGGCGCAAGTCGCGCTTCGCCGCCCAGACGAACGCACGAAGGCCGTGCGCGACACCATTGCCGAGCTCCTCAGCATGGACGAGCCCCGCAGACGGTTTGCCGCGATGATGTCCGGTCTGGACATTCGATATGATCTCGGCGAGGGGCACCCGTTGCTTGGGCGGCGGATGCCGGACCTCGATCTGGTCACCGCTAACGGCCCGCTGCGGGTCTTTGCCCTGCTGCACGATGCCCGGCCGGTCATGCTCAACCTGGGTGAGCCCGGCGACCTTGACATCACGCCGTGGGCGGACCGGGTCCAGCAGATCGACGCGAGATATCGCGGTACGTGGGAGCTGCCGGTCCTTGGTGCGGTCACCGCACCCACCGCCGTGTTGGTCCGACCCGACGGGTATGTGGCTTGGGTGGGAGAGGCAACCCAGCTGGGACTCGCTGAAGCGCTAACCACTTGGTTCGGACCGCCTGCTGCGGGGTAGCGCACGGGTATCCGGATCATTTTCGGTGCTCGCAGTTTCCGGCGTCTCCTGGTCGAATGCGGTGGCGATGAGGCCGAGACAACCCAGCGCCCGCTCTTGCCTCGGCCAGCCGACGCTGGTGCTGCTCAATCGGCACTTTGAAGGGCGGGATTTTCTAACGCAAAGGCGATGCCCCTCCCATTTCCTAACAGCGGCCGATCCCAGTGAGTACGTGCGTTGTCGCTCGCGGACGAGTTCCGAGTACCCTCAATTGCACCGTCATCTGGAGGCAACCATGCCAGCCCGCATCATCGGTATGATAGGCGTCGCCCCACCGAAGCAGGACTCGACCTTGCTTGTCATCGAGGGTGAGATTTCGCCTCCTTTTGTTGTGGAGTTTGCCCAAGCCCATGAGGCGGCGGGATTCGACATGGTCCTTGTTGGCTATTCATCGTCCTCCGCCGAGGGCTTTCTCGTGGCAATGCACGCGGCGGGTCGAACCGAACGGATGTCATATCTTGTTGCGCACCGGCCGGGCTTCGTCGCGCCCACTCTGTTCGCGCGCAAGGTCGCGACCTTTGACCAGCTGACCGGCGGTCGCCTTGCGCTCCACATCATCACTGGCAAGACCGACGCCGAGCAGGAGGGTGACGGCGACTTTACGCCGAAGGCGGAACGCTATGAGCGGGCGCAGGAATATCTGCACCTCATGAAGCGCACACTGGACCGCCGACAGGCCTTTCGATTTTGCCGGTCGCTTCTACCGGGTCCGCGGCGCCCATTCCGATGTGCATCCACTGCAGAAACCACATCCGCTGATCATGTTCGGCGGCGCCTCCGAGGGCGCACTTGCAATGGGTTCAGCCGAGTGCGACGTGTTTGCTATCTACGCCGAGCCGCGCGCTACCACCGAGGCGCGCATGGCTGCATTCCGAGCCCGTGCCGCAAGGCATAACCGCACCGTCGGCTTCAATATGTCTGTCCGGCCGATTGTTGCCGCCACGGAAGGGGCGGCGTGGGATAAGGCGAACCGCATCCTCGCCGGCATGGCGGGTCGGCTCGGCTGGGCCCGACAGGAGGGCATCCGCGCGCCGGTCGACAATGCGGGCCGCCGGCAATTTGCCTTCGCGCAAGAGAAGGATGTGCACGACGAGAGGCTTTGGATGGGCATCACCAAGGCGACCGGCGCGCTCGGCAACACGTCCTGTCTGGTGGGTACCGCGGAGCAGGTCGCGGACGCGATGCTGCGTTATTACCGCCTCGGCGTCACGTCGTTCCTCATACGCGGCTTCGATCCTGTTGCCGACACCACCGAGTTCGGCCGCGAATTAATCCCGCGCATCAAAGTGGGCGCAATCGAAATCGACAAACGTGCCACGTTTGTGCCGGCGCGATAGTTGGTAGCTCCGCATGCAGCGAATTGTCGGGCGGCGACGGGGACTGGCTGCGCTCGGAGGGCGAACCGACGCGTCGCTAAGGGCGACCGCACGGACCGTATTTGCCCAACCGGGGACGTGAGGAGGCGCGCTGTCTAATTGCAGTAGAATGGCATTAATTGTGCCTGGGCAAGGTGGCGGCCGGCGCCCGCGTTACGCAGGCCCGCGCGGTCTGACGGTTTGCTGATGGAGTTTCCGATTGTCGGGTCGAGCCCGCAGCGCTGCAACTCCTCCAACATCGGTTGGGAACAAGAGTGCCATCCGAGCATTATGGTTCGACAAGCCTTGTTAGAGGATCCTCGGGCATTGGCCGAGAGCTGGTGGAAGCACGGCGTCATCTATCACATTTATCCGCGCTCGTTCTTGGATACGAACGGCGACGGGGTCGGTGACCTCGGCGGCATTGTCCGCCGGCTGGACTATCTGGCCTGGCTTGGGGTCGACGCCGTCTGGATTTCTCCGTTCTTCCCGTCGCCCATGGCCGATTTCGGCTACGACATCATGGAGTACTGCGGCGTCGATCCGTTATTCGGCAGCATGCAGGATGTCGACCGTCTCCTCGGCGAGGCGCATCGGCGGGGATCAAGGTCATCTCTCGATTTCGTGCCCAACCATTCGTCCGATCAGCACCCATGGTTCTTGGAAAGCCGCAGCTCTCGATCAAGCCCAAAGCGCGATTGGTACATCTGGCGTGATGGTAGAGCCGACGGCGTGCCACCCAACAACTGGACGAGCAATTTTGGCGGTAGCGCCTGGGCGTGGGATGAAACCACGCAACAGTATTACTACCACGCTTTCTCAAGCAGCAGCCCGACCTCAATTGGCGCAACTCGGAGGTGCGCGCCGCCTTATACGATGTGATGCGGTTCTGGCTCGACCGCGGCGTCGACGGCTTCCGCGTCGACGTCCTCTGGCACCTCATGAAGGACGCGGCGTTTCCGGGACAATCCGGTCAATCCTGCCTATGCAGCGGGGCAACCTGACATCAATCGTTTCCTACAACTCTACTCGGCAGACCAACCCGAGATCGCGCAGGTTGTCACCGAAATGCGGGCCGTGGTCGACGCATTTCCTGACCGTGTCCTCATCGGTGAGATCTATCTCCCGCTCACACGGCTCGTTGCCTACTATGGCGACAATCAGTCGGGCATCCACCTACCCTTCAACTTCCAGCTGCTGTTTACCGCCTGGAAAGCCTCTGCCATTGCCACCCTAATCGACGAGTATGAACGGGCGTTACCGACCGGTGCCTGGCCCAACTGGGTGCTGGGTAATCACGACCAGACGCGCATTGCAACCCGTGTCGGCCGCCAGCAAGCCCGCCTGGCGGCGATGCTCCTCCTGACGCTGCGGGGAACTCCGACCGTGTACTATGGCGACGAGATCGGAATGCAGAATGAACCGATCGCAGGCGGAGCCGTGCAGGACCCTTGGGAGAAGCGCGAACCAGGACTAGGTGTCGGGCGCGACCCGCAACGTAGGCCCATGCAGTGGGATGGCTTCGCCCTCTGCGGGCTTCAGTGACGGCGTACCTTGGCTCCCCGTCACCTCGGACTATCAGCAAATCAACGTCGCCGTGGAAAGACAAGACCCAAGTTCCATGTTGTCGCTGTATCGCCGGCTGATTAATCTGCGCCGTGCCAGCCCCGCACTCACGCATGGAGCGTATCGCGCCGTCGCGGTTGATGAAGATGTGCTGTGCTACGAGCGAGCCCAAGCAGATCAGCGGTTTCTGGTAGCGCTCAATTTTGGCGGCCGGCCAAAAGAGATCTCCCTCCCATCTTGGTCGCGACGGCACATTCTGCTCTCGACGGACACTCAGGGCGTAGACCCCGCCGTCCCCTTCGTTTTGCGACCGCATGAAGGGGCCATTGTCGAGGACGCCTCGAGCGTGAAGAGGGCGTACCGCATGATCAGTGACCTTTGGTACAAGAACGCAATCATCTATTGCCTGTCGGTTGGCACCTTCATGGATGCCAACGGTGATGGCATCGGCGACTTTCGTGGTCTGGCGCGGCGTCTGGACTATCTTCATGGCCTGGGGATTACAGCCATTTGGCTGATGCCGTTTCAAGCGTCTCCGCACCGCGACGATGGCTATGACGTGTCCGACTACTACAGCGTCGATCCGCGTTACGGCACGCTTGGCGATTTTGTTGATTTCACCCATGGCGCGAGGCAGCGCGGCATTCGCGTCCTGATCGACCTCGTAGTGAACCACACCTCCGATCAACACCCTTGGTTCAAGGAGGCCCGGCGCGATCCGCAGTCGCAATACCACGAATGGTACGTGTGGTCGAAGAAGAAGCCGAAGAATGCCAAGACCGGAATGGTGTTTCCGGGCGTCCAGAAAACCACGTGGAGTTACGACGACCAGGCCCGCGCCTATTACTTTCATCGCTTCTACGAATTTCAACCCGATCTAAACACATCGAACCCGGAGGTCCAGGCCGAGATCCTCAAGATCATGGGCTTTTGGATTCAGCTTGGCGTCTCGGGCTTCCGCATGGATGCCGTACCCTTTGTCATTGCCAGCAAGGGAGCCAAGGTCGGCAAGCCGGAAGAACAGTACGACATGCTGAGGACCTTCCGCGAGTTCCTCCAATGGCGCCAAGGGGATTGCATCGTACTCGCCGAGGCCAATGTCCTTCCCGAGACCGATATGGAGTATTTCGGCGACGACGGCGAGCGCATGCACATGATGTTCAACTTTCAGGTCAATCAGCACCTGTTCTATGCGCTGGCCTCTGCGGACACTCGGCCTTTGATCAAGGCGATGAAGGCCACCAGACCACGGCCCGCCACGGCGCAATGGGGTCTATTTCTCAGGAACCACGACGAACTCGACCTCGGGCGATTGACGGAAGTGCAGCGACAGAAGGTCTTCGAGGCGTTTGGACCGGACCAGAGCATGCAGCTGTATGACCGTGGCATCCGGCGTCGGCTGGCGCCGATGCTCGGCGGTGACCGCCGACGCCTGGAGCTCGCCTACAGCCTGCTTTTACGCTGCCAGGTACACCCGTGGTTCGCTATGGCGATGAACTTGGCATGGGCGATGATCTCGCGCAGAAAGAGCGCAATTGCGCGCGTACGCCGATGCAGTGGTCGGACGAGCCGCATGGCGGGTTTACCAAGCATGACAAACCGGTCTGTCCAGTCATCAGCGAAGGACCGTACGGCTTCGAAGCACGTTAACGCCGCCATCCAGCGGCGCTATCCCGATCGTTACTCAATTGGACGGAGCGCATCATTCGGATGCGCAAGGAGGTGCCGGAGGTCGGCTGGGGTGATTTTGTGGTGGTTGCGCTGCGCAACCCCGCGATCCTGGTGATGCGGTACGATTGGCGGAACAATTCGGTCCTTTTCATCCATAATTTCGATGCTAAGCCGCACGAGATCGCTTTCGAAGCAGGAGGGGAGGGCGAACACGGAGACGTGCTCGTAAACCTACTTGGCACTGAGCACAGCAAGGTTGCCGAGGATGGAAAGCATCACCTGGTGATCGAAGGCTACGGGCTATCGCTGGTTCCGTGTGGGTGGGCTCGACTCATCTGCTGCGGCGCACGGACGTCGGATGACGCCAACGCTTGCGCCTTATCGGCCCGCGATGCTTGCCGCCGCTCAGATGAGTGCGTCGCCCCACGGCGCGGGGTCATCGTCAGCAAAACAACGGTCGCATTGCAGTCACCAAGGTCGGCCGTTACGATCGCGGCTTGGCCACTGGCTGCAAGGAGATACGAGATACTTGCCGCATCGGCGGAAACGAGGGCGCGGACTTTGCCCTGCCGCGATGGCCACGCCGACCGTCGCGCCAGCGCCTATCGTTCACGGGAACAAGCGGTAATATGTTCGCCGATCGGGGAGCCGTCACAGAGCACGTGGCGTTCGCCCATCAGCCGATCCTGTCAGGGTGCAACGCGCCGTCTTTGGCTGAGGCAACTGGGACCTGATTTAATAAGGGCATCAGGAGCCAGCAACCGGCGGTAAACAGTGCTCCGACCCCGACTAAGATTTGAAAAGCCAAGACGTAGCCCCAGCGTTCGGCCATCTCTTCATAGATTGATCCGCCGATACCCTGGGAGAGGGCGGCGCCGAGATTGGTCAGGGACATCAGCAAGCGCAAACGTCGTTCCAGCGGTCTGCGGACGACAAACCCTGGCGGCCAGATCGAGTTGGATGAGCGAGCCGATGCGCGTACACGACGCCGACCCCTAGGCTGATGACCACGCCGCTCGTCGCGTCGCGATATCCCCAATAGGCGATGGTGGCCAGGATGCCCGCAACGATCGAGCCGTGAATCAGCCAACGCGAGCGGGATCATCCGGCAGATAACGCCGTAAAGAATACTCCCCGTCAGGAGGCCGACTGCGTGCCACGAAGTTAGCGACCCGACAAACTGTTCACTGAAATGAAGCGCCTCGGTCGAGTAGTAGTACAGGACCGTGGAAGAGAATGGATTGAAACTCCATAGAAACAGGAAGGCGCCGATTGCTACGAATGCCGGGTTCGCGAAAGGTCTGCCACATCTCGGCGATTGCATGCGACGGAGGAAATTGTCCTACCGCCGGCCACATTGCATTTGGCTGATGGGGATGCCCCCTCGCATGCGTCGGCAGGTTGGCGGCGCTCGCGAACCAGAAACCAGACGGCGAGGAGACTGACACCGCAAGAAAGCCCGGCAATAAGGAAGCCGGCCTGCTGCATGCCCCATTGGCTCAGAGCGCCGCCGGCAACGCCGGTGACGATCGTCGCGGCGTACATTGAGGTCCATTGGATCGACTGCAGTCGACCAGTCATTCCGCGCGGCTGACCGGCTGCGATCATCATCGCATCGATCACGACGTCAGAAAACGCGATCGCGACCGCCGATGGCAGCAGCAGGAGCAACAGTAGCACTACCCTCTCGGACGCTCAGCGGCAGAAAGATACACCGCCGTCAAGCTGATAGATGCCACAGCGGTGGTGAGGCAGAAGATAGCTGCGGCGCCGCGAACCGGCGAGTGGGACGAAATCGGTCAACAGACCATAGAGCGGCTTGATGGCCCAAGCGATGGATAGGACCGAAATGAACCATGCCGTCGATGCTGCAGAATACCCCCAGTTCCTCAGCAGCGATTTGATGGGCTGGGACAACAGCCCATCGGTCGGCTCGACAATCCCCTGCACAAAATAGAGCAAGCCGAAGAGCGCCCCCAAACCGATCATCGAGGTGCCACGTTCACGGCCCGCCGTCAGCCGGAGGGCCAGGTGCGGGCGGTACGGTCGTTTGAAAATCGTCGGCCAAGGTTCCGTCTTCAGTCTCAATCCGAGGCCCGTGTCAACCGGGCGAACAGGGCGTCCTGCAGATGCCTGGGAGGGTCGGACCCATTGCGGTAGTGCAAATTGACGATTTGCAAGAGATTGCGCAGCGTTTAGCACCATCACTATACATGCAATCGTCTCTAGTGGATATGCGGCCGAATGATTTCGCGAGAGCATCAACGCGCTCTAGTCCGCCGCTGTTTTCGATTACCCGGTGTGGCCTAAATGGGCCAAAGGGTGCGGGCAAGCACAGCGTCATCAGCAACTTCCCACAGTTGGTGGAGGCTCCGCACTCACTGGAAAACTGTGCGTTGTCGTATTCGGCGGATCAAGCAGGCGGCAAACGCCGATACGATGATCACGCTCGCCCGACACGTTCTGACTCAAATCGTCACGCGCACAGATGACACCTATAAAAGCCGTTGAGCGGGGTTCAGTGGCGATCGAGGGACGCAGTTAGCTCCCTGAACTGTTCGTTCTCCTCGACGAGTTCCGGCTCATATTTCCGAGGCAGATGCCGGCATCGCCTCCGATCTTGCTCGTCTGCGCCGCCCCTCGGGGCGCGCGGAAATCCCTCGAGGATGCATGGCTTGTCGCAAGGCCGCCGCCACAGTCGCAAGCAAACGCCCTGGCAAATGCCGCCGCCGCAGAAAGGCGGCACGGGCTAGGGGCCGGCGCGCAAGCATGAGGACGCTGTGAGCGGGGGCGAGCATTGGGGGATGGCAGAAAGGGCTAAGCCAGTGGGTCCAGAAGCCCCTGGCCCAGGCGTAAGTGTAGAGCGTGCACATGGCGAAGATGCCCCATTGCTCCGCCTTCCATGCCGCGTAGAACCAAAAGGGCTGAGCAAACATGCCGAAGATACACGCCCACCGCCGCCACCTCGCGCGTTTGTCTTGTGTCAGCCAGATGGCGATGACGCCGCTAAGGGTGATGCCGATTTGGTCTCAGGCCCATGGACTTTTTCTCTGTGGCGCCGGCCCTTCACCGAAGACCAACCACAGCCTGTGCTGTTGTGTACGCTTCCGCTTACGCTTAGCGCAGCAGAGGTCATGCGCAGCGGTGCCGCCTCACGTCGAGGAGAGCTCTTACAGTCGTGCTTTGAGAGGGTGCGAGTATCGGTTAACGTCCGGTTATTGCCAATCAATATGCGGCAGAACGCACTGGGAAGCGATGACCATAACAGGCCGGGCGTCGATCGAAAGTGATGTGCGTCACAGAGCCCGCAAAAATCTTGGAAATAGTCTGGGGCGCTGATACACATCGACCGACAGCTTTGCCTTGCGCCCCTATTGCTATCTCGAGTGAGCGGTGGAGACGTCCCGCAAATTCGTTAGGAGCCCTTGAACGGGCCCCTTGAATGGGGGAAAGACAGACGGCGGACACGCGTCGATTTTGGCCCCACCCTTGTGGCTCGTTCACGCTTCGGGCGGCAAACTGGTTCTGCCCAGCCGTTAGGCTCCGCACGCGGTCAAGTGCGATAAACAGGACGGGCTTGCGAACAGGGCGAGGCGGGCAGGCGTGGCTTTCATGCTCGCAGGGACGTGACGCACCCGGGTCGTCAGACAGCGAGGCTCAATTAATGGATTGGATCGTCGGCAGCGCGGCAGTCGCGGCTCGCGTTGCGCTTGCAATCGGAGGCACCATTGTGCCCTCTACTCCTTATTGCGTTTGCGGGACCGAATTCCTCCACTTTTTTGCGAAAAAAGTTTGCTCGCTCTTTCCCCTGCGGCTCTTTGTGGCTGGTGCGCGCCGCCTTTTCGGCCTGGTTCCAGCCGGCCAAGGAACCCTGCGTCGCTCTGCTTATTGCGCTTTTCACATGTCCCGGACGCGTGCAATGTGGTCGGCGTCCTCGAGCCGGTCCCGGAAGGAGCGCGGCTCCAGCCTCCTGAAAGAGGCGCAAATGGTTGGGCCGCTCGTGGCTGCGCGCGTCCCTCAGAGGGTAGATCGAGTAGCCGGTGTTGGGCTCTCTTGCGTCGTCGTCTTCCCTTGCTCTGGAAGTTATCGCCCAAATCATTGAATTCGACGTCACCGTCAACCACTTCAAGCCTTTCGCAAAATCGTCCAACCGCGACACCCGCAACCCGAGGTGCCGCTCGGGATCCGTGACCGGTAGCTGCTCGCGCGCGCTTTTGCTGGCGATATTCGGCGACGTCTTCCCGTGTGAGAGCGTTGCCGTGCTTGCGCTTGAAGGGGTATCGAACAGCGTGATAGCCCGCCGCCACCACGAGCAGCTTGCCGTCAGCACCTCGGTCATAGGCGTGTGGCGGCGCAACGTTTAAGAGGCGCGCAAGTTCACCCTCGTGCTTTTGCTTCACGGTGCATGGATCCGGCTACCGACGCACGCACAACCCTAACGACGCAAACGCAAATTGCCACTAAATATGCCGCGATCATGCACCAAACTCAAAGGCCTGCTCGGTTTCCTGCGCAACTTGATTGACCCGCGTCGACGAGCTGGGCGCCAACCATCCTGCATCCGGTGTTATCAAACGGAGCCACCCCGACGGCTGCCAAGCCGGCGCGCATAAGCTCGGCCTCGCCCAGTTCGCGTTTGTGCCATTCAAAATCATGACGGCGACGGCGGCAGCACGCCAGGCCGAGAATTCCACCGATCGCGGACATGGTGTTAAATTTCCCGCCTTGCCGGGCGGTCGCGCAGGCGGGTCAAGAACAGGTTGTAACCAGGGGCGAGGATGTTGAGCAGGTCGTAACGCCGCTTGGCATCGGCCAGCTGCGACCACTCTGACCCAAAGTGACGCTCCCAATCGTTCTTGGACATCGGCGAGGCGCTAACAGGGTAGTTGGCAGCCGCCGGCATGGTGACAGCGCCTGGCATCCCTATCCAACGCGCTGGGTGACAAGCCGTACCTCGATGGCGAGCAATTCACCGCGGGGGATCTGATGATGGCAACCGTGCTGCGCATCCTCGGTCACACCGACATCGTGACGAGCGATTACCGGCTTGCGCCCTATCTCGAGCGCTGCACCGCGCGAGCCGCATTCCGGCGGGCGCTGGCTGCGCAACTGGCGGATTTCCGGCAGGTGGCGCGCTCAGCCGCAAGGCAATGCACCACGCATTGGGGAGCGAGCGCGCGTTCGCTTGTGCCAAGTCCGCCCCCAAAATGCTGGTCAGGACCGAACCGCATCGTCCGGGATCGCATCGGGGCCAGCGTCGCCTGCGGCGGTAGACTTGCCTCGAAAGATGCTATGAGCCGGGACGAAGGCCGCCGTAGTTTCCCAGCAATCTCTCCTTCGTCCAAGTCGTTATTGGACGTAAAGGAGATACCGGCAAATGGATCGAGCAACTAATTCCACAGCTCCTGCGGATAGGCTCTTCTGCGCCGTGGAGTTGAGCAAGAACTCATGGCTGTTGGGTATCCAGTTTCCCGATCGTCAGAAGGCGAGCGTCTATCCGCTCAAAGGCGGCGACAGCGAAGGCCTGATGGCAAAGCTCGTCGCGGCCTGTGATCGCTGGACGAAGGTGAGTGGCAAGAAGCCATCGATCATACTCTGCTACGAGGCGGGATACGACGCGTTTTGGCTCGCGCGCTTCCTCAGGGCGCGTGGCATCGAGTGCCTCGTGGTTGACTCGGCGAGCATGCAGGTCAATCGGCGTAGCCGTCGGGCGAAGACCGATCGGATTGACCTCGGCAAGCTGTTGCGCGCGCTGATCGCCTGGTGTGGGGGTGAGCGACATGTCTGGTCGGTCGTTCGCATTCCAAGTGTCGATGAAGAGGATCTGCGCCGTTCCCACCGCGAGCGCAGTCGGCTAATCACCGAGAGAACGGCGCACATCAACCGCATCAAGGGGCTACTGTTTGCGCAAGGCATTCGCGGCATCAACGTGAAGGCGCGCTACAGGACGCTCCGGGTGGACAAGCTGGTGACCGGAGAGGGACGGCCCTTGCCTCCACGACTTGCTCAAGAGATAACACGGGAGATCGACCGACTGGGGCTCGTCCAGCAGCAGATTGCAGCTATCGAACAAGAGCGCGACGAGAGCCCTACAACGTGCAAGGAGACCGAGAAGAAGCGCGCCCAGCTATTGCTGTTAAAAGGCATCGGTCCGACCGGTTCCGCGGTCATGGCACGCGAGGTCTACTATCGTCAGTTCAGCAACCGACGGCAGGTCGCAGGCTTTCTGGGATTGGCTACGAGCCCGTATGACAGCGGTCAGATGGAGCGCTCCCAGGGGATCTAGCGCGCGGGCAGCGGTCCTGTGCGGGCGACCATGATCCAGATGGCTTGGCTTTGGATCAAACATCAACCCAAGAGCGCGCTTGCCCAATGGTTTGTGCAACGGACCGAAGGGCAGAATGGGCGCATCAAGCGCATCATGATCGTTGCAGTGGCGCGCAAGCTCGCCATTGCCACTCTGGCGCTATCTCGAGCATGGTCTGGTTCCGCAAGGAGCGACCCTTACGCGATAACGTTGACAGTGCGCTGAGTTCCGACACCCCCAGTCGGGTGTGTCGGGCGGGTTGGATGTGTGGCTGTATGTCCGCATCGCAGATCGGCGCTTGCCAATCTGCCGTTCGAAAGATGAGCCCCATCCACTCCTGCACGATCGTCCATGCAAGCAGCACCTTGGTAAGCCGGATCGGAGCTGCCGGATATAAGGTTGATGCGAACATCGCACGCGCCATGGACTTCGTAGCAAGACTCACCGAAAGCACATTCCTGATCGGAATAACGCGCGCTGACACGATGACGGATAAGTAACAGAGGACAGGAGCAATCGACCGAACCCATCAAGCCTGCCGTCGTGCTCGGTCGTGTAAAGGCCGAGCTTCCTGACGGTGGCCCGCTGAAAAGCGGGCCAGCCTTGACACACCCCGCGCGCGCCGGCGGCAGCATCCTGCGGTCGGGGCGAGGAAGCCTGCGGCGCGGTCGAACCAGAGAAAGCGGGGAGGAAGAAAGAAAAGAAGAAAGAGGGGCGGCGGGGGCTTGAGCATGCCGGGTGCTCATATAAGCGGACTTATGGAGGTTCCAGCCGCGCACCGAAGCTCGTTTAGCTGGCTTACGCTGCGCAAAGACCAGCGTGCGATGGGTGTTTGAAATGCATTGCAATCGCCCTGGACTGGCGAGGTGGCCGGAGGGCTCGTCCTAAGGACAATCCGCTTGTAGCCCTTGCAAAGACGACGTGAGCCGATGAAGGATTGCCGACGCCGACAAAGCGCTTCAGACTGCATTTATGTTGCGCTCTTGCGCGCGGTAAACGTGGGCGGAACCGGCAAGCTGGCGATGTCCGACCTGAAGGCGATTTGCCGTGAGGCGGGGTTCTCACACGTCGAAACCTACATCGCCAGCGGCAACGTGGTCTTCCAGGCGAAAATGTCGGCAGGGGAAGTCAAAACCAGAGCTCGAGGCGCGGCTCAGTCGCCATGCCGGGAAACCGATCGGCGTGGCGGTTCGCAGCGTTGATGAGCTGGCCGCAATCGTCGAGGCCAACCCATTCAAGAAGGCGTCGCCGAGCAAGACGGTCACCATCTTTCTCGATCATCCACCGCCGGGTGATGCCTTGATGCACGCCACGGGCCGGCAGCGCGAGGCGTTACATCTGGGTGAGCGCGAGATCTTTGTGCACTACGTCGATGGCATCGGCCGCTCCAAGCTGACCATCCCTGCGGCGCGCACTGGTACGGGCCGCAACATGAATACGGTCGCCAAGCTAGCCGCCATGGCGGCAAAGACGAGAACGGCGGTGCGCGGGTAAACAGCGGATCGCGCGGCGGATAAGCCACGGTTACTGTCGCTACGTTCCCCTGGACAAGGAACGTCAAGCCTAGCTGCGCTTTCGAGCTGGATATTGGCGCAAGGCCAATGCCAGAGTGCATCGACAAGATCATCAATCGTGCTGACGCGAGCTCACAGCACGGCAGGCACGCAATCTCTCTTCACGGGATAAGGTGGTGCTGCAGCCCCCTGACCCTGGTTCCCGCTGACCGGCGTCGTAATTCCGGCTACAGTGCTCGCGATCCTGTCGAGTGCCAGGCGGCCATGCCTGCCGGGTTACCGTGGACGCCAGGTTGTCATGTCAGACCTCGATCTCAGGGCATATTTTGCCCGTATCGGGTTATTCGGACGCGCCGACCCTGACGCTTGAGACCTTACAGGTTCTGCATTGGTTGCATCCGGCCGCGATCACATTCGAAAACCTCGATCCACTGATGAAGCGGCCCGTGCGCTTGCACGTGGACATCGCTTACGACCAGCTCGTTGCGCAACGGCGCGGGGGCTACTGCTATGAGCAGAACACGCTTTTTGCGGCCATCCTGCGGAGCCTTGGCTATGCGTAGTGACGCTGGCGGCACGCGTGCAATGGGGTGCGCCGAAGGGTGTGGGTACGCCCGCGTACCCATATGCTGCTTCGAGTCGAACTGCCGCACGGATCCTACATCGCCGACGTGGGCTTTGGGCTTTTGACCTTAACCGCGCCGTTGCAGCTTCGGCCCGACCTCGAGCAACCAACGCCCCACGGGCTGCATCGCTTGGTTTGCGTTGGAGATGAATTCCAATTGCAGGTAAGACTGACGGACCATTGGGCGCCCATCTATCAGTTCTCTCTTCAGGAACAGGTGTCCGCGGATTGGGAGGTGCAGAACTGGTACACCTCCACCCACCCCCGACTCGACTTTCACCAACAACCTCATGGCGGCGCGCCCGTTGGTGACCTTAGGTACGCGCTTTTGAATGACAGGCTAAGCATGCATCATCCCGATGGGACAGTTGAGCGGCGCACCGCCCGCGGCGTGCCTGAGCTCAGTTTGTTCTTGCATCGGTTTTTCGATATTCGCCTCCCTGTGCATCGGACGAACTCTTGCGGCGATTTACGAAGGAGGAAGCATAGCCTGGCTGAAGTCCCTGTCCCCACAGCGTCTCACCCCGTGTATACCTGTGGCGCAGGGGCAAGGTCACGAAAGCCGTGGCGATCATGCTGGGCTTGCGCGAGCCTGACCTCACGTCTTTGAGCTATGGACAGTTCTAGCATGCACGTGCGCGATGCTTGTGAGCAGGACGCTGAGATTTGCTGCTCGGTCGTTTGCCGCTCGATCATCGAACTGTGCATCCTTGATCATCAAGGCGACGCAGCGAGCCTGGAGCTCTGGCTCGCCAACAAGACCGCAGCGAATATGCGGCGCTGGGTTCGCGAGCATCATGTGCTCGTGGCGGTGGATGGAACCGCAATCGCCGGGGTCGCTGCCATGACCTCATCGGGTGAGATTATTCTCAACTACGTCTCGCCCGACGCACGCTTGCGCGGAGTGAGCAAGGCGCTCCTACGAGGGCTCGAAACACGCGCGGCAAATCTGGGTATGCCGCTCCTCAAACTGCAAAGCACAGCAACGGCGCTGCGCTTTTATAAGGCTGTGGGCTACACCGCCTGTGGTGCTCCAACAAAGGGCTTCGGCTTGACAATGGGGCAGCCGATGCAGAAGCGCCTACGACAATGAAGAAGTGCTGTCCACCATTGCACCTTCGCATTGACCGTGGAGGCGGAAATCTCCAGCAAGTTCATCAGAATCCCTCGACCGCAACGACCCCGTTCCAGGCTTGCAGTCGTTGTGGCTGACCACGACGGCGGCCGACGCTGTTGAGGGGATCAGAGGGACTACGGCTAGCCGGCACTGCCGATGGGGGTTGCTCTCACCCATGAACCGCGTGAGCGATCTACAACCCTTGGCGGATGCCCCCTTGCCGGATGCCCCTTGCGTCCAATTGTCCGGTCAAGCCCGCCGCTTCGCCTCAACGTGGCGAGCAAAGTTGTTGAGGATGGCCTGCCATCCGTCACGTTGCTGCTCGATAGAATGAGTTTGCTCACTATCGAAGGTGACCGGACTTTGACGCCATTCGGGGTAGCGCGCAAACTCGACTTGGGCTGCGCGATCGCCGAAGGAGTATTCAATCAACTTGTACTCGACGAGGTTGGTATAGGTCCCGGCGAAATCAAAGCCCATGCTGCCATCTTTTGCCTCCATGCGTGAGGAGAATGCGCCGCCGACGCGCAGGTCGACCGTGGCAGCGGTCGTGTGCCAGTCATCGGACGCAGCATTCCACTGTTTGATGTCCGCGGGTGTCGTATAGGCGCGCCAAACCTCCTCGATGGGGGCCGCGACGGTTGTTTCAATAGTAATCTTCATCGTGTGCCTCTTAGATGATGCGCTTCCACTCCGGGCAACCGGTTCCGCTGACCCGGTGCCATGGACTAAGGACGATCAAGCAAGGCCGGTCCCGACATGGATGTGCGGTGACTTCGACAAATTAATTTGTTGCCGTCATGGCCAGGCCCTATGTCGGTACTTGCATCCTAGGTTGCTCCCAGACAAGGCGGACATTTGCAGATCGGCCGGGTTGGATGCCTGGCTGCGCGATCAGAGGCATTGCGGACCATGAAGCTCCACGTGAAGCGCCTGGACAGGGAGGGAAGATACGAGACGCTCGTCGTCCGTGGTGACGGCGTCAGATTCCACGTCAGGGGGTCGCGCACACGTTTGCGATTCCCCACGACCTTGCGCACTACCTGGTTGAGAAATCTCTTAAGATCGAGCACGGATTTTGGGGCCTGATCGGGCGTGGAGCCGTGTTCCCAACGATGAGGTATTTGCATGGGCGACGTAAACCGAAGGCCGCTGAGCGATCTCGCCAGCTAATGAAGACGCATGCGCGCGACCTGGTGGAAGCTGAGGTGATGGTACAGAATCATCAATGACACCTTTGAGCAAGGGTATCGCGACATGCCCCTTGCTATTGCGCGACGGGTTACAGAACGACTACCCGATTGGGGCAAGATCGATCGTCAAACGATTATGGCAATCCACACAAACTATAAGAAACTCAAATCCGACTGGGTTCGCCTCCCATCGCAGGCGGTCCTCACCCAAGACTGGTGAGTGAACTCGCCTGCAGAGGGTAAGCCCAACGTCCGGCACAACCGATCGTGCCAAGAGGACATAGATGACGGTTTGCTTGCGGTGCATCGCTAGACTACCGATTGGTTTTGAGGGGTTGAGCGCCGATGCCGAAGCCGATGGCTATCGCCACGTGCGCGCTTGGCGGCGGAGTTCGAAACGACCCCGGAAATGTTTCATGCGGTCCTCGCGGGCTTCATCGATGGCGCTTTGGCTGGTATCGGCACCACTACCGATGAACCGCAGCCGGCGTCCGAGCCAGCTTGGCGCATGCGCAGGCTTTACGTGCACCGCGGATTGAGAAGGCGCGGCGTCGCGCGAGCCATCGCCGCCGCACTGCTAGAGGACGCAGCCAACAACGTTCGGATGGTGACGGTGCATGCGGGCAACGACAGCGCGGCACGGTTTTGGGAAGCGATCGGATTTCAACAAGCGACACGGTAATGCCTGGACTCACCAAACGAGGGTATGTCCTGCAATGGCAGCTAACGCTTCCAAACCACCATTTCCTGCGACGCACGAACGGTGATGCGCCTGCGCGGTTGCTCGTGGCACTTTGGCGCTAGAGCATCCGACATTCGTGACCCGCCGCATTCCCTCGGGATTGGGAAGTCACGCGTGCACTGCCGGGGCACTCCAAAGATTTCTGCACGCGCCGCCTTAACCACCGCCCGGTGCTCCGACACGCGTGATGCGCAGTTATCATGAAGGCGTTGCGCCGACGCCAGGGACCTAACAAAAGGTCCGATTTCCCCAGTCTCGAAACCCACTAGCCTTTCTGACGCGCTTGTTGGCCGGATCACGCGCGTCGCGCAGAAGCAGGTGTGGTCAAATGCGAGGGCGATGCCGGAACTCAGCGGTCGTGTGTCCTGGCTCACCTTCAAGCGGCTAACTCGCAGGGGAGAGGTCGCCCTTGACTCTCACCGATTGAGGCTCACTGACACTCTCTTTGGCAGGAGGCGAGCGATGAGCCGGTCCAATTCAGCAATCATTCGCAAGGCCTACGAGGACTTTGCGCGCGGGGACATTCCGGCGGTGTTTGCGGTGTTCGATGCGTCCATCACCTGGCATGTTCCGGGTCATAGCCACGCTGTCAGGGGATTTTCGCGGACACGATCAGGTCGCTGGTTTCTTCCAGCGCACGATGGAGGCTTTCCCGAGGTTGCCTTCAGCATCGACGTCCACAACGTTCTGGCTAAGGGCGACCTCGTCATTGTACTCGGTAACCGTCAACGCACAACGAAACGGGGTTTCGGCAGCATTTCCCGAAGTGCACGTCTGGAGAATGAAGGACGGTAGGGCAATCGAGTTTTGCGAATATCAAGGTGACGAGGAGCGGAGAGATCGGTTCTGGTCGTAACCGCTGATCCAGGCGATGGGGCGCACTCCTTGTCTTGAGCGTGCCCTGCCGTTGCCGTGTGCCTGCTGGGCAGGACTGGCCGAACCATTGCAGTACCGGATTTCAGGCGGCTTAATTTGGTGTCGCCGAAAGCGCACCTGCGCGACCTCGAGGCGATCATTCAACCATAAGGTCGACCTAGTGCTCGATCGGCTCCTCCGCCAACAAGACGCAGGCAAAGACAAATGACCAAATCCAGAGACCCGGATGCCTATGGCGCGCTGATCGCACCTGCCACCTTGAAGATCGAGCGTCTTTTGGCAGGACCCGATCGAGCAGGTGTGGGCGTTATCTCACCGAGAGCGACCTGCGGCGCCAGTGGTTGGCCGCGGGCCAAATAGAGATGAAGGGTGGCACCCGTTCGAGTTCGTCTGGCGCAACGACGAACTATCCAACCCGCCCGGACAACGGCCGCCCGGTTTCGGCGACGAGCACCGGATGCAGAGCCGGAACATCGAGTTCGATCCGCCCCGAAGGCTCGCCATCACCTGGCAGGGCAGCGGCGACGTAAGCTTTGAACTGGAACCCGGAGGCAACAAGGTGCTGCTCACCGTGATCCATCGGCGTCTGCCCGACCGTGCAACCTTCCTGAAGGTCGGACGCCGAACTGGCACATGCACCTCGACGTGCTGGTCGCCCGCGCGATAGGCGAGGCAGCCGGCGCCCGTTCTGGGATGGCTGGAACCGGCTGCAGAAGAGAATACGAGGGGCGCATGCCGGCCTGACGCAGAGAATGGAGGTGGGTGCGCGGACGTTGATAGCCGCTATGAAGATTTCGGCCGATGGCAAGATGGAGGGATCGGAGGACACGGCGGCGTGCGTGTTCGCGGAGGCATGTACGACGGCGACGCGGGCCCCGTTTTGCTTGACGCCTTTGGTTTCATCGCGGGTGGGAAAATTTCGACGATTCGCGCACCGCGAGCCCCGCCATCGATGTTACCATGTCGGCAAGGGCCGTGCCATATGGGGCATGATTATGCTGCTTGGCTGTATCGCCGATGATTTCACCGGAGCGACCGATCTTGCGAACATGCTGGTGCGGGGTGGCATGCGCACGATCCAGGCGATCGGCGTGCCCACGGCGCCGGTCGGGCAAGAGGTGGACGCCGTCGTCATTGCCCTCAAGTCGCGCACTATCGATGCGGCCGAGGCCGTTGCACAGTCCCTTTCCGCGCTCGATTGGTTGCAGCAGACAGGCTGTTCGCAGTTCTATTTCAAGTATTGCTCGACCTTCGACTCCACGCCTAAAGGCAACATTGGCCCTGTCACCGACGCCCCTAATGAAGGCGCTCGGCACCGATTTCACCATTGCCTGCCCGGCATTTCCCGAGGCCGGTCGCACCATCTTCCGCGGCTATCTCTTCGTCGGTGACCAGCTGCTATCGGAATCGGGCATGAAAGACCATCCGCTTACGCCGATGACCGACGCCAACCTCGTGCGCGTGCTGCAGCCGCAAACCAAGGCAAAGGTCGGCCTCATCACGTATGATATCCTGGCGAGTGGCGCCTCTCGAGTGCGGGAGCAGATCTCGGCCCTGCGCCAGCGAAGAGGTAGGCATCGCCATTGTTGATGCGCTTGGCCAATCCGATCTCGACTGTCTTAGCGAGAAGCTTGCGGCGACCTGCCGTTGCTTACGGCGGGCTCCGGCGTTGGTCTGGCGATTGCCGAATACCACCGGCGGTCTGGGCGTCTTCCTCATGCTGCGGTGGCAGCTCAACTGCCTCAAGTTAAAGGCAATGCCGCGGTGCTTGCCGGCAGTTGTTCGCAAGCCACCAACGAGCAGGTTGCTCTCTGGCTGCGTTCGCGCCCCGGTTTTCGCATCGATCCTCAGGCTCGCGGCGGGTCAGTCAGTGATAGAGGAAGCGCTTGCCTGGGCAGCAGGAGCACTTGCGCTCGGGACCGATCCTCATTTACGCGACGAGCGCGCCGCAGGAGGTGAAGTCCGTACAAGCGCGAGCTCGGCACCGAGCGGGCCGGTGCCCTGGTCGAGGAAGCCTTCGCCGAGATCGGCAGGGGGCTTGTGACGGCGGGAGTGCGCAAACTCATCGTCGCCGGCGGTGAAACGCGCCGGCGCGGTGGTGCGCGCGCTCAATATCCGCATCCTCAGGATTGGGCCGCAGATCGATCCCGGGGTGCCCTGGACCGAAAGCTTGGAAGACAAGCCGATCGCGCTCGCCCTCAAGTCGGGTAACTTCGGTAGTCCGGACTTCTTTTCAAAGCGCTGGCACAGTTGGAGTGAGTGTATGCGCAGGAGAACAAGCTGCGAGATCATATCTGCGAGCTTGGGAGATCCATCTTCGATCGCGGTCTGACACACGGCTCTACGGGTAACATCAGCGGCGCGCTGCGGGATGGCTGGTTATTGACACCGACCGGCTCCAGCCTCGGCAGGCTCGACCCGTCACGGCTCTCCAAGCTCGACTGGAACGGCAACCACCTCTCGGGCGATCCGCCGTCCAAGAGAACTTCACGCATCTTGCCATGTACCAAGAGCAACCGCGCAATCAAGCGGTCATTCATTTGCACTCGACGCATTCGGTGGCGGTTTCGCTGCTCGCGGGTCTCGACCCGGACAATCTGCTGCCGCCACTGACGGCTTACTACGTCATGCGCATTGGGACGCTGCCGCTGGTCCCCTACTACGCGCCGGGCGATCTCGCGCTCGCCGAGGCAGTGCGCGGCTATGCCGGCCGGCATCATGCGATGTTGCTCGCCAACCACGGGCCGGTGGTGGCGGGTACGACCCTCGAAGTGCGGCGGCTGATGCGCGTTGAGGAGCTCGAAGCCACGGCAAAGCTTTACCTGCTGGTGCAGAGCCACGATGTCCGGTCAGTTGACACCCGCCTCAGGTCGCCGAGATTAAGCGGCGCTATCCCTCAGGCTAGAGGTGATAGCACTGGGGCACACCACCGGCACAAATCGCCGTCTCCGCTAGCCTGTGCTGCAACAGGCGACCTGATCCGGGAGCATCTGGCCTCATGCTGTGAGGGTCGCGCCCATGGAGGAGCTCGGTCGTGCCGCGTGTTTGACCCCGCGATTTGCGGCGGTTTCCGCGCGCCAAGCGCAAGCGGCACTGCGTTCACCTGGTTCGGGCCGGGCAGCAGCGGCGGGCGTCGCAGCGCTTCGCGGCATCAGCAGCCCCGGCACCTCCTTCGGTCGATCAAGGCGCGCTCCGCCAACGGTTCCTGAGCCGCCCGATGGAGAAACGGCGGCCTGGGCGCTGCTTGGCTATGTTTTGCCTGGGGCGAACGCTTGGCCGGGCTTCCACTCGGTTTCGAAGCAGCGCTATGTGCCTTTGCATTGCTTTCACAGTTGGCCTGCCCCGCGGCCATCGTCAGGGAACGATAAGCCCGGCGAGAGGAGGACCAACGACGCATCATCCCGGCGCGCACGTCGTCCCTGCCTCATTGTTCGAATGGGTGTCCAACATCAGTCGATTTGTCGCCTGCTCGCTGACGACCGGCGGTCAGCACCAATCCGGGGCGGCGTTAAGCACTATTGGCCGGATCGACAGGATGTGAGCCGACGACTTGTCGCCACGGTCGCACACTCGTGCATTGATGAGCCTACAACGGTCTGGCGAACGCCGGCAAATCCCTATTGCGTGATCCAGTTGCGTTCGCGGTCCAACCTGCCGTCAATTCCTCGACGCCAGCTCGCAGCTGCGCGCAGCCGGGTTTTCGCTGCGCCTCCGCACGGCAGCTGACCTCGGCAGCGCCCCGCGCATGCCGTGGGGCGCGGTATGCATTGCAGGGCGGCCTTCGTCGAAGCGTTGCCGATCGACGACGCGGCAATTCCCGGAAATGAGCAAAGCACAATGATCCGAGCACGTTCAATATCTGAGGGTCCCTACGGAGGATCGACGCTTGAGCCGCGCTGGGCGAGACACCTCGGGCGCTCGTGGCCGACCCGGGGTCGGCTTTATGAGCGTCAGACACTTCGGTGCTGCGGACCCAAGTCCCCAAAAGTGAAGCCGCAAGGCTGAGTGCATCCTGGCAACGTAAGCTTTCCCCCAAAGGCAGAGCGTTCGTTGGCTGCTGGTGCGCGCGTGCAAAAGCCGACATCGCCACACGTTGCAGCGCTATCGTCCCTCGGTGAACGGGATGTCTGCAGGTGCGGGGCTGCAGACTGGTGCGGGAGCTGGCAGCCATGGTGCGCCGCTCCTCGCCCTCCTCCCAGCGAGGGCCGTTGTCTTTGCAAATGAGCCGTGGCGAGGCTGCAGGCGACGTCGCTCGGATGGCGTTCCCGAGACGAGACCTCGCCGGCCGTCGTCTGCATCCGGCTTCACGGCTTGGAACAAACGGCCGGAGCGGCGGTTGCTATGCCAAGCACTTGCGTTGAAAGGCCTAAAGATGGTGGAGGCGCCGCACGCCAGTTGGTCAAAGGACCGAGGTTACCAGCCCAATTCATCGCGATTGTCGGCGCAATTGCCCTCCTGTTCCCTGCCATAATGGCATTTTCGCTGTGGCCAAACACGGAGACTGTCCAAACCGGGCCGACCGCGAGGCTTGCCTGATAATCAAAAGGGTGCGTCCGAAGCACCAGGTTCCCCAAAGGGAACCAATTGAACGCAGCTTGCTAGGTTCCAGTCCCCTGCTCGTCGCATCCAAGGGCAACGCTACGGTTCAGCACGCCAGAGCGGTCGCTGGTCCAGTGCGGTCGTGCCGGCGCACCGGCGTAGGCCGGCGAGCAGCCTAGTCCGCGAGATCCGGCACGCGCTCCAGGAGCCTGGGCAAGGACATCGAGGGTCCAGCGTTCTGGCCATGGTTCAGGCTCTCGGGATCAATACCCTCTCCCGACACTCATGGCCTACCGCCGCGTCCGTCGCAACCACCTCCTGCCACCAAGCGCCTGAACCAAACTGCGCACTATCTGCGCTTTGGGCACTCGCTGCGAGAACCAAGATGAGCGTTGATACGCTTAAAGCGTAGAGATGAAGGCTTTCATCCGAGCCTCCTTTCCTGCGCTTTTGGCTACCAGGCACGTTCCTAGGCACGCACTCCGGCCTTCACGCCTGAGGTTGCCGAGGTTGAAACTCTGGGTGCCGCCCGGTGCTGCGCTGATAGCTCGATGATGGGCGCCAACGCCCACCGCCGACAGGAGAAGCCGCTGCCGGGGATTTCTGCGATGACAAAGACCCGCCGATATCCCGCCTTACATCGTGGCGATGGCCGACCTTGTTGCGAACGACATCGGAGACAATGGTTCACGGCCGGGGCACTTTTCGCGGCACCGGCCAAGCAAAGCAACGGCGGGTGCGATACCGTGCGCGGCGCGGCTTCTTAGCGCTTGTTTCGCGGCGGTCAAGTCAGTCATCGACGAGCGCATTCCAGGACAGCGGTAAGCGCTCGTGGCGATCGTGACGGCCGTTGCCCCAGTCCGTCCTCATCACGCCCGCTCTGCGGCTCGGTTCGGCCACAACGAGGCCTTCGCTTCTTCAATCAAGCCCTTGGCTTCGATTTCGCCCGCCATCGCGGCGGCAAAATACGCGAAGGACGGCGGCCATGTGTGCCGGCGTCAGCCAAGATCGAAAAAGGCAGGGGCAAGCATCTTGAAAAAGCGTAGCGCTTCTTCGGAGGCCGTCAGGTGAGGGCTCAGGCCGCATCGGGTCGTCGAGGACACTTGCAGCGACCTCGGCCATACGCTTGAAAATCCGATGATCTGACGCGCCGGCGCTTCACTGGAGGCGTCGACGGCTTGTGCGCCAAATGTAGTCCGATACCACCATGTCTAAGTGCAATGAGAGCCTGTCGTTGATATCGACTAACGTTGGTTGTTGCCTGATGCGGATTGACGCTTTTTGAGCTCCGCAAGATTGAACAGCTGCCGATCAAAATGCGCGCGAAAATTGAATGCGTTACTCTTCATCGCTATTCCCCGCCGGTTCTTCCTCAAGCCGGCCCCTGCAAGTGTCGTCCGCAACATCGTCGCGGTCTGCTACGCCAAGGCACCTACGCCGCTAGGTGATGATTTGTTTTGACGCGCCTCGACGTCAATCGGATGGAGCTGATCCCTCTGTGGACGAGCTGTGGACAATGTTAAATGTGGGAAATCGGTCACCTTGGCAATAGCGTTGGTTGGCACAAGCCCCACCGACCGGCCATTCTGGCGCTTCAGCCGTTGCGCTGCCCTTTCGCTCATAGCTTTCCCGTTGCCAAACCGCCAGCGGTCTCACGACTTCCATACACTTCCGGCATGAGCGCCAGCGCGATCTGCCACAGCCGCGCTATGGTTTGCCTGTTCCCGCAATTTCGCCGGTTAGCCCTGGCGCTAGGGCAGGATCGCGGCGCGGGTTTACTGCGGGCTGTTGCCGCGCAAGGAGCGCGTTTGGCTACTCCCGTGCATGCTCGCGGCGCTCTTTCTGCAGCGATCCTTTTGCGCGGGTCTTGACTCTATGTTTGTGCCGGGTCTAGCGTTCCTGCAGGTCGACTAGGCGACCCACGGACCGCGTCAAAGGGTTCAACCCACCTTTCAGCATTGAGCTGACATCTCCTTCTTTCTTGCCCGAGAGCCGCGGTCGCCGGGCGCAAAGAAAGAAGGTGTCCGATCGCCACTGGCGCTCCCCACAGATCCAAATTTTGACTGGCTCAAAAAGGCTGCCAAGAAGCGGCTTGCCGAGCTGCGCGGCGACCAAGCCTGATGCCAAGTTGCATCAGGCGCAGCGCGTCGCTCGCCAACGACTACGGTTTCAAGAGTTGGCGCACGCTCAAAGCGCATCTGGATGCGGTCAATCCACGGTTCCCCACGAGCACGATCGCATTTTCGCGGCAGCCCGCGCCGGCGACGTCGAGGTTATCCGCCGCGCTTTTGCGTTGGGTTTTGATCCCGCTAGCTCCGATGCGCGACGGCCGTACCATTCACCAGGTCGCCAAGGATCGTGCGGCATCGAGGCCATTGAGCTGCTTGCCCGCGATGTCCAAAGGTCGGAGCGCTCGCCCGGAGCAGAGGCAAGGGCGATGCAAGACATCATCAGCGCGGCGCAGGCCGGTGATCGTCGAGCGTTGCGGCGCCGGCTCGATGCTCACCCGACGCTAATCAATGCACGCTGGCGGGTAGCGGCTATTCAAAAGCCGCGGCGCTGCACCTGGCCACTCTGCGCAATCAGCATGCCGCCATGAGCCTTCTGATCGAGCGCGGCGCCGACCTCGACTGCCGCGAGTTCCCCGACAACGCCGCACCGCTTCACTTCGCTTCGCGACGCACGGAGATCTCGAGACGCTGCGGCTGTTGGTCGAGGCTGGCGCGGACGTCGACGGCAAAGGTGACGATTACGCAGTCGGCATCCTAGGTTGGGCCACCTGCTTCAAGCAGGTACGGGAGGATGTCGCGGCCTACCTGCTGAGCCACGGGGCGACGCTCAATCTGTGGACGGCGATCGCCCTCGATCAGACCCCATGAGTTGCGCGCCATGATCAGCTCGGGACCCGTGCGCTGCTGGGCGCGCATATGACCCGCAACCAACATCGACGAACGCCTCTGCATCATGCGGCGGCGAAAAACCGGCCGCGGATGGTTCAGCTCCTTCTAGAGCTCGGCGCCGACCCGAACGCAATCGATGCAGACCGGTGCTACCGCCTTGACGACTGCATCCCAGGAGCAAGCCGACCAGACGATCATCTCAGCCCTTTGGCGGCCGGACGCAAAGCTCGATTTTCTGACGGCCATCGCCGCCTGGCCGCTGTGACGCAGGCCGAGGCAATGCTGGCGGGCTGATCCATCGCGCATCGGCCTTGACGGTGCGACACCATTGCCCTACACCTTGCGGTCAACAAAAGAAATCCGACCGCGATTCGCTGGCTGCTTGCGCATGGGGTCGCGCTCAATGCCAAGCGGTCTATGTGGGACTGCAATCACACGGCCCTCGCACATGACGGTAGAAAGCGGTGCGCTTGGAAATCGCGCGTTTGCTGCTGGATGGCCGGAGCCGATCCAAATATTCGCGACGACAAGTACCAGGCCACGGCGCTGAGGTTGGTCGGAGTTCTTCGGCCGGAAGGACTTTGCGGTGCTCATCGCCGAGAAGGGTGGCGTCTAGTGACGCAGTGAAGCCACGGCGATGGCTTTGGTGCTCGCGCGCTCGGCGGGGAGTTCTGCAAACCGCGAACTCCCCGAACTCTGAAAGTGCGGCTGCGAGCCAAACTGCCTTCCGGATGCACGCGAGAGCCGTGTGCTGCAGGGGGTGCCAGGGTCGAATTGGGGGCGGTGATATTGTCACTAACTCAGGCAGAAGGCGCCGAGGCACGAGAGGATCCCGGCGGTTTCGGCGGCAATCCATCCTGCCTGCCGTTGTCTCGCCCACCACAGTTGCGAACCTTCGCTACCATACGGTGCGCCGAGCTTTCCGCACACCGCTTGGATTTTCTGGCCGATCTGCGTGGCCTTGAAGGTGATTCCGCTCGCTCTCTTATCGCGAAGGCCATAAGGGGGCAGATCGATTGATGTGATCGAGACTGGCCAAAGCTTGCCGCCGGCACGCCCGTCCTGACCAAAACCCGACTGACATGTGCTAGCTGCTCGACAGCTACGCCGATACGTCATACGTTAGCCTAGCCAAACAGCATGAGGTAGGCGGCGGGCTCCCTGGATCAACCAGAGCAGTAGTCGGTGGTCCCCAGCAAATACAAGACAAGCGCGTGATGGCGAACGCCAGTTTCGCACGTGCGGAACGTGCTGGCCGATCCTCGTAATGCTGTCCCACGAGCCGATGCTCGCGTGGCGTCTGGATGGCCCAATAGAATTCTGGAACGAGGAGCTGCACGGCTCTATGGGTTTCACCTCGACCGAGGTGGTCGGAGACAGCAGCCACACTCTACTGTCAAACCAAATTCCCAATCGAATTTGGCGAGCTGCGCTCTACATTCCGGAACCGGCGTCGCTGGTCCGGCGAATTACGCCATAAATGCAAGGATGGTCGCGGAGAGTCATCGTCGACAGGTCGCATGCAGCTGCTTGATGATGGCACTGTGCTCGAGGTCAATCGTGATGTTACCGAGCTCAAAGCGCTCGCCAATCGGCAAAGCGCTACTTGCGAGCGAGCTGAAGGCTGCGGCCATCAAATTCGAAGCCCTGTTTAACCAGTCGGGTATTTTCGCCGGCATCATCGGATCCAGCAAGGTTACTGGCGGGAGGCGAACGACTTGTCACTGGATCGGTGCGGTTACACGAGGAACAGGTACTGAACCGACTTATCTGGGACACCGCGTGGTGGCGCGGTTCGGAAGATGTTCAAGGCGGAGGATCCGTTTCGCCACGGCACAGGCTGCGGCCGGAATCGCCTTCCGTGAGAGGCTTCGATATTGGCTCGCCGACGGCAGCGGGCGTATGGTCGATTTTACGGTGCAGCCCATACGCGATCCGTCGGGCGCAATAGTGTTCCTGCATCCCACAGGAATAGACATCACCGAGCGCAAGCACTGCCGAAGTGGCGCTCATTGAGAGCGAGCAGCGCTTTCGTTGGCTGGCATCTATCGTCGAGTCCAGCGACGACGCCATTGTCAGTAAGAGCCTTGATGGCAATAATCACAAGCTGGAATGGGGGCCGAGCGCGTTTTCGGCTATGCAGCGAAAGAGGCCATTGGCGCAGCCAATTACGATTGTGATCCCACAGGATCGATCGACGACGAAGAACGGGCGATCCTGACGCGCATCAGACGCGGAGAGCGTATCGACCATTTTCGAGACCATACGGCAGCGCAAGGATGGCAGCCTGATCGTCGTTTCGCTCACTGTGTCTCCTGTCAAAAATGTCTGAGGGCAAAATTGTTGAGTGCCTCAAAGATCGCGAGAGAGATGACCGAGCAAAAAGAAACCAGGAACAAATTGACAGCGTTCTCGCCCGCGAAGCAGAGCACCGGAAGCAAGAACCTGCTTGCGAATGTTCAGGCAATCGTCAGCCTTTCGCGCCGGCGACACTAACCAAAGATTTGAAGCGCGCAATTGAAGGACGTATCCGCGCGCTTCGCAAATGTCCACTCGCTGTTTGTCGACGTCGCGCTGGATTCGGCGCTGAGCTATCAACCATCGCTGCGCAGGAACTTGCGCTCCTATTTCGCGAACGACGTGAAGCGCGCGTCCGCGTGGATGGTCCACAGGTGTTTGTTGAGCCTACAGCAGTTGCGCAAGCGCTTGCTGTGTGATTTTTCGTGAGCTGGCAACCAATGCAGCCAAACATGGAGCGCTGGCTACCGCCGAATGGTCAGATCGAAATAAAGTGGTCCCATGCCACTCGACGGACAGATAACCCTTACCTGGATCGGAATTAGATGGCCTGATCGTGCAAATGCCTGATGGCCTCGGGCTTGGGCAGTCACCTGATAGAAGGAATCGATTGGCCAACTGGTGTGGCGATGCCCGCTCTGATTGGCGTCCGGAAGGTCTGGTTTGCCAAATCACTTTTGGACGCGAGCCTTTGCAGGTGAGGTCCGGATTTGATGCTGTGGACCGCTCCTCCACCGGCACGTGAGTGGCTGCTCGATGTGGCAGCTGATCCTCAACGATGATCGCGTCGCCGGAAACCGCACGGGACTGCGTGCTGCCGCGCTCGCGCGCGCAGTTGCGGATGCTGAAGGCGCAAATCCTCGCATTTCCGATCGACGCATCATGGTCATGTGGCGACGGGCCAGGGGCCGTACTTGCACGAACGCTGCGGACGGTTGGGCCAGCCCCATTTTTCGGAGCTCAAGAGTGGGTTGCGTGTGACAATTAACGGCATTTCGTTACCGGCGGCAACTTCATCCCATCACGGCGGTCGCACAAGGTTGGCGCTGACAACGACGACAGCTGGTCGGTGCTGGGGCACCCTGCTTGCGAGCGGATCGCCAGCGCTGGTCTCCGATGTCGCCCCGGGGGGATGTTGGAGTAAGGGTTGGCGTTCCCGAGGCAGGTTAAGGTTTGCTGGCGACCTTGCCGATCTTGCCGCGGAAGACCCAGTAGACACCGACACCGATGGTGTAGGCGGCGATGACCGCAGCACCACGACGCCGCCGTAAAACAAGAATCGCGAATGAGGCGTCCGGCGCGACTGCGTCCGCGATCGTCACGGAATAGGGGATCATGGAGGGCCAGAACATCAGGCCCAGACCTGTGGAACGCCATGACGATCCCGTTTACGACGCCCACTGCCGAGCGAGACCGCGAAGACCTTCGAGCCAGAAATCGAACACGCGCCGGTAGACGGATTGCCGGTGCCGAGCTGCGCGCCCTCGATCGTGCGCCAGCCAGCGCTGCCAGCCCGATCGTGAACGACGGGAAGATGATGTGAAAGCTGATGAGGGAAGCGCGAACTGGAGGCGCGACAGGAAAACCGGATCGAGTTCCATGGCCGCCTCATTGGTTCGTGGCGGCGGCGTCGAGCCCAAGATTGAGACCTTTGCGGTCGTAATTTCTGTCGGCCATAGAATCTCTGTAAGTCCGGTAGCGGCCGCAATTTTCTGGCTTCCATTCACCGTGTAGGTGATGACGCCACCCGCAATCGCGCCGCCGATCTTCTGACCCCACAGCTTCTGGCCATTGGCGGCATCCAGCGCATAGAAGTTGCCGCCCATATCGCCGAAAAACACTATGCCTCCGGCGGTTGGGGTCACACCGCTTTGGATCGGATAGTTGGATTTCAGCCGCCACTTCCAGGCGCCCGTGTCGGCATCGACTGCGTAGACCCATCCAGCCCAATCTCCGAACGGGTCGGGCTTGCCCCAGACGTTATAGGGGTTGATGCTTGCCTCGCCGCTCCATGGCTGGCCGACTGCAGTCTCCTGAAGTTGTTTTTAGTCTGCAAGGTCACCGTCGTGCACCAATCAACCTCGCCGGTAAAAATAAGGTTGGTCTGCGGATCGTAGGCAGCCCCGTTCCATTCTCCCCCGCCCGTGGAACCTGGGCAGAAATGGACAGCCTTACCGACCGAGAAGGGGACATCTGCATCTTTCGATTCTCGTCACCGGGGTGCGGTAGAGCACGGCATTGGTGGCTAGATCGATGCCATAGAGATATCCGTCCTTGGGCGCGACTGCGCAGGAGATGCTTGCCGCCCTGCGTATGGATCAGCGTGGGCGTGTTGGACACGTCCCAGTCGTGCCAGTCAATCGGCACGAGCTTGAAATGGTTTTTGTAGGCCCCGGTTTTGGCGTCCAGCACGAGAACCGAACCGGTAAATAGATTGGCGCCCTCGCGGACGTCGGGCGCGAAATCGGGCCCGGGATTGCCCACGGGTACATAGAGTAGGCCCGTCGCGGGATCCAACGTGTAAGACGTCCACGTTCCGCCTCCCGTGATGGGTATCTCCGGAGCATTTTTCCACGTCGACATGTCGAGCGGCGATCTCGCCTACTGGCCCACGAGCGACTCTCGCCTTCCGGTTTTGGGCACCATGTAAAATTGCCAGACGATTTTGCCGGTTTTCGCCTCGAGCGCGTACATGCGCCCTTTCCCGCCCTTGATATCTGAACCGGCATTACCGATGAACACGAGGCCGTCCCAAGCGATCGGCGCAGACGGCGTGGTCTCGCCACGTTTCGCATCGGCAATTGCTCGTCTCCCAAACGCGCTTTCCGGTTTTGACGTCATAAGCCAGGACGCGGCCGTCTCCGGAGCCACGAAACAACAGGCCGTCCATGTAAACAGCGCCGCGGCTGACGGGTTGCGGCGTGGCGGGCTTATAATCTTCGTGGGTACGCCAGTTCTGATGGCAAGTTGCTGGATCAATCGAGAATATATCGAATTGCGTCGTGAAAATCAGGGCATCGTTGACCTTGATCAAGCCGCTGTTGAAACCTGTATATTGACCTGTGTCATAGGTGCACAAAACCTTTAGCTTGTTTACGTTCGATGTATTGATCTGGCTGAGCTGCGAGAAACGCTCCGAGGTCAGTGTGCTGGTTGTAGCTCGCCCAGTCATCAGCGCCGGCTGTTCGGCAGAACGCGCCTCGGCGGCCGGCGAGCAGCGCCGACGTCGCGCCGCCTTTGTAGTCCGGCTGCAAGTTCCGTAACTGTCGTACCCGCCGGGGCATTCAGGTATTTGATATAATTGACCGCCATGCTGGCAAGTTTGATCGCCGTATCGAGGTTCGCGTACACTATCCCGCCCGCTATTGCGCCCATTACTACCAACACACCAAGGATGATAAGAATCTTGTTCCTCATTGAGGCCTCCTTGAGTATCGGCAGTATTTGCTCTCGCCGACGAGCGCGCGCGACTCTCAAAGGCCGAACATCGCCAGCAAACCGATTGCTGGGAAAGATCAATGCCCAGAAGCGGCCAAGAAAACCTTGCCGAAGATGATGTCTCCGCTCGACGATCGAGGCGACTATGGCCACCGCCATAGGACTCTCCTTCCTAGAAGTACAATTAGGCTTCACTCATGCAGCCGGCGCTGTCTTTGACCAATCGAAGGTGCGAACACCTTCCAGCCTATCGGGGCGTTGTAGGACCTCGGGGTGACTCAGGCTGCGAACGGCGTCCTCGAAACCCGCCTGCCAGTGCTCCACCATTGTCCGGCGGGAGAACTCGAAATCCTTCGAAACTCCTTCGTAGGGTTTGCTACGGTAGATCAAGTGAACGATATTGCAGACTTTTTCATCAGCCTGCTTGCGCGAGCAACTTTGCTTCCGGACGATTTCGCAGCTCAGCGGGAAGCTGTTTGAGAAGCTCTGCGAGGGCTTTGCGAGCCTTCTGCGCATTTTTGTACTGATCGGTCATCGCCAGGGTGCGGCTGGAAAGCGAATTTCCTTCTCGCGCACAGCGGCGTGGATGAAATCGCGTGGCACCTCCCCGCAGCGCCCCACAGGTCGACCTGGAAGGCGAGCGTGTCCTGGCTCGGCCTCGCCTCGAACAGCAATACGTAACTGAACGAAGTACATC
>ERZ1370068.8521-contig-7367_pt1 | contig 40571 bp, 41 predicted proteins | sample MGYA00561227_ERZ1370068 | MGnify/ENA primary metagenome ERZ1370068 (study PRJEB38410, sample SAMEA6850437) | metagenome | study: Metagenomic assessment of the ecological functions of the soil: analysis of the soil microbiota associated with the... | reverse complement strand
GTAACCGCTTCGTTCGATTACGTATTCGCTCTGCACGCCTCCCCTCACCAGCCTCTGCAACAGCATCCGGAAGCGCCTTTGCGCGGCAAGCCCGCCGACGCGCCGGTGCCGAACCGCTGAGGCGCCATGCGCCATCCGCCTGCACCTCCTTCGATCGCCGGCCGCGTGTTCGCTTGCGCGCGCGCCGGCTCGTCCTCGGCGTGCTCGCGCCTGGCCGCGTGCGGCACGCCGCCAGCGACGCCACTGTCCACAGCCTGATGCCGACCGAGATCGCGGCCGCTCGGCCGCGCCGGCGCGCGAGCGGCGTCGTCGTCCGTCCTCGAGCCGATCCGGGTGCCGGCGCAGGTCGACCAGCCGCAGTGGCTGGTCCAGCTCGGCGACGACTCGATGGCCGGTGCTCGAGCAGGAGCGCTGGGCCAGCCCGCTGCGCGACGAGCTCCGCGCAGGCGCTGCTCGAGGAGCTGATCGTCGGCCATGGCGCGATCGACGCGCGCACGCTAGCCGGCGCCGGGGCGCGGTGGCGCGGGTCGCGATCGACGTGCGCCGCTTCGACTCGCTGCCCGGGCCGCGAAGCGCGCATCGAGGGCTCGTGGACGATCGTCGGCGCCGACGGGCGCGGCGGCGTCGCGTTGCGAATGGCTGATTCGCGAGCCGCGCGTCGGGATCGTTCGCCGGCGCTCGCCGCGGCGCATCGCCGCGCCGTCGCCCGGCTCGGTGCGGCGATCGGCTGCGGCGCTCTGCGCCGCGCTGCGACGCGGCCAGAGCGGCGCTCTTGTCCGGCGCTCGACGAGCGGCGCTAGACGAGGCAGCTGCGGCGCGAGCGCGCGGCCGTGCGTCGCTCAGGGGCGCAGCGGCGACGTTGTTCTGCACCGTCTTCACGCCTCGGACCTTCATGGCGATGCTCTCGGCGGTGCTCTTCTCGAGCGAGCGTCTTCGCGACGCCGGACAGCACGACGTTGCCGTTCGCGCGTCTCGACCGTGATCGCGTCGGCGTCGACCGATCTTGTCCTCGACCAGCGCGCGCCTTGACGGTCGACGTGATCGCGTCGTCGTCGACGTAGGCGCCGTCGATTCCTTGCCGCGCGTCCCGGCGCAGCCCGCGGCGGCAGGCGAGCGCGCGGTGGCGAGTAGGCGACATCGCGGCGATCGCGCCGCGGCGAACGGCTCATGGCGTGAGCCAGTCGCTCAGCTCGTCGGCGTGCTCCTGCTCCTGGCTGAGGATCGATTCCAGCGATGCGCCGGGTCGTCGAATCCTTGTCGCCGATCAGCGTGATCATCTGGCCGTAGGCCTCGATGGCGACGCGCTCGGCGATCAGGTTGGCGCGGATCATCGCCTGCAGGTCGAGCGACTCGTCGTAGTCGCGGCGTGGCTGCGATCGAGCAGCGTCGCCGGCGCGAAGTCGGGCTCGCCGCCGAGCTGGACGATGCGCTCGGCGAGCTGCTCGCCGTGCGCCGTCTCCTCGTTCGCGTGGACCAGGAACTCCTCGGCGATCTTCGGCGAGGCCAGGCCCTTGGCGGTGTAGTAGTGGCGCTTGTAGCGCAGCGTGCAGACGATCTCGGTGGCGAGCGCGTCGTTGAGCAGCTTGATGATGTCTTCGCGCCAGGGCCCGTAGCTCGGCGTCACGGCGCCCTTCTCGAGGCTGCGCTTGGCCGGCCTCGAGGGCGCGCTTCGTCGAGCTCGAGGCGGCTCGCGCGTGAGGCTCTGCACCGTGCGCTGCGCGGTTCTCGTCCGTCTCCAGGTGGTGTGCTCATTTGCTCGAGATGCGCTTTGGCGCCGAGCAGCGCGAACAGCAGCAACCGCGACGAACAGGACGAGGAAGACGACGAACAGGATCTTGGCGATGCCGGCCGCGCCGGCGGCGACGCCGGTGAATCCGAGCGCCGGCGATGAGCGCGATGACCGCGAAGATGATGGCCCACTTGAGCATTCGGCAGACCTCCTGTTGGGGCCGCGTGCCAGGGGCGCGCGGCCGCTGATCGATGGAGACGACTCTAGCGAAGCGCGCTCGCGCCGGCCAGGATCGGAGCGCCGCGTGAATGCCTGTAGGACAGGGGCGGGTAGCGGCGTCAGTCCGGCGCTCGGCGAGCTCGGCCGCCGCAGCCGCGGTTCCGCGCCGGCTCGACCGGCATCGGCCATGGCGACGAGAGATGCGGCGAGGCGGCGCCGGCGGCAGCGACGACCAGCGCAGACGTCTCGCCGGCGCCGAGAGGCGCAGCGCGATGCGCGGCGGCAGCGCCGCGGCGGCGCCGCTCGGCGCGCGAACAGCACGCGCAGCGTCTTGCCGGCGCGGCGTGAGGACGATGCTCGCGCCTCGCTCTCACGCGCGCCGGCAGGCAGGGCCGGACGACGAGCTCGTCGCCGTGCTGCGCGAGCGCCGAACATCGACTCGATCGGCGGCGCGGTGCATCCACGCCGCCGAGCCGGTGTACCAGCTCCAGCCGCCGCGCCCGACGTACGGCGCGGCGCTGTAGACGTCGCCGGCCATCACGTAGGGCTCGATCGCGTAGCGCCGGCCCGCGCTGCGGATGCGCGCGAGCGGTGCGCCGGGCTCAGGTAGGTGAAGTAGCGATACGCGGCGTCGCCGTCGCCGAGCGCGGCCTGCGCCATCAGCGCCCAGACGCCGGCGTGCGAGTACTGGCCGCCGTTCTCGCGCACGCCGGGCGGATAGGCCTGGATGTAGCCGGCGCTCGGCTCGCGGCATGCGCGAGCGGCGGATCGAGCAGGCGGACGAGGCCGGCGTCGCTGTCGACGAGCTGCGCGTCGAGCGCGGCCATCGCCTGGCGCGCTGCGCCTCGGCGCGCAGCGCCGCGACAGCACCGCCCAGGCCTGCGCGATCAGGTCGATGCGGCACTCGGCGTTGGCGTGCGAGCCGAGCGGCGTGCCGTCGTCGAAGAAGGCGCGCCGGTACCACTGCGCCGTCCCAGCCGGCGTCTGCAGCGCGCGCGCCAGCCGCGCGCGGCGTCGCGCCAGCGCGCGGCGCGCTCGTGCTCGCCGCGCCGCTCGGCGATCGGCGCGTAGCGGTCGACCACGTCGACACAGGAACCAGGCCAGCCACACCGACTCGCCCCGGCCCTCGTGGCCGACGCCGGTTCATGCCGTCGTTCCAGTCGCCGCGTGCCCATCAGCGGCAGGCCGTGCGCGCCGACTGCCAGGCTGCGGTCGATCGCGCGCGCGCGCAGTGCTCGATAGACGCTCGCCGTCTCGGCGCTGACTGCCGGGCGCGTAGTAGGCGTCCTCGGCGCCTTCGGGATCGCCGCGCCTTCGAGGAAGGGCACGCTGCTCGTCGAGCACGCCGGCGTCGCCGGTGGCCTCGACGTAGTGCGCGCGCGCGTAGCGGCAGCCAGAGCAGGTCGTCGGAGAAATGGGTGCGCACGCCGGCGCCGGTGGGCGCGTGCCACCAGTGCTGCACGTCGCCTTCGCGGAACTGGCGCGACGCGGCCAGGCACGATCTGCTGGCGCAGCAGGCGCGGGCGCGGCCAGGCGAGCGCCATCGCGTCCTGCAGCTGGTCGCGAAAGCCGTAGGCGCCGCCGGCCTGGTAGAAGCCGGCGCGCGCCCAGAGCCGGCAGGCGATCGTCTGGTACAGCAGCCAGCGGTTGACGAGCGCGTCGAACAGCGGATCGGGCGTGCGCACGGCGGTCGCGCCGAGCAGCTCGTCCCAGTGCGCGCGCACGCGCTGCAGCCGGCGCAGCGGCGGCACCAGCGTCGCGCTCTGGCGGCGAGCGCAGCGCGCCACCGCGGCTGCTCGGCGCCGTAGCCGAGCAGGAAGACGCGCGTCGATCGAGTCGCCGGCGCGCAGCGTGAGCGCGTCGATAGCGCCGCGCACGGGTCGAGGCCCGCTGCCGCTCGCCTGGCCGAAGTGGTCGGCGACGATGGCGCGGCCGCGCGCGTCGAACAGCTCGCGCCGGTCGCAGGTCCAGTCGGCGGGCTCCTCGGCTGTCGCCGGCGCAGGCGCGAAGAACGCGGTGCCGCCGCCGAAGCCGGCCGGGCGGTCGCGCTGGGTGCAGAACAGCGAGCGTCGCCGCGGCCTCGACCGGCTCGCCGCTCGGCGTCGAGCGTGCTCGTCGCTGACGGCGCGGCGCGGACGCTGGCCGACGCGTGATGTGCGGTAGCGCGAGTCGCTGCGCTGCGCGCCGAGGATCCACTCGGCGACGCCGACGACGCGCAGCTGCAGCGTCCGGTGGCCGCGGTTGACGAGGCGCAGCCGCACCTGCTTGACCGACGCTCTCGCTGTCGACGCACCAGGTGACGCGTGACGTCGAGGCGCGCCGCGCGCGGTGGCTGATGACGCTGTAGCCCTGGCCGTGCGCGACGCGATACTCCGACGTCGGCTGTCGCCGGCGGCCGAGGGCGTCACGCTCCAGGCCTCGACGTGCGCATGTCCTGCAGCAGGAACCACTCTCGCCGGCAGGGTCGGCGACCGGGTCGTTCGACCACGGCGTGAGCATGTTGAGGCGGCTGTTCAGGCCCAGCTGTAGCCGCCGCCGGCCTCGCTGATCTGCGCGCCGAAGCCCGGGTTGGCGAGCACGTTGACCCACGGCGCGCGCCGGCCGCGACAGCGCCGTGACGTCGAAGCGGAACTCGCCGCCGGCGGGCGCGAACTCGCCGAGCGGCGGTCGGCGCGCGCGCGACCGTCCCGGCTCGCTGCCGAGCGGCGATCACCGACGATGCCCCTGCCGCTCCTCGGAGCGTCGCGTCGTGCAGCTCGACCAGCTCCTGCACGATGGTGGGCGAGCGGGCGGCCGTCGGCGTTGAGGCGCACGCGCGCGAGCGCGCGCGCAGGGTCGAGACTCGTCGCGCGTGCAGGTCGCTCGACTGGCAGCAGGATGAAAGCCGGTCTCGGCGCTGCCGGGCTGCGGCGCGCAGGTCGCGCCGACGTGCGCTTCGCTGCAGCGAGTCGATGCCGCGGCTGAGCGGCATCAGGTACGACGCCGGCTCGTGGTTGACGACGACCAGGTCGCAGGCGACGCCGCCCCACGACCAGAGGCGCAGCGCCTGGGCCAGCGAGCGCAGCAGGCCGAGGCCCTGCGCGACGCCGGCCGAGACCAGGACGATCGGCCGGTCGCCCGAGATGCCGAAGCGCCAGAGCAGGCGCCGGTCGCAGACGCTCGGCGATCGCTTCGGCGCGCGCCGCAGTGGCGTGCGCGAGCGAGCGCACGAGCAGCAGCGCGGTCGTCAGCGTCTGGATCGCGGCGAAGTTCTCGGCGCTGATGCGCATCTCGCGCAGGCGGATGCCGGTCGAGCGTCGCCGACATCAGCGAGGCGCGCTCGACGTGGCTCGGCTGGCGGTACTTGTCGATCACCGCGCGCAGCGTCGCCGCGTCGTCGGCGGCCGGCGCGTGCAGAACGTCAGACGCGCGCTTGGCGCTGGGCGCGATCTGCAGGCGCACCGGCGAACGCGCGCGACCGGGTCGAGGCCGGTGTCGAGCGTCGCGCCGTCGCCGCCTCGGGCGCGACCGGCGGCTCGTCGAAGGCGGCGAGCGGATGGCTCGCGCTCGCGGTTGCGGCCGAGCCAGCGCTGGCGATCGACCTGGATGCGCGATCGGCGACGTTCGCCGGCTCGGCCTCGGCGAGGAAGTGCGCCGCGATGCAGCGCCCTTGCTCGGTCGGCCAGGCGCGGCTTGCGCTCGAAGACGAGCGCCTGGTGGCCGCGCCTGCCACTCGGCGCTGCACGAACAGGTTCGGGAACGCCGGATGCGCTTCGTCGGCGCGCGGATCGGCGAGCGTGACCTCGAACGCCGACAGCAGCTCGAGCGTCGAGCGTCCGCTCGCCGCAGGTTGCGCAGCTCGACCTGGCGGAACTCGATGTCGTCCTCGCGGGCTGACCCAGACCGTGCGTCGTCGCCTCGAGCTCGGGCCAGGTCGCGTCGAAGCAGACGCGGTCGGCGTGGAAGCTGCAGTGATAGTGCGCCGCCGGGTCGGGCGCCGGGATGCTGGGTCAGCGAGACCGGCGCGCGGCTGGCGGTCCCAGCGCAGGTGGAAGAAGCTGCCGTAGGCGTCGCGCAGCGCGTCGTCGCGCGAGCGCGTGATGCCGAGGTTGCCGCCAGCGGCTGCGCGCCGGCGCCGTTGGCGCGCAGGGCGACGCGCGTAGCGGCCGTTCGACAGCAGGTGGGTCGGCTCGATCGCCGTCATGCCCGGCAGCACCTCGCGCAGCATGCCGGGCGACGCGCTTCGCAGCGCAGCGCTCGGCGGCAGGCTCGGCCGGCGGCTCGCGCAGCACGCGGCACCTCGCGCGGCGCGCGCTCGTGCAGCAGCGAGGCCACCGCCTCGATGCGCGGATCGCCCATGCCCCAGCGGCGCGCGGCGCCCGTCGAGCAGGACGTTGGCGAGCGGCGACGATGCTCATGCCCTGGTGGTGCGCCATGAAGGTGCTCGACGCGGGCCGACGCCTTCGGCTGCCCGACTGGCGCGCCGGGCGTGTAGTCGAGCGCTTCGATGAAGCCGTAGCGGCCGCGCGCCCGACCTGCTCGAGGCGGCGCGAGGTTGGCGACGCGCGCGGTGCGGCGCGACCTGCGCGGCGAGCGCGGTGGCGTACGGCGCGACGACCAGCTCGTCGCTCGGCGTGCGGCGCAGCGCCAGACGCGGCACGCCCTGCGGCGCGTACTGGTAGGCCAGGGTGTGGTCGCTGCCGGCGTACGCCGACTCCGAGATGCCCCAGGGCACGTGATGCTCGCGGCGCGTAGGCGATCTGCTCGCGCACGCGCCGCGCGGCGCGGCGCTGTGCAGCGACGCTGCCGTGCGGCTCGTCGAGCACGAGCGTCGGCATCAGGTACTCGAACATCGAGCCCGACCACGAGCGCAGGCCGGCGCAGCGCGCCGACGGCGTAAGAACGGGCGGCCGAGCGCGACCCAGTGGCTGCGGCGGGCACGTCGCCCTTGGCGATCGCCCGACAGGCTGGTCAGCGCGCGCTTCCGAGGCGAGCAGGTCGTAGAAGCCGGCGTCGAGCTGGTGCTCGGCGACGCGAAAGCCGATGTGGAACAGGCGCCGCTTGCGGTGGTAAGAGGAAGGCGAAGTCGGGCTCGCGCGGCGAGCCGCGCGGCAGGTCGCGGCGATGCGCTGCAGCCGGGCCGCGGCGTCGCGTCGCCGGGCCGCTCGCGGCGTCGCGCAGCGCCGAGCGCAAGGTCGACAGCGTGGTCGCTCGAGCAGCCCAGGCGAGTCGCGTGCGCCGGCGTCGGCATCGACTCGTCGAGCGGCGGTCGGCGCGTCGCGCGAGCTCGGCGGCGGCGCCGTCGAGCCGCTGGAAGCGCGCCGGGTCGGCGGCTGATCAGCTCGAGCGGTCGAAGCGTCGTCGAGCAGGTCGGCGAGCGCGTCGCCGCCGGCAGCGGCGCGCTCGCTCGGCGCGCGCGCAGCAGCGGCGATCCGCGTCGCCGACGCGGCGAGCGCGCGCGCGCAGCGCGCGCCGTCGTCGCGGCGGCTCGCGGCTGAGCTCCAGGCACGCCTGCGCGAGCGCGAGCAGGTGCGTGCACAGAGTTGCCGCTGTCGACCGTGGAGACGCGTACTGCGGCAGCAGCGCCTGCGGCGCGCTCGCGTGTCGTACCAGTTCAGGAAGTGGCCGCGGTGGCGCGGCAGCGTCGCCAGCGTCGCCGAGCGTCGCCTCGACGCGGTGCGATCAGTCTCGACGCTGCCGATCCAGCCGAAGCTCGCGCGCGCACGCGGTGGCCAGCAGGTACAGGCCGATGTTGGTGGGCGAGGTGCGGTGCGCGACCATGTCGTGCGGCGCGATCTGCAGGTTGTCGGGCGGCAGGTGGTTGTCCTCGGCGCCGACGCAGCGCTCGAACAGGCGCCAGGTGTCGCGCGCGACGCCGTGCGAGGTAGGCGCGGTCGTCGCGGCGACGAGCGCATCGCCGCGCGCGCGCCGGCCGCGGCCGGCTGACCCACCACGTCCACAGCGGCGACAGCGCCCAGAGCGAGGCAGAGCAGCGTCGCCGACGCGCGGGTGCGCGTGCCGGCGCGCCAGCAGCGCGAGCCACAGCAGCGCCGCCGCGACCGGCGCGCGCCAGTGCTTGCGCACGCAGGACGCGCAGGTCGGTCGTCGCCGCCGCCTGCGGCGCCGCCGCCGTCGTCCATTGCGAGCAGGTGGCGATGGCTGACGGACTGGCGATAGAGCGCGCGCACGATCGCGTCGGTGCGACATCAGCGCGAGCTGCGAGCAGCTGCGCGAGCATGCCACAGGCCGCGCGCACCAGCGCGCGGCCGAGATCGGCGAGCGCCTGGCGATAGAAGTGGACGCGGCGCGATGTCGTCGCGGCTCGGCGCGCAGGCCGGCGACGCGCGCCCATCAGCGGCCCGGCCGAGAAGGCCGAACGCGACGAGCGCGCCAACGACGCCCACGGCGAGACGCCGCCGCTGGCGAGCGCGCAGCAGCGAGCAGCACGCAGCGATGCCGGCGCGACCAGCGAGCGGCGCAGGTTGTCGAGCATCTTCCAGCGGTTGATCGGCGCGCAGCGGCCAGCGCCCGGCGTGCAGCAGGAACGGCAGCAGCTGCCAGTCGCCGCGCGTCCAGCGGTGCACGCGCGAGGCGGCGACGTCGGCGTGGAACGGCGCGTCCTCGATGACCGTGATGTCGGTGACCGCGGCGCAGCGCGCGATCGAGCCTTCGAGCAGGTCGTGGCTCAGCACCCGGCTCGTCAGGCAGCCGGCCGCCGAGCACGGCGTGCATCGCCTGCACGTTGAGCAGGCCCTTGCCGGTGAAGCTGCCTTCGCCGAACACGTCCTGGTAGACCTCCGAGCTCGCCGCGCTGTACGGGTCGATGCCGCACTGGCCGGCGAACAGCCAGTGGTAGAGCGTGACGCTTGTCGGGCGCCGGGCAGCGGCGTCGCGACGTCGCGGCTGCAGGATGCCGTAGCCGCGCTCGACCGCGCGTGCCGTCGGCCGACGAGCTGCGGCTGGTTGTGCGGATGGGCGGCGACGCCGACCAGCTCGCGCAGGCGGCCCGGCGGCGAGCCGCGGTGTCGCTGTCGAGCGTGACGACGTAGCGCGTTCCGGCGGCGACGGTGCGAGGCTGCGGCCGAGGTCGAAGAACGGGCTCGGCGCCGCCCTCGGCGAGCACGGCGATCAGCTGCTCGAGCTTGCCGCGCTTGCGCTCCCAGCCGATCCAGCGCTCCTCGGTCGGCGACAGGCGCCGCTCGCGGTGCAGGACGATGAAGCGCGCGCGGCTCGTCTCGGCCGGCCGGGTAGCAGCGCGTTGAGGCGCTCGACCTCGGCGATCGCCGCGCCGAGCAGGGCGGCGTCGCCGGCGTCGCGTCTTGCCTTCGCTGTCGGGCCAGTCGGTGACTGAGCGCGAACTGCGCGTGGCGCTCGGGGTTGGCGAGGTAGGTGCAGCTCGAGTCGGTGGGCGAGCTCGCGGCCGCATCTCGGCGCAGGTCAGCATCGCCGGGATCGCGACCATCGTCCGGTGCTCGGGCGGGATGCCGCCGGTCAGCGCCGAGCCGCGGCAGGCGCACCGGCCGCGTCGATTCGCTGATCAGGCGGTTGACGATCCGCGACCACCGCTCCGAGGCCGGGAAGATCATCAGCAGCGCCGCCAGCGCCGCGAGCCAGGGCGTCGCGTGGCCCGGCGCGAAGACCGGGCTGGCGCAGCCAGCATCCAGGCGACCAGCGCCGCGGTCACGAGACCGATCGCGCTGAGGTAGGCGGGCAGGGCGGCGCGCTGCAGGCGGCGATGCCAGGCGAGCGAGCGGTCGTCGGCCAGGCCGAGGGCGCGGCGCAGCTCGCCGGCCGGCCGGCGCCGCGCAGCCAGTAGTTGGCGACGGTGCGCGCGTCGACGTCGCCGCTCTCAGGCGACGACTCGGCGCCGCGCATCAGGCCGAGCAGCGTCGTCGCGACCTCGCGCTCGCTCTGCGCGCTCTTGCGCCGCGAGCAGCTCGACGCGCGTGCAGCGTCTGGTCGCGCGTGTCGTCGCGCTCGGCGGCGAACGCCGGCGAGGTCAGCATCAGCCGCGTCAGCACGCTGCGTCGCGGCGACGATGTCAGGCCAGTCGGCGTCGCCGATCGATGCGCAGCGAGGTGATCGCGTTGCTGACGCTCAGGTTGTCGGCGCGCCTGGCCGGCGACGCGTGTCTGGATCTCGGCGAGGTGCGGCGCGACGCGATCGAGCCACTCGAAGTAGCGCGCGTTGGCGCGGCGTGCGGTGGTCCTGCAGCTGCTGCGCCATCTGCGCCAGGAACGACTCGCCGACGGCGCGCTGATTGAGGAGCGCGAGGATGGTGTCGAGCTGCTCGAGGCTGCAGGCGCTCGATCCGGTCGCAGCACAGGTTGGCGATCTCGCGCGCCGCCTTGTTGGCGGCCGATCGCTCGGCGAGGCGGCGCAGGTTCTCGAGCAGGACGACGCGCAGGCGTCGTCGGCAGCGCCCACAGCTCGCCGAGCGTGAGCTCGCGGATCTCCTCGTATGCGCGCAGGAAGTGAACCAGCAGGTCGTCGTCGAAGGCGCTGTCGGTGTGGGCGACGAAGGCCCAGGCGACGCCGTAGATGCGCGGCAGGCCGACCAGCGGCTCGTCGCTTGAGGACCGGCAGGTCGCGGAAATAGCGACGCGGCAGGCGCGTCCTTGATCTCGCGCGCCTGCGCTTCGATCGAGGTGGAAGTTGTCGAGCAGCCACTCGGCCGCCGGGCTGACCTCGTAGCCGCGAGGTCGCGTAGCGAGGCGATGTAGTGCTGCGCCTCGCGCAGGATGCGGATGTTCTCGCGCAGGCGCGGGAAGAAGGCGCTCGAACGCTTGCGCGCGAACGCGGCGGCGTGCGTTCTCGGCAAGGCTTCGGCCGTGCTGCGCGAAGCGCTCGGGGCCGAAGATCTCGGAGCGGTTGGGCCTTTCGAGCGGGCCCGCGCCTGGCGTCGAGGATCTCGCCCAGCTCGGCTGGCGCATCGAGCACCAGCCGCAGCAGGTCGGACGCTGCCATCCGGTCGGTTGCACGACCAGCGAGGCCACCCCGAAGACGAGGGCGACGATGACGGCAGTGGTCACGAATCGCGGTGCGACGAAGGCGATCATCGCGTCGGCGGCGCACTGGAGGCGGAACATCCGGCCGCGCGATGCGTTGCAGCGGTCGACGCGCGCGCCGAGCGCCGAGAGCTCCATCGGCGTCGGTGTCGGCGGTGTCGGCGAGCGAGGCGGTCGCCCACGGACGGCGCGGTCCGCTTTCATGGCGGCAGGGGCGAGGGCTTCGGTGGTCATTTCAGGTGCTGCGGGCGGTCCGGTAAAGCTATAGGAACGATCTGGTCGATCTGTCTGTCGGACGGTACAGGCCCCGCTGTAGGACATGTCCGATACAGCAAGATCCGGACCGCAGCATACGCCCAAAAAAACGCGCCGAGGCGCGCGTTTTCAAAGACCCCACGGAGGGAGACCGGTCGGGTTCCGCGCAGCGGATCGACAAGGGCCGTTGGGAGGTAACCGATCAATCGCTACGGCAATCCGGATGCCTGCGGCGTCGCCGCCGGTTCGGCGTCGACGCGCTGCCCGGGGCCGCGGAGCGCGCCAGGTCGCCGAGCATGTCGACCCACGATTCGGTCGGCATGCGGCGCAGCGGCCTGGGCGGCCAGCTGCGGGAAGAGCCGACGAACAGCGCCGGCCGGAGCGCCCAGCGCCACGGCCTGGACAAGGCGAGCAGGGCGCCGATTCCGGCGGCGCCGAGGATCAGGCCGAACGGATTGCGCTCGGCGATCGGCTGGACGACGCGGCGCGAGGCGCCCTCGGCGACACAGCCGGCGGTGCGCAGCGGATGCTCCTGCCACCAGCCTCTCGAGCGCTGTCCGACGAAGAGCGACGCGCGGCGAACTGGCGCGCGCGCTCGAGCAGCCGGTTGCCCAGGTCGCGCGACGCGCGGCCGCCCATGAGCGGCGGCTGCGGCGGTGGATGGGCGATCTTCATCATCGCGCCGCGCAGGCGATTGCGCGACGCCGCCAGGCCGATCGAGCGCGGGAACTTCGGTCGGCGGCCTCTTCGGCATGCCTTCCTGATTTCCTGCGCGGCTCTCTCGACGGCGTCTTTCTGCGTGCTGTCGTCGCGCAACGGTCGACGCACCGTCGCCGCGCGTCGAATTGACCGGGCGTCGTTCGCGCCGCCGTCGCGCGGTCGACGTCGTCGGCAGTCGTGCCGGCAGCGGCGGTGACATGACGCTGCTCATGACGCGCTGACCTCGCGCAGCATCGCCATGTCGGCGTTGAGCTGCTTCTTGATGGTGTCGAACGGCTTCTCGGTCGGCCGCGAACGCGGCAAAGACGATGCAGCCGGCGGCGATGACGAACGGCGCCAGCGGCACGACGAACATCGCCCACGGCGCCGGATAGCCGGACGACGGCACCGCGGCGCGCAGAGCAGGGCGACGCCGATCAGCACCAGGCCGACGGCGACCAGGCCGAGCGCCGCGCCGTAGAGCGCGACGCGGACGATCAGCGAGGTCGAGACCTTGCTGACCTCCTCGCCGACCAGGGCCGCATACGCCTCGACGTGGTCGCCGAGGAGATGCAGCTCCGGTCGCGGCCAGCCGCAGCAGGGGATGGATCATGGGTGGGACTCCGGTGCTGCGGCTGGCGCTCAGTCGCGCGAGCGGCCGAGCATGCTGATGATCCCCATCAGCAGGGCGCCCGTCGCCGCGGCGATGAGCATGGCCTTGATCGGCTCGTCCTTGACGTAGGCGACCGTCATGTCCTGCGCCTGCAGGGCGCGCTCGCGCAGCTGCTGCGAGGTGTCGCGGACGGCTTCCATGCCGCGCCGCGCCGCAGCCTCGGCCTGCGGGAGGTGACCTTGTTGATCATCGGCGCGGCCTGGCTGCGCACGTCGTCGACTTTCTGGGAGAGCGCGGTCGAGCGCCTGGTCGGCAGCGCGCTGGGTCGAGCGGATCGCGCCTGCGCGGCGTCGGCCGCGTTATCGGCCATGTCCTGGCTTTGCTGGGCCATGGGCTTGTTGGTGGTGCTGCCGATCGTGTCCATCGAGTTTCCTTTGCTGGTGGGTGGCGGATTCCGCTTCTCGTGCCCGCAGGCCGGAAGAGACGACGGCGACAGTGTGCCGTCGCTGGCGAATTCGAACGATAGGTGCTGCGCGCGCGCCGGGTCGGGGACACTCCCGGCCCGGTAGGACGCGACCGACAGCGGCGCGAGGCGTGTTCATGCCGCTGCCGCCACCGGCATGTCGGCGCGGCCGTCGTTGGTCGTCGTCGCCGTCGTTGCTGGCGCGCTGCACCGGCAGCGTCGCTTCGATCAGCGTGCCCTCGCCGGGCTTCGACGCACAGCCGCATCGGCCCGCCTTCGGCCTCGACGCGATAGCGCATGCCGAGCAGGCCGTGGCGCTGGCAGGCGCGGCAGGTCGGTGTCGAAGCCGATGCCGTTGTCGCGCACCGAGACGAGCGCGCCGCCGCCGCTCGGCGCGGCCAGGGTGACGACGACCTCGGTCGCCTTGGCGTACTTGACGACGTTGGTCAGCGCCTCCTGGACCAGGCGGTAGATCGTCAGCTGCGCCGCCGGGCTCACCTCGACCGGCTCGAGGCGATCGACGACCTTGATCTCGCTGCGGGCGGCGAACTCGCGCAGCTGGATCTCGAGCGCGGCGACCAGGCCGAGGTTGCTCAGCGACGACGGCCGCAGGTCCTCGATGATCCGCCGCTTCAGGGCGATGCCGCCGTTGAGCGCTTCGTTCAGGTGGGCCAGTCGCTCGGCAGCGTCGGCGCTGGCGCTCGTGCCGAGGCGCGACTTGAGCCGGGCGACGTCGAGCTTGGCGGCGGTGAGCAGGGCGCCGAGCTCGTCGTGGAGCTCGCGCGCGAGACCGGCTGCGCTCGTCCTCGCGGATCGTCTGCAGGTGCTGGGCGAGCTCCGTCAGCTGCGCCGTCCGCGCCGCGACCTCCCGCTCGAGGCGGTCGCGCTCGCCTGCCATGCGCTCGGCGCCTCGTCGGCGCAGGGCGCGGTCGAGCGTCGCCGTCTGGCGCAGGTACATGAAGAGCGCGAGCAGGCTGACCGCGGCCATCGCCGAGACGCCGATCCGGTTCAGCCAGCAGCGTCTGTAGACGCTGCGCCGGCCGATCGCGACCTGCGCGCGGTCTCGTGCTCGATCAGCTTTTCGCCGAGCGTGCGCACGTGCTCCATCTTCTCGCGGCCGATGTCGGACAGCATGCAGCTCGCGCCAGCCGTTCTCGACGCCGCGGTCGTGCAGCTCGATCGTCGTCGCCAGCTCGCTCAGCTTCGCTTCGGTCTCCTTCGCGACCTCGAGCATCGTCGGCGCGGTCTTGGCGTCGCTGTCGCGTAGTAGGTGGTGAGCCAGGCGAGTCAGGTCGCGCGTCTCCTTCTGCGCCTGCTCGTACGGCCGGAGGTATTCGCGCCGCTCGGTCAGCAGGTAGCCGCGCTGGCCGGTCTCGGCGTCGAGCAGCGACTTGCACCAGGTCGTTCAGCTTGCTGCGCGCGATGGCGCGCTCGCCGAGGCGGTCGAGGCGACGAGGTCGCGTCCTGGTACGACGCCTCGCTGATCGACGAGCATCGCCAGGGCGGCGAGCGCCGCCAGCGGAAGGCGATCACGTTGCCGCGAAAACGCGAAGAAAGCTCATCGTCCGGCCATGCCCTAAACTTGCCCCATCGAGAAATCACGCACCCTGCCGGGGCGCTGCTGCCATGATCAGAATCGCCATCATCGACGACCACGCCATCGTTCGCGCCGGCCTGCGCCAGTTTCTTCTCCGAGCAGGTCGACCTCACGGTCGTGGCCGAGGCCGCGAACGGCCGCGAAGCGGTCGACATCGTCCGCAAGGGCCAGGTCGACGTCCTCGTCATGGACCTCTCGATGCCCGACCAGAGCGGCGTCGATGCGCTCGCCGCGATCAAGGCCCGCGCGCCCGACCTGCCGGTGCTGATCCTGAGCGGCTTCCCGGAGGAGCACTACGCGACGACACTGCTGCGCCAGGGGGCGAGCGGCTACCTGAACAAGGAGTGCGATCCCGAGGAGATCGTCAAGGCGATCCGCACCGTCTACCGCGGCCGCAAGTACATCACCGCCGGCGTTGCCGAGCTGCTCGCCGACGGCCTGCGGCGGGGGCGGCGACAAGCCGCCTCACGAGCAGCTCTCCGAGCGCGAGTTCCAGGTGTTCCTGCGGCTCGCCAAGGGCGAGACGATCGGCCACATGGCCGACAGCATGTCGCTGAGCGTGAAGACGGTGAGCACGTACCGGACCCGGGTGATGGAGAAGATGAAGCTGGAGTCGAACAGCGACCTGACCTACTACGCGCTGAAGAACGGCCTGATCCAGTGAAGGCGCCGGCGTCGGCGCCGGCGCCCTATAGAGCGGGCTGTATTCGAGGCTGCCGGTGCTGCCGTCGGCGAGCCGGCAGCAGTACAGGATCAGCGCGTCGATCTCGTTCGACTTGTCGAACACGCGGTCGGCGCCGAGCTCGAGGCACTTGCGGCGCATGTCGGCGTGTCGCGTAGTTGCTGAGGACGACCGAGCTTGGCGGCACGCGCCGCGTCGACGCCGCCTTCAGCACGCCGAGGCCGGAGCCGCTCTTCAGGAAGATGTCGACCACCACCAGATCGCAGCGGTTCTGCGAGTCGGCCAGCCACGACAGCGCGCCGCGTTTCGTCCTCGGCGGTGCCGACGACGTCGATCGGCGCCATCTCCTCGAGCGCCGCGACCAGGTTCTCGCGGATGACCGGGCTGTCCTCGACGATGAACGCTTTCAGCTGGGTCATCGGGAAACCTGCGCCTGCGCGACGGCGTGCGTTCGCCGGGAGCGCTCGGCGCGGATCGGACGTCCTGCGCGGTCCGGCGAAGGCTGCGCATCGGCCGAGCTCGCCAGGAGCTGTCGCCGCGGCAGCAGATGGGTGCAAGGAATGGGCACGCTTCAGGGACACCGAAGCGCACAGTGTCCGAGCAAGGCGTGGGGGCGGACAAACCGAGAAGCGCCCATCGCCTCGTAGGAGATTTCCTACGACTGTCGGCGTCTGCATCGCGGTCGGCGCCTCGCTCCTGTTCGCGCCAGCGTCCTCGCTGCCGGGCGACGCCGCCGCTGGTCGTCGGCTCGAAGCGCTTCACCGAGTCGTACGTGCTCGGCGAGATCGCTCGCCCAGACGCTGCAGGCGCACGGCCGGCGCCGCCGTGCACAAGCCGGGCCTCGGCAACACCGGCATCCTCGAGCAGGCGCTCGCCAGCGGCGCGGTCGACCTCTACCCGGAGTACACCGGCACGATCGTTCGCGAGCTGCTCAAGCGCGACGGCAACCCGTCGCTCGACGAGCTGAACCGCTGGCTCGCGCCGCGCGCGGCTGAAGGCGGCGGTCCCGTTCGGCTTCAACAACACCTATGCGCTGGCGATGACTCGACGCGCGCAGCCGAGGCCTCGGCATCCGCCGCATCTCCGACCTGCTGCAAGCCGCGCGGCCGGCGCGCTGAGGCTCGGCCTCTCGCACGAGTTCCTGCAGCGCGCCGACGGCTGGCCGGCGCTGCGCAAGGCGTACGGCGCGCGTGCCGGCGACGCCGATCGGCCTCGACCACGGCCTCGCCTACGACGCCGTCGCGGCCGGCCAGCGTCGACGTGATCGACGTCTACTCGACCGACGCCAAGCTCGGCCGGCTCGGCCTGACGCGTGCTCGACGACGACCTGCGGCTTCTTCCCGAAGTACGACGCCGTGCGTGCTGATGCGCGCCGAGCGTCGACGCCGCGCCGCTGGCGCGGCTGGCAGGGTCGATCGACGCGGCGACGATGATCGCGATGAACGCGCGAGGTCGAGCTCGACGGCCGCAGCTTCGCCGAGACGGCGAAGAGTTCGCCGGCGGCTTCGCGTCGGCATCGGCCGCGGCAGCTGCCGCGTGGCGGCGAGGCGGCGACGCGGGCGGCGCGGCGCGCGCCGCGGCCTCAGACCAGCCTCGTCGGCGCGTCTTCGCGCCCGACTTCGGCCGCCTCGCCGGCCAGCACCTGCTGCTCGTGTTCGGCTCGCTCGCGCTCGCGCTCGTCGTCGGCGTGCCGCTCGGCATCGCCGCCTGGCGCTGGCCGCGCAGCGGCCGCTCGTGCTGCTCGGCGCCGTCGCGCTGCTGCAGACCGATTCCTTCGCTCGCCCTGCTCGCGTTCCTGATCGCGCTGGTCGGCGCGATCGGCGTCGTGCCGGCGGTGCTCGCGCTGTTTCTCTACGCGCTGCTGCCGATCGTGCGCAACACCCACGCCGGCCTGCAGGCGTGTCGGGCGGGCTGGCGCAGGCGGCGCTGTCGCTCGGCCTGACGCCGCGCCAGGCGCTTGCGCCACGTGCAGCTGCCGCTGGCGCTGCCGACGCTGATCGCCGGCGTCAAGACGGCGGCGGTGATCAACGTCGGCACGGCGACGATGGCCGCGTTCATCGGCGCCGGCGGCTTCGGCGAGCGCATCGTCGCCGGCCTCGCCGTCAACGACAGCGCGCGTCATGCTCGCCGGCGCGCTGCCGGCGCGCCGTGCTGGCGCTGCTCGTGCAGGCGGCGTTCGATCTCGCCGAGCGGCTGGTCGCGCCGCGGTCGCCGCGCTGCCTGACGCGGCCGCGTCGCGTCGCCTCGGACGCGCTCGGCCTCGCTGCGACAATCGGCTGCAATGCATTTCGACTGGCTGGTCGCCGCGCCTGCTCGCGCTCTCGTCATCATCGACTTTCTGGATCGCGCGCTGCGCCGGCCGCCGTCGATTCGAGCGTCGAGCGCCAGGCGCGCGAGCTGCGCGACGAGGTCCAGCGCAGCGCCCAGGGCACGCGCCAGGAGCTCGTCGCGCACGCTCGGCGACGTTCCAGCGCAACGCTGCTCGCGCAGCAGAGCGACATCGCGCGGACGCAGAACGAGCAGATCGACAGCTTCGGCCGCCAGCTCGCGGCGACTGCAGCAGCAGCTCGCCGACGTCGCTCGTCCAGGCGACGCTCGGCGCAGGTCGAGCAGGCGCGCCTGGCGCGCGCAGTCGCTCGACGCGACGCAGAGCGCGCAAGGCCGCGCCAGGCGGCCGTCGCTGAAGGAGCTTCTCGCGACTCGCTGCGCGACCAGCTGCAGGCGCTCGTGCGCAGCCAACGACCAGCGCATGGACGAGGTCGCGGTCGACGGTCGAGACGCGAGCTCGACGCGATCCAGGCCGACAACGAGAAGAAGCTCGAGCAGATCCGCGCCACCGTCGACGAGAAGCTGCACGCGACGCTCGAGCAGCGCCTCGGCGAGAGCTTCCAGCCAGGTCGCCGAGCGGCTCGAGCAGGTGCATCGCGGCATCGGCGAGATGCAGACGCTGGCGAGCGACGTCGGCTCGCTGAGCCGCGTGCTGAACAACGTGAAGACGCGCGGCACGCTTCGGCGAGGTGCAGCTCGGCGCGCCTGCTCGAAGCAGGTGTTCACGCCCGAGCAGTACGGCAAGCAACGTCGAGACGGTTCCGGGCAGCGAACGCGCGCGTCGACTTCGCGGTCAGGCTGCCGGGCCGGCGCGACGACGACGAGCCGCTGTGGCTGCCGATCGACTGCAAGTTCCCGCGCGAGGACTACGAGCGGCTGCTCGAGGCGCAGGAGCGCGCCGACGCGGCCGGCGTCGAGGCTGCGGCGCGGGCGATCGAGATGCGCCTTCGCGTCGAGGCGCGCACGATCCGCGAGAAGTACGTCGCGCCGCCGCACACCACCGACTTCGCGATCCTGTTCGTGCCGACCGAGGGCCTCTACGCCGAGGCGCTGCGCCGGCCGGGCTGGTCGAGTCGCTGCAGCGCGACCACCGCGTCACGCTCGCCGGGCCGACGACGCTTGCTGGCGACGCTTGACCAGCCTGCAGATGGGCTTTCGACACGCTCGCGCTCGAGCAGCGCGTCGGCCGAGGTGCTGGGAGGTGCTCGAGCGCGGTCAAGACCGAGTTCGGCAGTTCGGCGACGTCCTCGCCAAGACGTCAAGAAGCCGCACGAGCGCGAGTCAGTCAACACGATCGAGCGAGGCCGAGGCGCGCACGCGCGTGATGGCGCGCGCGCTGCAAGCGCGTCGAGGCGGCTGCCCGAGCTGCGCGTGCCCAGACGCTGCTGCCGGGTCGTGGGTCGACAACGCCGATCCCGCGACGACGACGCGGATGACTGAGCCGGCCGCGAAGCGACGTTCACCAGCGGCGCTGCTCGCGCTGATCGGCGGCCAGATCGCGCTTGCACTCGTGCATGGCCGGCGTCCGCATGGCGGCGCCGCTTGCCGCGCTGCGCCGAGGGCCACGCGGCGTGGGCGGTCGGCGTGCTGCTCGGCCTGTTCGCGGCGGCGCCGATCGTGCTCGCGCTCGCCGCCGGGCGGCTCGCCGACCGCCACGGCTATCACCGGCCGATCCGAGTCGCGGTCGGCGCTCACGGTGGTCGGCGGCATGCTGCGCGGTGCTCGCCGACCTGGTCCCGGCGCGGCCAGCTTCGTCGTGCTCTGCGTCGCGCGCGATGCTCACCGGCGCCGGCGCCAACTTTCGGCCTGATCGCGATCCAGCGCACCGCCGGTCGGATGGCGAGCGACGCGACCGAGCCTGAAGCGCGTCTTCAGCTGGCTCGGCCTCGCGCCGGCGCTCGTCGAACGTCGTCGGGCCGGTGCTCGCCGGCACGCTGATCGACCTCGCGCGGCTTCCAGCGTCGCGTTCGCCGTGCTGACGCTGCTGCCGCTGGCCAGCCTGGTCTGGGCGCGCGTCGTGCCGGTCGAGGCCGCGCGCCGACGTCGCGGCGCCGCAGCGCCGACGCGAGCTCCTGGGACCTGCTTGCGCGCGCCCGGCTTCACGCGGCTGCTGCTCGGTCAACTGGCTGCTCGTCGTCGAGCTGGGACGTGCACACGCTTCCTGGTGCCGATCCTCGGCCACGAGCGCGGCTTCAGCGCGTCGGCGATCGGCCTCGTCCTCGGCGTCTTCGCGATCGCGGTGGCGGCTGGTGCGGCTGTTGATCCCGCTGCTCGCGCATCGGCTGCGCGAAGCGCACGGTGCTGGTCGGCGCGATGCTGATGCGCCGGCGCGGTCTTCGCGGTCTATCCGCTCGTGCACACGGCGTGGGTCGATGGGCGCGCTGCGCCGTGCGTCCTCGGCCTCGGCGCTCGGCGTCGGTCCAGCCGATGATCATGACGACGCTGCACCAGATCACGCCGCACGACGCGGCACGGCGAGGCGATCGCGCTGCGCTCGATGGCGATCAACCTCGTCCGAGCGCGTCGATGCCGCTGGCGTTCGGCCTCGCCGGTGCGGCGCTCGGCGCGTCGGCGCTGTTCTGGCTGATGGGGGCGGCGGTCGGAAGCGGCAGCGCCGGCGGCGCGCCATCGTCGCGGCGAAGCCGGCGCGTCCCTGAGCGACGCCGGTCGGCGCCGCGCCGGCGCCATCGCGCTAGAAGCGGATCCCGCCGGACGGTCCGGCGACGTCGGCGCGGTCGCGCGAGGCAGCGCTGCCGGTGCCGGCGCGCGGGCGTCGCCCGTGCGCGCGACGGTGGCAATCGCGGCGCTCGACGATCGGCGTCGCGGCGCGGTACTGGTAGCGTCGACGGCAGGCGCGAATCGCGCGGATAGCCGGCGGCGTCGAGGTACTGGCCCACGAGTCCGGTCGCGAAGCCGCGCAGGACCTGCGAGCCGACGGTGAGCGTCGGCGCCTCGCGGCCGCCCGAGAGCTTCTCGAGCGCCTCGATGTCCTCGTTGGTCGCGGCCTGGCGCTCGCTGAACGGAACGCCGCGCTGCTTCAGGATACTGGCGCGCCTGCACGCAGCGGGTCGCACGCGCCGGTCGTGCGTGTAGAGCGTCACCGGGTACTTCGAGGCCGCCTGGCGCAGCTCGAGCGGCAGGTCGGGCTCGGCGGGCTGCGACCGGTGCCTTGGCGCCGAGCGCGGTGACCTTGCCCTCGGGCTGGCTGGGCTCGCGGTCGGTATAGGTCACCTTGCCGTCGGCGCTCGATGACCTTGAACTGGGCGTGGACGCCGGTCGCGGCAGCAGCAGCGCGGCGCCGAGGGCGAGCGGCAGCCGGGCCGACGCGAACGGATCGGCACGAGGAAGAGGCGGGGAGAGTCATGGCGGCCTTGCAGTGCGGATCGGTCCGGTCGCCGGATCTAACCGAGCAGGGGCTCGGGTTCAACGCCGCCGGGGCCAGCCCGGCGGCGCGGGTCACACTGCGTCACAACTTGCGGGCCCGGCAACGGCCGGAATCAGCTTGAAAGCCTTTGCGCGACGGCCGCGCTCGGCGGCGTCGACGGTGTTCGGAGAGCAGCATCGCGATCGTCATCGGTCCGACGCCGCCCGGCACCGGCGTGATCGCAGCCGGCGACCTGCGACGACGCCGGCGAAGTCGACGTCGCCGCACAGCTTGCCGTCGTCGTTGCGGTTCATGCCGACGTCGATGACGACCGCGCCCGGCTTGACCATGTCGGCGGTCAGCGTGTTGCGTCGGCCGACCGCGGCGACGACGACGTCGGCCTGGCGCGTGTGCAGCGCCGAGATCGGGCGTCGCGCTGTGGCAGACGGTGACGGTCGCGTCGGCCTGCAGGAGCAGCAGCGCCATCGGCTTGCCGACGGTGTTGCTGCGGCCGATCACGACCGCGTGCTTGCCGCGCAGGGCGATGCCGGTGCTCTCGATCAGCTTCATGCAGCCGCAGGGCGTGCACGGGCTTGAAGCCGGGCAGGCCGGCGACCAGGCGACCGGCGCTCTGGACCGAGAAGCCGTCGACGTCCTTGGCCGGCGTCGATCGCCTCGATGACCTTGCTGCGCGATCGATGTGCTGCGGCAGCGGCATCTGCACCAGGATGCCGTGCACTGCGTCGGGTCGGCGTTGAGCGCGGCGATGCGCGCCAGCAGGTCGGCCTCGGCGAGGTCGGCGGCGTAGCGTCTCGAGCACCGAGCGGATGCCGCCGCTCTCGCAGTCCTTGACCTTGTTGCGGACGTAGACCTGGCTCGCCGGGTCGTCGCCGACCAGGATCACGGCGAGGCCGGGCTGGTGGCCGCGCGCCGCGAGCGCGGGCGGCGCGGTCGGCGACTTCGGCGCGGATCTTCGCGGCGAGCGCGGTGCCGTCGATCCGCGCTGCGCGGTCAAGCCTTGCTCTGCGCGCCGAGCGCGATCTTGAGCAGGTCGGCCACCGTGTTGGCGTTCAGCTTTTCCATGATGTTGGCGCGGTGCGCCTCGACCGTCTTGATGCTGATGCCGAGGTCGTCGGCGATCTGCTTGTTGAGCCGGCCGGCGACGATGCGCTCGAGCACCTGCGCTTCGCGCGTGGTCAGGCGCGACAGCAGGGCGTCGCGGCTGGCCGCTTCCTGGTGCTGGAGAAGTCGACGCGGGCGCTGGTCGAGCATGCTCTCGACCAGCGCCGACCAGCTCGTCTTCCTTGAACGGCTTCTCGATGAAGTCCATCGGCGCCCTTCTTCATCGTCGTCACCGCCATCGGCACGTCGCCGTGGCCGGTGATGAAGGCGACGGGCAGCGGCGAGCGCGCGCTCGAGCAGCCGGTCCTGCAGCTCGAGGCCGCTCATGCCGTCCATGCGGATGTCGGCGATCAGGCAGGCGACCTCGCGCGGGTCGAAGCGCGAGAGGAACGACTCGGACGAGTCGAAGCACTTGACGCGGTAGTCCTTGCCCTCGAGCAGCCACTGCAGCGAATCGCGCACGGCCTCGTCGTCGTCGACGACGTAGACGGTGCCTTTCTTCGGGAATCAGGCTCATGAAGTGACGGCCGCGTTGGGGCCGTCGATGACTCGGTTGGCGTGTGTCGACCGGCAGCGTGAACGTGAAACGGCAGCCGACGACGAGTGTCGCCCATTGTAGAGGTTCTGCGCCCTGATCCGGCCCCGGTGGCTCTCGATGATCGAGCGGCACAGGCTCAGGCCGATGCCCAGGCCTTCGACCTTGGTCGAGAAGAATGCCTCGTACAAGCGGCGCGATCACCTCGTCCTTCAGGCCCGGGCCCATGTCGGTGACGCGTGAACTCGATCACGCCGCCTTCCTCGGGCGTGTGGCGCGGCACGACGCGCAGCTCGATGCTGCGCGCGCGCGGCGGCAGGCTGCGCGCTGTCGATCGCCTCGGCGGCGTTCTTCAGCAGGTTGAGCACCACCTGCTCGATCAGGATCGGGTCGCACCATCAGCGTCGGCAGGCGCTGCGCGACGTAGGTCGTGGATCGCGACGTTGCGCCGGCCGCAGCTCGATGCCGGCGAGGTCGACCGCGTCGTCGACGATCGTCTGCGCCTGCGCCGGCTGGCGCTGCGGCTCGCTGCGCTTCACGAAGGCGCGGATGCGGTGGATGATCTGGCCGGCGCGCTCGCGCCTGGCGCGAGGTCTTCTCCAGCGCGGCGATCAGGTCGGCCTTGCTCGATGGCGTCGTTCTTCGACCCGCGTCACCATGCCGTTGCAGTAGTTGGTGATCGCCGTCAGCGGCTGGTTCAGCTCGTGCGCGACCGACGACGCCATCTCGCCCATCGTCACCAGCCGGCTCGTGACCTGCGCCTTCTCGGCCTGGCTGCGCGGCCAGCGCCTCGGCGCTGCGGCGCGCGGTGATGTCGGTGGCGATCAGCATCTGCGCCAGGCGGCCGTCGGTCCATTGCAGGTAGCGCGCGCGCACGTCGAACCACTTCTTCAGCGACGTCGATGTAGACCTCGCGCGGGTCGGAGCCGGCTTCGGTCAGCTCCTGCGTCGGCAGGCCGCCGAGGCTGTCGACCGAGTCGTCGCGCGTCGGCAGGCATCGGCAGCGCCGGGTCGCCGCCGGCCAGCAGCGCGTGGCCGCGCGCGTCGGCGCCGAACCAGAGGCCGGTACGAGCGGTTGGCGAACAGCAGCTCGCCCTGCTGCACCGAGAGCACCGACACCGCGGCGTCCAGCCCTTCGAGCACGGTCGTGAAGCGCTCGTGCGAGGCCGAGAGCTGGTCGCGGATCGCGCTTGGCCTCGGTGATGTTGGTCATCGACGTCATCCAGCCGGTCTGCTGGCCCTTCGGGTCGATCAGCGGCGAGACGTACATGCGGGCGTCGAACAGCGAGCCGTCCTTGCGCATCACCTTGACCTCGATGCCGCCGGCCGGGCTGCGGCCCTGCAGCTCCTGCTGCAGCAGGCGCGCTGTTCTCTTCGTAGCGGTCGGGCGGCCAGTACGGGAAGGGCGGCTGCGGCCGATCAGCTCGGCCTCGGAGAAGCCGGTCATCGCGCAGAAGGCCGGGTTGACGTAGGTGATGCGGCCTTCCATGTCCATGGCGCGCATGCCGGTCGAGCATCGAGTTTTCCATCGCGCGCCGGAAGTTGGTCTCCGACACCAGCGCGCTCTGCATCTGCAGCCGCCGGCGCATGTGGCGCCAGGTGCCGAGCAGCATCCAGACCGTCAGCACCGACAGCGCCGCGACCATCCAGAACAGGCGTGTTGCTGATCAGGCCGATCGAGGTGCGGTAGCCCTGCGCCGCGCAGCATCAGGCCGTTGCTCGGCCGGCGCGACCGGCACGTCGTAGCACGATCGACGGCCGGCCTGGCGGTCTGTGCCCGGCATCGGCGATCACCGTGCTCGCCAGCGACCTGTCCTGCGCGTCGAGCAGCGCTGATCGCGTGGCGGCGCGACACCTCGGTCGGCACGAAGTAGCGCAGCAGCGCGCTCGACCGAGTACTCGGCGATCAGCGTGCCGGAGAAGGCGCTGCGGTCGATCAGCGGGACCTGCGACCTGGAACACCGGCGTTGCCGATAGCGTGTCCGGTGAACGGCCGCGAGTAGACCGGCTGGCGCGGCTCGCGCGCCGCGCTGAAAGCGCCTCTCGGGCTCGCTGCCGTTGCCTTCGCGTCGGCAGCGAGCGCCGGTCGTCTCGTCGCCGCTGCATGCCGGTCTCGGGCGGAAGCTCGTCGCCGAGTAGGCCGCCTTCAGCGCGCGTGCCGGCGTTGACCCAGATCAGGTTGGTGATCTCGGGCGCTCGCGCGTGAAGCTCGCGGCCTGGCCGAGGAAGCTGTCGTGGTCGATCGAGCGCGGTGACGATCTCGCGCGCGATGCGCACCAGCTGCTCCTGGTTCTCGATCAGGCGCAGGCGGATCTGCTGCTGCGCGATCTCGGTGTCGCGCTTGACCGACTCCTGCTCGCGCTCGAATTCCTCGTTGCGCAGGTACCAGAAGGCCGAAATGATCGCCGCGAGGAACAGCAGCACCGAGATCAGCGGGCCGAGCGTGGCGAAGCGGTCCTGGCGCGCCGGCGACTGGCGCCGCCACCAGCGGCCGAACAAGCGCGCTCGGCCCAGGTGGCGGATGGGTCGGCGGGGCGCTTGTCGTCGCCGTACGGCGGCTGGCATGGGCGCGATTATCGAGCCGCGCGGTGACGCGATTCGCAGCGAGTCGCCGCGCGACATGCGGCGATCATGCATTTCATAATATGAAATCACGTCGCACCATTTGAAAATCAGCGACTTGTGCGAAACTTCGCACCAGTCCAAGAACACGACCAGGAGACAACGCATGTCAGCCATGCCCGAGTCCGTTCGTCGGCGCGGCCGCCAACGACGCCGATGCCCAGGAAACCCGCGAATGGCTCGATGCGCTGTCCGCCGTGATCGGCGCCGAAGGCGGCGAACGCGCCCACTTCCTGCTCGAACAGCTGATCGACCACGCGCGCCAGGCCGGCATCGACATGCCGTTCTCGGCCAACACGGCCTACGTCAACACCATCCCGACCGACCAGGAAGAGCGCAGCCCCGGCAACATCGAGATCGAGGAGCGCCTGCGCGCCTACATGCGCTGGAACGCGATGGCGATGGTGGTCAAGGCGAACCGCCTGCACCCGGCCGACGGCGGCGACCTCGGCGGCCACATCTCGACGCTTCGCCTCGCTGGCGACGATGTTCGGCGCCGGCTTCAACCACTTCTGGCACGCCGAGAGCGAAGGCCACGGCGGCGACCTGCTCTACATCCAGGGCCACTCGTCGCCCGGCATCTATGCGCGCGCCTTCATGGAAGGCCGCATCAGCGAGGAGCAGCTGCTCAACTTCCGCCAGGAGGTCGACGGCAAGGGCATCTCGAGCTATCCGCACCCGAAGCTGATGCCCGAGTTCTGGCAGTTCCCCGACCGTCTCGATGGGCCTCGGGCCCGCTGATGGCGATCTACCAGGCGCGCTTCCTCAAGTACCTGCACGCGCGCGGCATCGCCAACACCGAGAACCGCAAGGTCTGGGTGTTCTGCGGCGACGGCGAGATGGACGAGCCCGAGTCGCTCGGCGCGATCGGCCTGGCCGCGCGCGAGAAGCTCGACAACCTGATCTTCGTCATCAACTGCAACCTGCAGCGCCTCGACGGCCCGGTGCGCGGCAACGGCAAGATCATCCAGGAGCTCGAAGGCGAGTTCCGCGGCTCCGGCTGGAACGTCATCAAGCTGATCTGGGGCAGCTACTGGGATCCGCTGCTCGCGCGCGACAAGGACGGCATCCTGCGCAAGGTGATGATGGACGCGGTCGACGGCGACTACCAGGCGATGAAGGCCAACGACGGCGCCTTCGTCCGCAAGCACTTCTTCGGCCGCCACCCGAAGCTGCTCGAGATGGTCGCGAAGATGAGCGACGACGACATCTGGCGCCTGCAGCCGCGGCGGCCACGACCCGCAGAAGGTCTACGCCGCCTTCCACCGCGCCGACAACGCACAAGGGCCAGCCGACGGTGCTGCTGATCAAGACCGTCAAGGGCTTCGGCATGGGCAAGAGCGGCGAGGGCAAGAACACCGCGCACCAGACCAAGAAGCTGATCGACGAGGACGTCAAGGCCTTCCGCGACCGCTTCAACATCCCGATCCCCGACGAGCAAGCTCGGCCGACATCCCGTTCTACAAGCCGGCCGACGACACGCCCGGAGATGAAGTACCTGCACGAGCGCCGCAAGGCGCTCGGCGGCTACCTGCCGCACCGCCGCACCAAGGCCGACGAGCAGCTCACGGTGCCGCCGCTCGACACCTTCAAGGCCGTGCTCGAGCCGACCGCCGAAGGCCGCGAGATCTCGACCACGCAGGCCTACGTGCGCTTCCTGACGCAGCTGCTGCGCGACAAGGACGCTCGGCCCGCGCGCGGTGCCGATCCTGGTCGACGAGGCGCGCACCTTCGGCATGGAGGGCCTGTTCCGCCAGATCGGCATCTACAACCCCGCAGGCCAGAAGTACACGCCGGTCGACAAGGACCAGGTCATGTACTACCGCGAGGACAAGGCCGGCCAGATCCTGCAGGAAGGCATCAACGAGGCCGGGCGGCATGAGCTAGCTGGATCGCCGCGGCGACGTCGTACTCGACGAACAACCGCATCATGGTGCCGTTCTACGTGTACTACTCGATGTTCGGCTTCCAGCGCATCGGCGACCTCGCCTGGGCGGCCGGCGACATGCAGGCGCGCGGCTTCCTGCTCGGCGGCACCTCGGGCCGCACCACGCTCAACGGCGAGGGCCTGCAGCACGAGGACGGCCACAGCCACATCCTGGCCGGCACGATCCCGAACTGCATCAGCTACGACCCGACCTTCGCGCACGAGGTCGGCGTGATCCTGCACCACGGCCTGAAGCGCATGGTCGAGAAGCAGGACAACGTCTACTTCTACCTGACGCTGCTCAACGAGAACTACCCGCAGCCGGGCCTGCAAGCGCCGGCACCGAAGAGCAGATCATCAAGGGCATGTACCTGCTGCAGGAAGGCGCGAAGAAGGCGCCGCGCGTCAACCTGCTCGGCAGCGGCACGATCCTGCGCGAGAGTCGATCGGCCGCGAAGGAACTGCTCGAGAACGACTGGGGCGTCGCGCGCCAACGTCTGGAGCTGCCCGAGCTTCAACGAGCTGGCGCGCGACGGCCAGGACGTCGAGCGCTGGAACCTGCTGCACCCGACCGAGCGCGCCGCGCGTGCCGTTCGTCGCGCAGCAGCTCGACAAGTACGCCGGCCCGGTGATCGCGTCGACCGACTACATGAAGAACTACGCCGAGCAGATCCGCGCCCTTCCTGCCCGAAGGGCCGCACCTACAAGGTGCTGGGCACCGACGGCTTCGGCCGCAGCGACTTCCGCACCAAGCTGCGCGAGCACTTCGAGGTCAACCGCCACTACGTCGTCGTCGCGGCGCTGAAGGCGCTGGCCGAGGAGGGCACGCGTGCCGGCGACCAAGGTGGCCGAGGCGATCGCCGAAGTACAGGATCAACGCCGACAAGATCAACCCGCTCGTACGCATAACCCGAACGGGGACAACGAACGAATGGCCATCGGTGGAAGTCAAGGTCCCGGACATCGGCGACTTCAAGGACGTCGAGATCATCGAGGTGCTCGTCAAGCCGGGCGACACGGTCAAGGCCGAGCAGTCGCTGCTGACGGTCGAGAGCGACAAGGCGTCGATGGAGATTCCGTCGACGCGCCGCGCGGCGTGGTGAAGGAGCTGAAGGTCAAGCTCGGCGACAAGGTCAGCGAAGGCTCGCTGGTGCTGGTGCTCGATGCCGAGGGCGGCGCCGGCGGCCGCGCCGCCGCCCGCACCGGCGGCCGCAGCGCCCGCAGCACCGGCAGCCGCGCCGGCACCCGCAGCCGCTCGCGCCGCAGCTGCGCCGCGCCTGCGTCGCGGCAGCCGGCGGCCAGTCGAGGTGCGTCGTGCCCGACATCGGCGACTTCGACGAGGTCGCGGTGATCGAGGTGCTGGTCAAGCCGGGCGACAGCGTCAAGGCCGAGCAGAGCCTGATCACCGTCGAGAGCGACAAGGCGTCGATGGAGATTCCGTCGTCGCACGCCGGCGTCGTGCAGGGCGCTCAAGGTCAAGGTCGGCGACAAGGTGTCGAAGGGCAGCGTCGATCGCGGTCGTCGAGGCGCCGGCGGCGCCGCGCCGGCTCCGCACCGGCCGCGGCCGCACCGGCTGCCGCCGCTGCCGGCGCCGGCGGCAGCGCCGCCGCAGCGCCGCCACCGGCCGAGAAGGCCATGCCGACCGCTGCGCTGCCGCCCACGAGCCGACGCGCGCCGAAGGGCAGCGCTGCCGCACGCCTCGCCGACGCATCCGCAAGCTCGCGCGCGAGCTCGGCGTGCCGCTGGACGAAGTGAAGGGCAGCGGGCCGAAGGGCCGCATCACCCAGGAAGACGTGCAGGGCTTCGTCAAGGCGCGTGATGGCCGGCACGCGCAGACCACAGGCGCAGGCGGCGAAGGCGCCGGCCGCGGCGCCGCCGGCGGCGGCGGCTGCCCGGGCCTGCCGCCCTGGCCGCAGGTCGACTTCGCCAAGTTCGGCCCGATCGAGCGCAAGGACCTGTCGCGCATCAAGAAGATCAGCGGCGCCAACGCTGCATCGCAACTGGGTGATGATCCCGCACGTCACCAACCACGACGACGCCGACATCACCGAGCTCGAGGCGTTCCGCGTCGCGACCAACAAGGAGAACGAGAAGTCGGGCGTCAAGGTGACGATGCTCGCCTTCCTGATCAAGGCCTGCGTCGCGGCGCTGAAGAAGTTCCCGACTTCAACGCCAGCCTCGACGGCGACCAGCTCGTGCTGCAAGCAGTACTTCCACATCGGCTTCGCCGCCGACACGCCGAACGGCCTGGTCGTGCCGGTGATCAAGGACGCCGACAAGAAGGGCATGCTGCAGATCTGCCACGGAGATGGGCGAGCTCGCGAAGAAGGCGCGCGACGGCAAGCTGGGCCCGGCCGACATGAGCGGCGGGTGCTTCTCGATCTAGCTCGCTGGGCGGCATCGGCGGCACGCTACTTCACGCCGATCATCAACGCGCCCGAGGTCGCGATCCTCGGCGTCTGCCGCAGCGCCACCGAAGCCGGTGCTGGGACGGCAAGGCAGTTCCGTGCCGCGCCTGATCCTGCCGCTGTCGCTGTCAGCTGGGACCACCGCGTCGATCGACGGCGCGTCGGCGGCGCGCTTCAACGCCTACCTGGTCCAGACGTCCTCGGCGGACTTCCGCCGCGGGTGCTGTATGAGCACGTGGCTTGATCGATATCAAGGTGCCCGACATCGGCGACTTCAAGGACGTCGCCGTCATCGAGGTGCTCGTCGAAGCCGGGCGACACGCGTCGAAGGCCGAGCAGAGCCTGATCACGGTCGAGAGCGACAAGGCGTCGATGGAGATTCCGTCGTCGCATGCCGGCGTGGTCAAGGAGCTGAAGGTCAAGGTCGGCGACACGGTCAACGAGGGCTCGGTGATCCTGTCGCTCGAGGCCGAAGCGCTGCGGCCGCTGCTGCACCGGCTGCCGCGCGCCGGCACCCGCACCGGCGCCTGCGCCGCTGCACCGGCCGCGCGCCGCGCGCCAGCTGCCGCGCCGCGCGAGCCCGCAGCCAGCGCGCTCGTCGCACCTACGCCGGTCGGCGCCGACCTCGAGTGCGACCTGCTCGTGCTCGGCGCCGGCCCCGGCGGCTACTCGGCCGCGTTCCGCGCCGCCGACCTCGGCATGAAGGTCGTGCTGGTCGAGCGCTACGCGACGCTCGGCGGCGTCTGCCTCGAACGTCGGCTGCATTCCGTCGAAGGCGCTGCTGCACGTCGCCGCGGTGATGGACGAGGTCAGCGCACTTCGACGACGTCGGCGTCAGCTTCGGCGACCCGACGGTCGATCTCGCCAAGCTGCGTCGCGCACAAGGACAAGGTCGTGGGCAGGCTGACCGGCGGCCTGGCCGCAGATGGCGAAGATGCGCAAGGTCACGGTCGTCACGCGGCACCGGCCGACTTCGTCGACCGATCACCACGTCAGCGTCGAAGCTCGCCAGGCACGGCGGCACGACGCAGACCATCGGCTTCGCGCGCGCCATCATCGCCGCCGGCTCGCAGGCGGTGAAGCTGCCGTTCATGCCCAAGGACGATCCGCGCGTCGTCGACCTCCACCGGCGCGCTCGAGCTGCGCGCAGCAAGCCCAAGCGCATGCTGATCGTCGGCGGCGGCATCATCGGCCTCGAGATGGGCACGGTGTACTCCGACGCTCGGCGCGCGGCTCGACGTGGTCGAGATGCTCGACGGCCTGATGCTGGGCGCCGACCGCGACCTGGTCAAGGTCTGGCAGAAGATGAACGCGCCGCGCTTCGACAACATCATGCTGAAGACCAAGACCGTCGGCGCCGAGGCGCACGAAGGACGGCATCCTGGTGCAGCTTCGAAGGCGAGGGCGCGCTCAAGGACCGCAGCTCTACGACCTGGTGCTGCAGGCCGTGGGCCGCGTGCCGAACGGCAAGAAGATCGGCGCCGAGAAGGCCGGCGTCAACGTCAACGAGCGCGGCTTCATCCCGGTCGACATCCAGATGCGCACCAACGTGCCGCACATCTTCGCCGATCGGCGACATCGTCGGCCAGCCGATGCTCGCGCACAAGGCGGTGCACGAGGCGCATGTGGCGGCCGAGGTCGCCGCCGGCGAGCAGCTCGGCGACGCCAAGCTCGCGAAGCCGGCGTTCGACGCGCGCGTGATCCCGAGCGTCGCCTACACCGATCCCGGAGATCGCCTGGGTCGGCCTGACCGAAGACGAGGCCAAGGCGCGAGGGCGTCAAGGTCGAAGAAGGGCCTGTTCCCGTGGACGGCCTCGGGCCGCGCCATCGCCAACGGCCGCGACGAGGGCTTCACCAAGCTGCTGTTCGACGAGGCGACGCCACGCGCATCGTCGGCGGCGGCATCGTCGGCACGCATGCCGGCGACATGATCGGCGAGATCGCGCTGGCCATCGAGATGGGCGCCGACGCGGTCGACATCGGCAAGACGATCCACCCGCACCCGACGCTCGGGCGAATCGATCGGCCTGGCCGCCGAGGCGTTCGAGGGCACCTGCACCGACCTGCCGCCGGTGCGCCGCTGACTCGAGCAGGCTCAGGCGACGGCGAGGTGTGCACGCCGAAGCCGGCGCCGGCGCGCCGGTCTTCGAAGTAGCGCTCGAGGGTCAGCTTCGTCGTCCGGAAGGCGATCTCGTCCCAGGGGACCTGGCCTTCCGCGAACAGGCCGCGCCTCGATCGTCTCCGGGCCGGGTGCGAAGTCGGTGTCGAGCAGGCGCGCGCGCGGTAGAACAGGTGCACCTGGCCGACGCGCACGACGTCGATCAGCGCGTGAACAGGCCCTCGCAGCTCGACGCGCGCGCCGGCCTCCTCGATCGGTCTCGCGCGAGCGCGCCTTCGACGGTCGTCTCGCCGAGCTCCATGAAGCCGGCCGGCAGGGTCCACGAGCCCGTTGCGCGGCTCGATGTTGCGCGCGGCACAGCAGCACCTTGTCGCTGCCAGACCGGCACGGTGCCGACGACGTTGAGCGGGTTCTCGTAGTGGATCGTCGCTGCAGACCGTGCAGGTGGCGCGCTCGCGGTTGTCGTCGGCCGGCGTTGCGTAGCGGACTGCGCCGCCGCAGGCCTGGCAATGCTTGATGCTGCGGCGGCGTGAACATGCACGGCGAGTTTGCGGACCGAGCATCGTGACGCTGCGCCGCGGCGACAGTCGCATGGCATGATCGCGACACGCCGTCAAGCGAGCCGCACGATGAGCCACGTCATCTCCCCGCCCGCACTGCCAGCGTTCCTGTCGCCGCGTCGGCGGACAGCTTCCCGGTCCACCGCATCTACTGCGTCGGCCGCAACTACGTCGAGCATGCGAAGGAGATGGGCCACACCGGCCGCGAGCCGCCGTTCTTCTTCATGAAGCCGGCCGATGCGGTGCTGCCGGTCGCCGAGGGCGAGACGCGGCCGGATGCCTATCCGAGCCTGACCAAGAGCCTGCACCACGAGGTCGAGCTGGTGGTGGCGATCGGCACCGGCGGGCGCGACATCCCGGCCGCCGACGCGATGCAGCACGTCTGGGGCTACGCGGTCGGCCTCGACATGACGCGGCGCGACCTGCAGGGCGAGGCGAAGAAGCTCGGCCGGCCGTGGGACATCGGCAAGGGCTTCGACCATTCGGCGCCGATCGGGCCGATCCACCGCGCCGCCGAGTGCAAGGTCGAGCGCCGACACGCCGGATCACGCTCGAGGTCAACGGCGCAGATGCGCCAGCAGAGCACGATCGGCAAGCTGATCTGGAACATCGCCGAGATCATCGAGCACCTCTCGGCGCGCCTGGGAGCTCGCGCCCGGCGACCTGATCTTCAGCGGCACGCCCGAAGGCGTGGCCGCGGTCGAGGCCGGGCGACGTGCTGAAGGCGCGCGTCGACGGCGTCGGCAGCGCTGCAGGTGCAGATCGTCGGCCGCTGAACTCGCGCCGGCGGCGATGAAGCTCTACAACTACTTCCGCTCGTCGGCTTCGTACCGGGTGCGGATCGCGCTGGCGCTGAAGGGGCTGGACTACGAGCTACGTGCCGGTGCACCTGGTGAAGAACGAGCAGCTCGGCGACGTCGTTCCGCGCGCTGGCGCCGTCGCAGCTCGTGCCGGCGCTGCTGCTCGACGAGCCGGCGACGGCGCTGCTGACGCAGTCGCTGGCGATCATCGAGTACCTCGACGAGACCCATCCCGAGCCGCCGCTGCTGCCCGGCGACGCGCTCGGCGCGGGCGCGGGTCCGCGCGCATCGCGCTCGACATCGCCTGCGAGATCCATCCGCTCGACAACCTGCGCGTGCTGCGCTACCTCGTCAAGCGACCTGGAGCGTCGTCCGAGGACGACAAGAACCGCTGGTACCGGCACTGGGTCGAGACCGGGCTCGAGGCGGTCGAGCGGCAGCTCGCCGGCAACGCCGCGACCGGGCGCTTCTGCCACGGCGACACGCCGACGCTCGCCGACTGCGTGCTCGTGCCGCAGATCCTCAACGCCCAGCGCATGGACTGCCGTCTCGACCACGTGCCGACGGTGATGCGCGTCTTCGACGACTGCATGGCCGAAGCGGCGTTCAGCGACGACCCAGGCTTCGGCCTGCCCGGACGCGGCGTGAGCCGGCGCCGCGAGCTGGCTGCGCACCGCCGCCTGGGCGGGCGAGCGCGTCGGCGCGCTGATGTCGACGCGCGAGGGCGGGCTCAGCGACGGCGCCGTTCGCCTCGCATGAACCTCGGCATCGCCGGTCGGCGACGACGCCGGACGCGGTCGCCGCCAACCGGGCCCGCTTCGCCGCGGCCATGCGGCGCCGCGCCGGTCTTCCTGCGCCAGGTGCACGGCACCCGTGTGCGTCCGGATCAGCGCCGCCGACGCGCTGCCGGCGGCGCCGCTGCATGCGGCCGACGCCAGCGTCACGACCGAGCCGGGCGTCGCCTGCGCGGTGCAGGTCGCCGACTGCCTGCCGGTGCTGTTCGCCGCGCCGGACGGCGCGGCGTCGCCGCGGCCCATGCCGGCTGGCGCGGCCTGGCCGCCGGCGTGCTCGAAGCGACCGTCGCCGCGCTGTGCGAGGCGGCGGACTGCCAGCCGCGGACCTCGACGCCTGGCTCGGCGTCTGCATCGGCCCGCGCGCCTTCGAGGTCGGCGCCGACGTGCTCGAGGCGTTCGGTGCCGTCCGCGGCCGGCGCCGAGCTGCGCTCGCTTCCGTCGCCGACGCAGCCGGGCAAGTGGCTCGCCGACCTCGCCCGGCCTGGCGCGCGACCGCCTCGGCCGCGGCCGGCGTCGAGCGCGGTCGGCGCCGCGGCCTGGTGCACCGTCGAGCGACGCGTCACGGTTCTTTTCCTACCGGCGCGACCGGCGTCACCGGCCGCATGGCCGCCGCCGTCTGGATCGTCGCGCGCCGCGGCCTGCGGCTGCAGGCGAGCTCGGCGCGGCGGCGCGCGCCGGCGCCGGGCCGGCGTGCCCAGCAGGTAGAGCGCGATGCCGAGCGGCAGGGCGCCGTACAGCAGGAAGGTGAAGGCCGCCCCGAGCCAGCTGCCGCCGGTGGACGCGCCTTCGGCGAAGCGCCATCAGCACGACGACGTAAAGCCATGCGATGGCCACCAGATACATCATTTGCGATCAGGAGATTTTCGACCCGTCCCACGATAATCGCTCGATGGAAACGAAGGGCGACATCCGGGAAGCCCCGGCACTGTGGGCGGTTTCGGACGTACCCACCGAGGCCTCGGCGAAGCTTCAGGCCGACTACATGGCCAGCGCGATGGAGGTGTGGAACCGCGATCGCTGCAGGCCCGAGCGCCGCGCCCAAGCGCCCGCCGGACCGGCGCTTCGCCGGCCAGCAGAGTGGTCCGCCATCGCCGGCGCAGCGCCTATCTCGCCGAGATGTACCTGCTGAACGCCCGCACCCTGCTGCAGCATGGCCGAGAGCGTGCGAGGCCGACGAGAAGACGCGGTCGCGGATCCGCTTCGCCGTGCTAGCAGTGGATCGACGCGGCGTCGCCGAGCAACTTCCTCGCGCTCAACCCGGAAGCGCAGAAGCAAGGCGATCGAGACCAGCGGCGAGGCATCGCCGCAGGGCATGCGCCACCTGCTGGAGCGACATCCAGCAGGGCCACGTCTCGCAGACCGACGAGCGCGTGTTCGAGGTCGGCCGCAACGTCGCGCACGACCGAAGGCTGCGGTGGTGTTCGAGAACGAGCTGTTCCAGCTGCATCGAGTACAAGCCGCTGACGCGCCAAGGTCTACGAGCGGCCGCTGCTGTTCGTGCCGCCGTGCATCAACAAGTTCTACATCCTCGACCTGCAGCCCGAGAACTCGCTGATCCGCTACACGGTCGAGCAGGGGCACCGCGTCTTCGTCGTCAGCTGGCGCAACGCCGACGACGAGCATCGCCCAGCTGCACCTGGGACGACTACATCGAGGACGGCGCGATCGAGGCGATCGCGCGTCGTGCAGGAGATCACCGGCAGCGAGCACGATCAACACGCCTCGGCTTCTGCATCGGCGGCACGATCCTCGCCACCGCGCTGGCGGTGCTCGCGGCGCGCGGCGAGCAGCCGGCGGCGAGCATGACGCTGCTGACGACGCTTCCTCGACTTCAGCGACACCGGCGTGCTCGACATCTTCATCGACGAGGCCATCGGTGCAGATGCGCGAGATGACGATCGGCCCGCGAGCGCCGAGCGGCGGCGGCCTGCTCAAGGGCCAGGAGCTGGCGACGACCTTCAGCTTCCTGCGCCCGAACGACCTGGTCTGGAACTACGTCGTCGGCAACTACCTGAAGGGCGAGACGCCGCCGCCGTTCGACCTGCTGTACTGGAACAGCGACAGCACCAACCTGCCGGGGCCGATGTACTGCTGGTACCTGCGCAACACCTACCTCGAGAACAAGCTCGATCGAGCCGGGCAAGCTGACGGTCTGCGGCGAGAAGGTCGACCTCGGCGCGATCGACGCGCCGGCCTACATCTACGCCTCGCGCGAGGACCACATCGTGCCGTGGGAAGGCGCCTACCGCAACACCGCAGCGTGCTGAAGGGCAAGCGCCGCTTCGTGCTCGGCGCGTCGGGCCACATCGCCGGCGTCATCAACCCGCCGGCCAAGAAGCAAGCGCAGCCACTGGATCGGCAGACGACGGCTGCTGCCGACGCAGCCCGAAGCCTGGTTCGACACGGCCGACCGAGCATCCCGGCAGCTGGTGGACCGACTGGTCGGCGTGGCTGCAAGGCGCACGGCGGCAAGCAGGTTGCCGCGCCGAAGACGCCCGGCAACCGCAAGCTACAAGCCGATCGAGCCGGCGCCCGGCCGCTACGTCAAGGCGAAGGCCTGATTCCCGCACCTCTCACGTCACTCACGCACGGAGAACCATCATGACCACCGACATCGTCATCGTCGCCGCCGCCCGCACCGCCGTCGGCAAGTTCGGCGGCACGCTCGCCAAGATCTCCGGCGCCCGAGCTCGGCGCGGCCGTCATCAGCGAACTGCTCGAGCGCGCCAGGCTCGACCGGCGACCAGATCGGCGAGGTCATCCTCGGCCAGGTGCTGCACGGCCGGCGCCGGCCAGAACCCGGCGCGCCAGGCGGTGATCAAGAGCGGCCTGCCGCAGAGCGATGCCGGCGCTGACGATCAACGCGGTCTGCGGCTCGGGCCTGAAGGCCGTGATGCTGGCCGCGCAGGCGATCCGCGACGGCGACAGCGAGATCGTCATCGCCGGCGGCCAGGAGAACATGAGCCTCGCGCCGCACGTGCTGCCGGACTCGCGCGACGGCCAGCGCATGGGCGACTGGAAGCTGGTCGACTCGATGATCGTCGACGGCCTCTGGGACGTCTACAACCAGTACCACATGGGCATCACCGCCGAGAACGTCGCCAAGAAGTACGACGTCACGCGCGAGCAGCAGGACGCGCTCGCGCTGGCCTCGCAGCAGAAGGCCGCCGCGCGCGCAGGAAGCCGGCCGCTTCAAGGACGAGATCGTGCCGTTCACGATCCCGCAGAAGAAGGGCGATCCGATCGTCTTCGCCGCCGACGAGTTCATCAACAAGCAAGACCAGCGCCGAAGCGCTGGCCGGCCTGCGGCCCGCGTTCGACAAGGCCGGCAGCGTGACCGCCGGCAACGCCTCGGGCCTCAACGACGGCGCTGCCGGCGGTGGTCGTGATGACGCGCGAAGAAGCGCCGAGCAGCTCGGCCTGACAGCCGCTCGCGCGCATCGCCAGCTACGCCACGCGTCGGCGCTCGACCCGGCGATCATGGGCATGGGCCCGGTGCCGGCGTCGCAGAAGGCGCTGCAGCGCGCCGGCTGGAAGCCGCGCGACCTCGACCTGCTCGAGATCAACGAAGCGTTCGCCGCGCAGGCCTGCGCGGTCAACAACGAGATGGGCTGGGACACCAGCAAGGTCAACGTCAACGGCGGCGCGATCGCGATCGGCCACCCGATCGGCGCGTCGGGCTGCCGCATCCTCGTGACGCTGCTGCACGAGATGCAGCGCCGCAATGCGAAGAAGGGCATCGCGTCGCTGTGCATCGGCGGTGGCATGGGTGTTGCGCTGACGGTCGAGCGCTGACGCGAACGACGGCACGCAGGCGTCGGTGCGACCGCAGCCACTCGCCAGCGAGACAGGAGACGCATGACTCAGAAAGTTGCGTACGTCACCGGCGGCATGGGCGGCATCGGCACCGACGATCTGCCAGCGCCTGCACAGCGACGGCTTCAAGGTCATCGCCGGCTGCGGGCCGACGCCGCGACTTCGCCAAGTGGCTCGGCGAGCAGAAGGCGCTCGGCTACACCTTCCACGCGCTCGGTCGGCAACGTCGGCGACTGGGATTCGACCGTCGCGGCGTTCGCCAAGGTGCAAGGCCGAGCACGGCCCGATCGACGTGCTGGTCAACAACGCCGGCATCACGCGCGACGGCATGTTCCGCAAGATGACGCGCGCCGACTGGGACGCGGTGATCGAGACCAACCTGACCAGCCTGTTCAACGTCACCAAGCAGGTCGATCGACGACATGGTCGAGCGCGGCTGGGGCCGCATCATCAACATCAGCTCGGTCAACGGCGAGAAGGGCCAGTTCGGCCAGACCAACTACTCGGCGGCCAAGGCCGGCATGCACGGCTTCACGATGGCGCTGGCGCAGGAAGTGGCCAGCAAGGGCGTGACCGTCAACACCGTCGAGCCCGGGCTACATCGCGCACCGACATGGTCAAGGCGATCCGCCAGGACGTGCTCGACAAGATCGTCGCTGGCATCCCGGTCAGCGCGCCTGGGCACGCCGCAGGACATCGGCGTCGATCGTGTCGTGGGTCGCGTCGGACGGAATCGGGCTTCGCCACCGGCGCCGACTTCTCGATCAACGGCGGCCTCGCACATGGGATGAGCCTGGCGCGGCGACGCCGCTCCCGCTGAAGCCCGTCTTCCCGGGCGAAGCGCCGGATCCCGCACGGTGGCGCGCGGACCGCCTTCGTCGGCCACGCGCCAGCCCGAGCCGCGCGCCGTCCCACGATGTCGTGCGAGCCTCGTCGTCGACGCCGAGCGAGAGTTGCGCCGCATCGACTGCAGGGTACGACGGGTCGTAGTGCGCGACGGCCAGCAGGTCGCGCACGACGTCGATCGATGCGCGCCTGCTGCGCCGCGTTCCTGCCAGCGCGTTGACGGTCCCCGTTGCCGCGCAGCTGCGCAGCGCGTCCAGGCGGGCGCAGAACGCCGGCACGTCGCTGGCACGAAGAAGTCGTACCGCCATCAGTCAGCGGCGCACGCGCCGTCAATGGCCAGATCGACGCGCACATGCACGGCGCCGCGCGCATGCCATCGATCAGCGCCTCGGGCACACGCAGCGGTCGCCGACCTTCGCTGCTCTCGCTTTCGACGCAGACCGGCCGCGCCGGCATCGAGCGCGGCGCAGCGCGTCCCAGACGCGCGACGTCGAACTGCCTTCTGCCGACGGCTGCGGCTCGCCGGGCACGCAGCCCGAGCACCGAGCCGCGGTGATTGGCCAGCGCCTTCGAGGTCGAGCACCTGCGCGCCGCGTTCGCGCAGGGCGCGCGCAGCAGCGCGGCTCTTGCCCGAGCCGGTCGGCCTGCCGCAGACGACGCGAAGGCGAAGCGCGCCGGGCAGCTGTCCGAGCGTCGGCGACGACGGCGCGCCGGTAGTCGCGGTAGCCGCCTTCGAGCACCTGCACGCGAAAGCCGATCTGGTCGAGCACCAGCGCGAGCGACTCGCTGCGCTTGGCCGCCGCGCCAGCAGTAGACGAGCGGCGACCAGTCGCGCGGCTGCTCAGCGCACCTCGACGCTCGATGTGGCGCGGCGATGTTGCGCGACGACCAGCGCCGCGCCGCGCTTGCGTCGCGGCGAACGGCGAGTCACCTGCTCGTACTGCGGTGCCGACGTCGCGACGCGCTCGGCGTCGGTCAGCGCTCGGCCAGTTGACTGGCGCCCCGGCAGGTGGTCTTCCGCGAACTCGCTCCAGGACCGCGACGTGCGATCGACGCGCATCGAATGTCGGTACAGGCTCGGCGCGGCAGCGTCGCGCAGGCACGCTGTCGGTCAGCGCCAGAGCAGCGCATCGGCGGCAGGTGCAAGGCCGCGCGCGAGGCGCGTCACCGGCGCGATCGCGTCGAGCAGCTCGGTCTCGATCTGCGAGCTGCGTGCTGGTTCTGCTGCGGCGCCGAGCCGTCGATCAGGAAGGTGTCCTCGACACGCTCGCCGAGCGTCGTGATCTTCGCCAGCTGCAGGTTGATGTGGTGGCGCGCCGAGCACGCGCGCGATGCGCGTACAGCAGACCGGAGCGGTCGCTGCGTCGACACGGCGAGCAGCCGGCGCTGCGCGCGCGCTCGTCGGGCCGCAGCGTGACGCGCGGCGTCGACCGGGAACGAGCTTGCACCGCGGCGCGACACGCCGGCCGCGCGGCTCGGCTCAGGCAGCGGCCCGGTCGCGTCAGCGCCAGCGCGAGCTGGTCTCGACCAAGGAGATCAGGTCGCGGTAGTGCGTCGTCGAGCGTGCGGGCTGCATGACCTGGAACGTGTCGAGCGCGCGTAACCCGCGTCGTGTCGTGTGGACCTTCGCGTCGAGGATGTTGAAGCTGGCGCCGTCGAAGTAGCCGCAGATGCGCGCGAACAGGTCCTGCCGGTCGGGCGCGTAGACCAGCACCTGCAGCCCTTCGCCGAGCGACGGACAGGCGCGCGCACCACCGGCTCGCGGCGTCTCGACGTGGCTCGTACAGCGACGCGTGCGTGCCAGGCGATGTCGCCGGCCTCGTGGCGCGCGAAGTAGCTGAGCTCGAGCGTGCTCCACAGCGGCGCCTCGGTCCGGGCAGGCAGCGAGACAGGTTCAGCAGGTGCCGCGCCTCCTGCTTGCGGCGCCTCGATCTCGGCGTCGATGTTCGGCGCGCGCCGCCGAGCGCGCACAAGGTCAGGCGGTACAGGTCCTCGAGCAGCTTGCCCTTCCAGGCGTTCCAGACCTTCGGGGCTGGTGCCGCGGATGTCGGCCACGGTAGAAGATAGAGCAGCCAGCAATACGTAA